>MDTB01137211.1_pt1 | contig 164905 bp, 157 predicted proteins | sample 811161 | NCBI WGS metagenome assembly MDTB01 (sample SAMN05326650, study PRJNA326480) | marine metagenome | isolation source: seawater | place: Mediterranean Sea | collected 2009 | reverse complement strand
TTTTTGACTCTCTTCCTGTTTTTGACTCTCTTCCTTTTTGTCTAATTTTTCAGGACGGGGCCTCCTTCTCCATTTACTTTTTCCTCTCCATTCTCTTCTTTTTTGTGTTTTATTTTGTTCACTATCATTTGAGTTATCATTTATTTTTTGTCCTAAATCATTTTTAGGCATTAGTTCCTCAACTTTTTCATTTTCACTTGGAACCATATTTTTTATTAAATTGTCCTCATTTTTATCAATTATCTTTTCATCATTATCTGTTTTCTTTTTTCTTCTCCTTCTTCTTTTCTTTCTTTTATCTGAATCCTTATCATATTTGTTTTCCGGATTTAGTATATTATCAGATTTAGGGGATTCTAATTTATCATTAACTTGATCTGTATCATTTTTAACTTTGTTAGGTTCTTTGGATGTATTATTTATTATCTTTGATTGTGGTGGTATTAAAGAAGAATCTCCTTCTATGAATACACTTGAACCTAAACGTTTTTTAAAATCCTCTAGAACATTTCTCTTAAAATTGAGCATATATATTGCTACGTGAGGAGATACTGAAACATTAATTTCACTTGATTTATGTTTTAATATTTCTTGTTCAATTCCTCTTAATATTTGTATAGACGTTGATTCTATCGATCTTGTTACACCTGTGCCATTGCAGCTATCACAGGTTTCAAATTGTGTTTCAATTAAACTGGGTCTTAGCCTTTGTCTAGATAGTTCTAAAAGACCAAAGTGACTAATTCTTCCAACTTGAATTTTAGCCCTATCGACTCTTAGGGACTCTTTAAGTTTCCTTTCAACGCTCTGGTTATTATGAAAATTTTCCATATCAATAAAGTCAATTACAACTAAACCTGCTAGGTCTCTTAATCTTAATTGCCTTGCAATTTCATCAGCCGCTTCTAAATTCGTTTTTAAAGCTGTTTCCTCTATGTGCCTTTCTCTTGTTGACTTTCCTGAATTAACATCAATTGCAACAAGTGCTTCAGTTTGTCCAAAAACAATTGATCCACCTGATTTTAAATGAACAAATGGACTGTGCATTTCATCAAGTTGGCTTTCAATATTATATTTTTGAAATAGGGAAACATTGTCATATTTATATCTTTTTATTTTTTTTGCATGACTCGGGGTAAGTAGTCTCATGAATTCTTTGGCACTTTTATAACCTTTTTCCCCCTCTACTTGAATTTCCTCTATATCCTTAGTGTAAACATCCCTTATTGATCTTTTTATTAGGTTTGCCTCTTCATGTATCATTTCAGGGGCGCGGGATTTCATTGTCCTGGTGCGAATTTGATTCCAGGTTCTAAGCAAATAATCATAATCTCGTTTGATCTCTGCTTTACTTCTCTCAGAACCTGCAGTTCGAAGAATCACACCCATTTGCTCTGAAACTTCTAGTTCGGTAATTATAGATTTCAATCTTCTTCTATCTTTTAAATTCGTGATTTTACGAGAAATTCCTCCACCCCTTGGGTTATTAGGCATTAAAACGCAATATCTGCCGGCAAGGGAGAGGTAGGTTGTTAAAGCAGCACCCTTATTACCTCTTTCTTCTTTTGAAACTTGTACTAAAAGAATTTGTCTTCTTTTAATGACTTCTTGAATTTTATACTTTTTTGATGCAAGTATTTTTTGTTTATGAGCCTCGCTACTATCTTCACTTTCATCTTCCCCACCAATTTCTTCTATTAGAGGATCTTTATCATTTATGGAGTCGAAACTTGTAATGTTTTCCTGACTTTCAGGTACTAGATTTTCCTGACTTTCAGGTACTAGATTTTCCTGTTCCGGAAGAAAACTACTTCTATTTTCATTTTTTTCTATTTCTGATGGGCTTGGGGATTCTTCAGATGTTTCTTTTTTTAATAAATTATTATTCGTGTCATCACTGGTTAGTATATCTGAGTTATTATTATCATTTTCTTCTCTAGGGGACTGACTGGTGAGTAAAGCTTCCCTATCAGAGACGGGGATCTGGAAATAATCTGGATGAATTTCTGTGAAAGCAAGAAATCCATTTCTATTTCCTCCATAATCGACAAACGCTGCTTGAAGTGAAGGTTCTACCCTGATAACTTTTGCTAGATATATATTCCCCTTATTTTGTTTTCTTGATGCTGTTTCAATATCAAAGCCATCAAGTTGTTCTCCATTTATTACAACAACGCGTGTTTCTTCTGGGTGGTTTGCATCCACCAACATTTTCTTTACCATCTTTAAGGTGACTCCAAATAGCCAAGACATTCTTTTTTATAAATTCTATAGTCAAAACATCTTGAAAATAAATAATATGAATTGCACAAAATGATTTAGTAGAATTTATTAAATTGAAATAACAGAAATGGCCACGGTGTATGTGTTTATGTACTTTTGCAATCTGCTTCAAAAAATATAATTTAATCATTTTCTCAATCTTAATAATTAGATTCAATTTTCAAATCCGCTAGGACAAAAATTAAATATACTTATACCCTATTTTAAAAAGGGTAAATAAATTAGGTTAGAGTTTCAATTTTTGATACTCATTGGTTTAAAATTATAGGTTTATTTAAGTATTAACAATATTTTCTTTCTTTTATAAAATTTTTAATGTTGGTTATCATCCATTTTCATTAAAAATAGAAATTCATATATATTGTATAATATAATTTCAATATATACTATCCATTGTTTTTCCTATAATTTCTGTAAAAAAAGCGGCCTGGTGAAACTAAATTGAAAAAGACAAAAAAATCTAAATACCCAATAAAACAAATAAATAGAAGAAATCTGAGCTTTGGAATTAGCCTCTTATCAAATTATTTTCTATTTAATAAAATTATAGAGGCTAAAATCCTTGCAACAACATTTAGGATCCATGATCATAAAGACTTTACCAGAATAGTATTTAGTCTCTCTGATAGAAGTCAATTTTCACTGTTTCAACTAGCTGCTCCCCTTAGGATAGTTATTGATCTTGAAGAAATTAACTGGGAAATAAATGAGCAACATTTTTCTAATATTTCTAGTAAAATAGTTGAAAAATTAAGATACGGACTTTTTAGACCAGGTAAATCGAGGGTAGTGCTTGATCTATCAAGGCCTGCAAATATCAAAAGAGCATTTTATTTAGAACCAGATTCAGAAAATAATTGGAGATTTGTTCTAGACTTATCAGAGGTTTCTCTTCAGGAGTATTCATCAAATGTAGCTGATGCTAGATTATGGTCACTGGTTGGTAACGAGGGCAAGCAGGTAAAAACAGCAGATATTCAAAAAAATACTAGAAATATTAATGATTCAGTTAGAAATAGTCTCCCAATACCTCAAACAAAACCTGCAGTAAGCCCAGGTGATAGAAAGCCAGTTATAGTAATTGATGCAGGACATGGTGGCGTTGACCCTGGTGCAATTGGTGTAAGTGGAGTTAAGGAGAAAGATATTACTCTTGCTGCATCTAAGGAACTTGAGAAAGAATTAAGAAGAACTCGTAAATATAATGTTGTAATGACAAGAAAAAAAGATATATCAATGGGTTTAAGGCAAAGGATTTCAGTGGCAAGAAGGGCCGCAGCAGATGTATTTATTTCCCTACATGCGGACTCTATACGAAAACCAAACATAAGGGGGCTTTCAGTTTATACTTTATCAGAAAAAGCATCTGATCGTGAAGCTTCTAATCTTGCAGAAAAAGAGAATAAATCTGACTTAATAATTGGGATGGACTTAAGTAATGAAACTAATGATGTAAGGAATATATTAATTGATTTAGCCCAGCGAGAAAGCATGAACCATGCAATACGTATTTCAGAAAAACTTATTAGCGAGCTTAGTAAAAGAGTTACGCTTCTTAGAAATACTCATAGATTTGCAGGATTTGTTGTTTTAAAAGCACCAGATGTTCCATCATTACTCCTAGAAATGGGTTATTTATCCAATAAGGAAGAAGAAAGAGCACTCCGCCAACCAAGATATAGGAAAAAATTAGTTAGATCTATTGTGGAAGCTTTTAATAATCATTTTTATAATTTTGATTAACTTGCTATAAACTACAATAATTATCTTTCAATTCAATCTGTAACTAAGAAAAATTTTTATAAAATGTCAAAAATTCTAGTAACTTTTTTCTCATTAATTGTTCTCAGTTTATTTAGCTTTATTGCGTTAGTAGTATGGGTGTTTTTTGAGTTTGGACGTGATCTTCCAGATTATCGGCAACTTGCTAATTATCAACCATCAGTAATGTCTAGAATATATGCTGGTGATGGTCGTTTAGTTGAAGAGTATGCTGTAGAAGGAAGAGTGTTCGTTCCTTTTGAAGCTATTCCAAGAAGGGTAGTTAATGCTTTTGTTTCCTCAGAAGATAAAACCTTTTATTATCACCCTGGTCTCGATTTTCTAGGTATATCGAGGGCCATTTTTACAAATATAGTTGCTCAGTTCAAAGATAGAAGAATGGTTGGTGCCTCTACAATAACTCAACAAGTTGCTAAAAATTTTTTATTGAGTAATGAATATACCTTTAATAGAAAAATTAAAGAAGCTATCTTAGCTCTAAGAATAGAGCAGACCTTTAGTAAAGATCATATATTAGAACTATATCTAAATGAAATTTATCTTGGTTTTGGTTCATATGGTGTTGCTGCTGCTTCTATGAACTATTTCAACAAGTCTTTGGATGAACTTACTCTATCAGAAACTGCTTTTTTGGCTGGTCTCCCAAAAGCTCCTAACAACTATCATCCAGTTAAGAGATTCAAAGCTGCAAAAGACAGAAGAGATTATGTTTTAACTAGAATGGTTGATGATGGTTATATTACGACAGAAGAGAGCAGAGTGGCTAAAGAATATGGTATTGAAGTAAAAAAAAGAGATAAAAAAGATTTTGTAAGTGGTGGTAGGTATTTTGCTGAAGAGGTAAGGAGACAATTAGTTGAAGAATTTGGATCTGATGCTTTATACAAGGGTGGATTAGCAGTTAGAACTTCTCTAGAGCCAGAGTATCAAAGAATTGCAGACCTAGTTTTACGAAATGGATTAATTGATTATGACAGACGACACGGATGGAGAGGTGCTATTGGTAAGATAAATAATCTAGAAAATTATGAAGCATTTTTAAAGAATTATCCTTCACCCTCAGGTATGCCTTTTAATTGGATGTTAGCCGTAGTAAGCAGTGTTGAAAATGATTTTGCAGAGATTCTTTTGTCAGATGCCAAGAAAGGAAGGATATACATTGATGAAGTGAAATGGGCAAGGAAATGGATGCCTGATCAAAAGGTTGGTAGAAAAATTACATCAGTTTCAGACGTTCTTAAACTCCATGATGTTATTTTAGTGGAAAAAAAAACTAATAATAAAGACCAATTAACTAATTATTACCTTAGGCAGATACCTGAGGTAAGTGGTGCCTTGGTTGTTCTTAATCCTCATACAGGTAGAGTGCTTGCAATGACAGGAGGGTTTTCATATGAAATATCAGAATTTAATAGAGCAACACAAGCATTTAGACAACCTGGTTCGGCATTTAAACCTTTAGTCTATCTAGCGGCTTTAGATAATGGATATACTCCATCGACATTAGTTTTAGATGCACCTTTTGTAATGGATCAAGGACCGGGGTTACCTAAGTGGAAACCAAAAAACTTTAGTGGACAATATTATGGTGAGTCTACCCTAAGGACAGGTATTGAAAAATCACAGAATTTGATGACTGTAAGGCTTGCCCAGGCCTTAGGTATGGATAAAGTTGGTGATATTGCAAAAAAATTTGGTGTATTTGATGAACTTCCTTCAAATCTTTCAGCATCATTAGGGTCAGAAGAAACCACTTTATTAAGGTTAACTTCTGCATATGCAATGATAGTAAATGGAGGAAAAGAAATTAAACCTACTATTATTGACAGAGTTCAAGACAGAAATGGAAAGACTATCATGAGAAGTGATAGCCGAGATTGTGTGAATTGTATTTACAATTCAGATTGGGACGGTTCAGAACCACCAGAACTACCAGACCTGAGGTTACAGCTGATAAATGAGGATACTGCATATCAGATGGTTTCAATTTTAAAAGGTGCAGTTGATAGGGGTACGGGAAGAAAAGTTTCTTCAGTAGGAAAGCCATTGGCAGGAAAGACTGGTACTTCGAATGATAGTATCGATACTTGGTTCTTAGGTTTTTCTCCAGACCTCGCCGTTGGTGTTTTTGTTGGTTTTGATGAGCCTAAAACTCTTGGTATTAGAGAAACAGGTTCTACAGCTGCAAGTCCAATATTTAGAGATTTTATGAAATATGCTCTTGAGTTTGAGCCATCTATACCATTTAGGATACCAGAGGGAATTATATTAGTTAGAGTAGACCCATCCTCAGGACTTCCTGCTACCTTGACGGACAATAAGACCATTCTTGAAGCATTTAAACCTGGGACAGCCCCTCAGAAAAATACTAATAATAGTAATAGTCTAAAAAGTTTTGATGGTGATATGCCTAATGCTGGAGGCTTATACTAAAAATGGTAGCTTCAAAAAATGATTTCGAGAAAATTTATAATATGTTCTCTGCAAATATTGCAAAAAAGTTAGACTGTGGAAAAATTTGTGCACCCTTGAATAATGGCCAACCAGCATGTTGTACAACTGAAAATGCTATTCCAATTGTTGAGAAAGAAGAATGGAAGCTTTTAAAATCTAGAACTGATTTGTGGAAGAGATTTAAGCCTTTCGATAAAGCATCAAAAAAAATTGTTGATGAGCTACCTTCTGATACTTGTGCAGTTGAATGCAAGGGTGCATCTTTATGTGAGAGAGATAATAGGTCACTTGCTTGTAGGTCCTTTCCATTCTTTCCTTACTTTGATTCAAAAGGTACTCTGTTAGGCTTGACATGTTATTGGGAATTTGAAGATAGGTGCTGGGTTATTTCAAATTTACATGTTGTTGAGAAGCAGTTTGTTAGTGAGATGATTAGGGCATATGAATTTCTTTTCAAGAAAGATGGGGACCAACGTGAAGCATTTATTGATGAGTCTAAAAGAATGAGGAAAGTATTTTCACGAAGAAATGAGCCAATACAATTAATTAGCAGAAAAATGGAATATTTGATGATTCTTCCAAAATCGAAGGGAAGAGTTATAAAAACGGATGCTTTATCATTTATTCCATACAAACCATTTACATCAGATAAAGATTATAAAAAAGCAATAAAAGAAGAGGGCAAAGACCCTAAGAAATATTCGCTTCCAAAGCGACCAACAACTAATTTTTAGTTTTATCATTTAATAATTGGATTTAATTTTATGCGTGCAGAAATTGAGAATAAAATAATTGAGATTAAGAAAAGTATGAAACTATTAAGGAGGCATCTTTGACTGGGATAATGCAATTTTAAGAATTGAAGAAATAAACTCTGTTATTGAGGATAAAAAATTTTGGTCAGACCAGTTAGAAGCAAAGAAAGTAATGAAGGAACGGGTTCACTTAGAGAATTCTATTAAAGATTATAAAAACCTTGAGGAAAGGCTTGATGATACAATTGATATAATAGTTCTTGGGGAAGAAGAAGGCGATGAACAAGTAATTGCTGACGGAGAGGATGAAATTGATGAAATATTAAAACTTTCCCAAGACTTAGAATTACAAAGTTTACTTAACGGTGAAGCTGATACTAATGATTGTTATCTAGAAATACATGCTGGCGCAGGAGGTACAGAGGCTCAAGATTGGGCCGAGATGATTTCAAGAATGTATACAAGATGGTCTGCATCTCGCTCATATAATGTTGACCTTATTGAAGAAAGTGCTGGTGAGGAAGCTGGAATTAAGTCACAAACCTTTAAGGTATCAGGATTAAACGCATATGGGTGGTTAAAAACTGAAAGTGGCGTTCATAGGTTAGTTCGTATTTCTCCTTTTGACTCTTCCTCTCGAAGGCATACTAGCTTCGCTTCTGTTTGGGTTTATCCAGTAGTAGATAACGAAATCGATGTCAATTATGATGAAAAAGAATGTAGGGTGGATACTTACAGATCTTCGGGAGCTGGTGGGCAGCATGTTAATAAAACAGATAGTGCAGTAAGAATCACACATACTCCCACAGGAATAGTAGTTCAATGTCAAAGTGAAAGATCACAACACCAAAATCGTGCAAAGTGCTGGGATATGTTGCGTGCTAAATTATACGAGCGAGAACTAAAAAATAGAGAAGAAAGTCTAAAAGAAACTGAGGGACTAAAATCTGATATTGGATGGGGAAGTCAGATTAGATCATATGTTCTTCAACCCTACCAACTAGTAAAAGATCTTAGGACAGGTTTTGAGACATCGGATACACAGAGTGTATTGAATGGAAATATAGATGAATTTATGTCTGCAGCTTTAGCTATTAAAGTTAAAACGATTGACCAAATCAAAGAAGAAAGGTAACAAATATACTATAACCAATAAGATTCATCCATTCCAGCCATTTTTCTGCCGTGAATATTAAAGGGTCCTTTTGGTAATTTTTTTATATATTTGATTACTATACTCTTCCATCTTTCTTTGGGTTCATGCCCTCTCTTAAAGCATAGTTTCTCAAACCAATAAGTTCCAATCCTTAAATGAGTAATCTCATCATCATATATCTTTTTTAGTATTTCAGAGAGTATAAGATTATTAGATGACTCAAGCTTTTTTATTGTTATTGGGGATGTATCTATTCCTCTAGCCTCGAAAAACATCGGAATTATTGCTAAGCGGTCCAATATATCTTCAGATGTTTTGTTTGCTGTATCCCAAAGGCTATTATGGGCAGGTAAATCTCCATAGAAAGAGTTATTTCTAATTAATTCATTGTTTAACATTTGGAAATGAATTGCCTCATCTACTGCAACTTTATGCCAATCAGCAAAAAATTGTTCTTCATTTATTTCATTGCCAAATCTTACAATAAGATCCCATGCTAGATCAATTGCATTTAACTCAATATGAGCTAATGCGTGTATTAATGCTATTGTTCCATTTTTACTCGTAGAACGTTTTGGCATTTCTCTTGGACTTAGCAGAATAGGAATAGTAGGTCTAGCTGGATATTTTGGAATGTTATAATTATCATCTATAAGCTTTTCTCCACTCAGATCTTTTAAAGATAGATCAACTTTTATATCGGGTTTTGAGCTATTTAAAACATCTAAACCTCTGTTGATATATTTATAGTAATTGATCGTCACAGATTATTAACCTCTGCTAATACTTCTTCAACATGATTTTTTACTTTAACTTTCCTCCATTCTCTTATTAGAATACCTTTGGAGTCAATTAGAAATGTTGACCTCTCTATGCCCATATATTTTTTTCCATACATACTTTTTTCTTTCCATACGTCAAATTTTTCACATATATTACTTTCTTCATCAGACGCAAGAGTGAAATTTAAATCATATTTATCAATAAACTTTTGATGTCTTTTTAGACTATCTTTTGAAATACCAATTATAAATGTATTTTTCTTATTAAATTTTTTATTTTCGTCTCTAAACCCACATGCCTCTTTTGTACAGCCAGGTGTATCATCTTTTGGGTAGAAAAAAATTACTAAATTTTTCCCAGCAAAATCTTTTAAACTAATATTCCTTCCATCTTCTATAGGAATCTTAAAATTAGGTACTTTTTTTCCAGCTTTTATAGCCATTTCTTTTTCTCCTTCAATAAAAAAATTATTAATATAAATTTTTTATTAGAAATTTTTTTGCAATTGATATTCCTTCTTCATTTATATTATGCCCAACATTACTTAATATATGATGATTGACCTTAATATTATTTTTACTTAGAACAGCTTGCATGTGTATAGTTGCCTCTGGTGGAATTAAATCATCATCATTTCCATGAATTAAAACAACAGGAGGAGGGTGGGTTATTTTTTTAATTATTTCATTCTCTCCCATTAAGGCCCCAGAGAAACCGACAATTCCAGCTAAGGGGTTAGTTAGTGTCAGCCCAGTGTTCATAGCCATCATTGTTCCCTGAGAGAATCCCATGAGAACAATATCTTTATTGTCTAAATTATAATTTATTTTAATCGTTTCAATAAAATCTTCTATAAGTAAGGAAGAGTTTTGAGCACCATTGTGCATCCTTGATAACAAGCTTATTAATTCTTGTTTATTATTTCTAATTAATTCCGGAGAATAAAAATCTATATTAAACCATTGCCTTCCTACACCATGAGATGTGATATCTGGTGCATTTGGACTAAAAAAAATAGTATTAGGTAAATCATTAGAAAATATGGGCGCTAGCTGTATTAAATCATTTCCATCTGCCCCATAACCATGCAGCATTACTACTGCATTTTCAATTTTACTATGAGAGCTTGCTTTAAATATTGGGCCATTTAATGTATTCAATGTTGCCATTTAACTCTCATTTGATAAAGGTATGCTTACTAAAAAAAATTAGGCGTATGATTGCCAAATGCGATTATATCTTTTTTTAATATTTTTTTATCTTGATCTTTATCTTTATTTGGACTTGAGTGTGAAATGTTAAGATTGCTTAATTTTATTTTTGAAAACTTCTCAATTGAATTTATAATTTTTTCATCTTCAATTCCAACTATTGAATAAGCTTTTCCCATATGACCAGCTCTACCAGTTCTTCCTATTCTATGAATATAATCATCTACGTTCATAGGTACATCATAATTAATTACAACAGGTATTGAAGAAATGTCTATGCCACGTGAAGCTATATCAGAGCACACAAGAAAATCTGTTTTGTTTGATTTAAATAAATTTAACATTTCTTTTCTTTTCTCTTGACTCATATCTCCATGTAGAGCGCTTATATTGAAATTAAATTTTCTTAATGCACTTGCTACATAGTCTACGTTTGTTTTTCGGTTACAGAAAATAAAACCACTTTTAATTTTTTCTGAATTTATAAGTAAATTTAAAGTATCAATTTTATTATTATGCTTATGATAAATTTTATACTGCTCAATAGTTATCGCAGTATTTGATGGAGAATCAATTATAATTTCTTTTGGGTTTATCAGGAAATTTTTCGAAGTTTTTTTTACATCATCATTCATTGTTGCTGAAAAAAAAAGTGTTTGTCTTATTCTTGGAATTAATTTGGTTATTTTAATTACATCTGGAATAAAACCCATATCAAGCATTCTATCTGCTTCATCAATTACAAGGAACTTTATTGAGTTGAGTAATAGTTTTCCTTTATCATGAAAGTCAATTAACCTTCCGGGTGTTGCTATTATAACGTCACAAGACTTTTCCATTGCTTTCTCTTGGTCATTAAAAGACTCACCCCCTATTAATATTAATGAAGATAAATTAGAGTTTTTTGAAAATTTTATAAATTGGTTAGATACCTGTGTAGCTAATTCTCTAGTGGGGCAAAGTATTAATGCTCTTGGCATTCGTGCTTTTGATCTTCCCAAATTTAATATATCAATCAGGGGTAAAATGAAGCTTGCAGTCTTACCTGTTCCAGTGTTTGCAATTCCCATAATATCTCTACCAATTAGAGCTAATGGGATTGTTTTTTTTTGGATTGGAGTAGGATCTATAAAACCAGCATCTTTAACTGATTTAACTGTAGATTCCTCAAGGCCAAGGTCATAAAAAGTCATTAATTTGATGGGATCCATAAGAAGGTATATTATTTAAGACAAAATATATGATTTGATACTATAATGTCAATCAATGAACATTATTGTATAATTTATTACTTGCGGATTTTTCACTAAATGTTTATAAGCACCTAAATTAACTCATTTTATCTAAAGGCAAAGATAATGAAGGTACGTTGTTCACTAAAATCTGCAAAAAAAAGAGATAAAAATTGTAAGATTGTGAAGCGTGGAGGAAGAATCTACGTAATTAATAAGAAAAATCCTAGATTTAAGGCTCGCCAGGGCTAACATCTCTTAAACTTCTTAATGGCATTTTTTAGCCATATTCCTTATTAATTTTAATTAATCGGATACTATTTGTAGATCCTACTGTACCAAAAGGTATGCCAGCAGTTATGATTAACTGATCATCTACTTCTGCAATTTTTTCTCTTATAGCAATTTTGGCTGACTCTTCAGCAATTTTAGTTTCAGGGATTTTTTCTTCATTAATTACGCTATGTACGCCCCATACTAGACAAGATTGTCTTGCAACACTCTTGCTTGGTGTTATTGATAATATGGGTGAGGGTGGTCTCTGTTTTGCAAGCCTGTAGGTTGTTGATCCAGAGGTTGTATAGGTTACTATGGCTTTGATTGAAGCCATTGATGAAATACCTTTTGCTGCAATTACTATCGCATCTGAGGAATTAATATCTTCCTTTTTATAGTTAAGGTCTATTATATTCGAGTAATGTGCATCATTCTCAACTTCAGATATTATTCTATTCATTGTTTCAACAGTTCTAAGTGGAAAGCGTCCAATTGCAGTTTCTGCAGATAGCATTACTGCATCGGCACCGTCATACACAGCAGTTGCAACATCAGATGATTCCGCTCTTGTTGGTATTGGTGAAGTAATCATTGACTCTAGCATTTGGGTTGCAACAATCGATGGTTTAGCACTTCTCCGACAATTTCTTATAATTTTCTTTTGTAAGACTGGAACGGTTTCTAAGGGAACTTCAATTCCTAAGTCCCCACGTGCGATCATAATACCATCTGCAACTTTAATTATGTTATCTAGATCTTTTAAAGCAGATGGCTTTTCGAGCTTAGCAATAACTGATGCTTTTCCATCAATCCTTTTTTTTAAATTCAGTATGTCATTAGCATGTTGGACAAAAGATAGTGCAATCCAATCTACATTATTTTTTAAAGCAAATTCTATATCACTTTCATCTTTTTCAGTAATAGCTGGAAGTGTGAATTTTAAGTCAGGAAGATTGACACCTTTATTGTTAGTAATTTTACCAGGAGAGATTACTTTTGTGTTGATTTTATTATTTTTATTTTCAGTAATCTTTAGTTTAAGATGGCCATCATTTATATAAATATTTTGCCCTATTTTGAGATGTTCATACAACTCGGGATGTGGGAAACTTACTCTTTCTTCACTCCCTTTCTCTTTTGAGAGATCAAGTACAAAGTTTGAGTTTGTTTTAAGAATTACTCCTTCAGAGTTTTGAAAAGACCCTACGCGAAGCTTAGGTCCTTGTAAGTCTGTTAGAATACTTATTGGACGGCCTGAATTTTTTTCTAGTTTTCTAATATTAAGTATATTATCTAGATGCGTTTGGTGGTCACCATGGCTAAAGTTTAGTCTAAATATATCGGCGCCAGCTCTAAATAATTCTGAAATAGTCTCATAATTACTAGATGCAGGACCAATTGTTGCTATAATCTTTGTTTTTCTTTTTCTTTTCATATTTAATCCTTATATTTCATTTTTCTATATAAGGACTATTTAGTAAAGAAAATTATTAATTATAATTAATTTTATTATTTAAAACAGGATATTAGAATGGATGAAATGACTAAGACTAAAATTGAAGCTGCCGCGTTTAGGGCATTAGTAAAACATCTTCAGATAAGAAATGACGTTCAAAATATAGAGCTGATGAATTTATCTGGATTTTGTAGAAATTGTTTAGCAAAGTGGTTTAAGCTTGCTTCAGAAGAATATTCATCTCCGGTTAACTATGATGAAGCAAGAAATATTATATATGGTATGGACCATCTAAAATGGAAAGAAAAGTATCAAACTCAAGCTACCTCTGAACAAAAAAAGAAGTTTGAAAAAACAAAAGATTTACATGCAAAAATTACGTTATATTAGAGAAGTTTACAAAAAAAATCCCATCACTATTAAGTGATGGGATTTCTGAAAATAAAAAATATTAGTCTAGGCTTCTTTGACTGCATGCCTCTTACCAAAGCGCGGTAATGCAGCAGGAGTGTTTGGATTTAATTTAAAACCAGCCATTTCTATCTCTTGATCAAAGTTAAAAGTGTGGTACTCATAACTCCATACCTCATTATTCCAACGGTGGTCCCACCACCTTCTATAGTTTGAGTAAGGTTTTCCTTTTCCGCCACCGGTTAAAAAGTCTACTGGGTAATAGTATCCTCCAGGTCTTGTAACTCGATAGGCTTCTTTTATTACTGCTCTATTTTTATCTTGTGGTAATTCGTGGTTGATGATGTATGAAGTAACTATATCAAAATGGTCATCAGGAAATTTTGTATCCTCTGCTAGTCTTTGGGCAAAATTCACAGGAACACCTAGTTCTCTTGCTCTCATGTGTCCATATCTAACTAACGGTCCCCCTACATCAATTCCCCATACTTCTGCCTCAGGAAAGCGTTCGGCGAGGGCAACTGTCATCTGCCCTAATCCACAACCCTGTACAAGAATTCTTTTTACTACACCATCCTCTGGAAGAGGGAGTCTATTCGCAGTACTTACATGAATTTGATCCTGAGTGTTGTCACCCATTACCCCATTATAGAAACTTAGAGTTCCGTAGTGATAAATTGGTCCTGCAAAAGCATCACCTACATAACCACCAGGCTGAATATGTATTTCATGTTTTGTATAGTCAGGTATTTCCATCTCTGGGTTTAATTCAAGTGTACCCGGACCGTCATTATCAGCTGCTTCCATTTCTGCTAAATACTCGTCTGCATTTTCATGATAATGATCTTGAAGGATCTTCCATGTAACTTGCTGATTGCTGATCCACAAACGCCCACTGGTACCTAAAAGAGTATCTTTATCTAGAATCTTCATTGCCTCGATAGCATGAATTTCTTTTCTTGGATCTCTTCCACTTTCAGATATTAGTTTATCTGCTCTAGTTACTAGTTTTCTAGTATGTTTGTTTAGGAATGTTCGCATACCACAAGTGAAATCATGAACTCCTTCTATTCTCAGGGTTGGAAGTCTCTCCATTCTTCCGATAGCACCTCTCGGTTCAACATCTCCAGTGGGAGTACCATTCTTGTATGTATGATTGGGGTATTTTTCTTGCATTCCTGCTTTAGCTTTTCTTGAGCCAAATGCCGAAGCTAAAAAAGTACCTATTGCTGCTGTCGCAGTAAAAATTGAACGTCTATCTATCATTTAAAAAATCTCCTTGAAGGAAAAAGTATTATCTTTTTTTTCTATCGCCAAAATCTGCTGATACAGGAAGATCACCTTCTCTCAGAAGAGGTGAATATGTTAAGTCAATAAAGCGATCTCTATCTTTTTGCCATTCAGCTTCCTGTTCTGAGGTAGGCATATAAGATTCTACCATTTCTTCAGTAATTCCTTTTTCGGCCAAAAGAGATTCAAGAACTTTCATTCTTCTTCTATTTGACCAAACTTCTGCACCCAGAGCAATAAGACTGCTCATCATATTATCTAATACAGGGTTGCCTAAGAAAACAGCCCTTTCTACATCAGATGGAATAAAATCAGATGTATACGTTGGGCGATCAGTTTTCAGTTTTGTAGTAGCCATTATTTTTCCTCACAATAAGTTTGACCGAAATGCTCTCAGAATAATAAAATATTAATAGATATAATACAAATACGTTATATGCTGTTATTAAGTTCACATTCCAAATGACCATCAAGTGGTCAAAATGCTTAACAGCGGAATAATATTTTGTTTAAACAGAATATCTTATTTTATATATATTTCATATAAGTTTAGTTAATATCAGACAAGATATTGATTTAAAATACTTTATTTGTATAATTGGTCTAATTCATTCCTGTAAGTTCTAATAATTGCATGCCTTCTAATTTTAAATGTGGGAGTTAATTGAGCATTAACTGTCGTAAATGGCTCTAATGCAAAAATAAATTTCTTAATTTTTTCAGTAATAGATAATTCTTTATTAGTTTTAAGTAATGCTTTAGATATTCTAGCAATAAATTCTTTATTTTCATGAATATTTTCATTTTCCAAATCAAATTTATATTCTTCAATCCATTTTTTTGTCCAATCAGGGTTAGTAACAATTACAGCTGTTAAATAAGGTTTATCATCTCCATAGACAGCTGCCTGATCAATTTCTTCATTTAAGCATATCATTCCCTCAATCTTTTGGGGAGAGATGTTATCACCGCCAGAATTAACTATAATATCCTTCTTTCTGTCAGTAATTATAAGTGAACCTTGGTTATCAATATATCCAATATCTCCAGTATGAAGCCATCCATCATCACTTATTGCAGAAATTGTGGCATCTGGATCTTTCCAATATCCTTTCATAACCAATTCACCTTTAACAAGAATTTCACCATCCTTGGCACATTTTACACTTACACCTCTTAATGGAGGGCCAACTGTGTGCAATCGAATATTGTCTGGACGATTGGCGCTTACAACTGGTGACGCTTCTGTTTGGCCATATCCGTTGAGTATTTTTATACCTAGAGCAGTGAAAAAGACACCAACGTCGTAATTTAATGGAGCTCCACCTGTAACTAAAGCTTTTAGACGACCTCCAAAAGTCTTTTGAACTTTCTTTCTCACCAAAATAGTACACAAAAAATTAACAAATAAATCAAAGGGATTTAAAGGCTTGAGTTTTTCATACTCTTTAATGCCTAATTCTATTGTTTTGTTAAATAACCATTTACGGATAAAGTTTTGAGATTTGAGTCTATGAATAATTTTTTCTCTCATTGTTTCATATAGTCGAGGAACTGCTGTCATGATTGTTGGACTAACTTCTGACATTCTATTTATTAAAGCATCAACTCGCTCACAATAGTAAATTTGTGCACCAAGGCTTACAGGAAAATGCATTCCAGCTGCATGTTCGTAAGAGTGTGACAGTGGTAAAAAGGAAAGAAATACTTCATTACTTATATTGAGACCTTCTACAACTTCCATTGCACCATCACAATTACAAAGAACGCCTCCGTGTGTTAAAACAACACCCTTTGGCAATCCTCCTGTTCCTGAAGTATAGATGATAGAACATGCATCTTTACGCGTAATTTTATTTAAATCATAATTTAAATGAATATTCTTATCGTTTACCAAATCATTCCAGTCTACTTTGTTAACTTGTTTTCCTATTGTTTCAACAAATTTTTCCATAGTTATAATTGTCAAATCATGGTCGGCTTCAGATGCTGCTGTTATGAGTGGTTTTGCAAGTTCAGGTGAAGATACTATTGCTATTTCTGCACCTGAGTTGTTTATTATATGAAGGTGATTTACCGCGGTATTAGTTATATAAGTTGGTACAGTTAGAGCCCCAATTGATTTTATTGCTAGGTCTGATATAAACCATTCTGGCCTATTCTCACTTACTATCATAATTCTATCACCAGGTTGCACAGAAAATTTTGATATAAGGTTATTTGCAAGTGAGATTATTTTGGCCTTGGTATCACTCCAAGAAATAGAGGCATAATCACCATTTTTTTTCCCCCAAATGAAAGGTTCTTGTTGAAATCTTTCAGCCTGATAAAAGAACATTGAAGGAAGACTAGTCATATTCTTTGCATCAATGCATTTTGTAGGTACCATTACGTCTCACTTTTGTGCCAAGGATAATGAAAAAATACTATTATTAGAACTTAAAAGAAGATAATTAATATAAGTAAAATATAGCATACAAATAGGCATAAAATGAATCAAGTTTCTATTAATAAAAAAAATAATAATGTTGATTTACCGCAATGGGATTTGACTTTTCTATATACATCTCCAAAGGACAAAAAATTAAATGAAGATTTTTTACTTCTGGATAAATTAGTTAAAGACTTCAGATCTTATAAAAATGAGGTTGCATCATTGAACAATTCAGATTTTTGTTCTGCAATAAAAGAATATGAAAAAATCACAGATTTATCAGGAAGAATTAGCTCTTACGCGCAGTTATTTCATAGTCAAGATTTACTAGACTCAGCTCGTTCGGAGTTTTACCAAAATACTATTGATAAATTAACAAAAACATCTAGTGAAATAATATTTTTTTGCCTTGAGATTAATAGCCTTGATGATACAAAAATAAACGACTTTCTAGATGATGAAATTGTCTCTCAATATGAATCTTGGATCAAGGATATACGCGTTTTTAAAAACCATGAATTAAGTGATGATCTTTAGAGATTAATCAATGAAAAGTCATTGGTCGGAAAAAGCTCTTGGATAAGATTATTTGATGAAATAGAGGCTAATATTTCTTGTGAAGTTAATGGTGAGAAATTATCTCTTACTCAGTCCTTAAATCTTCTTTCTGACAATGACCCTGAAGTAAGAAAAGCTGCTGGGAAATCAATAGGTGAAGAGCTTGCAATAAATGCTAAAACTACTGCTTTCATTTTCAATAATATTGCAAAGGATAAAATTATTGATGATGAATGGAGAAATTATAAAAAACCAATTTCATATCGTAATAACTGTAATTTAATTGAAGATGAAGTTGTTGATTCTCTGGTTACAGTTATAAAAGATTCTTATAAGGATCTTTCACACAGATACTACTCTATTAAGGCTAAGTTACTTAAAAAAGATAGATTGGAATATTGGGATAGAAATGCACCAATCTATAATGAAGATAAAAAATTTATTGAGTGGGCTGAGGCCAAAACTATTGTATTGGACTCCTACAAGGAGTTTGATCATAAATTATATGAAGTTGCTAATGATTTTTTTAAATATAATTGGATTGATGCACCAGCTTCAAAAGGAAAGGCATCAGGAGCTTTTTCCCACCCTACAGTCCCATCAGCTAACCCTTATATACTTCTAAATTATCTTGGTTCAACAAGAGATGTGATGACTTTGGCGCATGAGCTTGGCCATGGGATTCATCAAGTTCTTGCATCAAACAAAGGTGCTCTTCAGTGCTCAACTCCACTTACACTTGCAGAGACAGCGTCTGTTTTTGGAGAAATGCTTACCTTTAAACATATGCTTCGTAGGGAGAAAAATAATTTAAGCAGAAGGGTTTTGCTCTCAGGAAAAATTGAAGATATGCTTAATACCACTGTCAGACAAATATCTTTTCACGAGTTTGAGACAATTTTTCATAATCAAAGGCTTAAAGGAGAAGTTTCGTTAGAAAAAATTTGTAAAATATGGTTAGATGTTCAAAGAGAGAGTTTAGGACCAGTCTTTAATTTTCAAGAGGAATATAAATATTATTGGTCATATGTTAGCCATTTTATTCATGTACCTTTTTATGTTTATGCATATGCCTTTGGCGATTGTTTAGTAAATTCTTTATATGATGTATATGCCTCTGAAGGAGTTGATAGTTTTGAACAGAAATATATTAATATGCTTAGAGCGGGCGGGACTCTTAGGCACAATGAATTACTAAAGCCATTTGATTTAAATACTTCTGACCCAAAATTTTGGAAGCTAGGGGTGAATACTATAATTAAACTAATTGATGACTTAGAGAATATTATTTAATATCAGTTTCTAATATTTATGGAGGATCTAATGACAAAAATTCCAGTAATAAGCAGGCGAAATACATTTCTTTTTGGTTTAGCTGCTGCCTCATCTTCACTTGCAGATTCACCAATTCAAGCTAGTCATGATAATTTACCAAGCTCGTTGAATTGGGGAGATCCTGCAGAAAGAGCTAGAATTCAAGCAGCAGTCAAAGGCTCCTCGGGCAATGAAAAAGTATATTCTTTTTTTAGATTACATATTTATGCATATACTCATAAAGGAAACTTGGTTCCGCTTGTTACAATGAGTAATTTAAATGTTGGTTATTGGAAACCTCTAGAGAATGGAAACTATGGGGCTACTATATATGAGGCAGGCATTTACACAAAATTTGACTCTCATGAAGTTCTTGAGGAATTTGTAAATCCTATTACGAAAAAGAAGAGAAAACCATGGAGATTTTTAGGAGGTCCTCTCAGCGTTGAAATTGGGCCTGATGGTATAGTTACTGGAGCAGGGGCAACATTGAAACCAAAGCCAATGCAGATTCAAGTATTTGGTGATACAGTAATGTTACCAACTGCCTCAGCATTTTCATTTCCAAATCCTATCACGCCTAAAGCATTTCCTGAAGAGTCATCGGGAGATATAATATATTGGGACTCACATTATGTCTTCTTTGCAAACCTTCAGGATGTAGTTAATAAATCAATTTCAAATGTTCAATCTAACATCCAATTCCAAAATTTAGTAAGTTTTCATCCATGGCTTGGGTTAGGGGGCGTTGACGGAAGATCTTGGGGAAGAGCATATGGAACAAAAGTTAGTTCACTTGATCAAATTCCTGATAAATACCTTCGGGGACTTGAGAAGGAAACTCCTGAGATATTCGATATTGAAAACTGGAAAGAGCCAGTTGAAGATTACAAAGAATATATTCAAGAAAGACTATTGTAGATTCTTTTTGGTGATTATATGTCGAGACCATGGATAGAATTTATTTTTGCACAAAAACTTAAATGGCAGTCTGGGCTATATGGAGGTTCTAGAGATGGGGTGTATTCTAAGATATTAAGTATAGATGAAGAGGCTGGGGATGCGTCAGTTATAATTAAATATCCACCGGGATGGTCTCAGCAAAGTAAGAAAACTATTTTAGCTGATGAAGAATTCTATATTCTTGATGGTTCTTTGGAAATAAATAATCAAATTTATAACCAAGACTCATACGCAAACCTACCAAGGGGGTATCCTAGAGAGCATTTTTGTTCTCCAAATGGTTGCGTTGCTCTAACTTTTTTTAGTTCAAAACCATTATCAAGTAATACTGATGAGTCATTTGATGAAAGTTACCTAGTTGAATACATTAATACATTAGACATGAAGTGGGACTCTGCAACTAATGACCCTGCACTTGATTGGATGGGTAATAAAAGAAAAGTATTAAAATGGGATAAGGAATTTGATCAGCAGGGTACTTTTATTTTTTCTACACCTCCACATATTTATCCAAATAACTGGTTATGCCCAACCCTTACACATCCATGTGTAGAAGAAACATTTATAATATCTGGTAGTTATATAGGTCCTTACGGAAAAATGTCTAAAGGAGCATATTTTTGGAGGCCTGAAAATATACCTCATGGTCCTTTTGGAACGAGAGAGGGGGCTTTTTCGCTCATAAGATTCAAATATGGGAGACATGTTAATGTATGGGGTGAAGAACAAATCAAATATTCATTTGATACAAATTATAAACCAATTTTACCTGATCATCTAAAGCAATACGGAGATCTAGAATTTGAAGATGGAGCATCCTACTAATTATGGTAGCTGTGTCTCTCCCATAAGAAAAATATCAATTTCTCTGGCTGCTTCTCTGCCTTCATTAATAGCGTTTACAACCAAACTTTGTCCTCTTCTGCAATCGCCTGCAGCAAAAATTTTATTTATATTTGTTTTATATTCTCCATAATTTGCTTTGTAATTAGATCGTTCGTCATAAGTAATACCAAGTTGATCTGACAAACCATGCTCAGGTCCTAAAAAACCCATAGCGAGAAATATTAAATCTGCCTTCCATTTTTTTTCAGTTCCAGGTAGAGTAATAATTCTACCATTAACTAATTGTATTTCCTCTGTGATGATACCAGTTAAGTTCTCTTTGCCATCACCTAAAAATTGCTTTGAGGATAATTTATAAGACCTTGGGTCTTTACCAAATTTTGAAATAGCTTCTTCGTGGCCATATTCTGTTCTCAAAATTTTTGGCCAGCTTGGCCATGGGTTGCTGTCTGCTCTTGATTGTGGGGGTTGGGGTAATAATTCAAAATTAACAAGACTCTTACATCCCTGCCTCAATGCTGTACCAATGCAATCAGTTCCAGTATCGCCTCCGCCAATTACAATTACATTTTTTCCCTTTGCAGAAATATAGTTATTATCCACCTTTGAATCTAAAACTTTTTTTGTATTTGCAGTTAGATAATCCATTGCAAAGTGAACACCCTTAAGGTCCCTTCCTGGTATATTTAAATCTCTCGGTGTGGTGGCTCCCGTAGCAAGTAATAATGCATCGTATTCTCGCAAGATTGAATCTGTATTAAATCCATTTTTACTGGATATTCCTATGTTTGCGTTAGTTATAAAATTAATTCCTGATTTCTTCATTATCTCTATTCTACGATTAACTATTTCTTCTTTTTCAAGTTTCATGTTTGGTATGCCGTACATAAGAAGACCGCCAACTCTATCTTCTCTCTCAAAGACACTAACATTGTGACCTGCTTTATTTAATTGGTCTGCTGCTGCTAATCCAGCAGGACCTGAACCTACTATTGCAATTTTTTTATTAGTTCTATTTTTTGGGAAGGTTGGGTTAATCCAGCCTTCTTCAAACCCTCTATCCACAATAGCCATTTCAATATTCTTAATTGTTACTGGGGGGTCTGTAATACCAAGAACACATGCTCCTTCACATGGCGCAGGACAAACTCTTCCAGTGAATTCTGGAAAATTATTTGTTTCATGGAGTCGATCTAATGCATCCCTCCATTGGTGTTGATATACAAGATCATTCCACTCTGGGATGAGGTTGTGAATTGGACAACCATCATCAGACTGGCAAAATGGGACTCCACAATCCATACATCTTGCGCCTTGGTTCTTTAAGTGTATTTCGTTATGATCTGTATATATCTCTTTAAAGTCTTTGATACGTTCATCTGCTTTCCTATACGGCTCAGTTGAACGATCAATTTCCATAAAGCCAGTAATTTTTCCCATAATTATTTACCAAAAAAAAAAGATTAGAAAGTATTAAACTATATACTGTTAAGCTGCACTGCCAACTTTATCCTCACTCTCGAGGAATCGTTTATAATCAATTGGCAATACTTTTATAAACTTTGAAATTGATTGTTCCCAATTATTTAACAATTTTATCGCTACAGTTGAGCCAGTCAGATCAGCATGTTGTTTAATTATTTCTTTTAATTCAATTATTTCATTGTCAATATTTAATTTTTCTAGAATAACCATTTCCATATTACATTTAGAAGAAAAGTCTTTATCCTCGTCAAAAATATATGCTATTCCTCCACTCATACCTGCTGCGAAATTTCTACCAGTATTACCAAGTATAATAACTTTACCGCCAGTCATATATTCACATCCGTGGTCTCCCACACCCTCAACTACTGCAACTGCTCCACTATTTCTTACACAAAATCTCTCTGCGGCCTGTCCTCTAAAAAAGCACTTTCCTCCTGTAGCTCCATATAGAACTACATTCCCAATAATTATATTCTCTTCTGCATTAAAGGTACTATTTTTTGGTGGATATATTATTAATTTACCTCCGGAAAGCCCTTTTCCAACATAATCATTTGCATCACCTTCTACCTCAAAAGTAACACCCTTTGCAAGCCAAGCACCAAAACTTTGACCAGCACTGCCATTGAATTTGAAATGAACAGTATCCTCCGCAAGCATTTTCGGCCCAACTTCTCTAACTATTTTGTTTGATAACATCCCACCAACAACTCGGTTAGTGTTAACTATCTCCATCTCATGATAAACTTTTTTTCCATTATTAATTGAAGGCTCAGATAATTTCATTAGTTTGTTATCTAATGCCATTTCTAGTTCGTGATCTTGTGAATGAATTGCATAATGTCCAAGAAAGTCATTTGGTTCTTTTGCGGGTGCTAATATTTTAGATAAATCTAAACCTTTAATTTTCCAGTGATGATTATCTTTATTGATCTCAAGGCAGTCAACTCGTCCTATCATTTCATTCAATTTTTTAAAACCTAATGAAGCCATAATCATTCTTAGCTCTTTAGCTACCATGAAGAGATAATTAATTACATGGTCGGGGTGTCCAGTAAATTTTTTTCTAAGGCTTTTGTCCTGGGTCGCTATACCAACTGGGCATGTGTTTAAATGACATTTTCTCATCATTATACAGCCAAGAGCAACTAATGGTGCAGTAGAAAATCCAAATTCTTCCGCTCCAAGTAAAGCTGCTATCGCAACATCTCTTCCGGTCTTTAATTGACCATCAGTTTGAAGAACAACCCTTGATCTTAAGTTATTCATTACGAGTGTTTGATGTGTTTCTGCTATCCCGAGCTCCCATGGCACACCTGCATGTTTTATTGATGTTAAGGGAGAAGCGCCTGTTCCCCCAGAGTCTCCAGCTATTACAATGTGGTCAGCTCTTGCTTTGGTAACACCAGCTGCTACAGTTCCCACACCAACTTCAGCTCCTAGTTTTACACTAATTCTTGCATTAGGGTTTGAGTTTTTTAAGTCATGGATAAGCTGAGCCATATCCTCAATAGAGTAAATATCATGGTGTGGTGGGGGACTTATTAGACCAACTCCCGGGGTTGAGTATCTAAGCTTAGCAATAATTTCATCAACTTTGTGACCAGGAAGTTCTCCACCTTCTCCAGGTTTTGCCCCTTGTATTATTTTTATCTGCAACTCATCGGCATTGGTTAGGTAGTCGATTGTTACTCCAAACCTTCCGCTTGCAACTTGCTTTATGGCACTTCTTTTTGACTCACCGTTACTTAGTGTGTTGAATCTATCTGGATTTTCTCCTCCTTCACCAGTATTAGATTTGCCCCCAATTTTATTCATTGAAATTGCAAGAGTCTCGTGGGCTTCAGCACTAATTGATCCAAAACTCATAGCACCAGTTGCAAATCTTTTTACAATTTCTTTTTCACTTTCTACCTCATTTATATCTAAAGTTTTATCATTTTGTTTGGCTTTGAAATTTAGAAGTCCTCTTAGAGCAGCATTTCTGGTTGTTTCTTCGTTTGCGTGTTTAGAAAATTCCCAGTATGCATTTTCATCATTATTTCTTGCAGCTTTTTGTAAATCAGAAATACTTTTAGGATCCCACATGTGAACTTCACCATGTTTTCTCCAATGAAAATCTCCTGGGTTTGGTAAAATATATATATTTTGTTCTCTATCTGAATATCCCATCTCATGACGTTTTTGCATTTCTTTTGCGAGTACGTCGAGTCCTATTCCCTCAATTCTACTGGCAGTTCCTGTGAAAGCTAATGATATAATCTCATCTGAAAGACCTACTGCCTCGAAGATCTGGGCTCCTTTATATGATTGTAAAGTAGATATTCCCATTTTAGCCATCACTTTTAAAATTCCTTTACCAGTTCCTTTTTTGTAGGAATTGATAAGATCAATTTCGTTTTTTATATGTGAGATATTAGATAGTTCACCTTTGAGTTTTGCGTCCCATAATGCCTCAAAAGCTAGGTAGGGATTTATTGCATCTGCACCATAACCAATAAGAAGACAGTGATGATGTACCTCTCTTGCTTCACCTGTTTCTAATATTAACCCAACCTGCGTCCTAGTATGATTTTTAACAAGGAAGTGATGTAAAGTACCTAAGGCTAATAATGATGAGATAGGCACGTTCTTTTTGTCTATTTTACGGTCGGATAATATGATTAGAGGATAGCCGTCTTTTATTGCCTGAGATGCTTCTTCACATATTTTTCTTAAGGAATTTTCTAAACCTTTTTTCCCAGAGTTTTTTGGAAACACTATATCAATTGTTAGAGATTTCCAGTTTTTAAATTTAAGTTTCTTGATTGCATCGAGTTCGCTATTACTTAATATGGGATGTGTTATTTTTAACCTATTTGCATTTTCAGATGTAGCCTTGAGGAGGTTTTTCTCAGGACCAATATAACACTCTAAGCTCATAATTACTTCTTCACGGATTGAGTCTATCGCAGGGTTTGTAACCTGAGCAAATGTTTGTTTGAAATAATCATATAACATTCTTGGCTTGCTTGACATTACAGCAAGAGAAGTATCATTACCCATAGAACCAAGTGGGTCTCTAAGCTCTTTAACTAAAGGTAGAAGCATTATCTGAAGAGTTTCTGATGTATACCCAAAAGCCCTCATTCTATTTAGAATGGCATTTGGAGAAAAATATTTTATTTCTTCTTTATCAACAAATTCTTTTAACTCAACCCTTTGCTCATTTAACCACTTTTTGTATGGCTTAGACTCTGACCATTCAGACTTTATATCCGAGTCAGCAATCATTTTTCCTTTTTTAAAGTCTATTAAAAATATTTTTCCTGGCTGCAGTCTTCCCTTAGATAAAATATTTTTACTATCTACTTTAACAACACCAACCTCTGAAGCCATTATGCATTTGTCGTCTTTAGTAAGGTAATATCTACTTGGTCTGAGACCATTTCTATCGAGGACAGCTCCTATATATTTTCCATCAGTGAATGCAATTGATGCAGGTCCATCCCATGGCTCCATAAGACAGGAATTATATTCATAAAATGCACGTTTTTCTGCATTCATTGAGGAGTCTTGTTGCCACGCTTCAGGTATCATTATTAAGATAGACTCTTGAAGGGTCCTTCCTGACATCAACAAAAACTCTAGAACATTATCAAATGTACCAGAGTCAGAACAATCTGGCTCAACTATGGGAAATAGTTTTTTAAGGTCGTTGCCAAATAATGATGATTTTAATACTCCCTGCCTAGCATTCATCCAATTTTTATTTCCCAACAGTGTATTAATCTCGCCATTATGGCTCATAAACCTGTTCGGTTGTGCTCTATCCCATGATGGAAATGTGTTTGTACTAAACCTTGAGTGAACCATTGCTAAATGTGAAGTGAAAGTCTTATCTTCAAGGTCATTGTAGAATTCAAACAATTGTTTAGGTGTTAACATTCCTTTGTAAACAACAACTCTTGATGACAAAGAACATACATAAAAATATGATTTTTGGTTAATGTTTTGGTTCTTTCTTATTTCGTGGGTAGACCCTTTTCTTATTAGATAAAGTTTTCTCTCGAAATCATCTTCATTAATTTCCAAACTTTTAATGAAGATCTGAACAAATTTGGGCATGGCTTTTTTTGCAGCGTTACCAATGTCAGAACTTTCTGGCGAAATGGGAAGTTCTCGCCACGATATTAGCTCTTGACCAGCATCTATTATGTTTTTTTCTATGATTCTCTTACAATGTTCGTAGTCGTTTTTCATTGTTGGTAAAAATACATTTCCAACGCCATATTTGCCTATTTCTGGGAGGGTAATAGAATTTGATGACTTTAATTTGGATTTAAAAAATCCATGAGGAATGCCGCAAAGAATTCCTGCACCATCGCCTGTATTCTTTTCATAGCCAACCCCACCACGATGTTCCATGCATTTGTTCATTTCCTTGGCTTCTTCAACAATATCTCTGCTTGGAATACCTTTAATGTTACAAATAAATCCTACCCCGCAACTGTCTTTTTCGTTTTGTGGGTCGTATAGGCCATATTTGGCTGGAAAATGGTTTTTATCTGTCAAAGTCATGCAATCCTATTAAATTTAATTAGTACAGTATAATTATTTAATAACCTTTATACGTAATAAAACTCAAATCTGTTTTATTTTGCTTAATCAACTACAATATCGCAATGACAACTACAATATTTTATTATTTTCTTTAAATTATTATTACTGCGCTCTTCACAAATGGTAATTGATAGTGCATATGAGGGGGTAAATATCAATGTTTTGGATTATATATGAAGATAGCAGTTCTAAGAGAAATTAGGCAAGGGGAAACACGAGTTGCGGCAACCCCTGAAACAGTAAAAAAATTAGTTAATATGGGTTGTTCCGTATGTGTGGAGACGAATGCTGGGAAATTATCTAATTTTTCAGATGAATTATATGCTCAATCTGGTGCAGACATAACAAGTACGGTCTCTGATACGCTAAAAGATGCTAAAGTAATTTTAAAAGTTGCTTGTCCCGTTTGTTCCTCAGATATTGATGAGGTTGACCTATTTGCCGAAGAAGTAATATTAATTGCTAATCTACAAGCATATTCTAATCCTAAGGTTATATCAAAATTAGCTGAAAAAAGGATCTCAGCCTTCGCATTGGAATTAATGCCTCGTATTACTCGTGCGCAATCGATGGATATTTTGTCTTCTCAATCTAATCTCTCTGGATATAAAGCAATAGTTGAAGCTTCATCAGTATTTAATGGTGCAATGCCTATGATGATGACTGCTGCAGGCACTATTGCGCCAGCTCGTGTTCTTGTTTTTGGTGCTGGCGTTGCTGGTCTTCAGGCTATTGCAACTGCAAAAAGGCTTGGCGCGGTTGTTTTAGCAACAGATGTAAGATATGCGGCTAAGGAGCAAGTTGAAAGTCTGGGGGGTAAATTTATTGTAGTAGACGAAGAAGCTATGAAGGCTGCAGAGACTGATGGCGGATATGCTAGAGAAATGAGTGAAGACTTTAAAAATAAGCAAGCAGAAGCAGTCAGAAAAGAGGTTATTAAATCTGACATTATTGTCACTACAGCTCTAATACCGGGCAGGGATGCACCTACACTTGTTACTAAGGAATTGGTTGAGAGAATGAAAACTGGTTCTGTTATAGTTGACTTAGCTGTTGAAGCTGGTGGAAATGTTGAAGGTTCAGTAAAAGACAAAGTAATTACAACAGAAAATGGTGTAATAATTATAGGGCATTCTAATATGCCTGCATTATTATCAAGGGATGCAAGTTCATTATTTGCAAGGAATATATTAAATTTTATAAATTTAATTATTAATAAAGATAACCAGTCCTTAGAAATTAACTGGGAGGATGAAATTATCAAGGGAACTTTAGTTACTAGAAATAATGCAATTACAAATACAAATCTTAAAAAGTAGGTTTAATAATGAATAATGTTGAAAAAACAGAAAGTCTAACACTATTAGTTCAGTCCGCTAGTGCAAGTAATGAATTTTGGTATCTTTTTACTATCTTTGTTTTAGCAATTTTTGTTGGTTTTTATGTTGTGTGGAGTGTTACTCCAGCTCTTCATTCACCTCTTATGGCTGTAACCAACGCTGTCTCTTCTGTAATAATTGTTGGGGCGTTGATTGCTTCTGGTCCAAATGGCTTCTCTATATCTAAGATGCTTGGTTTTTTCGGAGTAATATTAGCGTCTGTTAATATTTTTGGTGGATTCATAGTTACCCAGAGGATGCTTGCAATGTTTAAAAAGAAAGTTAAGTAGGTAAACCATGTCAGATAGCTTTACTATTTTTGCATATCTTGTTTCAGGTGTATTTTTTATATTAACCTTAAGGGGCCTCTCCTCTCCTGAAACATCTAGACAAGGTAATACCTTAGGAATGGTTGGAATGACTATAGCTGTTGTTACAACATTTATTTCCCCTGCTGTTCAAGATTATTTATGGATTATAATAGCAATTGCTATAGGAGGTTTTATAGGAACAGTTATAGCAAAAAAAATTGAGATGACATCACTTCCTGAATTAGTTGCTGCATTTCATAGTTTAGTAGGAATGGCAGCGGTATTAGTTGCTTTCGCTGCTTTCTTATCACCAGAGTCTTATGGTATTGGTACTCAAGGCGAAATAAAAATTTCTAGCTTAATTGAAATGTCTATAGGTTTAGCAATAGGGGCTATTACTTTTTCAGGTTCAGTAATAGCTTTTGCAAAACTAAGGGGTATTATGTCGGGTAATCCTCTAGTATTCCCAGGGCAACATTTGCTAAATCTAATACAGCTTATTACTTTATTTTTCTTAGTTTTCTTTTTTTGTAAGACACAAGATTTAAATTTATTTCTTGTAATTGCTTTTTTAAGTTTTGCTTTAGGTTTTTTAATAGTACTTCCTATAGGTGGTGCTGACATGCCAGTTGTTGTTTCAATGTTAAACTCATATTCGGGTTGGGCAGCTGCTGGAATAGGGTTTACACTGGGTAATTCATTATTAATTATCGTTGGGGCTTTAGTAGGCGCTTCTGGTGCAATACTCTCATATATAATGTGTAAAGGAATGAACCGCTCAATTTTTAATGTAATTCTGGGTGGCTTTGGTGGTGATGGAGATACAGTTTCATCATCAGTTAAAGGTGATAGGTCTGTTAATTCTGGAGCAGGTGAGGATGCTGCATTTATAATGTCAAATGCTTCAAAAGTAATTATAGTCCCGGGTTATGGAATGGCCGTTGCTCAGGCTCAGCATGCAGTTAGAGAATTAGCTGATAAATTAAAAAGTGAAGGTGTTGAGGTAAGTTATGCAATTCATCCTGTAGCGGGAAGAATGCCTGGTCATATGAATGTGCTTCTTGCAGAAGCAAATGTGCCATATGATGAAGTATTTGAACTTGAAGAGATAAATAATGAATTTGGTACAGCTGATGTAGCCTACGTTATAGGTGCTAATGATGTAACTAATCCTGTTGCTAAATCAGACCCTAGTAGTTCAATTTATGGAATGCCTGTTTTAGATGTTGAGAAAGCCAAGACTGTTCTTTTTGTAAAAAGAGGGATGTCTGCAGGTTATGCTGGGGTTGATAATGAACTATTTTTTAGACAAAACACAATGATGCTTTTTGGAGATGCAAAGTCTATGACTGAAAATATCGTTCAATCATTATAGATACACTTTATTTTTCTTAATGATCTCTGCTTGGGAGCATGATTTTAGAATCCATCTCTTTCAATTCTCTTTCTCTCAAGCTTTCTAGCTCTTCTGACGGCTTCAGATTTTTCTCTTGCTCTTTTTTCTGAAGGCTTCTCATATGACTTTCTAAGCTTCATTTCCCTAAAAACGCCTTCTCTTTGCATCTTTTTCTTGAGAGCTTTTAAAGCTTGATCAACATTATTTTCTCGCACAACTACCTGAACCAGAACATTACTCCTTAAAAAGCCAATATATACAAAGTATCATCATAAGTGAAAATACTAAACTGGGGGGGTATATCACAGCAAATTAGGCTTGTGAAGTATTGATTAGTCATTATATTCTAAATATATGTAGTATTTATACTCAAATAGTAATTTTTTTAATTTTTCTAAAAGTAATAAATATGGCAGTTCTAAAAATAGCTCAAATGGGTTCCAAAATACTAAAAAATAGAGCCCAAGAGATTACGAATTTCGATGAAGTTGAGATTAATAGATTATTTGAAGATATGATCGAAACAATGGAAGACTCTAATGGTATTGGTTTAGCGGCTCCACAAGTTTTTTTTCCATTAAGGGTCGTTATTTTTTTTGTTCCAGAATCAAGAAATAACGGTAAGGAAGTTCCTTTAACAAAGATGATTAACCCAATTATTCGTCCCAAATCTGAAAGTATGGATGAGGATTGGGAGTCATGCCTCTCTGTTCCTGGTCTTGCTGGAATTGTGCCTAGATGGAGAAATATTACTTACTCTTACCAAGATTTAGATGGTTCTCTAAGAGAAAGGGATGCAAGTGGTTATCATGCAAGAGTTGTCCAACATGAATGTGACCATCTTGACGGTATTCTCTATCCGATGCGAATGGTTGATTTATCAACTCTTTCGTTTGTTGAAACAATTTCTGATGAAAAAGAAGAAAGTTAATTTTTTTAGTTTGAATATATCAAAGGAAATATTTTGTGAAAATTAATCAGGATAGAAAACAAAAATTTCTTTATTATGTTCTAGATGATATTAATTTAAACGGTTGGAGCAAAAATTTTTTTGATTCTTATTCCAGAGAAGGCATTTTCACGAATAATGAAATTAGAGTTTTTTTTCCAAATGGTAGGGCTGATTTTTTAAGATATTGGTTTGATATATCAGAAAAATTAATGCTAGAGGATTTATCCAAAGTAGAAATTCAAGAACTAAAAGTAAGAGAAAAAATAAAAAAAATTATCAGAGTCCGCCTTGAAAGATGGAAAAGTTATAAAGTAGCAATAAAAAGGACATTACCAATTCTCATAATGCCGTCTTCTGATACTCTTCTATCTTGTTCCTTGATGAAGACCTCTGATTCGATCTGGAAAAGTGCAGGTGATAGGTCAGTTGATTTTAATTTTTATACTAAACGTGGACTCCTTCTTGGGGTTTATTCAACTACACTTATTTTTTGGTTGGATGACAATTCTAAGGATGATCAGAAAACATGGGAGTTTCTTGATAGGCGGGTTGAAGAAGTTCTTCAAATACCAAAAGTTAAGACTAGAATAAATGAAACATTACACAGGATAATAAAAAATTTAACTAATATTTCTAAGAAAGCTTCCTAGTCTAATTTAGTCAGCTAATTTTGTAGCTCCACTCTTTAACATCTTTTCTATTTCTTCTAGCTCTAAACCCGCTTCAAGAAGTACCTCCATTGAATGCTCACCAAGGTTGGGTTGATGTCTCCTGATTGAAAAGGGTGTTTCTGAAAAATTAATTGGAAATGCTGGTGTTCTCAATTTTCCCTCAGTTGGATGATTAATTGTTTTCCAAAACTTTGTACTTTCTAAATGTTCATCGTTTATTAGATCTTTGAGGTCATTTACTGAAATTGTTGGAACACTTGTATTTTCAAATATTTCAAGCCACTCTTTTGTGGTTTTATTTAACATGGTTTTAGCAGTTTCTTTATAAGTATCATCTATATTCTTAACTCTTTGCGATAAGCTACTAAAACGCTTATCTCTTAACAGATCTCCTCTGTTAGATAAGTTACAAAAAATTTCCCAGTGAGAATCAAGATAGGGCAGGATGGCTATATAACCATCTTGCGTTTTGTATGGTTTTCTGTGGTAACTCATTAATCTAGTATAACCAGGTTCTCCTATAGGAGGATCGAAAGTATATCCCCAAAGATGTTCCGCCATCAGAAAAGAAACCATTGTTTCAAACATAGGAACTTCTATTTGTTGCCCTAATCCAGTTTTTTCTCTGTGGTAAAGAGCTGCTGTTACTCCTTGGACGACAGCCATTGCAGTTGTTTTATCACAAACTACAGTAGGTAAATATCTTGGTTCACCCAATACTAGGTTATTCAACATTGCAATTCCCGAAACAGCTTGAATCGAGTCGTCTAATGCACCCTTTTTTCCATAAGGTCCTTCTTTGCTATACCCATAAGAACCACAAAAGATTATCTGAGGATTAATCGTTTTTAAAGTATCATAATCAATTTTTAGCTTTTGCATAACTTGAGGTCTATTGTTATGAATAACGACGTCGGCTTTCTTTACAAGTTCAAGAAACGCGGAGTGTCCATCTTTTTTCTTAAGATCTAAGACAAGGCTTCTCTTGTTTCTGTTACAAGTAAGGTATAAGGCAGCCATACCTTTTTTATTTTTAACTTCACCTAGATTTCTATTGCTATCACCTTGGGGAGATTCGATCTTAATTACGTCTGCACCCATATCTGCTAACATTTGACATGCCCAAGGACCGAGCACAACAGCAGTTAATTCTAATATTTTAACACCACTTAGTGGTCCTGACATATTTTTAATTCCCAAAGAGTTACATTACATGATTAGTAGACTTGTGATTACTAGCGATATACTTTATTACAAAAAGTAGTTTATAACTATCACATTTTATAAGGAAATATATAGTGCGCATAATAGCTTTTTTAAATATTTTATTGATATTTTTTTCTTCCTCATCCTACAGTGAGGTGAGAATCCATTGCGAAGGGCAGGAGACAAACCTTAATACGTATCTCCAAATACACAAGGTTTTATTTTCTGATAGGGATACAACAAGGGTTGAAGAGTTTTATAGTGATAAGATTATTTCTCACAATAATGATGGAGGCGGACCTGGTTCTATTGCTACCCCAGAAAAGATGCGTAAGATGTGGGAGAGGTCAAAGAAAAATAATCCCGAAAGAGTCTTAGAAGATGAATTAATTTTATGTGTTGATGATTTTGTTGTTGTTAGGACTACAATCCATAGCCACGATAATACTCCACTCTTCGGTTATCCTCCAACGGGTAAAGCATATTCAATTACAGCTACAGATATTTATAGGCTTGAAAACGGAAAAGTTGTTGAACGGTGGGGTAATTCAGACTTGGCACATTTATTTCGTCAACTTGGTTTTAAACAGGTAAAAGAATAATTTCGAAAAATTAATTATTTTATTGGCTTTATGTTTGTTACATGGCCCATTTTTCTATTAGGTAATGAAGTTTCTTTGCCATAATTATATATGTGTGTGTTTTCTAAAATTAAGTGTTTTTCAATTTTATTTATATCATTACCTAGAAGGTTTACCATTGTTGCATCTGAGTGCCTAACTGGTTGGTTTGAAATTAAGCCGCAAATACAATTAATTTGTTGAGTGAATTGATCAGGTGAGCATGCATCAATCGTCCAATGTCCAGAATTATGAGGCCTCGGGGCCATCTCATTAATTAAGATTTCCTTATTTCTTACTACAAACATTTCTAATGCCATTATGCCTACTAAATCAATTTCAAACGCTGCTTTTTTTGCTTCTTGAATTGCTTCTTTTTTTATTTTTTCAGGTATATTCGCTGGGGTTAATGACTTTACTAAAATTTGGTTTTTATGTACATTCTCTGTGGGTTCAAATGCAAAGACATTACCACTAAGGTCTCTTGAAACAATTACAGATATTTCACATTCAAAATCTACAACTTTTTCTATTATAGCAACTGATGAGTCAGATTTACTTATTATTTCTTTATTAAATAACTTATTCCATGATTTTACAATATCTTGTTTCGAGCGAATTACGCATTGTCCTTTACCATCATATCCAGATCTTGATGTCTTTAAAATAGAGGGATAACCAATTTTTTCAATTTTATCTCTTAAATCATTAATATCATTAACTGGAAGCCATTCGGTTGTTTTCGAACCGATCTGATTAAAAAATGTTTTTTCTTTTACTCTATCTTGGGCTATCTCTAAAATATTTGGTTTTGGTCTTACTACGGTATAATTTTCTAAATATTCTAGAGAACTAACAGGAACATTTTCAAACTCAAAAGTAACTACATCAACGTATTGAGAAAACCTTTTTAAAGCTTTTTTATCATCATAGCTGTTGTACGTGTGAAAATTAGAAATTTGAGATGCAGGGTTTTTGACATCTGGGCAAAATATAAAAGTTTTGTAACCTAGTTTACTTGCAGATAAGGACAAGAACCTTCCTAATTGTCCTCCTCCTAGAATTCCTATTGTACTGCCCGGTTTTATAAAGTTAGACACTTAATTATTTACTTTATTAAATTTGATTAAATATATTTGGTTCTTCTTCGATTGAATTTGTTTGATCTAACCTCCAAGAAGTATATTTTTTTAAAAGCTCTTTATCTGAAAGAGAAAGAATTGAAATAGCTAAAATAGCAGAATTTTTTGCACCAGCTTCACCTATTGCAAGGGTTCCCACAGGAATCCCTGAGGGCATTTGAACAATTGACAAAAGACTGTCTAATCCACTGAGGGATTTAGATTTTATTGGTACACCTAGTATAGGTAGCTCAGTCAATGAAGCTATCATCCCCGGTAAATGTGCTGAACCTCCAGCACCGGCAATAATAATCTTAATACCTCTTTCTTGAGCAGACTTGGCATACTCATAGAGACGTTCAGGTGTTCGATGGGCAGAAACAATTTTCTTTTCATGACTTATATTAAAATCATCAAGAACTGAAGCTGCATGCTTCATAGTAGCCCAATCAGACTGACTACCCATTACAATTCCTATTAAAGGCAAGGACAAAACTATTACGCTCCCTTATTATCTAAGTTTCTATGCAAAATATTAAGTTTATATATACCATATACATCTAGTTAATGTATATAATAGGATTATAAGTTAATTTGTGATAAATTTTGGATAGTTTATTATTAATCTTTTAAATTTTATTTTATATTACGTATCTAAAGGGGTTACTTATATGAAAGAAAATAAAATTCTTGACGGTTGCATGTCCTGTTCTTCCCGGGGCATCAGAATTACAAGGAGATTATTTAACTTTTCATCAGTCCTTGCTAGTCTTTTGTTACCAGCAAGAGTCCTCTCTTCAAAATATCCTGATATAACTGAGCGAGCCATCAGTATTAAAACAGAAGATGGTGTTTGTGATGCAGTATTATTTTACCCAAAAGAAGGTAAGTTCCCAGCTGCATTAATATGGACAGATATTAGAGGTTTGCGCCAATCATTTAAGTTAATGGGTAAGAGACTTGCTTCACAAGGCTATGTGGTTTTAATACCAAATCCTTTTTATAGATCATCTCCGTCACCTGCCCCAAGAGAGGATTTTAATTATTCCAATCCTGAGCATAGGAAAGAGGTCTTTGCAATGATGAAATTATTAGTTGAAAAAGACGCAGCTGAGAGGGACACTTCATCTTTTGTGAAATTCTTAAAGGGTCATAGCTCAGTTGATAATTCTCGTGGAATGGGTGTAAGCGGTTACTGTATGGGAGGTCCATTAGCATTCCGGTCTGCATCTTACTATCCGGACTTAATTTCTGCAGTAGCTTCATTTCATGGTGGTGGTTTAGTCACTGAAGACGAAAATAGTCCACATCTTTTAATAAAAAATTCTAAATCACAATTTTACATAGCTATTGCTTCTGATGATGATAAAAGAAACCCAACTGTAAAAAATGATCTGCGTAAGAGCTTTGATGAAGCAAATTTAGAAGCTGAGATAGAAGTATACGATACAATGAAACATGGGTGGTGCGTTTCTGATAGTTCAATGTTTGATTATTCGCAAGCAGAGGTTGCTTGGGGCAATTTAATAAACATGTATAGCAAGGTACTTTGAAGATATATTTATTTACTTTCAATTTCTTCTAGTTTTTTTTTCTTTTTATTTGCTTTAGAAACAGCTTTTTGCAATTCTGCCTCATTACAAAGCCCAAGTATGACAGGGTTTTGAGGGTTTATATTTTGAGCATTCCAGTGCGTCTTGTCCTTCACAGAAATTACTGTTTGTTTTGTAGTTCTTAATAACCTACAAATTTGTGCTTCAGAGAGTTCTGGGTGGTTCTTTAGAATCCAAGAAATTGCATCTGGTCTTTCTTGACGCTTTGATACAGGGGTGTATCTAGCACCCTTGGATCGAATTTTTGGTTTTGGGAGGTTGGATTTACTAATTTTCAGTTTTGAATTTGGTTTTTCCTCACACCTTTTTATTTCATCGGATGTCAGTTCTCCATTAGTTAAAGGATTTTCTCCAACTATACCACTTGCTACTTCACCATCTGCTATAGCCTGTATTTCTAACTCGTGCATACCAGTGAAATCTGCTATTTGATCAAAGGTTAAAGCTGTATTTTCAACAAGCCAAACTGCTGTTGCTTTTGGCATAATGGGTAAAGACATAAAATACCTTTCATGTATATCTTGGGATTTATTAAAATTACTATATTAGAAGAAACTTATAGTCAATTAAAGTAAGTGTTTTATTTGTTAATCAATAATATTTTTCCAATATGCTCCCCTGATTTCATTCTATTATGAGCTTCCATGGCCTTAGTAAAAGAATATGTGCTATCTATAACAGGCTTTATATGCCCAGATTTTGCAAGAGGCCATAAATTTTTCCTAATAGACTTAGCAATTTCAATTTTATTTTCTAAACTTTGGGACCTTAATGTTGATCCAGTGATTATTAATTTCTTAGTCATAACTTTTAATAGATCTATATTTACTTTTGAGCCGTTAATGAACGCTATGAATATTAATCTACCATTATACCTTAATAACCTAATATTTTTCTCAATATATTCTCCGCCAACCATATCAAGAATAACATCTACTCTTTTTGTAGGAACATTATTTTGAATATATGATAAAAAATCATTCTTTCTATAATTTATAGCTTCATCAGCACCTAAATTTATACAAGCTTCACATTTTTCCTCAGTTCCAGCAGTTACTATTATTCTATTCTTAAAGATTTTGGCAATTTGTATCCCCATTGTACCAATTCCACTGCTTCCCCCATGAATTAATATTGTTTCATTTTTGGTTAAATTTCCCAATTGAAAAATATTATGCCAAATAGTGAAGATTGCTTCAGGGAGTGCAGATGCAGAAAATTTATCTATATTTTCTGGTATAAGAAAGCATAACTCAGAATGAGCAGATGCATATTCAGCATAGCCTCCACCACTTAATAGGGCACAGACTTTATCACCTATATTTAAGGTATGTACATCTGCACTTTTTTTTATAACCTCTCCGGAGACCTCAAGTCCTAAAATATTGCTTGCTCCTGAGGGTGGGGGATATTTACCTTGGGACTGGAATATATCAGCTCTGTTTATACCAGATGAAAATACTTTTAATAAAACTTCTCCTTTTCCCAACTTCGGAGTTTTAGCTTTTGAGACATTGAGAGAATAACTTTCTCCTTGATTAACTATATCAATATTTTTCATTAATTCAGGCACTTTCATTTTTGGCTCCAAAATGTTTATAATTTAGTCAGACAATTTAATTTTATATAACTTTAAGAGGTTATTTATGGAAAATGAAGAAAATGAAATTTCAAATAAAAAAAATCAACAAAAAGATCTCACAATTTTATCAATTGAGGATTTGAAGGAATACATTAATAACCTTAGAAGTGAGATTAAAAGGGCAGAAAATATGATAAAAATTAAAGAGAGGGCAAGAGAGGGTGCAGAGTCAGCCTTTAAGTAGAGACTAATCCTTTAAGCCTAAATTTGAAAAACGTTTTTTAAATTTGGCTAATTGACCCCCAGAATCGACTAGTCTATGAACTCCAGTCCAAGCAGGGTGTGACTTGGGGTCAATGTCCAGGCGAATCGAGTCACCTTCTTTGCCATAAGTACTCCTAGTCTTGAACTCTGAACCATCAGTCATTATAACATTAATTTCATGATAATCTGGATGGAGATCTTTTTTCATAATCCTGCCCTTTTATTTAATTTTTGGTTCATAGCTTAATTTTTTTTATCATGCAAGTTAAAAAATTTCACTTACCTTTGATCTAACTTTAGTTCAATCCTTCTATTCTTACTTCTGGCCGAAATAGTTTGATTATTATCAAGAGGCTGAAATTCGCCAAACCCAGCTGCAACTAGTCTATTTTCAGGAATTCCCTGCTTAATGATGAATTTTACAACTGAAATTGCTCTAGCAGTTGACAACTCCCAGTTGGAAGGAAATTTTTCAGTTTTAATTGGAACATTATCTGTATGTCCATCAATTCTAAGGATCCAGTTTATTTCTTTTGGAATTTCGTTTGAAATTTCAAGAAGCGTTTCAGCTAATTGTTGAAGTTGTATTTGTCCTTCTGTTTCTAATTCAGCAGACCCACTTTGAAATAATACTTCTGATTGAAAAACAAAACGGTCTCCAACAACTCTTACTCCGGGTCTTGAGCCTAAAATATTTCTCAATCTTGCAAAAAATTCTGACCTATACCTTTGTAACTCTTGTACTTTAGATGCTAAAGCTCTATTCATTCTCTTTCCCAAGTCTGATATTTGAGCTTTCTGTTCTTTCGAAAGGGCATCAGATGCATCAAGTGTTCGGGAGAGGATATTTAATTCATTTCTCAGTATCTCAAGCTGTTGACTCATAAAAGTTGCCCGAGCTCTAGCCTGAATAGAAATTTCTTTCTCTTTAATTATATCTTCATTTTTAGCAACAAGTTGGTTATCAAGCTGAGAAATTTTCTTTTCCAAATTGTCCCTAAGCGCTTCAAGGCTTGTAATACTGTTAATTAGTATAGCTAATTCTTTTTTTTGTTTAGAAATAATTTTCTCGTCGTTCTTAATTTTATCTTCATTATTTAAGATAGTAATCTCTAGTTTTTCTATAATTTCTTGGTTAGTATTTACCTGGTTATCTAAATTTTGAACTTTATCCTTGAGCGAATCATTTTCCTGACTCAGAAGGACAATTTGTTGATTAGAAGTATCTAACTCTTTAGAGATAGTTTGTAAATCTATGACTAAATTATCATTTTTTGTTTTTTCAAGTGATAGCATCTCTGCTAATTCACTAACTTGTCCAGATAATATCTCTAGTGCTGCATCACGACCAGATAATGCTTGAGCAAGAAAAAATTGACCGAGTACAAATACTAGTAAAACAAAAATTATTAAGATAAGCAGAGTAGCAAGCGCATCAACAAAACCTGGCCAAATATCAGTTGTTTGTCTTGCTTTCGACCTCATGCTAAAATATCTACCTAATTATGTATCTTTATTATCGTGACGTTCACCTGATGCAGCGATTGTTTTAGCAAGGAGTTTGATATCAGATCTCAAATCCTTTACTAACTGTTCGTGTCTTGAACTAAGTTCAGAAACTAATCTTCCTAAAACCTGATCAATATTTCTTATGGAGACTTTAGTTAGTTGGTCAATGCCTATATCAGAATTATTTTCTAAAGTAGTTGCCAACATACTAATTTTATCAAGTAAAGGAAAAAGATCTTTTTGATTATTTGCCATTTTTAATAAAACTTGTTGCTCGGTCTTCATCTGGTCTGCAAGTAAAGATAAATTTTCATTCATTTTTGCAAAATGATTATTTGCAGAAATTCTACTTTCCTCACTTTTGCCAATAATTCTTTGCAGTTCGTCTAAACTTTCAGCTGTTTGTTCTAAAAGAGCCTCAGTATAGGCAGAAATATTCTGTTCTCCTTCTCTAGCTTCATTAGTTGAAGATAATCTTGTCATTCCTGATAACCATTCTTCTAAATGATTATAGAAGGAGTTTTGTGCTTGTCCGGCCTGGAGGTCAAGAAAGCCTAGTATTAAAGATCCACCAAGCCCAAAAAGTGATGATGAAAATGCGGTGCCCATTCCATCAAGGGGTTTTTCTAATCCTGATTTTAAAGTATTAAAAATTACAGTAATATCGTCTCCTGTTATTGATAGATTTCTTATTACATCTCCTATAGATGCTACAGTTTCAAGAAGACCCCAAAATGTTCCAAGCAATCCAAGAAAAATAGATAAGCCAATAAAATATCTTGCAACTTCCCTGGATTCATCAAGACGTGAGGCAATCCCATCTAAAAGGGTCCTCATTGCTTGTGCTGAAAGTGAAAATTTACCACTTTTATTTTGACTTTCAGATAACATTTTCGACATTGGAAGTAGTAAAAGAGGTTCAAATTGTTTTCTTATACCTAGATCACTTTTTAAAGATTCTTTATTTTTAGATTTAAGCTGAAATGATTTAAGCCAATTTGACTCTGTTCGAAGAATGAAAACCTGTCGAAAATTCAAAAAGATACCAATTAATAGGACCGCAAAAATTAATGAGTTTAAAAGTAAATTTGTTAAGAATGCATCGTATAATGTCTGGAATAAGAAAGCACCTACAACAGAGGTTGCTACCAAAAACAGAAGCATTCTAAATAAAAATCGTGTTGTATTATCCATAGATTACAACTCTATGTTTTGGATTAAAACTTATGGACGATTAAGTACTATATCAACTCTGTCAGTATTATCTTCTTCAGTGTTACTTCCAAGAGCTCTTACTTCAATTCTTGTGTTTTTAATACCATTATCGATTAAAAATTGCCTTACAGATAAAGCTCTACTTAGTGACCGACGGCGAACACTGCTTGATGATTCATCGCTATCACTTGCATAGGCAAGTAACTTAATTTTGATGGACGGAAATTTGTTCAACTCTTCAGAAAGAGGCGTTAGGTCATTTATTGCTTCCTTTGGTAGATTTGTGGAGTTATTGGGAAAGTTAACAGAAATTCTATTTGGAGCAGCATTATTTTCAGGAATTGAAGAAACTTGTTTATCATTATTTTCTGCTGTGTTTGATATTGCTTTTTCTGAAATAGTGGAAGCATTAACATTTTTCTTTTCAGGAATATTTTTATCTGGTTCAGGAATTATAATATTTTCTCGTTTTGTTTCTTGAGAAATTGTTCCAGAAGGGTTTGTAACCACATCAATGTTTTTTTCTTTATCAGTTTTAATTGAGGAAACTTTAACTGGTGGTTTATTAGCTGGTTTTTCAGGAAGTGGCACATCGATTTTTGGTGCAATGCTTACCTTAGAAGGCATACCTGGTGGAGGTTTAAGAATTACTCTGCGCATATTAGAGTTAATGGGTGTAACACCTGGTGGAGGCCTTAATATTATTCTACCGTTACTACTTGGAGAAGGCATAAGCAGTCTAGGAACACCTATCGATGGATCAAAAACTTCTAATACATCTAAATTTAAAGAAACATTAGGAGACAATTGTGCCTTAGACGAGTTGATAAATTCACTATTGAGAAACAGAAAAAAAAGTAACAGGATTAAACCTCTGCTAAAGATTAAGTAAACATTCCCATTTTTTACCATCTTAATTTCCCATTTTTAGTTTAAGTGTGTTTTAAAGAAAATACTTATAGATAGGACTAAAATCTAGATTACCCTAAAGTGTATCTTTTTTCACTTATTTTTTTTCAAATATGGTTATATTACCCTATTATTAATGAAATTATAAAGACTCCTTTAAAATTTTATGTATTTCAGGATTTCCTGCAATAAGCCCAGAATTCTTGGAAAATGGCTCGTTTCCTTCAAAATCTGAGAGAAACCCTCCTGCTTCTTTAATTAGTATTAAACCTGATGCATATTTTAATAAATCGTAGTGAAAGCTTAAAAAACCATCAAACCTTCCAGATGCGACATAAGCGAGGTCAAGGCATGTTGATCCAATTTGCCTTTTATGAATAATATTTTTTTCGATTGAAGCAAATTTTTTACTACTAGAAGTTTCCTTATTTACATCTAGAATAATTATACTTTCTTCAAGTTTTTTTCTTGATGATACTCTAATTCTTTTATTATTAAAGGTAGCTCCAATACCTTTTTCAGCATAAAAAATATCATCATTTGCAGAGTTATATATAAGTCCTGCAAAAATAGAATTATTTTCCATTAAAGTTATTGAAGTAGAAAAGTAAGGTAGTCCTCTAGAAAAGTTTATTTTTCCATCTATAGGTTGGATAATCCAATTTCTTTCACTTGATGAGTTTATTTTAACTTCTTGATTTTCATTTTTATCAATAAAACCAAAATCAGGTCTTGATTTTAAGAGTTCAGAAGTAATTAATTTCTTTGTTCTTTCCTCGGCTTTTTGAACAAAAAGTGTTGAGTTCTTTATAGATGATTGTAGATATTCTATTTCACCAAAGTCTCTTTTAAGTAAACGAGACGATAGTTGAATGGCGTTTATCATAACATTGTAAAGCGCTGAGTTGGTTATCAAAACATTATCTCTAGTCTTTTGCTCTTTCTACATATGAACCATCTGAAGTATTAATTACTATTCTTGTTCCTGCTTCAATAAAAGGAGGAATCATTACTTTTAGTCCATTTTCTAGAATTCCAGGTTTGTATGAAGATGTTGCAGTTTGTCCTTTAACTACTGCGTCAGCTTCAATAACGGTAAAAGTCATAGTTTGTGGTAATGTTATATCTACTGGTTTACCCTCTATTGTATTTGCAGTGACAGATAATCCTTCTTCAAGGTATAGTTTTTTATCACCGATTTTTTTGTCAGTGAGAGAAAATTGTTCAAAAGTTTCAATATCCATAAAATTATAGTCATCACCATCTTTGTATAAGTATTGAGTATCTCTTTCTCTAACTTCCAACTTTTCAACTGTTTCTTGAGTTCTCCACCTATCATTAGATTTATTTCCTGAGAGAATATCTCTCATCTCTACCTGAATAAATGCCCCTCCTTTTCCCGGTTGAAGTAGTTCTATTTTGATAATAGACCATTGTTTACCTTGGTGTTCAATTACCATTCCAGGACGCATATTGTTAGCTTGTATTTTCATATTTTTTCATATTTAAAAAAAATTATAGACAAAAATCTCAATATTGGAGAGCGCTTGTATCAGTTTGATTGAGATATTACAACTTCTTATATAGATATATATTATAGATATATATGAATTTAAAAAAGTCTAGTAAAAAAATGAAACAAAGAATAATTAATGAATAGAGAAGTAGTTAGAAAAAGAAACAAGTTATATTCTAGTATTAGAAAATATTTTTGTGATAGAGATTTTATCCAGGTTGAGACAGCAATTTTACAGCTTTCCCCAGGCTTGGATCGGTATACTCGACCAATGGCAGTAGTTTTAAATCAGCCTTTAAACGACATTTCACTTCAAAGGTATCTCCATACATCTCCAGAATTTGCAATGAAACGAATTCTAATTAATGGAGAGAAGAAGATTTTTCAAATATGTAAGGCCTTTAGGGATAGAGAAAACAGCAAAATCCACCATCCTGAATTTTCAATGCTTGAGTGGTATTCAATTAATAGTGATTACAAAGTTTTGGGTTATGAAGTAAAAGAATTGATAGGATTGTCTGCTGAAGAATTGAAAGTTAACGAGTTGAGTTTTGATGGTAGAATTATTCCAGTTACAAGTAGTTGGACGGAAATATCTATATCTGATGCTTTTAAGAGATTTGCCGAGTTTGATATTTTTGATACCATTGATCATCCATTAAATCCTTCAACAAAATATATTAAGCCAAAAGCTCATAAAATTGGGCTAAATTTTCACCCTTCCGATAATTGGGAGGATATATATCATAAGCTAATGATTGAAATCATTGAACCTAAAATTGCTGAACTTGGTTTGGTAATAGTTTATGATTATCCTGTTTGTTTAGGTTCTACTGCTAAAAAAATTAACGACAAAGTTTGTGAGCGGCTTGAGGTATATATTGCAGGGCTTGAAGTTGCAAATGGTTGTTCAGAATTACTAGGTACAGATGAAAATTTATCTAACTTTGAGACAAATCAAAAATTTAATGAGAAAATTTTTCAAGAAATCATTCCAATTGATATATCACTAGTAAAAGAAATTAAGGAGTTACCTGAATGCGCAGGTATTGCTTTAGGTCTTGATAGACTACTAATGTTATTTACTGGTGCTAAGAATATTAAAGAAGTAATTTATTCTCAGGTGAATTTAGAAGCTTAATTTTTCATTAGTCGCATGCTTTATCTACTATTCCCATAGCTTCCGCTTGAATATCACTTTCACTAATTTCTGCAGCTGCAATTTTCATTTCTCCGCACCAGTGCTTCATATTCGATACGCATTCATTGCTTGTTCTTTTTGCAAAAGCGCTATTGCTCTCACTTGGCTTCCAGGAGTCATGCTTTCTTCCTTCGTCCTTTGCAATTCTCTCAAGTCGTTTTTCATATTCTATTTTATCTTTTCTCTGTTTTCGAGTTGCCTCAATTGCTGCGCTTTGAGAACAGAGTGCAGCTCCCATTGCTCCTACTCGCCAAGTAGAATCCGATATGTCTTCAATTTTTTCCACTTGGTCACATAATTTGGATGTTGTTGGGCCGCAATGTTTAAGCTTTTTCTTTTTTTTCGGTGGTGCTTTATCTAGCTCTTGGTTCTCTTGATTTAACTCTGGAGGTGGAGGTGGTGCCAAGTCATCAGCTTCTTGAGCATTAGAGCTTAAAGAAAATAGAAGATAGAAGATAGCATTGATAAAGATTAAATACTTCATAATTTGGCCTACTTAGTGTTATTTACTGAACCGTTTAAAATATAATCAAATTAATAAATTATTGGGAGTTATTTGGCTAATAGTTTTTCACCAAAATGTTCAATAGCAGCTAGGGGGCCTTTTGAGAACTGCCAAATGCCTGAAGAAATCGCCAAGAAATCTGCCCCTGCCTCAATTATGGGGGCACAATTGGTAATTTTTATACCGCCAATTGCTACACAAGGTGAATTTTCGCTTGCTTTCCAGGCTCTAATAATCTCAGGATTTACTTTAATTTTGACTTTTTTAGTTGGTGAGTCATAGAAAGCACCAAATGCAACATAGTTAGCTCCCTTTTTTGTCATCTCAGTAGCAATTTCCTTTGAGCCTTTGCAAGAAAATCCTACTAAAGCATTTTTACCAACCATGGTTCTTGCTTCTTCATAGGACATATCATCCGGGCCTATATGTACCCCTGCACATTTTATTGATGCTGCAAGATCTGGTCTATCATTTAAAATAAGTGGTTTTTTATTCTTATCACAAATTGGCTTAATGGTTTTAATAAGATTTATTATGTTTTCATCGGTCTCATTTTTGATTCGCAACTGAAAAAAGTTTACAAATGGGTAGGATAAGATTTTATCTAATAAATCTTTAAAAATTGTAGGGTTTATTATCTCTGGAGGTGAGATAAGATATAATTTAGAGTTTATTAGATTGCTCCTTTATATATATTAATTAAGTTATTAAGCATTTTAATCGCATCTTCTCTCTCTCTTTGAAATGTATTTCTACCAATAATAGAACCATTTCCGCCTCCGTAATATATTGCTTTTGCTTCGTCATATAAACCGTTTAGATCTTTTTTTCCTCCACCAGAGAAAACAACTAATCGCTTTCCATTGAAGCAACTTTGAACAATGTGCTTTACTCTTTCTGAGAGATTAGATGAGGGAATAGAATTTTCTTTATAAGCCTCTTGGGCTGATGATAATTCAATACTGTCCCTAGGTAACTTGACTTTGATGATATGTGCTCCTGCTAGAGCAGCCATGTGAGCGGCATATGAAACAATATCTAATGCTGTTTCTCCCGACTTAGATACATATGCTCCTCTAGGGTAAGACCAAACAACTAAAGCCAATCCTAATGCTCTAGCTTCTTCACTGATTTCTCTTAAATCTTCTATCATTTCATATGCATTAATTGATCCGGGATAAATTGTATAACCAATTGCTGAACAGCCTAGTCTTATAGCGTCACTAACATTGCTTGTAATTGCTTGTGAAGGCGCCTCGGTCTCGCCATTGAGGGAGTTTGCACTATTAATTTTTAGAATAGTTGGGATGGAGCCAGCAAAAGTGTCTGCTCCTGCCTCTATCAAGCCCAAGGGAGCGGCAAATGCTGATAGTCCAGCATCAATTGCTAATTTCCAATGATAATGAGGATCGTAGGCATCAGGATTTGGCGCGAAACTTCTTGCGGGCCCGTGTTCAAAACCCTGATCAACAGGAAGTATAAGCATTTTCCCCGTTCCTCCAAGCTTGCCGGAGCTTAAGATTCTTGCGAGGTTTGCTTTAGTTCCTGGATTATCACTTTCATATCCGCTAAGTATTTTTTTAACTTTTTGGGTAATTTTCATTTTCTTTCCTAAATCAAATAAAAATAGAATTGTTTGTATAGACTTTAAATTAAGAGAAAATCTTTTAAATTGGTATATAAATTTGGATTCTTTTTAAACTATTTTGTAAATAACAAAAGTTTTGTTGACGATAAAAATTCCTATGCTTATGTTAGTATGATGAGAAAACAAACCTTTGTAATCCATTGAAAGATATCGCAATATACCGCTTGAAGAGGGTTGAGAATGCTTTGGGGCGTCTTGATTCTGCAGTTGCTCGACTTAATAAGGCTGTTAGCACTGCAAAAAGTTCCTCTGAAGATTTTGATGACTTAGAAAGAAATGAGCTTGATGGTCAGCATGTTTTAGATAAATACAATAAGCTTAAAGAAGTATCCTCTAAGGCTATTACCCGGATTGAAAAGATAATCAAGCACCTAGAAATAAGTAATAACAATATAAATTAATTCTAAAGTTGTATTAATGGCAGAAGTTTCAATTGTAATTCGTGGAAGAAGTTATCAGATATCTTGTGAGGATGGTCAAGAAGCCCAGCTTATTAGATTGGGTAATTACCTAGATAATAAAGCCGAAGAGGTCATTGCTTCATCTGGTTCAATTTCAGACAGTATGATGCTAATAATGGTTTCACTAACAATTGCTGATGAGCTCTCTGAATTAGCTGCAGAGTTAGAAAATTATAAAGCAGAAGGAAAGGGAGCTGCAAGAATTTCAGCTGAAGAGGCAATAGTGAAAGTGGTTGATAGTCTTGTTGCAAGAATTGATAGTCTTTCAGAAAGATTGGAAGCTCCTTAGATTTACGAAGTCTAACGGAAAAATTTTATCATGCATAAATCTAAAAATAACTTACGAATTGAAATGCTATCGAAGAGAAAAAAATATCCTTTTGCATTTGCTAAGAGAGATTCATTAGGTCTAAAGCAATGTATTTTAAATAATATTGAAATTACACCAAATACCGTAGTTGCTGGTTATGTGCCAATCCATGGAGAAATAGATATTACTGAAACCCTTGATTTTTTTTCAAGGGTGGGGGCAGTTTTGGTTCTTCCTGTAATTAGCAAAGATAAATTAGAAATATATTTTCGTAATTGGGTTTTTAATGGTGTATTAGAAAGGGGAGATTTCAATACTTTTCAACCCAGTAATAAAAACAAAATAATTAATCCTGATTTGATTTTAGTACCTCTCCTTGCCTTTGATAAAAAAGGATATAGACTTGGTTATGGAAAGGGTTTTTACGATAAAGGAATTTATAGTTTAAAAAAAGAAAAGGATGTACTTGCTTTTGGTGTAGCCTACGATTGGCAAGAAGTTTCATATGTTCCACGAAATAAATTTGATGAACGTCTTGATGGAGTTTTTACACCATCAAGGTTTTTAAAAATTAAGAGGTAGTTAGTTGTAGTATGAGAATTTTATACTTGGGGGATGTGGTTGGTAAGAGTGGAAGAGTCGCTTTGACAGAACATCTGCCTACTATAAAAATAAATTTTTCAATAGATTTTGTAGTTGTTTGTGGAGAAAATGCTGCACATGGTTTTGGAATTACTGAGAAGATTTGCTCGAGTTTTTTTAACTCTGGTGTTGACGTTATAACACTCGGAAATCATGCTTGGGACCAGAAAGAGATTATAAAATATATTAGGATAGAGAATAGACTTTTAAGACCATTTAATTATCCAGAAGGGACAGTAGGGCAAGGTTTTGGTATTTATAAAACTGCTAAAGGCAGTAAGGTAGCTGTTTGTCAGATAATGGGTAAGCTGTTTATGAAGCATAAAGTGATGGACCCATTTATCATACTGGACCAATATCTAAATGATACAGTCCTTGGGCAAGATGTTGATTGCATAATAATTGATATCCATGGTGAGGCAACAAGTGAAAAAACTGCACTTGGTGTATTATCAGATGGAAGAGCTTCGTTGGTTGTTGGAAGCCATTCTCATGTGCCAACCTCAGATACAAGAATTTTAAACTTGGGCACTGCATATCAAACCGATGCTGGCATGTGTGGTCCATATAACTCTGTAATAGGTATGGACTCTGATATTGCGCTTAGGAGATTTATGTCATCTGATAAAGTAGAAAGATTGGAGCCAGCAAAAGGTATAGCAACTTTATGTGGGGTTGTCGTTGATGTTTGTAATAAAACTGGTTTGGCGAATTCTATTTACCCTTTCAAAACAGGTGGAGATTTGTCTGATACATCTGGAAATTTACCACTTAAGGAAGTAAACTAAATTATAATGTAGGTTTAATCTAAATATAAAATTTACTCCTTATAAACTGCTGATAAAGGATAATTAATGGCAGGTCATTCTAAGTTCAAAAATATTATGTTTAGAAAAGGTGCTCAGGATAAAAAAAGATCAAAGCTCTTTACTAAACTTGCAAAAGAGATAACTGTTTCTGCAAAGTTAGGTATGCCTGACCCAGACCACAACCCAAGGCTAAGGTCAGCAATCAGCACAGCAAGAGCACAAAGCATGCCTAAAGATAATATACAAAGGGCAATTGATAGGGCTTCAGCTTCGGATGTTCAAAGTTTTGAGGAGGCAAGATATGAGGGTTATGGTCCTGGAAAGGTTGCGATTATAGTTGAAGCACTTACTGATAATAAAAATAGGACAGCTGCAGAGATAAGATCAATATTTAATAAAATGGGCGGCGTGTTTGGGGAGAGTAATAGTGTAAGTTTTAATTTTGAAAGAGTGGGCTGTATTCAGTTTTCAATTGAGACTGAAGATGAAGAAAAAATTATAGAGATTGCAATAGATTCAGGTGCAGAGGATGTAGAGATAGATGATGAGGCTTATTCTATTTATTGCCCCCCTGGTAAGTTACATAGTGTATTAGGTTTATTATCAGATAAACTCGGTGATCCAATTTTTTCAAGACTTGATTGGAAACCTCTCGCCAAAGTTGAAGTTTCTTCGGATAAGATTGAAAAACTATTTAATCTAATTTCAGCATTAAACGATAACGATGATGTTCAACTTATTTCAGCAAATTATGAAATTGATGATGAAAGCCTTAATAGTATCAATCTTTAATCTTATCTTTTAATAATTTTTTGGGAGATTTGTTATATTTTTAATGGGAGTGGATCCTGGTTTAAGAATTACTGGTTGGGGAGTAATTGAAGTGAATAGCAATAAATTATCAGGTATTGCATGTGGGATTATTAAAACAAATAAAAATGATAGTCTATCTTGTAGATTGAATGTTATTTATGAAAACTTACTTAACTATATTAATCTTTATAAGCCTATAGAGTGCGCTATAGAGGAAACTTTTGTAAATAAAAATCCTATTTCAGCTTTAAAGCTTGGTCACGCTAGAGCTGCGGCAATGTTGTCAATAGCTCAGGCTGGATTAGAGGTTAGCGAGTATGCTCCAAATAAAGTTAAAAAAGCTGTTGTAGGAGTTGGTCATGCAGATAAAAATCAAATAAAGTCTATGATAAAATTACTTTTAAATGGAATTAAGGTTAACTCAAATGATGAAGCTGATGCACTGGCAGTTGCAATTTGTCATGCTCATCACAGAAATTCATTCTAATAAATTATAGAGTATTGCAAAATGATTTCTAAACTTACAGGGTTATTAGATACGGTTGAGGATACCCAAATTGTTATTGATGTTGGGGGGGTGGGGTATGAAGTTTTTTGCTCATCCTCAACAATTTCTTCTCTTCCAACTTTAGGAAGTAAGGTTACTTTAATTATTAGGTCCCATGTGAGGGAGGATCATTTCCATCTTTACGGCTTTATTTCAATTAAAGAAAAATTACTTTTTGATTACCTTGTTAAAGTTCAGGGTGTTGGAAATAAGTTAGCTCTTGTAATATTATCAAATCTGAATCCTGAGCAGCTTATTAATGCAATAGTTAATAAAGATACATCTGCATTTGCATCAGTTTCTGGAGTGGGCCCTAAATTAGCATCACGGTTGGCTACAGAGCTTGAAGGAAAGGTTGCTAAAATACAGGAAATATTCATCAACGAAATTGATATCAACCAAAGTAATGATGATAATCTCCTATTGAATGATGTAGTTTCTGCTCTAATAAATTTAGGCTATAAAAGAAATGAAGTGCACTTAATTGCTTCTAAAGTTATAAAAAGCTCTAGTGATAATTTATCTATAGATTTTGTTATTAAAGAGACCCTGAGGGAGCTTTCTATTAATGTCTGATGATCGAATAGTTTCTAGAAAGCATATGAGTAACGATTCAGAAACCTATACAAGACCTAAGAGTTTTACAGATTTTATAGGTCAAAGAAAAATTTGCAAAAATTTAAATATATTTATTTCAGCAGCCTCTAACAGAAAAGAACAGTTAGACCATGTTTTGCTCTATGGTCCTCCTGGATTAGGCAAAACTACCTTAGCAAATATCGTTGCTAATGAGCTTGGTGTGGGTTTTAGGGCCACATCTGGTCCCATGATATCTAAGGCGGGTGATCTTGCAGCAATACTAACAAATCTAGAGGAAGGTGATGTCCTGTTTGTAGATGAAATTCACAGACTTAATCCACAAATAGAAGAAGTGCTATATCCTGCAATGGAGGACTTTCAATTAGACTTAATTATAGGAGAGGGGCCTTCAGCAAGGTCTGTTAGAATTGATTTGAAGCCATTTACTTTAATCGGTGCAACTACTAGATTTGGACTGCTTAGTGCACCTCTAAGGGATAGGTTTGGTATACCTCTTAGGTTAGACTTCTATGAAACTTCTGACTTAGTAAAAATTGTAAACAGAAATGCTCAGCTAATGAAACTTGATATAACTAAAGGTGGTTCAGTGGAGGTAGCAAAAAGATCCAGAGGGACCCCCAGGGTTGCAGGAAGATTGTTAAAAAGAGTCAGGGATTTTTGTACAGTTGAAAATATTTCTTCAGTTCAACAGTTTGATGTTGATAGGATACTTCTTGAGCTTGAAGTAGATAGTGAAGGGTTGGATTCTATGGATCTGACTTATTTAAAATGCCTTGGTCATAATTATTCATGCGGACCCGTTGGAGTAGATACTTTGTCTGCTGCATTAAGTGAGGAAAAAGATACTGTCGAAGATGTTATAGAGCCCTTTTTAATACAAAAAGGTTTTATCCAAAGAACTAGTAGGGGGAGGATTTTAACAATTGAGGGATCTAAATATATTGGTATTGATAATCTGAGAGATGAAAAAGTACAGCTAAGCTTGATTGAGGAAAAGGAGCATGGAGAAGATATTTAATTCTTCGAGTGGATATATTAAAGATTATATTCATTATTTTTATAGAAGAATATACTTTGCTGATACTGATGCAGCTCAAGTTGTTTATCACGCTGAATATTTAAAATTAGCAGAGCAGGCTAGAACAGAAATGCTAAGGCTTAAAGGCTATAATTATAATTATTTGAAAAGAAATTATAACGCTCATTTTGCAATACATTCTTTATCAGCTAATTATTCAAAACCCCTGAAGTTAGATGACGAAATTATAATCGAAACTAGTGTAAATTCGCTGGGGGGAGCTTCGATAGATATGGAGCAAAAATTTTTATTAATAAACAATAAAGATAGATATCTTGCATCGCAGTTAAATATTAAAGTTGTTTTAGTTAACGATAAAGGTATTCTTATTCGACTTCCAAAGAAGATATTTGAAGATTTGAAGTTTTTAGTTGTTTAAAGGAAATATTTTATGGACTTAATTGAGAAAGTTAATAATTTAGGAAATATTGCCAGCGAGTCAGATTTTTCTCTATGGGTTCTATTTTTAGAAGCAGATATTGTAGTTAAGATTGTGATGCTAATTCTTATTCTTGCCTCTATCTGGAGCTGGGCAATTATATTTGATAAAATATTTGGTTTAAGGGCTGTAACAAACAAATCCAGGAAATTTGAAGAAAAATTTTGGTCAGGCTCTTCTTTGGATGACTTGTACAATAGTGTTGGCTTAAGGCCATCCGACCCTATGTCATCCATTTTTGTTGTAGCAATGCGCGAATTGAAAAGATCCTCTGAGAAAGGTTTTGATAAAACTCCAAAAAATATTGTTATTATCGAACAGCGAATTGATAGGGTAATGCGAGTAAGTCTTGAGAGGGAAATGGATAGCTTGCAAAAGAATATGACTTTTTTAGCATCAACTGGTTCGGTTTCTCCTTTTTTAGGTCTTTTTGGTACTGTATGGGGTATTATGAATACATTTTCAGCAATAGGCATTTCCAGCGATACAAGCCTAGCGACAGTTGCCCCTGGTATTGCAGAAGCTCTTTTTGCAACTGCATTAGGTTTGGTTGCTGCAATACCTGCAGTAATTGCATACAATTCTATTTCGTCAGATATGAATCGTTATGCTATGAGGCTTGAAAATTTTGTGGGAGAGTTTGGTACAATAATATCTCGACAGTTTGACGAGTCTTAAAGATCATGGTCCAAATAAACCATCAAAATACTGATAACTCTTCAAGAAGAAAATTATATAAGCCAATGGCAGAAATTAATGTAACTCCAATGGTAGATGTTATGCTTGTATTGCTAGTAATTTTTATAGTTGCAGCACCCCTTTTAACAACAGGAGTAGAAGTAAGTTTGCCTGAGGCCAAATCACCAAATCTATCTCAAGATAATGAAGCATTAACCGTAAGTGTGAGCAAGGACTTTATAACACTTCAAGATGAGCAAATAACTGTAAGTCAGCTTGGTGAAAGGTTGAGGGCAATCAGTGAAAATAATTCAGAGATAAAAGTTTATGTTAGGGCAGATAAATCCTTATCTTATGGAAAAGTAATGAATGTTATGTCTGAAATTTATAAATCCGGTGTAACTAAAGCCGCATTAGTAACTATTCCTGAAGGTAACATGTAGTTTTATTAAAATGAATAATGGAATAGTTTTATCAATACTTCTGCATTCTACTTTTTTCCTTTTTCTTTGGTCAGGTAATTCCTTTTTTCAAAATAATATTATAGATAAAGATATATCTATAATTGTTGATCTTGTGGATATTGAGGAGATTACAAGAATAGAAGAAAAAGAAAATATAAAGTCAGAAGAGGATAATACTGATTATTCTTCGGAGCCAGTTTACAGCAATCTTCAAGAAATAGATTCTAACAACCCTAATGACTTTCAAGAAGATAGCGATGGTAAAGTTTTTTTTGACTCACCCCTATCCTCCCATCCTCAAAGAAAACCAAAACCTCCCCCAAGGGATAAGTTCGCTGAATTAGTCAGTTTGGTTAAAAATTTGGAGCAAGAAGTTAAAAAAAGGTCTCCTCCAGTTTTAAAGAATGATATCTCATCCGAAAATAAAAATTCAAATATAAATTCATTTCAGGATAGGGCAACAATGAGTGAACGTGATGCTATCCGTTCCCATATTGAAAGGTGCTGGAGAATAGACCCTGGCAAGGAAGGGCTGAGAGATTTAAGAGTTGAATTGAGGGTTAGGATCAGTCCTTTAGGAAAAGTTATACAAGCAACAATAGAAGACACAGCCCGGTATTTTTCTGATTCAAATTTTCGAACTTTTGCAAATAGTGCTAGAAATGCTGTTTTAAGTTGTACCAATGTTCCAATTTCCCCTGAGAGATATGATATATTTAAAGAAATTGTTTTTACATTTACACCTAGAGGTAGAATTAATTAGTATCTATTTTCGATAGGTTGATTATATTTAAAATTTATCTAAGGGAAGTTAAATTATGAAAAGAGATTTTTTTCTGTTTTCTTTTTCATCTGTTCTATTTCTTTCATTTGTAAATATTGCACTGTCTCAAGTAAAAATTGACATAACTAGGGGTAGAGTTGAGCCTATGCCAATAGCAGTTGCACAATTTGTAATTTCTGGAGGTTCTGATGAAAATATTGGAAGGAGAATAAGCAGTGTTATTTCTAATGATTTAGAGAGATCAGGTCTTTTTCGACCTATAAATGAAAATTCGTTTGTTCAACAGTTGTACTCCTTTGATACCGTACCAAGATTTCCTGATTGGAGGATAATTAATGCTCAAGCATTAATCCAAGGTGAAGTTAGCGAGATAAGAAATGGTAGAGTCCGTGTTTCTTATAGGTTGTGGGATGTTTTTACAGGGCAGGAACTTAAGGGTCAGGAGTTTGTAACTCCTAAAGCTAATTGGAGAAGAGTCTCTCATATAATTGCTGATAGTATATATGAAGAAATAACTGGGGAAACGGGATACTTTGATACTAGAATTGTTTACGTTTCTGAAAGTGGTCCTCTTAATGCGAGAATAAAAAGGTTAGCAATCATGGATCAAGATGAGGAAAATCATAGATTTCTTACAGATGGTTCTGCGCTTGTTTTAACCCCAAGATTTTCTCCAACAACTCAAGAAATTACCTATCTATCTTTTTTCAATGACCTTCCAAGAGTTTATCTCTTTAATCTCGAAACCGGTAAACAAGAACTTCTTGGTGATTTTCCAGGTATGACTTATGCCCCAAGGTTTTCACCAAATGCTGATAAAATCATTTTTTCTATGGCATCAAATGGTAATTCAGATATCTATCAAATGGATCTTAAAAATAGAAGGACGTTAAGGCTAACGGACCATCCTGCAATTGATACTTCACCTTCTTATTCCCCAACTAATAGGGAAATTTGTTTTAATTCTGATAGGGGTGGGAGTCAGCAATTGTATGTAATGGGTATTAATGGAAACAATGTAAAAAGGATTAGTTTTGGAAAAGGAAGATATGCAACACCTGTTTGGTCTCCAAGAGGGGATTTAATTGCATTTACAAAAATGAGCCAAGGAAAGTTTTACATTGGTGTTATGGAAACAGATGGTTCAAATGAAAGGCTATTAGCACAGGGATTTCTTGTGGAATCTCCAACATGGGCACCAAATGGGAGGGTTTTGATGTATTTTGCGCAGGAACCAACAAAATCGAATGGCTCAGGAGGTAAAACAAGGCTTTTTTCAATAGATTTAACAGGTTATAATCAAGTTGAGCGATTAACTCCAGGCGATGCTTCTGATCCTGCATGGTCGCCTTTAATTCCTTAGCTAAATACGATAAAAAGTGATATAAACCTCGTAAAATGTACCAAATTATAGTATTAATTTCGTCTTTCTGCAAAATATTCAAAAATAAGGATTTTGTAGTTGGCAAATGGCTTATAATTTAGCTAAATGAAGTGATAGAAGGGAATAAATCAAAATGATGGGACGTATTAAGTTTATTTTAATGGCTTCAGTTTTTTTGGGAGCCTGTGCTACAGACCCTGGAACAGATTCTGGGCCGGTTTCTTCTGCTCCTCCAGCATCATCTGCTGGTCCAGCAGCAAGTTCTGCAGAGTACTTTAACCAACTTGTTGGAAACAGTGTCTATTTTGAATTAGATAAATATGAACTAAACAATAGTGCTGAAATAACGCTAAGAGGTCAGGCATCATGGCTTAACCAAAACCCGTCAAGGAATATTGTTGTTGAAGGTCACTGTGATGAAAGAGGCACAAGAGAATATAACCTTGGTTTAGGAGAGAGAAGGGCAAATGCTGTAAGAGATTATTTAACATCACTTGGTGTTGCCCCGAGTCGGATTAGGACAATATCCTATGGTAAAGAAAGACCAGTCTGTGTTGGCTCTAATGAGGATTGTTGGAGTAAAAACAGAAGAAGTGTCTCAGTAGTAAAGTAGCTAATTTGGTTGTAATTTTGGGTTGATGCACTCATCTTTTTTCTGGTGCTGATGGGTTACTTCTATGCGTCTAAGATTTAAAAATAGAGTTAGAGATTTATTGTTATGCTCTCTAGATTGCTAACTAATATGAAAAGCATTAAATTACATTTTTTCTTAATTATATTGTGTAATCTCATTTCTATTGATAGTAAAATTGTTAAAAGTCAGTCTTACACAGAAGACTTAAATTTAAGCCAAAAAATTGATCGTTTAGAAAAAATTATTATAGAAAATTCTTTAAACAATAGAAATGTTTCCAGTCAAGAAACTGTTGTTGAAAGTTTAAACCCTGATGAAGTTGAAGCAAGGATTCAAGTAAGAATGCTTCAGCTTGAAAAATTACTTGAAGATTTAACAGGTCAAGTAGAAGAAACTAGATTTGAGTTATCACAGTTAAAGAGAGAAATGAAATTATCAAATGAGGACCTTGCATATAGATTATCTTATATTGAAGAAACAACTGGAGTTTCTATAGCAGTATCAGACTTGCCTAGTTTTAATAATTCATTATCAGTAAATGAGAGTCAATTAGGTGAAGAAGATGCTAATCAAAGAAATATAAGGTTAGAACCAAGTCCTGGTATGGCTTTGTCAACGCCTGTTCAGAAACAACCAGCTATGGACAATCTAAGTACTTTAAATCAAGTTCAACAAAGCTCTAATACAGAGGATACTATGGGGATTCTTTTTACAAATAAAGATGGAAAACCTCTACCTCCAAATAGTGAAAGTTTATTTTTAGAGCAGGATCAAGTGACTGAAGAGATACCAAAAAAAATAGATGCTATAACTCAATTTGATGAGACAAATAAAAACCTTAACGCTGAAGAAAATGAAATCAGTCAAGGCTTAATGTTGCCAGATGGAACAGATCAAGATCAATACAATTATGCTTTTGAGATTTTAAGGCTTTCAAATGGTCCAACAGATTATGAAAAAGCTGAAAGGGCACTAAGAGCTTTTCTTGACAAAAACCCATCTAGTGACCTGGCTGGCAATGCACAATATTGGATTGGTGAAACTTTTTATGTAAGGAGAGATTATGAGAGGGCTGCAGTGGAGTTCTTAGCAGGTTATGAACAATACCCATCTAGTGTTAAAGGCCCGGATAATTTGCTGAAGTTAGGACTCTCTCTAGCAAGACTTGATAAAAAAGATATTGCGTGTGCATCTCTTTCAAAGCTCTCGACTGAATACCCTTCGGCAAACGATACGATTAAGCGGCGTGCTCAATCTGAACGCGGAAATTTAAAGTGTAGCTAGCTCAAAACTAAATTATTATCTAATGTTGCAAGAATACAATCTCAAAAAGTCAAAAGCCCCGATTATGGACAGCGAGTTTGATACGTCCATGCGCAAATTTAATTTAAATCATTCAAATTTCTCAATTGCTGTTTCTGGCGGGTCAGATAGTATGGCGTTGTCTATACTGCTAGGCAGATACTCCAAATTGAATTCTATTAATTTATATGCCTTAATTGTGGATCACAAAATAAGAGATGAATCCTCTGAGGAAGCAAGCTTTGTATCTGAAAAATTAAATCAATTGGGTATACAAAATCATATTCTAGTTTGGCACGAAGGAATTAAGTATAAGAGTTTGAGTAAAAGCTATCAAAATGAAGCAAGGGAAGCGCGACTTATGCTTATGACCAAATGGTGTAAAGTTAATAATATAGAAAACTTATTCATGGGTCATCATGCTGATGATCAGCTGGAAACGTTTATTTATAGGTTAATAAGAGGGTCTGGCATAAATGGTTTATCAGGTATGAGTGATGATATCTGCATGAATAATCTTAGAATTATAAGACCTTTATTAGGCTTTCCAAAGTCGAGATTAGTAGCCACTTGTAAATATTACAATGTTTCTTATGTAGATGACAGAAGTAATCAAAATACAAAGTTTTCAAGGGTTAGAATAAGAAAATTATTACATGAACTTGAAGAGGAGGGATTAACTAAGTCTAGGATTTATAAAACAATAACTCATATGAATAGAGCTAAGTTAGCTATAGATAACATTGTTTCCGATGCAATTAATCAATTTTTATTTTATAACGATAACAAAACTATAGCTAAAATTGCTTTATCGAAATTCTTAAATTATCCTGATGAGATTGGAATCAGGGCTTTATCAAAAATATTAAGTAAAATTTCAGGCAAAAGTAATCCACCAAGATTTATTAGCCTAGAAAAAGTATACTTAATGTTAAAAAAAGCTAATATTCCAGATAATGGTAATTTATGGTATGACAGGACACTTCACGGATGTAAATTGATTGTTCAAGGGGAATATCTCGTTATTTCAAAAGAAAATTTATAATTTTCTACTTGCTTTAGGATTTATGAAGCTTATTTATAGAAATAGACTTGTTCGTGTAATCAGAATTTGCTTAAAGGAAAAATAGTGAATATCAACAAAAACCTTATTTTATGGATAATAATACTGGTTCTCATTGTAGGTTTATTTAATTTACTACAGGCACCTAATATCAATTCTAGAAGCAAAGAATTATCATTTACAGAGTTTATGGCTTCTGTAGAAAGTAATCAAATAAAAGATATCACTATACAGGGAGATAGCATAAAGGGGAAAACCAGGGATGGTTCTGGTTTTTATACATTCGTACCTGATGATCCATCACTTATTCCCTCATTGAGAAGTAATGGTGTTGATATAAAGGTCCTTCCCAAAACAGATGGAGAGACAACCTTCTGGAGTATCCTAATATCTTGGTTTCCAATGCTTCTATTAATTGCAGTTTGGATATTCTTTATGAGGCAGATGCAGGGGGGTGGTGGAAGAGCTCTTGGTTTTGGTAAATCACGAGCCAAGTTACTAACTGAAAAACAGGGTAAAGTAACTTTTGAAGATGTGGCTGGTATTGATGAGGCAAAGCAAGAGTTAGAAGAGGTTGTAGAATTTCTCCGTGATCCAGCAAAATTCCAACGACTAGGTGGTAAAATACCAAAGGGTGTCTTACTAGTTGGTCCTCCTGGTACCGGGAAGACTCTTCTTGCCAGGTCAATTGCTGGTGAAGCTAATGTTCCCTTTTTTACTATTTCCGGCTCAGATTTTGTTGAGATGTTTGTTGGTGTTGGTGCTAGTCGTGTCAGAGATATGTTTGAACAGGGTAAAAAGAATGCACCCTGTATTATTTTTATCGATGAGATTGATGCTGTTGGACGTCATAGAGGGGCTGGGCTTGGTGGTGGTAATGATGAAAGAGAACAAACTCTGAACCAATTGTTAGTTGAAATGGATGGTTTTGAAGCTAACGAAGGGGTTATTCTTATCGCTGCTACTAACCGGCCTGACGTTCTTGATCCAGCGTTACTAAGACCCGGAAGATTTGATAGGCAAGTAGTTGTTCCAAATCCAGACATAATTGGCAGAGAGAAAATCCTCAAAGTTCATGTTAAAAACACTCCACTTTCTAATGATGTAGAATTAAAGGTTGTTGCAAGAGGAACTCCTGGTTTTTCAGGTGCAGATTTGGCTAACTTGGTAAACGAAGCTGCCCTTTTAGCTGCTAGGAAAGCAAAAAGAGTTGTTACCATGCAAGAATTTGAAGAGGCAAAAGATAAAGTAATGATGGGCGCAGAGAGGCGTTCAATGGTAATGACAGAGGATGAGAAGAAGCTTACGGCATACCACGAAGCTGGGCATGCTTTAATAATGATAAATATTGAGGCCCACGAGCCTCTTCATAAAGTTACTATTATACCCAGAGGGAGAGCCTTAGGCGTCACAATGTTTTTGCCTGAGAGAGATAAATATAGTCAATCTCTAGTAGAATTAAAGGCGATGATAGCAAGTTTGTTTGGAGGCAGGGTCGCTGAGGAGATGGTTTTTGGTAATGATAAAGTTACTACTGGTGCTTCTGATGATTTGAAACGAGCTACAGATATAGCTAGAAGGATGGTAACAGAATATGGATTTTCTGAAAAATTAGGACCCTTAAGATATAATTCTGATCAAGAGGAAGTTTTTTTAGGCCATTCTGTTGCACAGCAAAAGAACATGGCTGATGCAACTGCAGAATTAATTGATAAAGAAGTAAGAAGGTTTGTAGAGGAAGGAGAGAAGACTGCAAAAAAAATACTGACTAATCACAGAGATGATCTTGAAATAATTGCAAAAGGTCTTCTTGAGTATGAGACATTATCGAGAAAGGATATTGATGCACTTTTAAAAGGAGATGATATCGATCGAAATGATGACCCGACAACTCGCTCATCTGGTCGAAGAAGATCAGTTCCCTCTACAAGTAGAAATGATGGAATTGATCCTTCTAATATCTCTCCAGAACCACAGCCAAATACGTGACAAATAATTTATTTACTTTTCCATCGAAAGAAATTTTAAATAATTTGGGAGATAACTTTTATATAATTCCACAAGGCATTATCCCTAATAATAATGATATCGCAAATTCAAGTATAGCTTTTCCTATTAATACTGGTAATGACTATTTTAGTGCCCTGAAGCTGATTATTTTTCATAATAGTGAATACCACTCATATTTTTTTTCTGTTTATGACTTTATTAATTGGCTAGATACACAAGAAAAAAGAATTCTTAATCTTTTCAGCTCTTCAATTTCAAATTTCAATAAGAATAATAAGAAATTTTGTGGTTATGACCTTAATAAACCTCTTATAATGGGTATATTAAATGTTACACCTGATAGTTTCTCTGATGGTGGAAAATATAATAATCCTGAAGCAGCTATAAGTTATTCTTTAAAAATGATTGAGAATGGTGCTTCAATCATTGATGTTGGTGGTGAGTCAACAAGGCCTGGTGCAGTCCCTATAGATCCTAACCTTGAACAAGATAGAGTTTTACCAGTTGTTAAAAGTCTCTCTGAGAAAGGTATTACTGTTTCTATTGATACAATGCATGCTTCAACAATGGATTTGGCACTGAAATCAGGAGCTAAAATTGTGAATGATGTTACAGCATTAAAATATGATAAAGAGTCCATAAACGTTATAAAAAAGAATTCTGCTAATATAATTTTAATGCATATGCAAAAAACACCACTGACAATGCAAGATGCTCCTTCATACTCTAATGCCCCAATAGAAATTTATAATTTCTTAAAAGATAGAGTTGATAATTGTATTTCTAAGGGGATTAACAGAGATATGATATCGATTGATCCAGGTATTGGTTTTGGAAAATCATTTAATCATAATTTTGAAGTTATAAAGAATATAATGCTATTTCATATGATGGGTCTTCCTTTATTAATTGGCGTTTCCAGAAAAAGCTTTATAGGAAGCCTTACTAATCAACAAATTCCTCAAAATAGAATGGTTGGTTCTGTAGTGCTTAATCTTATGAGTGCTATTAAAGGTGTAAATATTTTAAGAGTACATGATGTAAATGAGACTTCTCAAGCCATTAAAGCCATTGATCTCTTTTAGTTTTTTTTTTATTACTTAACATCTTTTTTGCTGTAAGGTCATAGAATGGATAAGTTAAATATATTTGGAACCGATGGTATAAGGGGCCTTGCAAATAAATATCCAATAACTGCTGAACTTGCACTAAAGTTAGGTATGATTCTTGGTAAAACTTTTAGTTCAACTAAAGGAGCAAATAGGGTTGTTATTGGTAAAGATACAAGGCTTTCGGGTTACCTTTTAGAGCCTGCCTTCACCGCAGGGTTTGTTTCTGTAGGTATGGATGTAATTTTAGTTGGTCCAGTTCCCACACCTGGAGTTTCTATTCTTACAAAGTCATTAAGATGCAATCTTGGCTTAATGCTTTCTGCTTCACACAATAGCTTTGAAGATAACGGTATAAAAATATTTAATTCAGAAGGTTTAAAGCTTACAGAAGATGAGGAGTTGGAGATAGAAACTCTTTTATCGAGTGATACTGATTCTTTTAGGTCTGAATCTCATAACCTAGGTAGAGCAGAGCGTCTTGATGATGGTACGGGAGTTGTAAGATATATTGAGTTTGTAAAGAGTACTTTTTCTTCAAGGCTGAGTCTCAATGGATTAAAAATAGTTTTGGATTGTGCAAATGGGGCTGGTTATAAAGTGGCCCCTCGAGTTCTTAAAGAGTTGGGCGCAGATATAATTGAAATAGGTGTATCTCCAAATGGGAAAAATATTAATGATGATTGTGGCTCTCAATTTCCAGATAAGATGATTAGTTTAGTAAAAAGTCAAAAAGCAGATTTTGGATTAGCATTAGATGGGGACGCTGATAGGATTATTTGCTGTGATGAAACTGGCAATGTAATTAATGGGGACCAAATACTTGCAGTCATTGCAAACCGCTGGGAGAGGAGAAAGTTATTAAGTAGTAATTATATCGTTTCTACGATTATGAGTAATACGGGTTTAGAGGAATACTTAAAGAGTCTAAATTTACGTCTTGAGCGGACACAAGTCGGTGATAGGCATGTAGTAAAAAAAATGCTTGATTTACAATCTAACCTTGGTGGCGAACAGTCAGGTCATATAATTCTGGGGCAATATAGTTATACGGGTGATAGTTTATTAGTTGCATTACAGTTATTGTCAGAGATAGTCGAAAAAAATAAACCAGCAAGTGATTTACTAAATATGTTTACTCCTTTTCCACAGATTATTGAGAATGTACCTATAAGAAGCATTAAAAATTTTGATCATATAATCAAATCCAAAGATGTAATAGATGTAATTAATGCTTCAAAATCTGAACTTAAGGATAAGGGTAGAATAAACATACGGACATCTGGAACAGAAACATTAGCAAGGATAATGATTGAAGGGGAAAGTGAAGAAAAAATTAAATTGCTGGCAGAAAATATTAAGAATTCAATATTACAAAGCCAACATTAGACTTCTTAAACTTTTTTCCATAACTTTATTTCTTAAGGTATATTTATATATTAATCTTGATGAAGCACATGGATAAATACTCAAATACTTACTCGTGGTTTGTTGTTTTTATATTATGTATTGCAGCGATAATTGCCTATATTGATAGGCAAATAATAAACCTTCTTGTAGAACAAATTAAATCGGATCTAGAGATATCTGATACCAGTATTAGTTTGCTTCAAGGTTTTGCATTCGCCATTTTTTATAGTATTGTTGCAATTCCTTTAGGAAGGTTAGTTGATAATTATAATAGAAAAAAAATAATAATTTCAGGAATGTTTTTGTGGTCAATCGCCACTATGTTTTGTGGACTCTCAAAGACATTTTTGTATTTATTTTTATCAAGAATTTTTGTTGGCATTGGTGAGGCGTCACTAGCACCTGCGGGAATGTCAATAATTGCAGATTATTTTACTAAAGAAAAACTTACAAGAGCGTTAAGTATTTTTAATGGTTCAGGATTCCTAGGTTCTGGAGTAGCTTTAGTAATTGGTGGATTTGTTATAGGCAAGTTAATTTGTTACGGAGACTTTCATATACCATTAATTGGCATATTAAAACCCTGGCAAATGACATTTGTTGTAGTGTCGATTCCAGGCTTGGTATTTATATTTTTTATTTATTATTTTTTAAAAGAGCCAGCCAGGAAAAAAGATCAGCTTTTAAATAATAAACAGGAGCATTACTCAATTAATGAGGCATTTCTTTTTCTTTTAGAACATAGAAAAGTTTTAGGTACAGTAATCTTCGGATTCACATTGATGGCAATGTCAGTTTTTGCAATTAGTGCGTGGTTACCAAGTTATTTTATTAGAACACATAATATGGAAATTACTGAAGTTGCAAATATAATTGGTCTAAATTTTTTAATTTTTGGAACCGCAGGTGTAATTTCTGGAGGTTTTTTTTCAGATTGGTTAAAAAAAAGAGGTTATACAGACTCAAATATTAGAGCTGGGTTAATCTGTTCTTTAATATCTGTACCATTTATCTTAATTTTCCCACTTTTTGATGATGTGTATATTTCTACCGCCTTATTATCACCAGTAATTTTCTTTTCAACAATGCCATTTGGAACTGGTCCATCAGCATTGCCACTTTTGGTCCCTAATAGGTTAAGAGGTCAAATGGTGGCACTTTATTTATTCTTTGGTAATTTAATAGGCCAGGGTTGTGGCCCTTGGCTTGTAGCAGTTTTTACCGATTTTATTCTTCAAGACCCAACACAGATAAGGTATTCTATTAGCATTGTTGGGAGCATTATCTCTTTATCTGGTTGTTATGTCCTGTTTAGAGGAATGAAAACATTTGGAAACTATATTAGAGATTCAGAGTTAGAATCGAAATAGTTCTAAATATCCCTAGTTATTTTTTAATATTTTAAGATAAAAGCGATTTGTATTATGGTTAGTAAACTCAAAGGAAGAGTTCTCGTTATTTCTGGCTCTGACCCTAGTGGTGGAGCTGGTTTACAAGGGGATATTAAGACAATAACATCTCTGGGGGGATTCTCAACTAATGCAATTACTGCAATTACTAATCAAGATACAAAAAAAGTCTATGATATTTATGATCTCGATTCCTTATTTGTTGCCAAACAAATAAAAACAGTTCTTAATGATATAGGGTCAGACTCAATTAAAATAGGTATGTTATCTAATCCAGAAATAATACAATGCGTCTCTCTAACTTTATCAAAGTATGCTAAAAATATACCAATAGTTCTTGATCCGGTAATGAGCTCACAAAGTGGATTTAAATTAATCAAACATAATTATAAAGAAAATCTATTATCTCATTTAATTTCTAAATGTTTAATAATTACCCCAAACCTTCCTGAAGCTGAGATTTTAACTGGTAAAACAATAAGGTCAGTCTCAGATATGATTGAGTCCATAGATAGCCTTCGTAAGCTTGGTGCTGAAGCAGTGCTTTTGAAAGGTGGTCATTTGGAAGGAAGTCATTTAACAGATCTATTAATAACTAAGGAGAAGTATTTCCGTTATGACTCAAATAAAATTGATACAAGTTCAACACACGGGACGGGCTGTGCTTTATCATCTGCAATAGCAACAGGTTTAGCTCAATCACTAAGCCTTGAAGATTCAGTTAATAGAGCAAGAAAATTCGTTTATGAGGCTATAAAGTTTGCCCCTGGTTATGGCAGGGGATCTGGTCCTTTAAATCATTGTTTAAATTTCAGTAGATTGGATTAGAAAGTGCTTGAGCAACTATATACAAATTTTCATATGTGGTTTGTTATTAGCATGACTTTTATTTTACTTTTTTTGTATGTAACCCAGTGGCTTTCTCTAGAGGTAAGCTCATTATTAGTTCTAACTAGCCTTTTATTATTCTTTCATTTTTTCCCTTTTATTGCATCAAAAGATAATCAAGCTCTAGATGTGGGAATATTATTATCAGGTTTTTCCAATCCTGCTTTGATTGCAGTAATGTGTCTTCTTGTTGTTGGCGAAGGAATGGTGAGGACTGGCGGGTTGGAAGATATTGGTGAAAGAATCGCCGGGTTTGGTTTTCATCCCATCTTAACTCTGGTCTTTATCTTAGTTTGCGTAGTTTTGCTATCAGCATTTATTAATAATACACCAGTTGTTTTAATATTCATTCCAATACTTCAGGCTTTGTCATCTAAGTCTACCCTGTCCGACAGCGAAACTATGTTACCCTTGTCCTTTGCCGCTATTGTTGGTGGAATGATAACAATAATTGGCTCGAGTACAAATCTTCTAATCTCTACCTCTATGAATAAGCTTGGCCTCCAGGAGCTTACCTTTTTCGAGATCACACCTTTTGGTATATTATTAGCAAGCGTAGCCCTTATTTATATTTTTCTTGTATTGCCAATATTCCTTCGTACTAAAACAGATACTATTGATACGAGTACTGACAATAGAAGGCAATATGTTTCACAATTTGTGGTTCCTATTGATTCTACGCTTATAGGTGATGAACCTAAATTGGGTACATTTAATTCTTTAGGTGATATTAAAGTCAGATTCATATTACGTGATAATGATGTTTTTTATTATCCATTTAATAATTATAAAATAGATGCAGGGGATACTTTTATAATTTCTGCAACACGAAAAATACTTACTGAAATATCAAGTTATCATCCTGGTTTATTTCACCCACCTTTAATCTATGGTCTTGATTTGCAGGAAACCAGACTAAGAGAATTTCAAGACTCTACAGATAATAATGATGAAATTAATAAAAATAAAACATCTGATACTATAATGGTAGAGGCTATGGTCACACCTTCATCAAGAATGGTAGGTTTATCAATTGATCAGTTTGAGTTGCAGCAAAGTAGAAAAGCTGTTTTTGTTGGAATTCAAAGAAGGTCTGGGATGACCGACGAAAGGATGACTGATATAAGGATTCAATCTGGTGATGTTTTATTATTGAAGGGTACGCCTGAACAGGTTGATTCACTTAGGCCTGAAAGAGATTTAGTTCTTATCTCAGGTACTCGAGGTACAATTCCAAATAAGACTCATGCTAAAACAGCCCTTCTTATCTTTGGTCTTGCAGTTGGTTTAGCAGCTTCGGGATTTACCAGTATTACTGTTTCCGCAATCGCAGCGGCAACTGGAATGATACTTACAGGTTGCGTGAATCTTAGTCAGGCAACAAGAGCATTAGATAGGAATATTTACTTAATGGTTGGTACAACTTTAGCTTTGGGGACTGCTATAAGTATGACTGGAGCAGCATCATTTATTTCCAGCTTAATTATTAGCTCCCTTGGGGACTCATCTCCTATAATAATACTTTCTACTTTTTTTATTGTGGTAGCTTTATTTACTAATATATTAAGCAATAGTGCCTGTGCTATTCTTTTTACACCTATAGGAGTTAGTTTAGCAGTTAATTTGGGTATTGATCCTAGAGTATTTGCTATGACATGTCTTTTTGCCTGCAATTGTTGTTTTGCTACGCCTATAGGTTATCAAACGAATTTGATGGTAATGGGGCCTGGGCAGTATCAATTTTCAGATTTTGCCAGAGCAGGTTTGCCTCTTGTTTTCTTATTGTGGTTAACTTTTACTTTTGCAGCTCCTTTTTATTGGGATTTGTAGGTGACTTTTTATCCCTAACATGAGAAATATATCTCTTCGTTATATAAAAAATTTTATATTTTTTAAATGTATTAATATTACACTATATTTACAAAGGTAATTCTTTATGAACGTTTTAGAAAAACCGGATAATAAACCTAATAATCCTAACTTTTCCTCAGGTCCCTGTGCAAAGCGTCCTGGCTGGGATGTTAATAATTTAACTTCAGCATCTGTTGGTAGGTCTCATAGGTCAAAACCATGTAAATCAAAGATTCAAGAAGTATGTAACTTATCTAGATCAATTCTTAAGTTGCCAGATGATTATCATGTAGCCATTGTTCCTGGGTCTGATACAGGAGCCATTGAAATGGCAATGTGGAGTATGTTGGGCGAGAGGCCTATTGATATTTTGTCTTGGGAGAGTTTTGGAGAGGGATGGGTAACTGATGTAGTAAAGCAGTTAAAGCTTACTGACGTTAACAAGATAAGTTCAGATTATGGAAAAATTCCTAATCTAGAAAGAGTTGATTTTGACAAAGACGTTATTTTTACATGGAATGGAACAACTTCAGGAGTTTGTGTTCCAAATGCTGACTGGATAAAGTCTGATAGGATGGGTTTAACATTTTGTGATGCAACCTCTGCAGTATTTGCTATGGATTTAGATTGGTCAAAATTAGATGTTATAACTTATTCTTGGCAAAAGGTGTTAGGAGGCGAGGCTCAGCATGGAATGCTTATACTAAGCCCAAGAGCGGTTGAAAGGCTAGAAACTTATTCACCACCCTGGCCTTTGCCTAAATTATTTAGGCTTACCAAAAATGGTAAATTTAATGCTTCTATTTTTTCTGGCGCAACAATTAATACAGTTTCAATGCTTTGTGTAGAAGATATTTTAGATAGTTTAAAATGGGCTAGCGACATTGGTGGTCAACAAGAACTTGTAAGAAGATCTAAAAATAATTTAAGAATTATTGAGGAATGGGTTAGTAAAACAAGTTGGGTTGAATTTTTATGTGAAAATAATATTAATAGATCTTCTACATCAATTTGTTTAAGTATAGTCGACGAGTTTTTTAAAAACCTTGAGAGTGAACAGAAAATCAAATTTTCAAAATTCATGGTAAATTTATTAGATGAAGAAGGAGTTGCATATGATATTGGTTCATATAGAGATGCTCCTCCTGGTTTAAGAATTTGGGGTGGGGCAACAGTTGAGGCTAGTGATATTAAACGATTGAGTCCATGGTTAGATTGGGCTTTTTATCAGGCAAAGAAAGAGATTATTGGAAAATAAAATGTATAAAGTATTAATTTCAGATAAAATGAGCGAACAAGCATCAGAAATTTTCAAGAATAGAGGCATTGACTTAGATGTTAAAACTGGTTTGGATGAGAGTAAGTTAATATCAATAATTGATCAGTACGATGGCCTTGCAATCAGATCATCCACAAAAGTAACTAAAAAAGTACTCTCTGCTGCTAAAAAACTGAAAGTTATAGGAAGGGCTGGGATAGGTGTAGATAACATAGATACTTCTTTTGCTACCCAATCAGGAGTTGTAGTGATGAACACTCCCTTTGGAAATGCTATAACTACAGCTGAGCATTCAATATCAATGATGATGGCTTTAGCTAGGCAGATACCTAATGCAAATCATTCAACACATCAAGGAAAATGGGAAAAGTCCAAGTTCATGGGTGTCGAGCTTTATAATAAAAAACTTGGATTAATTGGATGTGGTAATATTGGTTCTATTGTTGCTGATCGTGCAAGAGGGCTTAAAATGCATGTTTTGGCTTACGATCCATATTTATCAAACGAACATGCTGTAGAAATTGGTGTTAAAAAAGTTGATTTAACAGAGCTTCTGAATGAGTCAGATTTTATTACTTTGCATACACCTTTAAATGACCAAACAAAAAATATAATTAACTCAAATACAATAAAGAAAATGAAAAAAGGTGTAAGAATCATTAATTGTGCGAGAGGTGGTTTATTGGTTGAAGAAGATGTAAAAACTTATTTACTCAATAATCATATTGCAGGTTTGGCATTAGATGTTTATGAGTCTGAACCTGCAAAAGACAATATATTGTTTGGCATGGATAGTGTTGTTTGTACCCCTCATTTAGGAGCATCAACAGTTGAAGCCCAAGAAAATGTTGCATTGCAAATAGCAGAGCAGATTTCAGACTATCTAATCAATGGAACTGTAACTAATGCTCTTAATATTCCATCAGTTTCTGCTGAAGATTCTCCTAGACTTAAGCCATACATGGATTTGGCTGAGCAGCTAGGTAGTTTCTTAGGGCAAATTACTAGAACCAGTATAAAGAATATCTCCATCTCTTATTCAGGACAGGTTGGTGATTTAAATACCAAACCTTTATCAGCAATTGCCTTAAAAGGTTTACTATCACCATTGATGGAAAATATTAATATGGTTAATGCTAGGATAGTTGCCAAAGATAGAAATATAGAAATAAGTGAAATAAAGAAAGATACTTCAGCTGAATACAATAATTTAATTTCTATTTCTATAACTACAGAACGGCAGGTAAGGAGTGTCTCAGGAACGTTATTTGCCAGTAATATGCCTCGATTAATTAATGTAAATGGAATTAATTTAGAAGCTGAGATTAGTAAGCATATGCTTTATGTTATAAATGATGACAAACCTGGCTTTATTGGTTCTCTTGGGACAGTGTTGGGCAAGGAGGGTATAAACATAGGTTCTTTCCACCTAGGTAGAAAGGACAAGGATGGAAATGCTATTGCGCTATTACAATTAGACCAAGAAGTTAATGAAAAAGTTTTGGAGCAAGTAAGACAACTTCCTTATGTGCACCAAGCCAAGAATTTAATATTCTAATCATTTTGTTACATTAATTTTATAAATTATATACGGTTTTGGTTTATAATTGATACTTTATAACTTATTATCTTATGTAATATTTTTTTTATTTTCTATAGTTTATTGGTTTTTGTTTATTTATGGCTATCAAAGAAATTTTATATGAGAAAAAGAATCTTTTGCCTGAGGGGCTAAGTGATTTTCTTTTTCCAATGGCTGAAAGAAGATTGTTTGTAAAAAATCAATTATGTAATAATATCAATCTTTTTGGTTATAATCTTATTGAACCTCCGCTGGTTGAATTTGAAAAAACTCTTATGTCTGGTCTAGGAAAGGTAAATCAAAAAAAAATCTTTAAATTTATTGACCCACAATCACAGGAAGTCTTAGGTATACGTGCAGACATAACACCTCAGGTTGGGAGAATTGTCTCGACAAGGCTTAGTACATATAATAGGCCTTTAAGGATTATGTATCGAGGGGATGTTTTAATTATTAAAGGTAACCAGATTAAGCCTGAAAGACAATTTTCTCAGGTTGGATATGAATTAATTAGTAACCCATCAATAATCTCGGATACAGAAATACTTTTAATCGCCATTGACTCTCTATCCGAGGTTGGAATTAATAATATATCAATAGACATATCGATGCCAACTTTACTATTTGATATTTTTTCTAATTTTAAATTACAAGGGTCTGATTTAGTATTGGTAAAAGATATTTTATTCCATAGAGACATTGATCGAATAAAATCTTTTAATAAAGAATTATCTACTTTATTAACCTCTCTTATAAATTACTCTGGACCAATTGATCATGCTAAGCATATTCTTGGTTTAAAAATTTTTTCTGAACAGAATATAAATAAAATAAAATATATATTTGACTTCTCCAATATTATCAGAGATATTTTTTCTAAGGTTAACATTACTGTAGACTTTGTTGAGAATGCTGATTTTGATTATCATACTGGCATTACATTTCGCATTTATTCATCTATTACCTCAAAAGAACTTGGAAGAGGTGGAAGATATCAGATTAGTCATGAAGAAAATAAAAAAGAGGACGCAACTGGTTTTACTTTTTTTACAGATTATTTAGTTGATGAAGTTAATTATCCATCTGAAAAACCTCTTGTGTATTTATCAAGAAATAATAATTTAGAAATCATAAGAAGTTTAAAAGATCGTGGATATAGGTTAGTCTTTTCACTTTCTGATGAAGCGCCATCTAATGCTGAAGCAAAGAAGCTTGGTTGTACTCACTTCTTTCATAATAGTGAAATAAAAGAATGTTTTTAATTATGGATTTTATTTATGGCTAATGTTGTTGTAGTAGGAACACAATGGGGTGATGAGGGTAAGGGTAAAGTCGTTGACTGGTTATCTAGCAGGGCAGATGTTGTAGTGCGTTTTCAAGGAGGCCATAATGCAGGACATACCCTTGTTATAGATGGTAAGACCTACAAGCTAAGTCTTCTTCCATCTGGTACAGTTAGAGGTATAACATCAATAATTGGCAATGGAGTTGTTATAGACCCTTGGGCGTTATTTGAGGAGATTGAAAGGGTCAAGTCACAAGGTGTTGAGATAAGCCCAAAGGTTCTTAAAATTGCTGAAAATGCTTGTTTGATACTACCTCTTCATAAAAAACTGGACCTTGTTAGAGAAGAATCAGCAGGTTCTTCCAAGATTGGAACTACAGGAAGAGGAATTGGTCCTGCATATGAAGATAAAGTTGCAAGAAGAGCAATTAGGATCAGTGATCTTAAGGATGATGAAATTCTATCAAGCAAAGTTGAGCGTCTAATGTCTCATCATAATGCATTGCTCAGAGGATTAGATAAAGATCAATTGGATAAAGATGAGATTATTTCTTCTTTATTAAATTTAAAATCTAAAATTATTCCATTTATTGGAAACACATGGCAGGAGCTATATTTAAGAAGGAAAAGAGGGGAAAGGATTTTATTCGAAGGTGCACAGGGGGTCATGCTAGACCTAGATCATGGTACTTATCCTTTTGTAACATCATCTAATACAGTTGCAGCTCAAGCAGCTGTTGGATCAGGTTTAGGTGCAAATGCTTTGGACTATGTTCTTGGAATAACAAAAGCATACACTACAAGGGTAGGCAAAGGACCCTTTCCAACTGAGTTAAATAATGAAATTTCAGATCATTTAGGTAGTAAAGGTAAAGAGTTTGGAACTGTAACTGGTAGACAGAGGAGGTGTGGCTGGTTTGATTCTGTTATGGTAAGACAGGCTTTAAAAGTATCGGGAGTAAATGGTATTGCTCTAACTAAGTTAGATGTTCTGGATGAGCTAAATGAAATCAATATCTGCATAGGTTATGATTTAAATGGAGATAGAATTGATTACTTCCCTTCCTCATTAGTGGACCAAGATAATATTCAGCCTATTTATGAAACTCTACCTGGGTGGAATAAAACTACTAAAGGCGCACGTTCTTGGGCAAATTTACCTGCAGAAGCAATAAAGTATATAAGAAGACTTGAGGAATTAATTGAGTCCCCTGTATCAATGCTGTCAACAAGTCCAGAAAGAGAAGACACAATTTTAGTGCATGACCCATTTTCGGATTAGCTTAATTGATTTTTATATTTTTGAGAGAACACTTATTAATTTCATGAAGTCATCTGGGGGTGATACATTAAAGTCCATTATTTTATTTGTTTTTGGATGGACAAATGAGAGTGAACGGGCATGTAAAGCTTGTCTGTCAAAAAAGGATATTTTTTCTCTAATTTCTTGACTTAACTTGATCTTACTACTTTTATAAATTTGATCACCAATTATGCTATTTCCAATATGACTCATATGTACTCTTATTTGGTGGGTTCTTCCAGTTTCAAGCCTGCAAATTAAATGGCTTGCAACCATACCAAAGGTATTTTTGACCTCGTAATGAGTAATTGCATTTTTTCCTACTTTAAGGTTTACAGACATCTTTACCCTATTAGTTGAACTTCTTTTAATAAAAGTTTCAATTTTCCCTTTAGTTTCTTTTAGAATACCAAATACAACTGTTTCATATTCCCTTTTAATAGTATGATTTGAGAACTGTTCAGATAAATTATTATGAGCTGTATCATTTTTTGCAATTACTAATAATCCTGACGTATCTTTATCAATACGGTGAACAATTCCTGGTCTTTCAACGCCTCCAACACCTGTAAGTCCTTCTCCGCAATGTGATATTAATGCATTAACTAATGTGCCGTTTGGATTTCCTGCTCCTGGGTGTACTACTAGACCTGACTGCTTATTAATTACAATTAAGAAATCATCCTCATAGTGTATCTCTAATGGAATATTTTCACCTTTTGGTATAGAAGGCAGAGGTTTTGGGATATTAATTAGAATATAATCAGAGTTATTTATTCTATGATTTGGGTCTGTTATTTTAACTTTATTTTGATTAACATAACCTTCCTTGATTAGAAGTTTTAAGCGAGACCTTGAAATATCTAGCATTCTATTGCTTAAATATAGATCAACCCGTTTCCCAAAATCGGATTCATTAGGTTTTAGTTTTATACTTTTAATTATCGAATTATTATTCATAATGTTTATTATATAAATAATTTATAATAATAATAGAAAGTAATTTGTATATGAAAATTGCAGAAATATTGGTATTTATTTTTACTTTTCTTATCCTAGTGTCATTATCAATTTTAGTATATGGACTTTCTAAGGGATGGCACATTAAGGATAATAAAAATACTGAAATAGTAATAAAAAAACCAATTCAAATAACCCTTGAAGAGCCAAATGGTACGCAGATTCTCTCTGTAAATAAATTTAAAGAACTAATGGTTCTAACAGTATTAAATCCAGAAAGTGTATCGCAAAAAATTATTTTATTAGATCCTATAACTGGTAAGATACATGGAAAAATATTACTAAATAATAATTAAAATATTAATCTGTAATACTTAGGGGGGTATATGAATTATAAAATAGGAATAATTGGAACCGGTGGAAGCTGGGATAATATTATCCCTGATCCTTTAATTGAGACCAAAGGTGAGAGTTTCTCTATTGAGCTATTAGAAAATAGAATCGTAAACTTTCCCTTTACACACTTTGATCGATCAATAACAAGTATCTCTTATATTGAAACAGCAATCGCAGCTCAAGCTTCTGGTTTTGATGCTGTTTTCATAAATACTTTTGGTGATTATGGAATTGATTCTATTCGATCTGCATTAGATATAGTTGTAGTGGGAGCTGGAGAAGCCTCTATGTCAGTTTCTTCTAATCTAGCAAAAAACTTTTCAATTGTAACATTATGGCCTCCAAAACTTAATTTCATTTATCAAGAAAGATTATTAAATTCTGGACAGAATAGTAAATGTGTATCAATTAGAAATATCCTAAGAGATGATAGTATTTCGGCAATAAATTCAGCATCAAATTCAATTAATCACATGAATTCATCCAACTCTCCAACTGTTAAGGATATCATACATGAAATTGAATTAGCTATAAGTGAAGATGGTGCTGAGGCTATTTTACTTGGTTGTACTTGTATGGCTAAAGTAGCTGATAAAATATCTAAATCTGTTGATATTCCTGTTATAGAGCCTATGAGAACTGGTTATAAAACTACTGAAATGATTTTATCTCTTGGACTTAAGCACAGTATTTATTCTTTTCCAAAGACAAATCAATCTCATCTCAGCCATTTGAATACAATTCTAGGTGGGGTAGATTCAATAAGTAATGATGAAGAAGTAAATTATTGTATATTAGATGATGAAAGTGAAAATTAATTATTAATGAGAGTTAATAATTTTTTTAATGCTTGTGTTATTGATCTTTATCGACATAGTCTTGAGTAGTATATAAACACTATTCCCTTTCTTTATCTTAAGGTTTCTCTCAGCAAATTTTGTAATTTTTGACCATATAAACTTTGGTTTTTCTTCTGATCCAACATTAATTTGTATATCAATATATGTATTATTCTCATTGCTAATAATAACACTAACTGTTCCCAATAGTATATTTAAAAAACTTACATCTTTGGGCTTGCTTAAAGCGACACCCACATCTTGTGGTCTTATTTCGATTTTTACCAGACTGTTTATTTCTTTATTAATAAGTGGGATAGAAAGTTTTTGATTTCCAATTTCTAAAATAGTTAAGTTATTTTCCTGCTCGTGGTTTATTATTTTCGTTTTGAGAATTGTTTTAGTTTTTTTTCCTTCTGTTATATGTGATAGGTCTATTCTTCCTGTTACTTCTTCAATGCTTCCAAAAGAATTAACTTTACCATCTTTCATTGTAATAATCCAATTGGCCAATTTTTTTATTTCATTTATATTGTGTGAAATATAAAGTATTGGTATATTTAAATTCGTACATAATTCATCTAAGTAAGGTATAATATTTCTCTTTCTTTCTACATCAAGCCCACCTAAAGGCTCATCTAATAATAAGATTTTAGGTTTCATCATTAGAGCTCTACCTATAGCAACAAGTTTTTTTTCTCCTCCCGATAAGTGATGAACTTTTTTATATAGTAGTTTTTCTATATTTAAGGATTCTACGATTGTATTTATTGATATTGTTTCTAAATTTGATTTTTTTTTTAATTTTGACACAAATGTTAGATTGTTTTTCACATTTAAATGTGGAAATAATCTTACATCTTGAAAAACATAACCAATACCTCTTTCATGAGGTGGAGTCCATTTATTATCTTTAGAATTACAAATTATTTCATTATTAAGAGTTATTAACTCTTCTGAGCCTTTAATCAATCCTGAGATTATTCTAAATAAAGTTGTTTTTCCTGAGCCTGAAGGACCATAAATTGCAGTCACACCCTTTGAGGAGGTTTTGAAAGAAGCGCTGAGTTTGAAGTCTTTCGAAGAATCTTTATATTTAAATTCTGTTTTTACTAACAACATAGGATTAATCTTTTATTTTGCTATAATACTTTTTTGATAAATATTCAGATAATAGTAATGACGAGAAGGCTAGTGTTAAAGATATAATAATCAATCTAATTGCAATTTTATCACCATCAGGCGTAATTGTTGCTTGATAAATTGCCAGTGGAAGAGTTTGAGTCAGGCCAATGATATTTGAAGCAAATGTAATAGTTGCTCCAAACTCTCCTAATGCACGTGCTATAAATAATATAGCACCAGTAATAATTCCAGGCATTATAATTGGTAAGATTAAATATATAAATTTTTGTTTTTGATTTGCTCCCAGACTTGATGCGGCCTCTTCAAGTGCAGGATCAATCATTTCAAATGCCTGTCTTATGGGTCTTACAAATAGAGGAAATGAAACAATTGATGCAGCAATAGCAGCACCCTGCCATGTAAATATGAGGGTTAATCCAAAGAATTCATATAATAGTCTACCTAAATAACCCTCACGGCCGAGAAGTAAAATTAAAAAATAACCGATTACTACAGGAGGGACGACAAGTGGTATATGAACAAAGGCATTTAGAAAACTTTTCCCGATAAATTCTTTTCTTGATAATAACCACGCTGTAAATAGAGCAATAGGAAAGGTAAATATCATTCCCCATATAGTCACCTTAAAGCTTAAACGCAACGCATTCAACTCTATCTCTGTCAAGCCAAACATTTAATGTTTATTTCTTAAATTCATATTTTTCAAAAATACTTTTAGGAATAACTTCTAATTCTGTTTTCATAATTCCGTTCCATTTATTTAAGAATCCAAAGAGACTTATTACTGCAATAATTTCACATATTTGGTTATCGTCAAAATAAAGTCTTAATGCACTAAAGGCTCTATTGCTTACATTTATTGGTATTTGGTTTGCTTCCTCTACAATACTTAGAGCAGCTTTCTCTTTATTAGAAAATAAATCTGATTTCTTAAAATTCTTTATATTCTCAATTTTATTTTTATCAATTCCTAATTTGCTAGCCCCGTGAACTGTATGAGCAGAACAATACCCAGATCCTGACTTTATACTACTAAGTATAGAAATTAGATACTTTATTTCATTTGATACATAACCATCATCACCATAGATCGAAAAAGTTAATTTATTTAAACCTTCAATTAAGCCAGGGATTCTTGCTAATGTGAGGCCGTCATTAGGTGTGTATCCCATTATAGACTTTGCATTATTTAATTTTTTTTTAAATTTATTATCAAGTTCTTCAAATGATAATGGCTTAATTCGTGTCATTTTTTTCCATCATTTTTCTATTGGTAATTTTTCATCACTACCCCATTCTACCCAGGATCCATCATAAATATAGGTATTATTTTTTCCAATTAAATAAAGGCAAAATGCAAGGGCACATGCTGTTACTCCTGATCCACAAGATGCAATTATTTCATCACTAATATTTAAGTTTTTTTCTTTAAATATATTTTTAATCTCAGTCTCAGATTTAAATATTCCAATTTTTTTATCAATAAGTTCTGAATAGTGGACGTTTATACTTTTAGGAATATGGCCTGATCTTAAATTTGGCCTTGGTTCAACTTCTTTTCCATAGAATCTTCCGGGGCTTCTTGCGTCTAGAACTTTGAATTTACTATTCCCTATATTATTAAGTATATCTTCTTTAGTCGCTATGAACTTATTTGCATCTTGACTAGATTTATATTTTTTTTTTCTGTATATAACAGGTAAATCATTAACTGGAAGATTTTCGGATTTCCATTTAACTATTCCACCATCAAGGATAGAGACGTTATTATGCCCAAATGCTTTAAACATCCACCAAGCACGTGATGCTGCAGATACACCATTAGCAGAATCATAAATAATTATATTATTATCTTTGCTGATACCAAGCTCCCCAACTTTATTTGAAAAAAAAGATTTTGATGGCATTGTATGTGGAAGGTTAGATTCTAAATCTGCAATTTTATCTATGTCAAAGAAAATTGCATTTGGAATATGATTTGCTTCGTATAATTTTTTAGCTTTTATAGTTCCACCATCAACATAGTAGGACGCATCTAGTATGATTAAATTATTATCATTGTAATTCTTAGATAACCAATTTGTATTAACTAACATATTACTTTCCATAGGGTATAAAGGGCCATATTATTCTTCAAGCCATGGAGGAATAGGGAGATTATTATCTTGTAAAAAATTTATATTATAAATTTTACTTTGATATCTCGTACCGTAGTCACATAAAATAGTAACTATATTTGAATTAGGCTTAAGTTTTTTTCCAACTTTAATTGCTGAAGCAACATTTATACCAGTTGAACCTCCCATAATTAAGCCATCATGTTGAACCATATTGTATATTACATTTAATGCTTCGCTGTCTGTAATCTTTTCGGCATCATCAACAGGTGAAGCCTCAAAGTTTTTTGTGATTCTCCCTTGTCCAATGCCCTCAGTTATCGAATTCCCACTTGAGGTTAATTTCCCTTTTTTTATAAAATCAAATATAACTGATCCTTCTGGATCAGCAGCTATTGTTAATATATTTTTATTTTTTTTTCTTTAAAGCTATTGATACACCTGCGAGTGTTCCTCCTGTGCCGACTGAAGTTGTAAAAGCATCGATATTACCCTCAAGGCCGTTAATGATTTCTGGACCTGTTGTAACTATATGAGCTTCTCTATTAGCTAAGTTGTCAAATTGATTGCAAAAATAACCGCCATTATCAGTTGCTAATCTTTTTGCAACATGTATATAATTATTTGGATCTGTATATGGAACCGGCGGTACTTCTTTTAATTTTGCACCGCAGGCTATTAGTGTATCCTTTTTTTCTTGACTTTGGTTATTTGCTATTACGATTAATGATTTGTATCCCATTGCGTTTCCAATGAGTGTTAGTCCAATCCCAGTATTTCCAGCAGTTGCTTCAATTAATGTATCGCCTGGCTTAATTAATTTCTTTTTTTCAGCATCTTTAATCATAAATAATGCAGCTCTATCTTTAACTGAACCTCCAGGATTCATGAATTCAGCTTTTCCATAAATATTACATCCAGATACTGAAGAAGCCCATTTTAACTTAATTAGGGGTGTATTTCCTACTGCATGAAGTGTGTCTGAGAAAACGTTATTAATCATTTCATTACCTAATAAAATATTTAAAATTTGAAAGATAAAATATATCCAATGTTATAGAATAAAAATATATAAATTGAAAATTTTAATCATTATAATATTCAAATGTATACATTCAATAACCTTAATGCTCATAATAAGTACGATATTCTTAAATCTAAAGATATGCTTAGAGCAGAGGCTGAAGCTGTTAAGAGAGGAATTTCTGAAGACCAGCTTATGGAGTCTGCGGGGTTAAAGGTTGTATTAGCAATAAAAAAATATTGGAAAAGATGCAGGGTCATTATTTTATGTGGTCCAGGAAATAATGGTGGAGACGGCTTTGTAGTTGCTAGGTTATTATTAGCCCAAGGCTGGCCAGTAAAAGTATTATTATTAAATGATGTTGATAAGATTAAGGGAGTAGCTAGTCGAAGTCTTCAAAAGTTTCTTAATTCTGGAGGCAATGCTGTTTCTATCAATAAAGATCAATTACCATGGGGTGATCTGTTTGTAGATGCTTTTTTTGGGTCAGGTTTATCAAGGAATTTAGATAATAAAATATTAGAGATATTTTCTCATCTTATGAAATTAAAACTCCCAATTATTTCAATTGATATTCCAAGCGGTATAAATTGCGATACAGGGAGTTTAATGGGTGGAGCAATTAGATCAGATCTTACGGTTACCTTTTTTAGACCAAAGCGAGGTCATTTTTTATTACCTGGAAAAGATTTTTGCGGAGATATTATTGTTGATGATATTGGTATCCCGGACGATGTTCTTAAGGTTTTAGATAACAAAACTTTTTTGAACAACTTAGATAAATCAAAATTTATAAAAAAGAGTATAAAAGATCATAAATATAAACGCGGTCATTCAATAATTTTTGGTGCTCACGGTATGAGTGGTGCGTCCATACTTGCAGCTCAAGCTGCTAGGAGAATTGGTGCAGGAATGGTTACAATAGTTGCTCCTGAAAAGACTAGGAATATTTATATATCAAATATTTTAGGAAGTGTCTTTAGGCCTAGTGAGTCATTTTTTCATTTTGAAAAATTTGAGTCAAACTTAGTAAAAATTAAACCTAATTCAATTATTATCGGTCCAGGTTTTGGAGATAAGGTTTTACTAAAAGAAATAATACAAAACTTATCAAGAATTATGAAACCTATTCCAAATATAGTATTGGATGCTGATGCATTAACTTGTTTTGAAGGTGATTTAGACAATTTTATACAAGTGACTCGTAATATGAAATCTAAAATAGTAATTACTCCACATGAAGGTGAATTTTACAGATTATTTGGAGAAGAATTTAAAAAATTTTCAAAGCCTGATGCTGTAATGAAAGCATCTTTTTTATCTAATGCAACAATAGTTTTAAAAGGGAACGATACTATAATTGCTGATTCAACTTCAGAAATGTATTTTTCATATAACGCACCTCTAAATCTTGCAACAGCTGGATCTGGCGATGTTTTAGCAGGTATTATTGGAGGATTAATTGCTCAAGGAATGATTGTGCTTGATGCTTGTAGGGTAGGAGTATGGGTGCATAATAATGCTGGAAATTTAATAGGAAAGAGTTTGATTGCTGAGGATATAATCAGTATCTTACCTGATGTTACATAAAGAAATAAAAGAAAATAGTGGATTTATAGATGTTTAATATTGCGTATTTTGTCTAGTAGGCTTAAACGGTGTTAAAAAATTGTTTGTTAATATTTTGCGGGTGTGGCGGAATTGGTAGACGCGCTGGATTTAGGTTCCAGTGGCTTTAAGCCGTGGGAGTTCAAGTCTCTTCACCCGCACCAATATTGTAATTATCTCAATATCTTATATAAATTAATAGGCAAAATGAATATTAAGAAATCTAGCTTTATTGATTGCATAGCTTACTATGCATGGTTTTATTTTAAGGGTGTTTGATAATGAAGGTAAATGATAAAAAAAATGAAGGAATAGATAGAGAATATGAGATCACTATTCCATCTAATGATATTGATGCAAAAATAACTTCCAAACTTAATGAAGTCGGTAAACAAGTAAAAATTCCTGGTTTTAGACCCGGAAAAGTTCCTATGGGATTATTAAAAAAGCGCTTTGGTGCTTCCGTTAGGAGTGAAATTTTAGAAACGACGCTCCAAGAATCCACTCAAAAACTTTTTGAAGAAAGGAATCTTAAACCAGCAACTCAACCAAAAATTGATTTAATTTCTTTTGAAGACGGTAATGATCTTGAGTTTTCAGTATCTTTACAATTGATTCCAGAAATAGAATTAACTGATATGTCATCTTTTAAAGTTGAAAAGCTAATAAGCAATGTTAGTGATAATGATGTTGAGGATGCTACAAAAAAGATGGCTGAGAACAATAAAAAGTCAGTGCCACTAACCAATAGAAAAACTACTAAAGATGGTGACCTGGTAGTTATTGATTTTGTTGGTTTTAAAGATGATAAGGAGTTTGAAGGAGGTAAGGCTGAAGATTATAAATTAGAATTAGGTTCAGGAAGCTTTATCCCCGGCTTTGAAGAGCAATTAGTTGGGATAAAAGTTGGCTCCAAAAAAGATATTAAAGTTACATTTCCTGATAATTATGAAAATGATGATTTGAAAGGTCAGGATGCATTATTTAAAATTAATTTAAAATCTATTGAATCTCTTCAGGTACCTAAAGTTGATGAAGAATTCTCTAAGTCTATTGGTTTTGAAAGTTTAAAAGATCTAAAAGACGCAGTTAAAAATCAAATTAATAAAGATTATGAGTACCTCTCAAGAATGAAGATTAAGCGAGAAATGTTAGATTTTTTAGCTGAAAATAATAAGTTTGATGTTCCTAGCAGTATGGTTGATGAGCAATTTGATTTAATTTGGAAAAATATAATCCAAGCTAAAGAATCAAATTCTCTTGAGGAAAAAGATGCAAAAATGAGTGATGAAGATTTAGAAAAACACTATAAAAGTATCGCTGAAAGAAGAGTCAAACTAGGGCTAATACTTTCGGATGTTGGGGATAAAAATAATTTGAGCATTGGTCCGGAGGAACTTTCTCAGGCAATATCAAGAGAGGCATCAAGGTTTCCTGGCCAAGAACAACATGTCATGGAATATTATAAAAGTAACCCTCAGGCACTAGAACAGGTTAGGGCCCCCTTACTTGAAGATAAGGTCATTGATTTTTTATTAGAATCGTCTGAAGTTACTGAAAAGAGTGTTTCTTCGAAAGAATTAAAAGAATTAACAGGTGCTACCGAAGTAGATGGACCTGTTCCAGTTTAAGTAAAATATTTTTGCAGGAAAAAATTATGACAGATTCTGATGCTCTAGAAATATTCAACAATACTTTAGTTCCAATGGTTGTTGAACAAACAAATCGAGGTGAGCGCTCTTATGATATTTACTCTCGATTACTTAAAGAGCGGATTATATTTCTTACTGGTCCAATCAATGATAATCTATCTTCATTAATATGTGCTCAGCTCCTTTTTTTAGAGTCTGAAAACCCATCTAAAGATATATCTTTTTATATAAATTCACCAGGAGGAGTTGTTAGTTCTGGTTTAGCAATATATGACACTATGAAATACATTAGTCCTGACATTTCGACGGTTTGTATTGGCCAAGCTGCCTCAATGGGGTCTTTACTTTTAGCAGGTGGACAGAAAGATAAAAGATATGCTCTTCCAAATGCTAGGATAATGATACATCAGCCTTCAGGTGGTTTTCAGGGACAGGCTGCAGATATTGAGATTCAGGCTCGAGAAATACTAGAACTCAGGTCTCGTTTGAACCAGATTTATCTAGAGCATACTGGTCAAAAGATTGATACTATTGAAAAGGCAATGGATAGAGATAATTATATGAATTCTGAAGAAGCAAAAAAATTCGGAATAATTGACAAAGTTGTCACAACAAGACCAAAAATAGAAGAAGATGAAAATTAGGTTTTATTACAATAAGTGCGAAAAATTATATAAAAACCAATAAAATCATATGCTTACAATAATTCCTGTTTTTTTGTGTTTTTTAAAATGGAAACTATGGTTATTAACATATTGAACTAACAATAAATATTATTTAACCAAACTTCGTATTAGAGTATAATAAAAATAAAAATATTATGCGAGGTAGTTTTGTGACTAAATCATCTGGTACTGATACTAAAAATACTCTTTATTGCTCTTTTTGCGGTAAGAGTCAGCACGAGGTAAGAAAACTCATTGCTGGGCCTACAGTTTTTATTTGTGATGAGTGCGTTGAATTATGCATGGATATAATTCGCGAAGAAAATAAGGTGAGCTTTGTTAAAACTTCAGAAGGTGTACCCACTCCTCAAGATATTTTAGCTGTATTAGAAGACTATGTTATTGGTCAAAGTCATGCAAAAAAGGTGCTCTCAGTTGCAGTGCATAATCATTATAAACGCTTAGGTTCTAATGCGAAAAATGATGATATTGAGATTGCTAAATCTAACATCATGTTAATTGGTCCGACTGGGTGTGGTAAGACATTGTTAGCCCAAACATTAGCTAGGATACTAGATGTCCCTTTTACTATGGCAGATGCTACCACTCTTACAGAAGCAGGTTATGTTGGAGAGGATGTAGAAAATATTATTTTAAAACTTTTACAAGCTTCTGATTACAATGTGGAAAGAGCCCAAAAGGGTATCGTTTATATTGATGAAATTGATAAAATTAGTAGAAAATCAGATAATCCCTCCATCACAAGAGATGTTTCAGGTGAAGGTGTTCAACAAGCACTCCTAAAGATTATGGAGGGAACGATTGCCTCAGTTCCTCCTCAAGGTGGAAGAAAACATCCCCAACAAGAATTTCTCCAAGTTGATACTACAAATATACTTTTCATTTGTGGTGGAGCTTTTGCAGGTCTTGATAAAATTATTGCTCAAAGAGGAAAAGGTACTTCAATTGGATTTGGTGCAGATGTAAAGATTGCAGACGATAGAGGCACTGGAGAGATTATTTCGGAAGTTGAACCTGAGGATCTTCTGAAATACGGTTTAATTCCTGAATTTGTTGGCAGGGTCCCTGTTGTAGCAACTTTAGAAGATCTAGATGAAACTGCGTTAATAGAGATTCTATCTAAGCCAAAGAATGCTTTGATTAAACAGTACGCTAGTTTATTTGAAATGGAGGAAGTAAAATTATCATTTACTGATGATGCTTTGAGTACAATTGCAAAGAAAGCCATTGTTAGAAAAACAGGTGCTAGGGGGCTCAGATCAATACTTGAAGGAATTTTGCTTGATACTATGTTTGACTTGCCAGAACTTGAGGGAGTTGAGGAAATTGTAGTTAATGGTGAAGTGACTGAAGGAAGATCAAAACCATTATTCATTTACTCTGATAGAAGAGAAGACTTAGGTTCATCAGCATAAATCATCAACTTTTTAATATAAAAACTAGGGTTTATGCCAAATAAATTCCTTTCATGGTTAAATAAAATAACTAAGTATCTTGTAATTGGCTAATTTTAAACTAATTATAAAGGTGATAAGTTCCTCTAAACTCAAAATTTTAGATTTATGGTAGGTAATAATGAGCGAAGATTCTGAAAAAGTTTATCCTGTTCTTCCCTTAAGAGACATTGTCGTATTTCCACATATGATAGTTCCTTTGTTTGTTGGACGTGAAAAATCAGTTAAAGCCCTTGAAGATGTCATGGGTGATGATAAACAGATACTTCTGGTATCTCAGAAAGATGCGAGTATTGATGATCCAGATTCTGAAGATATATACGAGGTTGGAACTCTATCCACAATATTGCAATTATTAAAGTTGCCCGATGGCACAGTTAAAGTATTAGTTGAAGGTATTAAGAGGGCAAAAATATCAAAGTTTAGCCCCAACAAAGATTATTTTGAAGCACAAGCTGAAATATTTGAGGACAGTCTTGAAGATAATACTGAAATTGAAGCTCTAGCAAGGTCTGTAGTAGGCGAATTTGAACAGTATATAAAACTAAATAAAAAAATATCACCAGAGGTATTGTCTTCTATAAATCAAATTGATGATTATTCAAAACTTGCAGATACAGTCGTTGCACATTTAGCGCTTAAGATTTCAGACAAGCAAGAAATCCTAGAGCTGGATAACGTTTTTGAAAGATTAGAAAAGATATTTTCTTTTATGGATGGAGAAATAAGTGTACTTCAAGTTGAAAAGAAAATTCGTAATCGTGTAAAGAGGCAAATGGAAAAAACACAGCGTGAATATTATTTAAATGAACAAATGAAGGCAATACAAAAGGAACTTGGAGAGAATGATGAAGGTCGAGACGAGATTGGAGAGCTTGAATTAAAAATTAATAAGACAAAAATGTCCAAGGAAGCAAAAGAAAAATCAATCTCTGAACTTAAAAAATTAAAAGCAATGAGTCCAATGTCTGCCGAGGCTACAGTTGTTCGAAATTATTTAGATTGGATGACAGATATCCCCTGGAAAAAGACATCTAAAATTAATAAAGATCTTATTTCTGCAGAAACTCAATTAGATAAAGACCATTATGGTCTTGAAAAGGTTAAAGAGAGAATAACTGAGTATTTAGCTGTTCAACAACGTACAAAAAAACTTAAAGGTCCAATTCTTTGCTTAGTCGGCCCACCTGGGGTAGGTAAAACATCTCTCGGTAAGTCAATTGCAAAGGCAACTGGGAGAAACTTTGTAAGAATGTCACTCGGTGGTGTTAGAGACGAGGCAGAAATAAGAGGTCACAGAAGAACATACATTGGGTCTATGCCAGGTAAAGTTGTTCATGGGATGAAAAAAGCTAAAACATCTAATCCATTATTTTTACTTGATGAGATAGATAAGCTTGGTAATGATTGGAGGGGTGATCCAACATCTGCACTTCTTGAAGTACTTGATCCTGAGCAAAATTCTACATTTCAAGACCATTATCTAGAAGTTGATTATGATTTATCCGATGTATTATTCATCACAACAGCGAATACATTAAAAATGCCTCAACCTCTTCTTGATAGGATGGAAATAATAAGGCTTTCAGGTTATACAGAAGATGAAAAGCTCGAGATTGCAAAAAGACATTTAGTGAAGAAACAAATGTTAGCTCATGGTTTATCTGAATCCGAATGGGAAATCTCAGATCAAGCATTAAGAGATTTAATTAGGTTTTATACTAAAGAAGCTGGGGTAAGAAATCTTGAAAGAGAAATAGCTAATCTTGCAAGAAAAGCTACAAAAGAAATTGTAATTAAAAAAATTATTAAAATTAAAGTCACCAGGCAAAATCTAAAAAAATATGCTGGTGTTCAAAAGTATAGGTTTGGAGAAGCAGAACGAGAAGACATGGTTGGAGTTACAACTGGTTTAGCTTGGACAGAAGTTGGTGGAGAATTATTATCAATTGAAGCTGTAACAATGCCAGGAAAGGGTGAAATTATCCATACAGGAAAACTTGGGGATGTAATGAAAGAATCTATCAAAGCAGCTAGATCATTTGTAAGAAGCAGATCATTGTCTTTTGGTATTAATAAAAAGGATATTGAAAAAAGAGACATACATATTCATGTTCCCGAGGGTGCTACCCCAAAAGATGGTCCATCTGCTGGGGTTGGCATGTGTACATCCATTGTTTCTGTTCTCACAGGAATTCCAGTAAAAAAAGATGTAGCTATGACAGGTGAAATAACATTAAGAGGAAGAGTTCTTCCAATAGGTGGATTAAAAGAAAAATTACTTGCCGCATTACGAGGAGGAATAAAAACTGTTTTGATTCCAAAGGAAAATGAAAAAGATTTGGACGAAATCCCTAATAATGTAAAGAAAGACCTGAAAATCGTTAGTGTTTTTACAATTGATGAAGTTCTAGAAAAGGCACTTGTTTCTCCACTAATTCCAAAGGAACTTTCTGAGACTAATGAGCAAGAAGACTCAGGTTTAGGTTCATCAAGCCTAGATAATAAAAAGGAAGATGATGTTCTAGTAACTCATTAAAACAGTAAATCTCTCGAGTCTCAAAAAATCTAAATTAAGTTAAATTTTTACGAAATGTTAATGTATTTACGTCCTTTTCTACAACATATAGTAGTTAAATTGCTGAAAATATCAATATAAACGCTAAAAAACGCTTTTTTCTCAGATTTATTGACTTTTTTTAATCTTATGTATTGACGCAATCCTTTTAGACCATCAGACTTCGCAAATTGAATACGTATTGAGGGTATATTATTAATTTTTGGCTCATTGCGGAATTTAACTTAGTTTATTGATTTAAAGAAGAGGAAGACCATGAACAAAAACGACCTTATAGCAGCTGTATCAGAGAAAACAGGATTATCCAAAAATGATACGACTAAAACAGTAGATGGAGTTTTAGAAACTATTGAAAATCAGTTAAAGCAGGGTGGAGATGTTAGATTGGTCGGCTTTGGGACATTTAGTGTTTCAAATCGAGCAGCAAGCGAAGGACGTAATCCTCGAACAGGAGAAAAAATTCAAATCCCAGCTTCTAAACAACCTAAGTTTAAGGCTGGAAAGGGATTAAAAGACTCTGTTAATAATTAGTAAGTAATTTTAATTAATAAAATTGTTTAAGTTGGTCTTTAATTATTTAAAATAAATTATCCCAAATAGAGATTAAGTTGGGGCGATTAGCTCAGCTGGGAGAGCGTTGCGTTTACACCGCAAATGTCGGCAGTTCGATCCTGTCATCGCCCACCAACTTACTTCTATAAACAAGTCTCTCACTTTAAAAGCCTACTATATTTATTTATTTTCTTTTTTTTTGGAGATTTTTTATGAGGCTTGGGTTAATTGGCAATGGGGCAATTGCTAAAGCGGTAACTGCTTATTGCAAAAAAAATACCAACAAAATAACTATAGTTGGTTCCATAGGTTTAGATAGCGATATTAAAAGTGTTGGATCCCATCCTATATTTACAAAGATTGATAATCTTTTTGATCTTTCACCAGATGTAATTGTTGAGTGTGCTGGAAATAATGCAGTTGAAAAATATGCAAACCTTATTTTATCACATAGAATTGATTTAGTTATAATTTCAGTTGGAGCTCTTGCAAATGATCACCTTTATAAAGAATTATTGAGTTCAAGTATAAAATATTCCTCACGTTTTTTTATTCCAACAGGTGCTCTTGCTGGCCTGGATGCAATTGAGTCTGCAAAAGTAGATGGTTTAAAAAAAGTATTTCTAAGAACTACCAAGAAGCCAAAAGCCTGGATTGGTGCTCCTGGTGCTAAGAATATTAATTTGGACTCAATTAAAAACGCCCAGACCATATTTAATGGAACTGCTCGTGATGCAGCAAGACTTTTCCCTAAAAATGCAAATGTAGCAGCAGCACTTGCATTATCTGGAATTGGTATGGATGAAACAAATGTTGAGTTGGTTGCTGACCCAAATATTGAAAATAATTTTCACTATCTTAGAGCAGAGGGTACTTTTGGTAATTTAGAGGTAAAAGTTGATGCCGTTCCATCCCTTAATAACCCCAAAACATCTCATTTGGCCGCATTGAGTATAATAAATCAATTGGAGAAACTAGATTTATAAAAAGTAACTTAAATAGGAATATGATTGAATAACGTATACAATAGTGTATTAAATCTAAAATAGTTATTTTAACATTAGCTTAAAAATATACTTAGTTCTGATTGGGTAAAATACAATCTAAATAATATACTAGCTAAGAATATTTATTGCTATTTACTGGTTTTTTTATACTAAAAATTGTAAACATGTTATCGGTGTTATTATGATTAATTACAACTAAAGGTTTATATGATATGGAAGATATCCTTAGAGAATATTTGCCAATATTGATATTTTTTATTATTGCAGTTGGTTTAGCTTTGATAATTATTTTTGCTAATTTTATTATCTCTCCATCAAGGCCAGATGTGGAGAAAAACTCCGCTTATGAGTGTGGTTTTGAGGCGTTTGATGATACTCGCTCTAAATTTGAAGTTAGATTTTATCTTGTTGCAATATTATTTATAATTTTTGATCTAGAGGTCGCTTTTTTATTTCCTTGGGCAGTTAGTTTATCTGAGATAGGTCTATATGGTTTTTGGTCAATGATGCTTTTCTTAGCAATCTTAACTATAGGTTTCATATATGAGTGGAAAAAAGGAGCGCTGGAATGGGATTAAGTCCTTCATCTTCCTCTAATGAAAATAAATCAAACCCTGGAGAGGATACTGCAAATAATAAAGTTTTAGAAAGGGTTGCAGAAGAGTTAAAGGATAAAGGTTACGTATTATCCTCAATAGACAAACTTGCAAATTGGGCAAGGACAGGCTCGATGTGGCCAATGTCTTTTGGTTTAGCTTGCTGTGCTGTTGAAATGATGCATTCTGGTATGGCCAGATATGATTTAGATAGATTTGGAATGTTTTTCAGACCAAGCCCCAGACAATCAGACGTCATGATAGTTGCTGGAACGCTAACAAATAAGATGGCACCTGCGCTAAGAAAAGTATATGACCAAATGCCTGAACCTCGTTGGGTTATTTCAATGGGGTCTTGTGCAAATGGAGGTGGGTATTATCACTATTCCTATTCTGTTGTTAGAGGTTGCGATAGAATTGTTCCAGTTGATATTTATGTTCCTGGCTGTCCTCCAACGGCTGAAGCTTTACTTTACGGAATTCTTCAATTGCATAAAAAGATTAGACGCGTTGGTACTCTTGACCGTTAATAAAATTTAGTGAGGGTGAGGTGGATGGAGCCTGATAGCGATAATATAAGAAATTTAAATGATCTTAATGGAATACTAAAGATTTCTTTTAAAGATGATATTATAGATAGTTTAATAAATAATAATGAATTGGATATTCTAGTCCAAAAAAATGCTATCAAACCAATAGTCAAATTCTTGAGGAATGACTCCAATTCTTTGTTCACCCAGCTTATAGATATATTTGCAGTTGATTATCCAGAAAAACAAAAGCGTTTTCAAATAATTTATAGATTACTGAGTATGACGCATAATCAAAGATTATTAGTAAGAGTTGACCTGTCAGATGGTGAGTCAATAGAAAGTATTTCAGAAATTTTTTCTAATTCAAATTGGTTTGAAAGAGAAGTTTGGGATATGTATGGTGTATTATTCTCCGGTCACCCTGATTTAAGAAGGATTTTAACAGATTATGGTTTTGAAGGGCACCCGCAAAGGAAAGACTTTCCGCTTACTGGCTATCTAGAGCTTAGGTATGATGAGACAGAAAAACGTGTTGTTTATGATAAAGTTAAGCTGGATCAACAATTTCGTAATTTTGATTTTCTTAGTCCTTGGGAAGGTGCAGAACATGCACATAATCAAGTAACTTTACCCGGTGATGAGAAGGCTTCAAATGATGGCTGAGTCCTTTTCTGATAAAGATGATAAGTATACCGTTAATTTTGGACCACAGCATCCTGCTGCTCATGGTGTATTAAGATTAGTGTTAGAAATGAGTGGTGAGACAATTGATAGGGTTGACCCTCATATAGGGTTACTTCATCGGGGTACTGAAAAGTTAATCGAGCATAAAACTTACCTTCAGGCAGTTCCTTATTTTGATCGGTTGGATTATGTGTCTCCGATGAATCAAGAACAGGCTTATGCTCTAGCAGTTGAATCACTTTTGGGGATAACTATTCCTAAAAGAGCTGAATATATAAGAATATTATTTTGTGAAATAACTAGGATATTAAATCACATAATGAATATAGCGGCATATGCAATGGATGTTGGTGCAATGACACCCTTCTTATGGACTTTTGAGGAAAGAGAAAAACTCATGGGTTTTTATGAGGAGGTATCTGGCTCTCGAATGCATGCTGCGTACGTCCGCCCCGGAGGAGTGGCAAGAGATTTGCCAATTGGTTTAACCGATAGAATTTTTTCTTGGTCAAACGGTTTTGAGAAAATATTGGATGATATAGAGGGTTTGTTAACTGATAATAGAATATTTAAACAGAGGACTGTTGATATTGGAATAGTTTCAAAAAAAGAAGCTTTAGATTGGGGATTTACTGGTCCTAATCTTAGAGCCTCAGGGATACCTTGGGACCTAAGAAAATCCCAACCTTATGATTCTTATGAGGACATGGATTTTGATATACCTATCGGTAAAAATGGTGATTGCTATGATCGTTATCTTGTAAGAGTTGAAGAGATGAGGCAATCCATAAAGATTATTAATCAGTCCATTAATAGTTTACCTTCTGGCCCTGTAAAACTTATAGACAATAAAATAAATCCTCCAAAAAGAAGCGATATGAAGACTTCTATGGAAGCTCTTATACACCACTTCAAACTATATACTGAAGGTTATCATGTTCCAGCTGGTGAAGTTTATAGAGCGGTTGAGGCTCCAAAAGGTGAATTTGGAGTTCATTTAATTTCAGATGGATCTAATAAACCTTACAGATGTAGAATAAGGGCTCCTGGGTTTACACACATGCAGGGTATGGACTTTATGTTAAGAGGACATATGCTTGCAGATGTACCTGCAGTTTTAGGTTCTATAGATATAGTTTTCGGAGAGGTTGATAGATGACATTAAGAGAGCTTTCTGCTTCCCAACCTGATAGTTTTTCTTTTACAGATGAAAATTTTTCTCTTTCAAAGAGAATTATAAAAAAATATCCAGAAGGATATCAGGCATCTGCAGTAATTCCATTGTTGGATTTAGCACAAAGGCAAGAAGGTTGGGTTTCAAAACCAGCAATAGAATTTATTGCTGACTTATTACAAATGCCAGTAATTCGTGTTTTAGAAGTTGCAACGTTTTATACGATGTTTAACCTTCAACCAATTGGAAAGAAACATATACAGGTTTGTACAAATCTTCCATGTTTACTTCGTGGTTGTGATCAGGTTGTAAAATGTTGCAAAGATAAGTTAGGGATTAATTTTGGTGAAACAACCAATGATAAAATGTTTTCACTTAGTGAGGTTGAGTGTGCAGGGGCTTGTGTTAATGCGCCTGTTGTAGCAATTAATGATGATTACTATGAAGACCTTACATATGATTTAATGTCTAAGATTATTGACAGGTTAGTTCAAGGTGAAAATATAAAAATTGGATCAATGATAAATCGTGAAGGTTCTTCTCCGGTTGGAAATAAAAAAACTCTTTTAGAGGACCCAAATCATATGGTTCCCAAACAAGATTTATTAAAAGCAAAAGCTGATTACGAATATCAAAAAAAACAAAAATCTATTTCAAAAGGAAACAATTAATGTTGAAAGACCAGGACCGTATTTTTACTAATCTATATGGAGATTTTGGTTGGGGTCTCAATTCTGCTATGCAAAGAGGTGATTGGGATTCAACCAAAGAGCTTATCTCAATGGGGAAGGATTGGATAATTGATGAGATAAAGTCATCAGGTTTGCGTGGACGAGGCGGTGCTGGTTTTCCTACAGGATTAAAAATGTCTTTTATGCCCAAAGAAGAGTCTAGTAGACCACATTATTTAGTTGTGAATGCTGACGAAGGTGAACCAGGGACTTGTAAGGACCGGGATATGCTGCGTTATGATCCTCATAAACTGATCGAAGGATGTTTGTTGACAAGTTTTGCAATGAGTTCTCATGCTTGCTACATATATATAAGAGGAGAATATTATAATGAGGCTTCAAATCTTCAGCGTGCTATAGACGAAGCTTATGAATCAGGCTTTTTAGGTAAAGATGCATGTGGTTCTGGTTGGGATTTTGATTTATTCCTCCATAGAGGAGCTGGTGCATATATTTGTGGCGAAGAGACGGCTTTAATCCAGAGCCTGGAAGGTAAAAAAGGTCAGCCAAGGTTAAAGCCTCCCTTTCCTGCAGGTGTTGGTCTATATGGTTGCCCAACAACAGTTAATAACGTTGAGACAATAGCAGTTATCCCAACAATTTTAAGAAGGGGTGCGAAATGGTTTAACGCTTTAGGTAAGCCTAACAATACTGGTACAAAAGTTTTTTGTATTTCAGGGCATGTTAATAACCCTTGTAATGTAGAGGAGGAAATGGGCATACCTTTAAAAACATTAATTGAAGAGCACTGTGGAGGCGTTATCGGGGGATGGGATAATTTGCTAGCAATTATACCTGGAGGTAGTTCAGTTCCATGTTTGCCAAAAAAAACATGTGACACTATTGATATGGATTTTGATTCTCTTAAGGGTGCTAATTCTGGATTAGGGACTGCTGCAGTGATTGTAATGAATAAGTCTGTAGATATCATTGCTGCAATAACAAGGCTTTCAAAGTTTTATAAACATGAAAGTTGTGGTCAATGTACTCCATGCAGAGAAGGAACTGGTTGGTTATATCGCGTTATGGATAGGATGGTAAAAGGTGAGGCAACTCCCGAGGAAATAAATACATTAGAAGAAGTTACATATCAAATTGAGGGGCATACAATTTGTGCATTAGGAGATGCTGCCGCTTGGCCCATTCAGGGTTTAATTAGACATTTTAGACCTGTTATGGAAGATAGAATTAAAAACTATAAACAATCCCATTTTACTAGCGCAGCTTAGGACAATATAATGCCCAAACTAATTATTGATGGAATAGAAGTTGAGGTAAAGCAGGGTCTTACAATACTTCAGGCTGCTGAAGAAGTTGGTATAGAAATACCAAGGTTTTGTTATCACGATAGACTTTCTGTAGCAGGTAATTGCAGAATGTGTTTAGTTGAAATGGAAAAGTCTCCTAAGCCAGTAGCATCATGTGCAATGCCAGTAGGTGATGGTATGGTGATAAAAACTAAATCTGAAAAAGCTGTAAAAGCTCGAAATGGTATTATGGAGTTTTTGCTAATTAATCACCCCTTAGACTGCCCAATCTGCGATCAGGGAGGTGAGTGTGATTTACAAGACCAAGCTATGGCTTTTGGTTTTGATAAGAGTAGATTTATTGATAACAAACGAGCTGTTAAAGATAAATATATGGGGCCAATAGTTTCTACTAAAATGACTAGGTGCATTCACTGTACTCGATGCGTCCGGTTTGTTGAAGAGGTTGCCGGTGTGACTGAGATTGGCGCAACAGGGAGAGGGGAGGATATGGAAATAACTACATTCCTTCAAGCTTCGTTGGAATCGGAATTGTCTGGTAATGTTGTAGACTTGTGCCCTGTAGGCGCACTTACTAATAAACCATATGAATTCACAGCTAGGTCATGGGAGCTTAATAAAACAGAAACAGTTGATGTTCATGATGCAGTAGGTTCCAGCATAAGGGTTGATTCTCGTGGGCGTGAAGTTATGAGGGTTTTGCCAAGACTTAATGAAGATATAAACGAAGAATGGATAGCTGATAAATCTAGAAACTCTTGTGACGGATTAAAGTATCAAAGGTTAGATACTCCTCTTGTCAGAAAAAATGGTGTGTTAGAGAGTTCAAGCTGGGGTGAGGCCTTTGACATAATTAAAAAGCGCTTAATAGGCTTAAATCCAAATCAGATTGCAGCTTTAGTAGGTGATTTGGTCGACTGCGAGTCTATTATGGTATTAAAAGATTTTATGTCAAAAATTGGCGTTCAGAATTTAGATTGTAGACAAGACGGATCTTTAATAGATACACGTCGAAGAAGTTCATATATTTTTAATTCAACAATTAATGGGATAGATGACTCAGATTGTCTTCTTTTACTTGGAACTAATCCTAGGAAGGAAGCTCCAATTATTAATGCAAGGATAAGGAAAAGATTTTTAAGAGGTGATTATCAAATTGGTTTAATTGGAGATGCTTTTGATTTGACATATAATTATAATCATATTTCAAAAACGCCAGAAGGTGTAACTAGTATAGTTAATGAAAAGAATAATTTTTATAATATTTTAAAAAATTCAAATAAGGCAATGATAATTGTTGGAATGAGTGTTTTTACCCATCCTGATGTAAATAATATAATTAACTCCTTATACCTTTTATGCGATAAGACTAATGTAATAAATAAAGACTGGAATGGCTATAATGTACTTCACACTTGCGCTTCAAGAGTGGGTGGGATTGACCTAGGTTTTGTTCCAGGTAAAAGCGGGAAATCTACGAAAGAAATTCTTATCGCTGCGGAAAAACAAGATTTAAAATTTATTTATTTACTTGGCGCTGATGAATTTGATGCAAAAAAAATTGATAAAACATTTACAGTTTATCAAGGGCATCATGGTGATAGAGGTGCGAATGTTGCAGATGTAATTTTACCTGGGTGTGCTTATACAGAAAAAAATGGAACATATGTTAATACAGAAGGGAGGGTGCAACTAGCGTCAAAGGCAGTCTCGCCACCTGGTGAAGCTAAAGAAGATTGGAAAATTATTCGTGCTCTTTCTGAAGTTGTAGGTTGTGATTTAAAATATAAAACAATTGATCAAGTTAGGAAAAGAATGGCTTGGCAAAATAATATTTTTGCAGATATTAATAGGGTATATGACGATCATTCTTTTTTTACAGGTTCTAGTGAGTTTATTTCTTCAATTCCCTTTCATTATCCTATCAAAAATTATTATCAGACAGATGTAATCAGCCGAGCATCAAAAACTATGGCCGAGTGTACAAAAGAATTCTCATTAAACAATAATAAGAGAGTTGAAATTTAAATGTTAGAGCTTTGGCATGGTTATGTTTGGCCTTTTCTATGGATAGTAATAAAAATCTTTTTATTATTGCTTCCCCTGCTTTTGGCTGTGGCCTATCTTACTTATGCAGAAAGAAGAATAATAGGTGCAATGCAGTTAAGGAAAGGGCCAAATGTTGTTGGGTGGTTTGGTTTACTGCAGCCTATTGCTGATGCATTAAAGTTATTAACAAAGGAGATTGTTATCCCTTCGGGTGCTAGTCCAGTTGTTTTTCTTTTAGCACCAATGGTTACATTTTCTCTAGCAATGGTAGCATGGGCTGTAATTCCAGTGGATGCTGGGTTAGTGATTTCAGATATAAATGTTGGGATTCTATATCTTTTTGCAATTTCTTCACTTGGTGTTTATGGAGTTGTAATGGCTGGTTGGGCCTCAAACTCTAGATACGCTTTTTTAGGAGCAATGCGTTCTGCTGCTCAGATGGTGTCTTATGAAGTTTCTATCGGTTTTATAATGATTACTGTTTTGATGACTGCGGGCACCTTAAATTTATCAGAACTTGTTCTTGCCCAGTCAGAGCCATTATTTGGTTTTTTGCCTGGATGGTATCTTATACCTCACTTTCCAATGTTTATTGTCTTTTTTATTTCCGTTCTTGCTGAAACAAATAGGCACCCATTTGATCTTCCAGAGGCTGAATCAGAGCTTGTAGCAGGTTTTATGACAGAGTACTCATCTATGCCGTTCGCTCTTTTTTTTCTTGGAGAATATGCAAATATGATCATGATGAGTGCCGTAGTTACAATTCTTTTTTTAGGAGGGTGGTTACCCCCATATGATATTTCGCCTTTTAATTATTTACCCGGTTTTGTTTGGTTCTCTATAAAGATAGCATTTTGTTTATTTCTTTTCATTTGGGTTAGAGCTACTTTTCCAAGATATAGGTATGACCAATTAATGCGCTTGGGGTGGAAGATTTTTCTTCCTTTTTCATTATTCTGGCTTATTTTGACTGCTTTTATTATTGTTTATAAGTGAAATTGTGTAATTTGAGGTTAATTTAATTATGTCATTTTTGGATAAAACAGCTCGCTCATTTCTATTATCAGAGTTATTTGGAGGCATGTGGCTTACCATAAAATACATGTTTGCAAAGAAAGTAACCTTAAATTATCCTTTTGAAAAAGGACCATTAAGCCCAAGGTTTCGCGGTGAGCATGCCCTAAGACGCTATCCTAATGGAGAAGAGAGATGTATCGCTTGTAAACTTTGTGAAGCGATATGTCCCGCACAAGCAATAACAATAGAAGCCTCGTCAAGGGATGATGGAAGTAGAAGAACGACAAGATATGATATTGATATGACAAAATGTATATATTGTGGGTTTTGTGAGGAGTCATGTCCAGTCGATGCTATAGTTGAGGGACCAAACTTTGAATTTGCAACTGAGACCCATGAGGAACTTTTATACAATAAAGATAAGCTTCTCTCTAATGGAGAAAAGTGGGAGAGTCTTTTAGCCAAGCGTATTGAATTAGATTTACCTTATAGGTGATATATATTTAATTTTTTATGATTTATTAGTAACTATTTACTTTTTTATTTAGAAGAGAAAAGATGATTTTTGCCTCAATTATATTTTACCTATTTTCAATAGTAGCAGTTGTTGGGGCTCTTAATGTAATATTGCAAAGAAACCCTGTCCACTCAGTCTTATGGTTAATACTAACTTTTTTTAATTCAGCTGGTTTATTTGTTCTTTTAGGCGCCGAATTTATAGCTATGGTTCTTGTAGTTGTTTATGTAGGTGCTGTCGCAGTGCTTTTCTTATTTGTTGTGATGATGTTAGATATTAATACCACAATTATGAGAGAGGGTTTTTTAAAGTACTTACCTATAGCTTCTATAATCTTATTAGTATTTTTAATAGAGTTGATAACGGTATTTATTGGCGCATATTCTGGTGAAGATATTTTTGTTTTAACCAGAGAACCTATCCCAGATCCTTTGATAGTAACAAATACAGAGTCAATTGGAAATATTTTGTATACAGATTATATTTATCTTTTCCAGTCTGCGGGAGTTGTTCTCCTTGTAGCAATGATTGGAGCTATTGTTCTTACTCACAGACGTCGCCCAGGAATGAAGAGGCAAAATATTTCTAAACAAATTGACCGAAGTCCAAAAGATACTCTTGAGATTATTAAGGTTGATACGGGAAAAGGTATCACATGATGATTATTGGTTTGTCTCATTATCTTGTTTTAGCATCAATTTTATTTTGTATAGGTATTGTAGGGATTTTTCTTAACAGAAAAAACTTAATTATAATTCTTATGTCAATTGAGTTAATGCTACTTTCAGTTAATATTAATTTTGTTGCTTTTTCAGCATTCATGGGTGATTTAATGGGGCAAGTTTTCACAATGTTAGTCTTAACAGTCGCAGCAGCAGAGGCTGCGATTGGTTTAGCTATTGTAGTGGTTTATTATCGCGCAAGGCATTCAATCGAGGTTGAAGATATAAATAGGCTTAGGGGTTAGTAAGTCTCATGGAAGCAATAATTATTTTTCTACCTTTATTTGGAGCTTTAATTGCTGGCATCCTAGGAAACAAGCTAGGCGATTTTTTTTCGCAAATTTCTACTTCGTTAGGTGTTGGTTTCACTGCTCTATTTTCCATTCCTATCTTTATAGATGTAGCCCTAAATGGAAATGAGAGAACAATAGTAATTTTAGATTGGATTGTATCAGGGTCGTTTAATTCTTTCTGGGCTATTAGGCTTGATACTCTATCATCAGTAATGATTTCCACAGTTAGTTGCGTGTCTTTTCTTATTCATGTTTATTCTATTGGTTATATGAGTCATGACAAATCTAAAAAAAGGTTTATGTGTTATCTCTCATTATTTACTTTTGCTATGTTAATGCTTGTTACTTCAGACAATTTAATACAACTTTTCTTTGGATGGGAAGGAGTTGGGGTCTTTTCTTATCTTCTTATTGGTTTTTGGTATCATAAAGATTCTGCAAATTCGGCTGCGATAAAAGCGTTTTTAGTTAATCGCGTAGGTGATTTTAGTTTTTTACTTGGCATATTTGCTTTGTATTTAATTTTTGACAGTGTAAATTTTAATACCATATTTTCGTCTGTAGAGAAATTTTCTGATCTTAGTATTAATTTTTTAAATATAAATTTAAATGGTTTAACGCTAGTTTCTTTGCTTCTTTTTTTCGGAGCAATGGGTAAATCTGCTCAGATTTTTTTGCATACTTGGTTGCCTGATGCCATGGAAGGTCCTACACCAGTTTCTGCATTAATACATGCCGCAACAATGGTAACGGCGGGCGTATTCTTGGTCGTTCGAATGTCACCACTTTATGAATTTTCGCCAATGGCGTTATCAATAATTACTATCGTTGGAGCATCTACTGCTTTTTTTGCTGCAACAATTGCATGTGTTCAAAATGATATTAAGAGAGTAATTGCTTATTCAACATGCTCTCAGTTGGGATATATGTTTTTTGCTTGTGGCGTGGGAGCCTATTCTGCAGCCATTTTCCATTTGATGACACATGCCTGGTTCAAGGCTTTGCTTTTTTTAGGTGCAGGCTCAGTGATCCATTCAATGTCAGACGAGCAAGATATGCGGAAGATGGGTGGTTTATGGAAAAAAATTAAGTTTACTTATCTGGTCATGTGGATTGGGAGTCTTGCGTTAATTGCTGTCCCTCCTTTTGCTGGATATTTTTCAAAAGACATAATCTTAGAATCTGCCTTTGCAGCACATTCTCCTGTAGGAAATTATGCATTTTTAATGGGTATATCTGCAGCAATTATGACAGCATTTTATTCAGGTAGACTTCTTTTGCTTACATTTCATGGCCAATCAAGGGCTGAAAGTAATGTCTTTAATAGAGTTCACGAAAGTCCCTTGGTAATGACAATCCCACTTGGCTTTCTGGCATTGGGTGCAATTTTTTCTGGATTAATTGGTTATGATTATTTTGTTGGAGATAAATATAATCTTTTTTGGGGAGAGAGCATAGTAATTGTTGGGAAAAATATATTGGAAGATATACATCATGTTCCAAGTTGGGTAATTTTTCTTCCACTTTTTTCCACAATAGTCGGTTTGTTAATTTCAATTTATTTATATAAAATTAAAATAAATTTACCTAAGGAATTATCACTTAAGTTTAAAAATATTTACAATTTTGTTTTAAATAAATGGTATTTTGATGAGTTGTATGATTTTCTCTTTATAAAAAACTCATTTGCTTTAGGAAAATATTTTTGGAAAAAAGGTGATGAAGGAACCATCGATAAGTTTGGTCCTAATGGTATCTCATATTTAATTCTTTTTAATTCAAAAAGACTAAGTCTGCTTCAGTCAGGCTATTTATATCATTATGCATTTATTATGATAATTGGTTTAGCTGCAATAGTCTCTTGGTTTGTAATTGGAAGATAATGATTGTTATGAATGATTTTTTTGGTAACCTTCCTTTACTAAGTCTCTTAACCTTTACACCTCTTCTTGGAGCTTTACTAGTTCTATCTATAAGAGTAGATGAAAAAGATATAGAAGAGCGGAATTGCAAGAGGGTTACTCTCTGGTTTACAATAGGTGTTTTTGTAGCGTCTCTATTTCTTCTCTTTAACTTTGATATTGCTACTTCTGATTTTCAGTTTGTAGAGAGATATTCCTGGTTTCCTTCGTATGGTATTTATTATCATGTTGGGGTTGACGGTATATCTGTTCTTTTCATATTGCTCTCTACATTTCTTATGCCCATTTGTATTCTAGCAAGTTGGGATGCTATCAAGACAAGAATTAAAGAGTACATGGTTTCATTTTTAATACTTGAAACAATGATGATTGGAATGTTTGCATCACTTGATTTAATTTTATTTTATATTTTTTTCGAGGGTGTATTAATTCCAATGTTCCTTATAATTGGTGTATGGGGTGGTAGCAGGAGGGTTTATTCGGCATTTAAGTTTTTCTTATATACTTTAACTGGATCTGTTTTACTCTTAGTTGCTATTATTTTTATCTATTTATCAGTTGGTTCTACAGACATTCCTCTATTGATGGATATTCAGTTTCCATTTGAAATACAAACTTGGTTGTGGCTGGCATTATTTGCATCATTTGCTGTAAAGGTCCCTATGTGGCCATTGCATACATGGTTGCCAGATGCTCACGTGGAAGCCCCAACTGCTGGGTCTGTTATTTTAGCCGGTGTTTTACTAAAAATGGGCGGTTATGGTTTTTTAAGACTCTCGATACCAATCCTTCCTCTCGCTAGTGAATATTTTACTCCGTTTGTATTTACTTTATCAATAATTGCTGTGGTTTATACTTCTCTTGTTGCATTGGTTCAGGAGGATATGAAGAAGTTGATTGCATATTCTTCTGTTGCCCACATGGGTTATGTAACGGTTGGTATATTTGCTTTAAATCAACAAGCGGTTCAGGGATCAATTTTTCAAATGTTAAGTCATGGTATTGTCTCTAGTGCTTTATTTTTGTGTGTAGGCGTTGTTTACGATCAAATGCATACTAGAAACATTTCAAGATATGGGGGTCTTGCCGATAGTATGCCGCGTTATGCATTTGTTTTTATGCTTATGATGCTTGCTTCTGTGGGTTTGCCGGGTACTTCCGGTTTTGTGGGAGAGTTCCTTGTCTTAATTGGTGTTTTTAAAGTTAGTACGTGGGTTTCTTTTTTTATGGCTCTTGGAGTAGTTCTTGGAGCAACGTACATGCTTTATTTATATAGAAGAGTTTTGTTTGGAAGTTTAGTTAAACAGGATTTAAAAGAGATGGTAGATCTAAATTTAAGAGAAACTATTATATTTATTCCCTTATGCTTCTTAGTTTTGTTTATGGGCATCTACCCAAATTATTTTCTAAATATTATGGAAGTATCAGTTTCTAATTTAATTGATAATTATAAATCAGATTTGATAATTAATACATCTGAAATAAATAATATATTTATTTTTTTAAAGGGCGTTATGTAATATGGATATCATCCCAAATTTATTTCCAGCCCTTCCTGAAATAATAGTATTAATAAGTTCTTTGGTTATTTTATTGGCTGGTGTTTTTTATGAAAAAAATAATTTAAGAAATTCAATACGTTTTTCATTGTTTATACTTTTTATTTTACTATTTGTAATTGTGATGACTAATCATATTCCTAATGAGACATTTAACGGTTTATTTGTTGTAAACCCTTTTACAGCATTTAGTAAACTTATGATTATACTTAGTTCTATTTTTTCTATCCTTCTAATAAAACCTTGGTTAAAGAATCAGTCCATTAATATTTATGAAGTTCCAGTTTTGATTTTATTTGCGACTCTTGGTATGATGATGATGCTCTCTGCAAATGATTTAATTTCTTTATATATAGGTTTAGAGCTTCAAAGTTTATCTTTATACGTCCTTGCTTCTTTTAATAAAAACGATTTACGTTCTGCTGAGTCAGGCGTTAAATATTTTGTCCTTGGCGCTTTGGCTTCAGGTTTATTACTTTATGGTTCATCATTAATATATGGTTATTCTGGAAGTACTAATTTTAATGATATTTCATTAGTTATTGCCAATAAAGAAGTCAACCTGGCTTTAATAATTGGGTTAATTTTTCTTATTTCAGGTTTTGCATTTAAGATTTCTGCTGTTCCTTTTCATATGTGGACCCCAGATGTCTATGAAGGTGCGCCCACGCCTATAACTGCTTTCTTTTCGGTTGGACCCAAAATCGCAGCTTTATGTTTGTTGTTAAGAATTTTATATGGACCCTTGGAAGGTATAGTAAATGAGTGGAGGCAAATATTAATATTTTTTTCAATCTCTTCTATGCTTTGGGGTTCGATTGCTGCGATCGCACAGAGCAATATAAAACGATTAATAGCATATAGTTCAATTGGCCATGTTGGGTATGCACTCATTGGAATAATTTCTGGAACACCAGAGGGTGTAAGAGGAGTTTTATATTATTTACTTATATATTTATTTATGAATATTGGTACTTTCTGTGTCATTTTATCAATGAAAATAAAAGATAGGTATGTAGAAGATATTAGTAATCTCTCAGGTCTCTCAAAGAGTAACCCAGTTCTTGCTTTTTCATTTGCAGTGCTTATGTTTTCTATGGCAGGTATCCCACCGCTTGCAGGTTTTTTTGGTAAATATTTTATTTTTATTTCTGCAATTGAAGCAGATCTAGTTTATTTAGCAGTTATAGGTTTATTAGCTAGTGTTATTGGGGCATTTTACTATCTGAGATTAATTAAAATAATGTACTTTGACGATATACAAGATACAATAGACTCACCTAGCTCTTCATTAATTTATATACTTTCTGTTTGTTCTTTTTTTATTATCTTTTATATTTTAATCCCAGAGCCATTATTAAGTTATGCAGAGTTCGCTGCAATGTCTCTCTTCAAGGGATAATAAATTTATGGAGATAAGTTCCAACATTCCACGTGGTTGGTCTTTTTATGATTTAGATAAGGTTGATAGTACTAATGAAGAGATAAAGAGATTATTAAAAAAAAATAAATCAACCCCTATATTATTAATTGCTAAAAAACAAACAAAGGGGCGTGGTAGGTTAAATCGTAAATGGGTTAGTTTAGAAGGAAATCTTTTCTTTAGTTTTGCCATAGACTTTTCTGAATTATCTGCAGAAACAATTTCATACCTTGTATCTGTATCATTAATTAATTCCATTGATGTATTTTTACTCAATCACAAAAAAGAAATCCAGTGCAAATGGCCAAATGATATTTGCTTTCGTGGGAAGAAGATTGCAGGTATCTTAATGGAAGTTTTTAATAGTGGAAAGATTGTAGTGGTAGGTGTCGGTGTAAACCTTATTCAAACCTATATTGATAATTCATTATACCTAGTCGGAGACTTGTCTGAATTTTCTATTGATAGAAAAGCTTTAATGTTTAATTTCTGCAATGAATTTATTAGACAGAAACTTAACTTTGAGAAACATGGTTTTAGATATATCAGGGATATATGGATATCTAGAGCGAGGGGTATTGGTTCAAAAATAATTGTTAATTTAGGACATAACCAATATACTGGAATTTTTAGAGGTGTTAACAATAAAGGATCTCTTATTCTTGAACAATATAATGGCGAGGAGAAAATAATATCTACTGGAGATGTTATTTTCATCTCAGGGGTTTAGAAATGTTACTTGCAATTGATTGTGGTAATACAAATGTTGTTTTTTCTGTTTTTGACTCAGATACTTTAATTGTTAAATGGAGGAGTTCTACAAATGCAGATAAGACATCAGATGATTATTCTATTTGGTTAGAGCAATTATTACAAAGAGAGAAAATTCAATTAAATGATATTAATTATGTAATCATTTCTTCTGTGGTACCTAACAAAAATGAAACGCTGAGAAGACTCTGCATTAGTTTATTCAAAATTGAACCATCGTTTATTGGGAGCTCAGAAATTAACACAAATTTATCCATTCAAATTAATAACCCTAATGAATTAGGTGCTGACAGGGTAGTAAATGCAGTCGCAGCACATCATGATTACGGTGGCCCACTTATAATTATCGACTTTGGTACCGCAACGACTTTTGATATTATAGATACTGAAGGAAGTTATATAGGTGGAGTAATTACCCCTGGTATTAACCTTTCGCTAGATGCTTTGCATCAATCAACTGCTTTATTACCAAGAATTTCACTGAGAAAACCTGTTAATAAATCGATATTGGGAAAATCCACTGTAGAAGCAATGAATTCTGGAATTTATTGGGGTTATGTTGGTTTAATCGAAGGAATTGTTAATAAAATTAAAAAAGATATTAATCTTGATTTCAAAATAATTGCTACAGGTGGATTGGCTCATTTATTTTCTGATACAGTAAATCATTTTTTTCATGTTGATGATAACTTAACTCTTAAGGGTTTGATGATTGTTCATAAGAGAAATATATTATGAACTCTATTCGCTATCCAAAATTTGAAAATGAACTTACTAATGAAGGTTTATGGTTTCTTCCATTGGGTGGAGCAGGTGAAATTGGCATGAATTTGAATCTCTATTGTTGTGATGGAGATTGGATAATAGTAGATTTAGGAGTTACGTTTAATGATTATAGGATGCCTGGCGCTGAAATTATTCTTCCAGACCCTATGTTTATTGAAGAAAGAAGAGATGCGCTCCTTGCAATAGTCCTTACTCATGCGCATGAGGACCATATAGGTGCAGTTGCGTATTTATGGGAGAGACTAAGGTGTCCAATTTATGCTACTCCATTTACTGCATCTTTTTTAAGACATAAACTATACGACATTGGTAAGATTGATGAGATAGAAATAACAGAAATAAATATTTCAAAAAAATTAATAGTTGGACCTTTTGAAGTTGAATTTATTAATCTGACCCATTCAATACCTGAGCCAAATGGATTAGCTATTTCTACTCCCTATGGAAATATCTTTCATACGGGAGACTGGAAATTTGATGATAATCCATTAGTTGGTGAAGCGTCAGATATGAAGAAACTTAATGATTTTGGGAATAAGGGAGTTCTTGCTCTTATTGGTGATTCTACTAATTCATTAACTTCTGGTAAATCAGGTTCAGAAAATGATGTTAAAGAAAGCTTATTAAATATAATTAGTTCTGAAAATGGAAAAGTTGTTGTCAGTTGCTTTGCTTCCAATTTGGCAAGGATTAAAAGTATTATAGACGCAGCTCATAAAAATGACAGAGAAGTTGCATTAGTTGGAAGATCTTTATGGAGAATTATAAATGTTGCTCGTGAAACTGGTTACCTAGATAATTCCATTAAGTTATATGAGGCGGAAGAATTATCATCCTTAACAAGTAAAAATTTACTTTATATATGCACTGGCAGTCAGGGCGAGCCAAGGGCTGCATTGACTAGAATCGCAGAGGGTAAACATCCTTATATAAGTCTTTGCGAAGAAGACACAGTTATTTTCTCTTCTCGCATAATACCAGGGAATGAAAAACCAATTTTTGCGTTATATAATAAATTTGCCAGGTTAGATGTGAAATTAATAACTTCAAAAAGTAACATGGTGCATGTATCAGGCCATCCCGCTCAAGAAGAGTTAAAGGAAATGTATAGTATTATAAAGCCTAATATCTCTATACCTATACATGGTGAGCAGATTCACTTGAAGTCTCATCTAAAAATTGCACAAAATTGTAAAGTTCCAAACTGTATTCTGGTAGAAAATGGGATGTTGACATTACTTGCCCCAGGTATTCCAGGTGTGAAAGAGCAAGTTTTTAATGGAAGAATGTCCTGGGAGGGCGATCGGGCTCTTCCCTACACTGGTTTGGTACTAAAAGAGAGAAAGAAGTTACATTATAATGGTTTAATTTTTATTACTGTACTAATCAAAAAAAAACCGATTTCCTTAATAGATTTGAAGATATCAGTTATTTCTCTTCCAATCCAGGATGATGAAAATGAGATAGTCCGTTTGGAGACAAATATTTTTAATTATCTTCTTTCAGGAGGCGAAGCCATGATTATTGATGACAAAACTATTCAAGCTAATATAAATAGGTTAATAAAGAAAACCTTCTATGAATACAAGGTAAGACCATTAGTTAAATATCATATATTCCGCGATTAGATTTTGGGAGAATTATAATGATTGGAAAGTTAAATCATATTGCCATTGTAGTTCCTGATCTTACTCTTGCAGCTAATACTTATAAGAGCGTATTTGGTGCAAATGTATCTGATCCTGTTTCACTCCCAGAGCATGGTGTTACTACTGTTTTTGTTAATTTACCTAATACTAAAATAGAACTTCTTCATCCCTTAGGAGATGGCTCACCTATAAAAAAGTTTTTAGATAGGAATGCTTCAGGGGGGATACATCATATCTGTTATGAAGTTCAAAATATAATAAAATCAAGAGATAAATTATTAGGAGATGGTTATAGGATACTTGGTGATCATGAGCCATCTGTTGGTGCCCACGGTAAACCTGTAATTTTTCTTCATCCTAAGGACTTTTTTGGAACTTTAATCGAATTAGAGGAAATATAGCTTATTTATATCTTAAGTATAAGTTGTTAATATGATAGTGTTTAACAAACTTATGATTAATTATATTCTATATTGAGGCATTAAATGCGCTTAAGTCGCGCTTTCATTCCAACCCTAAAAGAAAACCCAGTTGATGCAAAAATTGTTTCACATCGACTTATGTTACGTGCAGGTCTAATTAGACAACATGCTGCAGGAATATATAATTGGCTTCCCATTGGTACAGAAGTACTTAAAAATATATCTAGTATCGTTAGAGAAGAGCAGGATTCAACAGGTGCTCAAGAAATTATAATGCCTACAGTCCAATCAGCGGAACTATGGAAGGAAAGTGGCAGGGATAATGATTATGGTCCTGAAATGCTGAGAATTCAAGATCGTCAAGACAGAGATATGTTATATGGACCTACTCATGAAGAAGTTGTAACAGACATATTCAGAAATAATATAAGGAGCTATAAAGACCTCCCTATTAATTTATATCAAATTCATTGGAAATTTAGAGACGAGATTCGACCTAGGTTTGGCGTTATGAGAGGTAGAGAGTTTTTAATGAAGGATGCTTATTCATTTGATTTAACTTATGATGATGCATGTCATTCATATAATAAGATGTTCATTTCATATCTTCGTATATTTAAGAGATTAGGACTAAAGGCTATTCCAATGATTGCTGACTCAGGTCCGATAGGAGGTAGCTTGAGTCATGAATTTATTGTAATGGCTGCAACAGGTGAAAGTAAAGTTTATTGTGATAGGGAGCTTTTATCAAAAGAAATTGAACCACATATTGATTATGATTCTAATCTACAAGACGCTGTTGACGATTGGACAAAATATTATGCGGTTACAGAAGATAAGTATAGTAGTGAAGACTCAAATATAAAATCTAAAGATATTATTTCTGCAAATGGTATTGAAGTTGGTCATATTTTTCACTTTGGCCATAAATACTCAAAGCCATTAAACGCCAGTATTAAAGGTACAAATGGGAAAGATATATTCCCATTTATGGGTAGTTATGGGATTGGTGTTTCACGATTGGTTGCAGCTATAATTGAGGCTAACAATGATGAGAAAGGTATAATATGGCCAGAAATAGTTGCACCATATAAAATTGGATTGATTAGTTTAAAGGTTGGAGATTTAGAAGTAGATAATTTAGTAGAATCTTTATATCAAAAGATAAACTCTAAAGGTTATTCTGTTTTGTATGATGACAGAGAAGAAAGAGCAGGGGTAAAGTTCTCAGATATGGATTTAATAGGTATTCCATGGCAGATTATCATTGGTCCAAAAGGTATTAAAGAGGGTTATCTAGAATTGAAGAGTAGAAAGACAAATCAGCTATTTCAGGTTAGGTTGGATAATATTGAACAGAGTTTATTGCAATATGTATCTCCCTAAAATAGGAAAATAGACATGTTTGGCACGTTCGAGAGAATGATAGCAATTAGATACTTAAGGTCAAAAAGAAAAGAGGGCTTTGTTTCAATAATTGCTGGGTTCTCATTTATTGGTATTGGTTTGGGTGTTGCTACTTTAATTATAGTAATGTCAGTAATGAATGGTTACCGTCAAGATATAATGGATCGTATATTAGGTGTTGATGGTCATATTGATATTGTAAGTTACGGCGATAATATAAGTAATTATAAAGTAAAAGAAGTTATTATTAGTAATGTACCTGGCGTTACATCAGTCATGCCTCAGGTTAGTGGGCAGGTGATGGTTAATGTTAATAATTTCACTTCGGGAAGTATAGTTAGAGGCGTAGAGCCAATACGTTTGTCAGAAAGGTCAATTGTTTCAGAAAATATAATTATGGGCTCAATTGAAAATTTTAAAAAGAATAAAGGTATAATTATTGGAAAAAGAATGGCAAGGAGAGCGTCAATTACTGTGGGTGAAACTATTACCTTAATTTCACCCAATGGTAATATTACTGCCTTTGGTCAAATGCCAAGAATAAAAGAATTTGAAGTTTCTGCTATATTTGATGTTGGCATGAGTGACTTTAACTCTTCTATAATTTTTATGCCCTTAGATGTAGCTCAAGTATTTTTTAAAATTAAGAATCAGGTTTCAGAAATTGAAGTTCAAGTTGAGAATCCAGACAATGCTAGGTTAATTGCAAGAGATATATTTGATGCGCTTGGTCAAGAGATTAATGTTTATTCCTGGGAAAGCTCAAATGTAGCATTTTTTAATGCACTTCAAGTTGAAAGAAACGTAATGTTTCTAATTTTGACTTTAATAATTATTGTTGCTGCATTTAATATAATCTCGGGATTGATAATGCTTGTTAAGGATAAAAGTAAAGATATTGCTATTCTTAGAACAATGGGCGCTACAAGAATGATGATAATGAAAATTTTCTTCCTCTCTGGGGCTAGTATTGGTTTTATTGGAACTATTTTTGGTCTAGCACTTGGTATATTATTTTGTGAGAATATTGAACTTGTAAAAAACTTTCTGGAGTACTTAACTGGTACGAATTTATTTTCGCCAGAAATATATTTTCTTTCAACTATACCTGCTGAAATAAATTGGATAGAAGTTTTTTCAATAGTTTCAATGTCTCTATTCTTATCTCTTTCAGCAACTATTTATCCCTCATGGAGAGCATCGATAACAGACCCAGTAGAAACACTCAGGTATGACTAATAATATTCTAAAAATAGACTCTGTACACAGGTCTTTTAAACAGGGTGATAAAAGCTTAAATATCCTAAAGGGTATAAATCTATCTTTAAAACCTGGAGAATTAGTTGCATTGTTAGGACCCTCAGGTTCAGGGAAATCAACTCTTCTTCACCTAGCAGGTCTTTTAGAAAAACCAGATAGCGGAGAAATAATTATAGACGGTAAGTCATCACATCTTTTTTCAGAAAAAAAAATATCATCCTTAAGGTCAAAATACTTTGGTTTCGTTTATCAATACCATCACCTACTATATGAATTTTCTGCAGTTGAGAACATAATGATACCGCAGATAATTGCAGGAGTAGGCCCCTCTCAAGCAAGAATTAGATCAAAGGAGTTATTATCCAAAGTAAATTTAATTGATAGGCAAAATCATCGTCCAGGAGTATTATCAGGTGGTGAACAACAACGAGTCGCTATAATTAGAGCATTAGCTAATAATCCAAAAGTACTTTTAGCTGACGAACCTACGGGTAATCTGGATCCAAATACTGCTGATGTTGTTTTTAATGAATTATTATATTTTTCAAGAGAGAATAATCTGGCGGGTTTAGTTGCTACTCATAATATAGAGCTTGCAAAAAGAATGGATAGAATGTTTATATTGAATGATGGCCGCCTATTTGAAAACCATGAATAACTAAAATGAGTAATTATAAACATTCAGATTTTATTCATCTTCGCTTTCACTCAGCTTATTCATTAGCTGAGGGTGCAATTAAAATTAAAGAAATAATACCTATAGCATTAAATGAAAGAATGCCAGCAATCGGAATTTGTGACTCGGGAAATCTTTTTGGTTCATTGGAGTTTTCAGTTGAATGCGTAAAAAATGGAATTCAACCTATAATTGGTTGTCAGTTGAGCTTGAGCCCTTCAAGTGAATATGAGTATAGTGGTAAGAAAGATATAATTTATGACCAAATTGTTTTAATTTGTAAAAATCAGGTAGGTTATAAGAATCTCGTTAAATTAGTAACTCAAAGTTTTCTAGATACTCCAATTGGAATGGAGGCACATGTTAATTTAAATGATATTTTTAAGTATTCAAATGGGTTAATTGTATTAACTGGAGGCTATCAGGGCTCTGTGGATAGACTTCTTTTGCAGGGTAAATTTGACGAAGCCGAAAAATTTCTTTTAGAGTTAAAAAAATATTTTGGTGATTCCCTATATATAGAAATCCAAAGGCACGGCCTAGATGTCCAAAAGAAAATTGAGAAAAGTCTATTAGATTTAGCGTATTCAAATACTATTCCTATTGTAGCAACTAATGAAGCTTATTTTCTTAATAAAAAAATGTTTGAGGCACATGATGCACTTCTTTGCATAGGAGAAAAAAAACTTCTTTCTGACAAGGATAGAAGAAGAGTTACATTAAATCATAGTTTCAAAACGTCTAAAGAAATGATTAATGTTTTTCAAGATCTTCCTGAAGCAATTGAAAATACATTAAATATAGCAAAAAGATGTAACATGATTGTAGAATGTAGCGAACCTATTCTACCAAAACTTCCAAATCAGTCTGGTCTAAGTGAGGAGCAGCTCCTAAGGAATGTCTCAGTGAAAGGCCTAAATGATAAATTTAAGAAATATGAATATTTTAATAATGATAATATTAAATCAGAATATTCTAAGCGTTTAAATTTTGAATTAGAAATAATAGAAAAAATGGGATTTGCAGGATATTTCCTAATTGTCTCTGATTTTATCCAATGGGCAAAGTCTCAAAATATACCAGTTGGTCCTGGAAGAGGTTCTGGAGCTGGTTCACTTGTTGCATGGGTAATTTTAATCACTGATTTAGATCCAATAAAATATGGACTATTGTTCGAGAGGTTTTTAAATCCAGAGAGAGTATCAATGCCTGATTTTGATATTGATTTTTGCCAAGATAGACGAGATGAGGTTATAAGTTATGTGCAAAGTAAATATGGTAATGATAGAGTTGCTCAAATTATTACTTTTGGAAAACTTCAGGCAAGAGCTGCAGTAAGGTACATTGGAAAAGTTATTGATATGCCTCTTGGTCTAGTTGATAAGTTAGCCAAGATGATACCAAATAATCCAGCAAAACCCGTTGATTTAAAACAGGCTCTAAGAGAAGATAAGGAGCTTAAAGATTTATATAAAAATGACGAGAGTATAAAGCAACTTTTTGATTTGGCTCAAAAGGTAGAGGGTTTATACACTCACGCATCTACCCATGCGGCAGGTTTAGTTATATCAGATAAAGAATTAACTGATGTTCTTGCTTTATACCGTGACCCAAGTTCAGATATGCCGCTCACTCAGTTTGATATGAAGTGGTCAGAAAAAGCTGGTTTAGTGAAATTTGATTTTCTGGGACTAAAGACTTTAACAGTCATAGATAAGGCGATTAAGCTTTTAGAAAAAAGAAATATTCATATTGATATATCTAATATTTCTTTATCAGATAAAAGAACCTTTGAATTATTATGTAAAGGGGAGACGGGTGGTGTCTTTCAATTAGAGAGTTCTGGGATGAGGGATAGTTTAAGAAAATTGAAGCCAGATGTATTTGAAGACATAATAGCAATGGTTGCTTTATATAGACCAGGCCCTATGGATAATATCCCAAGTTTCATAGAGAGAAAACATGGTCGAGAGGAAATTTATTACTTACATAATGTTTTAGAGCCATATCTTAAAGAAACTTACGGTATAATGATATATCAAGAGCAGGTTATGCAAGCAGCTCAGGTTATATCTGGTTATTCATTAGCTGATGCTGATATTTTAAGGAGGGCAATGGGTAAAAAACTTCCAGAGGAGATGGATGCTCAGGAAGAAAAATTTATTTCGGGCGCAATAGCTAGAAATACAACTAGAGAAAAAGCCCAAAAAATATTTAAAGATATGGCAGTTTTTGCTGGTTATGGCTTTAATAAATCTCATGCTGCTGCATATGGATTGATTGCTTATCAGACTGCTTTCTTAAAAGCAAATTATCCTGTGGAATTTTTTGCTGCTATAATGTCTTTAGATCTTCAAGACACAGATAAACTTTCAACTTTTAGATCAGAGCTTACAAGGTCTGGTATATTACTTCTCCCGCCAGATATAAATAAATCAAATAGTGAGTTTTCAGTTGAAAGAACCGAAAAAAATACTCTAGCAATTAGATATGCGCTTTCTGCAATAAAGAATGTTGGTACAGGTATTATAAAAACTATATGTAACGAAAGAGAGATGAATGGAGTTTATAAAGATATATATGATTTTGCAAATAGATTAGATCCATCAAACTTTAACAAAAGAACACTTGAGAACTTATCTAAAGCTGGCGCTTTAGATTCATTAAATAAGAACCGTTCAAAGCTTTTTCACAATTCAGAAAAAATAATAAAATTTGCTCAAACATGTCACGATGATAAGAAAAGCGGACAGGGTGGTTTATTTAGTAAGAAGCATTTTAATATAGATGAATTCGACGACTGGGACATGTCAGAAAAATTAAATTGCGAATTAGATGCTGTAGGTTTCTACTTATCATCTCACCCCTTAGATGCATATTCTGATATTTTAGAAATTATGAAAATTACAAAGTCCTCTGATTTGGACTATGATAATATACACAGGATACCAAATAGTATTTCAATGGTGGGTTCAGTAACAAAAATATCAGAGAGAATAAATAAAAATAATAAAAAGTTTGCAATAGTTACTCTATCAGATTCAGGTGGTACTTTTGAAATTTTTGTTTATGAGGAAGTCTTGTTGAGAAGTAGATCTTATCTTGATCCAGGCTCAATTGTACTTTGTAAAATTAATATTTCTAAAGGATTAGACCAACTTCGAATGAGTGCAGGTAGCATTGCACCGTTTGACACGTCTAATGGCTTTCAGACTAAATCTATAAAGATTTTAATTGATAGTGAAGATGCAATTCTTCCTTTGAAAGACATACTCATTGCAGATAAAAAAGGTGAAAAGATTGTAACCTTAGTGGTTAAAAAAGATAATAGACAGGTTGAAGTTGAATTGCCAGATAAGTTTACACTTACGTTAAGAACATTATCAGCGATCACCAAGACCGCTGGTGTTGTTTCACTTAGTAGTTTAAAATAATATCTTAAATATATGGAGGTTGTTATGAGAAATATAAGCCCTGTAATAAATTTCTTTTCTATAAATCTTATTTTAATTATATTTTTTTTGCAGAATGTAAATGCTTCTGATTTTACTATTAGGAGAGGATACGCAGATGGTCCTTTTGGACAAGTTCATTTTCAAGATGTTACACCTATCGATATCAAAGGTTTGCCTCTTATACTTTTACATCAAGCCCCAATGACACTGAGGCAATTTGATAATGTCTATAAGTTACTTGCAAACCTTAATATTCGTTCAATTTCAATTGATACACCTGGTTTTGGACAGTCTGATGTTCCTAACTTTGTTCCTAAAGTCGAAGATTATGCAAAAGTTATTCCAGCAGTAATGGATCATTTGGGTTTAAAGAAAGCAAATTTACTTGGTCATCATACTGGTGCATTGATTGCAACATCAGTATCAATACAATTTCCAAATAGAATTAAAAATTTAATTATTAATGGTCCTTTCCCAATGACAGATGAAGAGCGGAAGAGGTGGTTAAAAGGTAATAAAGAAAGAGAACAAGATTTTGTATATGCAAATGATGGAAGCCATATGCAATCAAGCTTTATGGGTCGCTATCGTATGTATGGAGATAATCCTGATCCAAAATTAATAACGCGTTATACTGTAGAAAAGTTCACTGGTCTTGGGCCATTCTGGTATGGCCATCATGCAGCATTTCAGTACAATTTTAATTCTGACTTTCCTAAAGTTTCTCATCGAACTCTTCTTTTAACGAATACAGGTGATCAAATATACGAAAATGCACTTAGGGCCCAAAAAATGAGACCAGATCTTGATTTTGTCGCTCTAAAAGGTGGTGGGGTTGATATTGTTGATCAAATGCCTAATGAATGGGCAAAAGTTGTTGCGGATTTCCTTCAAAAATGAAATAATAAAAAAAGTTGCAATAATTAGAGATCAGTGACTTGATTTATTTGCAATAAAGACATAAAAGACAGAAATTACACACACGGGGATGCGGCATTTGATTTCAATTGTCGATCCGGTCCACTTTTTTTAGTGGCACAGACTCTCCGTGGAGGCTTAACCGGAGAATATAAATGCCTTTACCTAGTTTTACTATGCGCCAGCTGATTGAAGCTGGATGCCATTTTGGTCACAACACAAGAAGGTGGAATCCTAAAATGGAGCCCTTTCTTTATGGTAGTCGAGATGGAATTCATATCTTAGACTTACAACAAACAGTTCCATTGCTTCACAGGGCTATGCAGGCTGTGCATGATGCTGTAGCTGATGGTGGCAGAATACTTTTTGTTGGTACAAAGAGACAAGCCTTTGACCTAATAAAGGAATATGCTGGAAAGTGTGGTCAGTATTATGTGAATCATCGCTGGCTTGGTGGCATGTTAACAAATTGGAAGACAATTTCTAAATCAATAAAACGATTAAAAGAATTAGAGGCTCAGTTTGAATCCGAGGATGGTTTATCTGGTTTAACAAAAAAAGAGACATTAAATCTTCAAAGAGAAAAGGATAAACTTGATCTAGCAATAGGTGGCATAAAAGATATGCCTGGTCTGCCTGATCTTCTTGTAATTGTAGACACAAATAAAGAGAGTATTGCTGTAGCAGAAGCGTTTCATTTAAATATACCAGTTGTTGCTGTTTTGGATAGTAATTCTGACCCTAATGGAATTACCTACCCAGTCCCAGGAAATGATGATGCAATTAGGGCTATCAGATTATATCTAGAATTAATTTCGGGGTCAGTTCTTGATGGTATTAAAGATGAAATGCATGCCGCTGGTGTAGATCTTGGTGAATCAGATAAGCCAATTGAGAAAAACCTAGATGCTAAAGAAAAATCAACTGACGATATTAAAACAGAAGAAAATAAATCAAGTGATATTAGTACTAGTACAGAATTAAAAATAAAAAATACATCATCAAAGAAAGAAGTTGCATCAGATTTTTCAGCATTGGAAATATTAAAACCTAAAGATAATAAAAAGTCATCCACTATTCTAAAAGAAGATTCTGCAGAAAAAACAGATAGTCAAATAGCTGATGATGGCGACGGTATAAGTAATAAAGATTCATCTAAACCAGAAGATGCCAAAATTAAATTAGGTTCAGATGATGGGCCTGGTATAGAAGAAAAATTAACTAAAACAAAAGTGAAAAATACTTCTACAAAACAAACAGCCACTAAAAAACCTTCTTTGAAAAAAGTAGCTGTAAAAAAAGTTGTCGCTAAAAAGACAATTGCCAAAAAAACCACAGCTAAAAAAACTGTAGCAAAAAAAGTAACTGCAAAAAAGACAGTTGCCAAGAAAACGACTGTCAAAAAAGCAACAGCAAAGAAAGATTAATCTAATATGTTTAAATTATCAGCATCACTCGTTAAAGAACTTAGAGAAAAGACAGGTTCAGGGATGATGGATTGCAAAAAGGCTTTAGCCGAGACTGATGGTGATATTAATTCTGCAATAGATTGGTTGCGTGCTAAGGGTCTCTCAGCTGCTGCAAAAAAATCTAACAGAACAACAGCAGAAGGTCTTGTTTCTTTTTATATTGAAAAGAATAAAGCATCAATAATAGAAGTTAATGCGGAAACAGATTTTGTATCAAGAAACGATATGTTTCAAGAATTTGTTAAAAAGGTAGCTAAATTATCAATAATCACAAGAGGGAATTTAGAGGGCCTGCTTGAGCAAAAAATATCTGATAATAACAATTCAGTTTCAGAAGAATTAACTAGTTTGATTTCCACTATTGGTGAAAATATGAATATAAGAAGATCTGATTTTATTGAAGTTAATAAGGGCATTATTGCTTCATACATGCATTCATCTGTTGCTGAAGGTCTAGGTAAAATTGGTGTTCTTGTCTCTATTGAGGGTGATACTTCATCATCACTAATAACTAACTTTGGAAAAAAGCTAGCAATGCATATAGCCGCCTCTAATCCAAGATTTATTAATATTGATAACGTTGATAAAGAAACACTAGATAGAGAAAGACAAGTTTTAACTGAACAGGCCCTTGATTCAGGTAAGCCCAAAGAAGTTATAGATAAAATGGTTGATGGAAGAATTAAGAAATTTTTTGATGAAATAGTTCTGTTAGAACAATTATTTGTTCTTTCTGATGATAAGCTAAAGGTAAGGCAAGAAATTGCTAATATTGAAAAAGAACTTGGCTCAAAGATTGTTATAAAGAATTTTGTCAGGTTCTCTCTTGGGGAAGGTATCGAAAGGGAAGAAAAAGATTTTGCATCAGAAGTTGCCGAAGCTGTAAAATAGGATGTTTATTAATTTCTTTCTTTTAAAAAAATTATAAATGTCTGATTTTCTCAAATATAAAAGAATAATGGTAAAAATATCTGGCGAGGGATTGATGGGGCCAGATAAAAGTGGTGTAAATAAAGATACAGTAAAATCAATAGCTCTAGATATCCAATCTGTTTTATCAATGGGAATTCAAGTTTGTATTGTTATAGGTGGTGGTAACATATTTAGAGGCGTATCTGCAGCTTCAGAAGGAATGGACAGAGTTTCAGCAGATTATATGGGTATGCTTGCTACAGTAATTAATGCACTAGCCTTACAAAATGCTCTAGAGAATGCCGGTGTAACTACACGAGTCCAATCTGCAATAGCAATGAATGCAATTTGCGAGCCTTATATTAGAAGAAGGGCAGAAAGACACCTAAGCAAGGGTAGAGTTGTTATATTTGCCGCAGGTACAGGCAATCCTTTTTTCACAACTGATACTGCAGCTGCTTTAAGGGCTGCAGAGATGAGTTGTGATGTATTATTAAAAGCAACCCAAGTTGATGGTGTGTATTCTTCTGATCCAAAATCTGATCCCAGTGCAGTAAGATTTGATAAGTTAACATTTGATAATGTATTGTCTAAAAATCTTAAAATAATAGATACTTCTGCGATTGCTTTAGCAAGAGAGAAAAATATGCCAATAATTGTATTTGACATGCATGAAGAATCAAGTTTAGCTAACGTTTTAAGAAATAAAAAGAAATATACCTTCATTGGAGATATAGGTTAGATTATGTCGGATTATTCAGTTGTTGAAAAAGATATGAAACGTAGAATGGAAACAACTCTAGATTTCCTCAAGAAAGAATTAAGTTCTTTAAGGACTGGCAGGTCAACAGTTTCACTTTTAGAGAATATAACTGTAGATGCTTATGGTAGTTCAGTTCCTATTTCGCAAGTAGCAAGTTTAGCTGCTCCTGAACCAAGACTTTTAACTGTACAAGTTTGGGATAAATCACAAGTTCAGTCAGTTGAGAAGGCAATTCTTCAATCGGAGCTGGGATTAAATCCAGCTACGGATGGTCAGCTTATAAGAGTTCCCATTCCACCTTTGAGTGAAGAAAGGCGAGAAGAGTTAAAAAAAATAGCTTCTAAATACGCTGAAGATGGAAAAGTTTCTCTAAGAAATATTAGACGGGATTGTAATGATCAAATAAAGAAATCAGAAAAAGATGGTGAGATTTCAAAAGATCAGCATCATGAATATCAAGAAGATATTCAGTCTACAACGAATCATTACTCTAAAAAGATAGAAGAAATTTTATTGCAGAAACAACAAGAAATAATGCGAGTTTAGTAATCTTATTTAATTTTTTTAGTAATTATTTTTCCATTCAGGAGTAATTAGTTATTCCAAAACATGTTGCTATAATTATGGATGGTAATGGTAGATGGGCACAGTCAAGAAATTTACCTAGAACCGAAGGTCATAAACAGGGTGCTAACTCTATAAAGAGTACCGTGAAAGAAGCTATTAATCTTGGTGTATCCTATCTAACATTATTTGGTTTTTCTGTAGAAAACTGGAAAAGACCAAAGGTAGAAATTCGTGAGCTTATGGGTCTATTAAACCTTTATCTAAGAAAAAATATTAATGAACTAGAGAATGAAGGTGTATGTTTAAGGGTCATTGGAAGTTTAACAAGGCTTCCCAATGAAACTGTTAAAATGATTGAAGATGCTGAAAGAAGAACAAAGTTAAATAATAGGCTGATTTTAACAATCGCTTTGAGTTATGGTAGTAGGCAGGAAATAATATCAGCAGTTCAAGAAATTGCAAATGATGTACATCATGGTAAAATAAGTGTGGAAGAAGTTAATGATATAATTTTTTCAAAAAAATTATTCACCAATGATCTTCCTGATCCAGACCTGCTAATAAGGACATCAGGTGAAAAGCGTTTAAGTAATTTTCTTTTATGGCAGATTGCTTATACTGAGCTTATATTTACTGATACACATTGGCCTGATTTTAATGCTAAATGCTTTAATGAAGCAATTGAAGAATATAAAAGTCGTGATAGAAGATATGGAATAGTTTCAAGTTGATTGATTTACCTTTAAGAATATTGACATCAGTTATATTAGCACCTTTAACACTTGCTGTTATTTATATAGGTACGCCTTATATTACCTTTTTAATGTTTTTAACAGTATTTTTAATTTTATCCGAGTATAAAAAAATATCTAAAAAAAGTTATTTAGACATTCAAGTTTTATTGATGATATCTGGATCATTTATAAGTATTTTAGTTACACTTAATAGTTTTATGTTTTCATTATCTTTAATTTTATTTTTCTTTTTTTTAGTTTCTTTAATTAATTATAGAAATAATGAGCCATTTCTCTATAACTCTTTCTTTTTTTTATATTCTGTAATTCCTGCAATCATATTACTCTTTATTTATGATTATGTAGGTTTCATTACTATCCTATGGATGTTATGTGTTATTTGGGCAAGTGATATTGGAGGGTATATTTTTGGAAATTTATTTGGAGGGATGAAGCTTATTCCAAAAGTTAGCCCAAACAAAACTTGGTCTGGGGCAATTGGTTCTGTTTTTTGTTCTGTGTTAGTTTCAGGCATTTTATTATATTTAACAAGCAACGAATGGTCTCTTCTTTCTTCTTTCTTTGCATTTCTTGTATCAATAATTGGACAGTTGGGAGATATTATTCAGAGTGGTTTTAAAAGATATTATAAGGTAAAAGATACAGGAACTATTTTTCCTGGCCATGGGGGGGTAATGGACAGAGTAGATAGTTTATGGTTAGCAAGTATTCTCCTTTTCTTTATTGTTATTTTTACTAATTCTGGAGTTGAAACTTGGTAGCAAATAGAATCAATCCAAAAACTAAAAAAACAATTTCAATATTAGGCTCAACTGGGAGTATAGGGCAAGCAACTTTAGATATTATTAGAGCTAATCCAGATACATTTAAGGTAAAGGCATTAACTGCTGGGGCAGATGTAGAAAAGTTATATAATCAAGCAATAGAATTTAAACCCGAAATAATTGCAGTTTCAGATAAAGATAAATATCCTTGGCTCAAAGATAAATTGAGTGATTTAGATATTAAAGTTGAGGCAGGTGTTAAGGGTTTAATTACGGTTACTAATTTATCAGTAGATTTTGTAATGGCTTCTATAGTAGGTGCTGCAGGCCTTTTACCAACAATTAATGCTTTAAAAAGTTGTAATACCTTAGGTATTGCTAATAAAGAATGTTTGGTATCAGCGGGTGATTTGTTCATGAAAAGCGTAACCGAACAAAAAGTAAACTTATTACCGGTGGACTCTGAACATAATGCCATATTCCAGGTATTAGACAGGCAAAATAAAGATTCTGTGAGTCGTATTATTTTAACTGCATCAGGAGGTCCTTTCAGGTCATGTACTATCGATGAGATGTCCAGAGCCACAACTAAAGAAGCCTTAATTCATCCTAATTGGAAAATGGGTCCAAAAATATCTATTGATTCTGCTACAATGATGAATAAAGGTTTTGAGCTTATAGAGGCTTATCATATTTTTGACTTTTCTGAGGATAAGATAGATATAGTTATACACCCAGAGTCTATAGTTCATAGTCTAGTGGAGTTTTTTGACGGTTCAACGCTTGCACAACTTGGAACACCAGATATGAAAACTCCAATTGCATATACTCTTGCATGGCCAAAAAGAATGGTATTAAAAGAGAATAGTATGGATTTTAATTCTCATATTTCACTTAATTTTTATCCACCTGACCATCAGCGCTTTCCTGCACTTAATCTCGCAAGAGAGTCATTGAAGGCTGGTGGTAATGCTCCAACAATTCTTAATGCAGCAAATGAAGTTGCAGTTGACAGGTTCCTTAAAAAGGATATTAAATTCCTTGATATAATTAAAATAATTGAATATTGCCTTAATTCTATTCCTTTCACTGTACTTAATGATATAGAGCATGTACTTTCAATGGATGAGGAAACACGAAAAGTAGCTCAGTTGTGGTCGGTTTAACTTTAGGTTTAATTAAATTCTGGAAGCTAGAAATATGGAACAATTAATCAATATTACATCAGCAGTTTCTTGGAATCTCTTCAGTTTTATAATTCTTTTGTCAATAATTGTTTTTGTCCATGAGATGGGTCATTTTCTTGTTGCTAGGTTTTATAAAGTAAAATGTGAAGTTTTTTCAGTAGGTTTTGGTCCTGAGCTTTTTGGTTTTAATGATAGTCATGATACTAGATGGAAGTTTTGTATCATACCCCTTGGTGGTTATGTTAAGATGTTTGGTGAGGGTGATGCTGTAAACCCAACTTCTTCTCATAATGAAAATGAAGATTTGACCGAAGAACAAAAATCTAAATCATTTAAATTTAAGCCACTATATCAACGTTCGTTAATTGTTTTTGCGGGCCCAGCTATAAATTTTATTTTAGCAGTTCTGCTCTATTTTATTTTAAATATTTATGGAGTTTATCAACTTAAGCCTATTGTTGGTTCTGTCCAGGATAATATGCCTGCTGCCATCTCAGGAATAGAAGTTGGTGATAAAATTTTAAGTATAAATGGGGAAAGTGTAGAATCATTTTCAGATTTACCTAGGATTATAAATTATACTCCTTCTGATGTTTTAGAAATATCTATATTAAGAGGAAACAGCGTAATATATAAAAAAATTATTCCAGAAATAGTTTCTGACATAACACCCGCTGGTAAAGAAATATCAACAAAAAAAATGGGTATTGGGCCAGATTATGAATCAAGAATTATTAAAAGAGAATTAAACCCAATCATTGCCTTTATAAATGCTGTTAAACAAACTTTCTCTCTCACTTTAAATATTTTATTCTTTTTGGGGCAAGCCTTTCAGGGGAATATATCTTTAGATCAATTTGGTAGTATTCCTTCTATTGGTAAATATGCTGGCCTTGCAGCTAGCTCTGGTTTAGTTAGTTTCTTAAGCTTTATGGCAATTTTATCAATTAATTTGGGCATTATTAATCTTTTACCAATACCTTTACTTGATGGTGGTCATCTCTTATTTTATACCCTAGAAGCAATACTTGGACAGCCATTACCAGAGTACATTCAAGAATGGAGTTATAGATTTGGTCTAGTTTTTTTATTAGGTTTTATGATAATTATACTGACTAAAGATCTCCCGACTTTTCTTTCATGGGGTTCTTTCTAATATAAATAAGTAGATTTTCTGTTGAAGTTAAAATGATTAGAAGTATTATGAGCAAAGAATTTTTTTATCTACCTATATTCTATTTAAAGTTTTTACTTTTAGTATCTCTTTACCCAAGTATCACATCATCTCAAACTATTGGCGACAAAGTTTCACAAATTGCAGTTCAAGGAAATCAAAGAATAGAACCTGCAACTATTAGAACTTATATTGCAATAAGAGAGGGCGATCCTTTTGATCCAGTTTTGATAGATAGGTCTTTAAAAACATTATTTTCAACTGGACTTTTTGCAGATGTTTCCTTTGCCCGTAGGGGAACAATTCTCATAGTGAGAGTAGTAGAAAATCCAATAATTAATAGGATTATTTTTGAAGGTAATAAACGTATTGAGAATGACAAACTTGAGCCTGAAATACAGCTAAGAGCAAGAGTCGTCTATACAAGAGCGAAGGTTCAACAAGACGTTGAAAAAGTTCTTGATATTTACAGAAGAAGTGGAAGATTTGCTGTAACTGTCGACCCTAAAGTTATTGAGCTTCCTCAGAATAGAGTTGATTTAGTTTTTGAGATTAATGAGGGTGACCCTACGTATGTTAGGAAAATTAATTTTATAGGAAATAAAAAATATTCTGATAGAAAATTAAGAGATGTTATCCTTACAAGAGAAGAGAGATGGTGGAGATTTCTAACATCTAATGATACATATGACCCTGACCGTACGGCTTATGATCAAGAATTGCTTAGGCAGTTTTATTTATCTGAAGGTTATGCAGACTTTGAAGTTTTGTCAGGAGTGGCAGAATTAGCACCCAATAGAGAAAGTTTTTTTGTAACAATTACAATCAAAGAAGGTCCAAGATATAGGTTTGGTAATTTAGATGTAGAAGTCTCTATACCTAATCTTGATAAGGAAGATCTAAGTGATGCAATAGTTTCAGAGAGTGGTGACTGGTATAATGCTAAAACTATTGAAGATACAATAGAAGAATTTACAGATATTGTTGGAGGTTTTGGTTATGCATTTGTTGATATAAGACCAAAAGTTTTTAGACAAAAAGATAATAATACAATTGATGTAGTTTTTGATGTTCAAGAAGGTCCTAGGGTTTTTGTAGAAAGAATAAATATAACTGGTAATGTAAGAACAGTTGATAAGGTCATTAGAAGAGAATTTCGTTTAGTTGAAGGTGATGCATTTAATTCTGCACTTCTTAGGAGGTCTCGAGAAAGGTTAGAAAACTTAGGCTATTTTAAGGAAGTAGAAGTAGAAAATATTCCCTCTGAAGTTTTTCCAGATAGGACTGTTATAAATGCAAACGTTGAGGAACAGTCAACTGGAGAATTACAATTTGGAATTGGTTTTTCAAGTGGCTATGGAGCTCTATTTGACGTTGGAATAAGAGAGAGGAATCTTTTGGGTAAGGGTCAAGATCTTAGGTTTAATTTTAGCCTGGCTCAACAACAAACGCAGATAGATCTTGGCTTTACTGAGCCGTACTTTTTAAATAGAAGACTGGCAGCTGGTGCAGATTTGTTCGCCACTGAAACTGATTATGAAGATGAAGCAGGATTTATTAGTCAATCGGTAGGTGGAACATTAAGGTTAGGTTTCAACTATAATGAGTATGTTTTTCAAAGAGTAAGTTATTTACTATCGTGGAACAGATTAGAAGGTCTAAATCCTTTTTTCTCATCACAATATATACAGGAACAAGCAGGAACTACAACTACTTCTCAAATTAGTCAAACATTTGCTATAGATAGACGTAATAACATAATAGATCCTTCAAATGGTTATTTCTTAAGTATTTCTAGTGATTTAGCTGGACTTGGTGGAACAGAAAAATATATAAGAGCTAACTTAGGTATAGGTTATTATAAAGAGCCATTTGACGGATGGGTTGTTAGCATGACAGGAAATGCAGGTTATATCTTTGGATTAGGTGAAGATGTTAAAATTTTTCAGAGATACCAACTGGGAGGAAATAACTTAAGGGGATTTGAGGACTTTGGAGCAAGTCCTAGGGCTGTTCCATTAGGGACTGATGGAAATCCCTTTTTTGGCTTTAGAGGCAGGGGGAATGCTGTTGGAGGCGATTGGATTGCAACCGCAAGTGTTGAGCTTGAATTACCCTTGGGTTTACCTGAAGAAGTAGGTATAACCCCAAAAGTATTTAGTGATTGGGGGACAATAGGTGCTCCTAAGGATATTTCAAAAGATGACCAAATAGTTTTTCAGTCTCAAAAGATTAGAGGTTCTGTAGGGGTTGGTGTAGAATGGGAATCACCTGTTGGTCCTATAAATATTGACTGGGCTAGAGTGCTAAGACAGGCAGATTTTGATATTACAGAAAGTTTTCGTGTTAATTTTGGACAAAGGTTTTAAAAAATGTATAAAATTATTTTTACTTATTTTTCGTTTATAATTTCATTCTATTTTCTTTCCATAGAAGGTACTAATGCCCAATCAAGTTCTTTTACTAGACCAGTGATTGGTGTGTTGAGTACACAATTAATAGAGAGGGACTCCCTCGCAGCAAAAGGTGTTCGTCTAGAAAGAGATAAATTTCTTACTAAATATCAGACTGAGGTTAGAGAATTAGAGACCGAAATGCGAGATGAGGACCAGAGACTAGCACAACAGAGGAATGTTTTGGCTCCTGAGGTCTTTCAGCAACAAGTTGAAGCTTTTCAGCAAAAAATGGGAACCGTACAACGTGATCTTAGAGTTAAGCAGCAAAACCTGACTGCAGTTTACGAACAAGCCTTAAATGAAATAAGACAAGAAATGATGAGAATTTCAAGTACAATAGCTCAGGAGAGAGGTATAAATATGGTTTTGCCTCAACAGTTGGTTCTATTATCAGATCCATCAATGGATATAACCAGGCCAGTTCTTGAGATACTTAATGAAAGATTACCTTCTGTTGCTATGAAAAATCCTGAAGTCGATACTGAAAATAAAGACTCAGATAAGAAATAAAGAACTAGATATATAATGCCTGATAAACGTTTCTTTTTTAACAAGGGACCATTTAAGGTAAAAGAAATTTTTAGAATTCTGAATAAGGATTTACCTAATAACTTAGATGGTAATTTTATTCTTGAAGATGTTGCTTCTTTAGAAGATGCCTCTAAAAATGACATTTGTTTTTTTTCTGGGTCAAATAAAAATATTGTCCCACCTCAACATAATTATGGTCTTTGTATAACTAGCCCTGAAATGATAAAAACAATGTTGGGTTGTGGTTCAAATATTTCTGTAACAAACCCTTTATTAGCCTTTTCTATGGTGGCATCAATGTTTTATCCTAAATGTTCTTATCTAGGAAATATTGATAAATATGTTAACAGTTTTATAGATGAAACCTCAGTAATTTCTCCAAATGCAATAATACATCCAGGTGTTTTTATTGGAGCAAATGCAAAAATAGAGAACAATGTTATCATTGGAAGTAATTCTGTAATCGGTAATGGTGTTACGATTAAAGAAGATAGTGTAATAGGCCCAAATTCTACTATTCAATTTTCTGATATTGGTAAAAACGTTATAATTGATTCAGGGTGTAGAATTGGTCAAGAAGGTTTTGGTTTTGTTTTTGATGAAAATACAAAAAAACATATAAGAGTACCGCAATTAGGGATCGTAAAAATAGATGATGATGTTACTGTTGGGGCAAATTGTACTATTGATAGGGGCTTTTTAACTAATACTTCTATTGGAGAAGGATGTAGAATTGATAATCAGGTGCAAATTGGACACAATGTTAAATTAGGAAAAAGATGTATTATAATTGCACAAGTTGGCATTTCAGGTAGTTGTGTTATAGGCGATGATGTAATACTCGCCGGTCAGGTAGGCGTTGCCGATCACGTTACTATAGACTCAAACGCTAAAGTTGCAGCTAAATCAGGTGTTATGAAGAATGTAAAATCAGGAGAGGCAGTAATGGGATATCCTGCAAAAAAAATAAGATCTTTTTGGAGAGAAATAGTATTTATTTCTAAAAGCTCAAAAAAACATTAGTCCATTATAAGTAACTATTTCAGTAAGGATTTATATAAAGCTATGACAGAAACTCAGATAAATCATGAAACGGTTGTCAATATTGGGGATATTATGAAAATAATACCTCATCGTTATCCATTTCTATTAGTTGATAGGGTCATTAATTTAATACCTGATAAGAGCGTTATTGCTATTAAGAATGTTTCAATTAATGAAGAATTCTTTCAAGGACATTTTCCATCAAAACCAGTAATGCCAGGTGTATTAATTATAGAATCAATGGCCCAGTCTGCGGCAGTATTAGTATCAAAGACTTTAGGAATAGATGCGCAAGGTAAAATTGTTTATTTCATGACAATTGATAATACAAGATTTAGAAGCCCTGTTGTCCCCGGTGATCAATTAAAATTAGAAGTTTATAAAGTTAGACAGAGAAAAAATGTATGGAAATTTGATGGTAAAGCATTTGTTGATAAAGTTTTAGTGGCAGAGGGCTCCTTTTCAGCCATGATTGTGGATTTAGTTTAATCATGTCTAATATTCATAATTCATCAATAATTGATTCTAATGCAAGAATTTCTAAATCTGCAAAAATTGGACCATTTTGTATTATTGGACCTGACGTTATAATTGGAGAAAAGGTATGTCTGATTTCTAATGTCTCTATAACTGGGAAAACCACAATAGGAGATAATACGAAAATTTATCCTTTCGCAACACTAGGACAAGACCCACAGCACGCAGATTATAAAGGTGAACCCTCATCTCTTATTATTGGAGAAAATAATATTATAAGAGAAAGCGTAACAATTCACCCAGGTACAAAAAATGGAAATATGAAGACAGTCATTGGAGATAACTGTTTTTTTATGGCTGGAAGTCATGTTGCTCATGACTGTAAAGTTTTTAATAATGTAATTCTGACCAACTCTGCTGCTTTAGGAGGGCATGTAACTGTTGAAGAATTTGCAATTATAGGTGGATTATCAGGTATTCATCAGTATGTTAGAATAGGAAAACATTCTATGGTTGGTGGATGCTCTGGCGTGGATAATGATGTTATACCTTATGGATCAGTAAAGGGGAATAGGGCTCGCCTTACCGGATTGAATATCATTGGTTTACGGAGGAGGGGTTTTCTAAGGGATGATATTAGGTCCCTTAGAACTGCTTATGGATTATTATTTTCCCAGAGCGGCAATTTTTCTGAGAAAGTAAGCGAAGTATCAGATTTATTTTCAGAACATAGTGGTGTTATGGATATAATTGATTTTGTAAAAGTTAAATCAAATAGAGGTTTATGTCAGCCGACTTATGCAAATGGAAATGGAAATTAAACCTAATTTATTAAATTAAATATGCTTAACTTTGAAGAAAATTTAGCAATTATTGCGGGTGATGGCGATTTACCTAAAGAGGTAGTCAAATATTGTGAATCAGTTGGGTGTAAATACACTGTATTTTCTATAAATAATAATGACATTCATGAAAATTATGCTGTCGACTACAAATATAATATTGGACAATCAAGTAAAATATTTTCAAAATTGCATGAACTAAATATTAAAAATATTTTGATGGTAGGCAAGGCTCATAGACCTACTATTTTTGAATTTAATTTAGATTTAAGAACCATTAAGTTTATTTTAGGAGTTGGTTTTAATGCATTCAGGAAAAATTCTATTATAGGTGATGATTATCTTTTAAGAAAAGTTATATGTGAGATTGAGAAAGAAGGATTTAATGTTATTGGTATTGAAGAAATCCTCTCTGATCACTTTTTATCTCCCGGTTTATTTACAGTTAATTCACCAACAATTAGGGAAGATAAAGAAATTAATGCTGGTTTAATTGCCTCTAAAAAACTTGGGTATAATGACCTAGGACAGTCCGTAGTTTTAAATAATGGTTTAATAATTGGTGAAGAAAGTTATCAGGGAACAGATTATTTAATCAAGAATTTAAATTATAATGATCAAAATTATCTAAATCCTATACTAGTTAAAACAGTTAAACCAAATCAAGATAGAAGGATTGATTTACCTGTAATAGGTTTAACAACTATCGATTTATGTATTAGTTATGGCTTTAGAGGTATAGTTGTTGAGGCAAATGGAACCTTAATTAATGATAAAGATTATGTTATCAAGAAGTGTAATGAAAAAGGTCTATTTTTGATGTCAGTTGATTGCTCCTATGTTGAATATAAATAATTTCAATGTTTAAAGATGAACATAAACCTGTTGTTTATATATTAGCCTTAGAACCCTCAGGAGATTTCATTGGTTCTGCTCTAATAAACTCACTACGTCATAAAACAAACGGCATGATAAGAATTGTTGGTGTTGGTGGTGATCTAATGAAGAAATCTGGTTTGGAGTCTCTCTTTGATCCCAAAGACCTTTCTATACTAGGTATAATTGAAGTCATACCAAAACTTTTAATTATTTTTCGTCGCCTTTTTGAAACTATTGATCATATAAATAACACTTCTCCTGATATATTTATATCAATAGATTCATGGGGCTTTACTGGATTCATTCATAATTACTTAAGAAGAAATAATAAATTAATAAAAAGATTTAGATATGTTGCTCCCCAGGTGTGGGCTTGGAGGCCAGGTCGTGCAAAGAAATTATCTTACTTAGTGGATCACTTGCTAACATTATTTCCTTTTGAGCCTGAAATTTTTAGAAAATATGGTCTAAGGACTACTTTTGTTGGTCATCCTATAATTTATTCTCTAAACCAAGAAGATAGATTGGGAGATTTCAGAGAAATAAATTTAATTTCGAGTAGTGATTTAGTTATATCTATATTACCAGGAAGTAGAATATCAGAGGTAAATAAACTAGGGCCAGTTTTAGTTCAAACTTTAAAGAAAATTTCTAAAACCTTTGATAATATTAAAGTAATTATCCCTACTGTTAATAATTTAAGGAATGATATTTCTATCTTATTCGAAGGTATGGACTTTCCTATATTTATAATTACAGATTATGAACAAAAAATAAATGCCCTTAAGTCTTCAGATGTCGCAATAGCTGCATCGGGTTCAGTATCTCTCGAGTTAGCCATGTTGGACGTTCCACATATTATTACTTATAAAGTAAACCCAATCTCTGCAGTATTATTTAAATTTTTATCACTAACAAAATATGTAAATATAATTAACTATTTATACGATGAAGAAATAATTCCTGAGCTTCTTCAATCGAAATGCAACCAAGAAGATCTTTATAGGGCAAGTATTGCCCTTTTAAAAAATAAAGATATGCAATGTAAGCAAACTAGTATATTTAGAAAACTAAATGAGAGGCTCTTAAATAATAATTTTAACCCAAGCGATATTGCAGCAGATACTATATTATCTGAAAACCAGCAAAGGTAAAATTAACGCGACTTAAGTTTCACTACATCTCTTTTATTTTTTCCACTAAAGAGCTGTCTTGGTCTTCCTATTTTCTGTATTGGGTCCTCAATCATTTCATTCCATTGAGCAATCCAGCCTGTTGTTCTAGCTAAAGCAAATAAAGCGGTAAACATTGTTGGAGGGATTCCCATTGCTTTGAATATTATCCCTGAATAGAAGTCTACGTTTGGATAAAGTTTCTTTTTTATAAAATATTCGTCTTCTAATGCAATTTTTTCTAACTCAATTGCAATATCTAAAAGAGGATCATTTTTTATCCCCAATTCAGAAAATACTTCTTTACATGTATGGGACATTATCTTGGCACGGGGGTCGTAATTTTTATACACGCGGTGCCCAAAACCCATTAGTCTAAAGGGATCATCTTTATCCTTTGCTTTTTTGACAAAGGAATTAATGTGCTTCTTATCTCCAATTTGATAAAGCATATTTAGAACTGCTTCATTAGCTCCCCCATGTGCAGGGCCCCATAATGATGCGATACCAGCTGCTATACAAGCAAATGGATTTGCTCCAGAAGATCCTGCAAGTCTAACTGTTGAGGTTGAAGCATTCTGTTCGTGATCTGCGTGAAGTATTAGAATCCTATTCATTGCCTTTGCAAGGACATCACTTATTGTAGTTTTTTCACAAGGTGTTGCAAACATCATATGGAGGAAATTTTGAGCATAACCAAGATCATTTCGAGGATAAATAAAAGGCTGACCTAGAGAATATTTAAATGCCCATGCCGCAATAGTTGGGATCTTAGATATTAGTCTGTATGAAGATATTTTTCTATGTTCGGGATTAGTGATATCAAGACTGTCATGATAGAATGCTGATAAGGCACCGACAACGCCGCACATAATTGCCATTGGATGTGCATCTCTTCTAAATCCAGAGTAAAAGTTATGAATTTGTTCATGAAGCATCGAATGATATGTAATATCATGTTCAAAGCGAGACTTTTCTTCAGAGTTTGGAAGTTCACCATGTAATAGCAAGTATGCTACTTCTTCAAAATTACATTGTTCTGCAAGCTGTTCTATTGGATAACCTCTATGAAGTAGTACACCTTTTTCTCCATCTATATATGTGATTTTTGACTCACAGCTTCCAGTAGATGTAAATCCAGGGTCATAAGTAAACATTCCAGTGTCAGAATAAAAGCTTCTAAGGTCAACGACAGAAGGACCCAAAGATCCGTCTAAGACAGAATATTGATACTCTTTTTCACCGATATTTATAGAAACCTTTTGTGACAAAATATTTACTCCAAAAAATAAATGGTAATTTTAATTTATGTTGTCGCATTCTAGTTATGAATTGCGCTAAGAACTAGGGCAAAATTACAAAAATTATGAAAAATATTATTATTTGACCAGAATTATGTACCTAAGGTCTAACTATTCTGACTTTATTGCTTCTTTTATCCTTAAAGTTACCTCTTTTCTTCCAAATATTGCCATTACTTCAAAAATTGGAGGTGAATGGGTTGATCCAGTAATAGCAGCCCTTATCGGTTGAGCAATTTGACCAAGTTTTAAGTTATTCACATCACAATAACTTTTTATCTGGTTTTCAATATTTGGTGCAGTCCAATCAGAGATATCGGCAAGATATTGAGTGATTTTTCTAAGCATGAGTTTATTTTCATTATTTAAAATTTGTTCTGCTTTATTATTAAAATTTAATGGTAACTTATTTACGTAAACCAAAGATTGTTCCATTAAATCCACTAAAGTCTTAGATCTATCTTTTAAACTATCCAATCCTTTAAGGATCATGCTTATTGATATTTCATCTACTTTATCTCCTATATTCCTTTCAATAATTGGAAGTAATAATTCTAGAATTTCAGAATTATTTTTTTCTTTAATATAATGACTATTAAGTGAAGTTAACTTATCTTTATCAAATCTTGCAGAAGACTTACCTAATCCATTGACATCAAACCATTCTATAGCTTGTTTATCTGATATTAATTCATCATTACCATGAGACCAGCCTAATTTCAGTAAATAATTCCTGATGGCTTCTGGCAAATATCCTGATTTTCTATATGTACTAGCTCCAACAGCGTCGTGTCTTTTGGATAACTTTTTTCCATCTGGACCATGAATCAGAGGTATATGGCAAAATTCAGGATGATCCCAGTCTAAAGCATTATAAATAATTTTTTGTCTAAAGGCATTAGTGAGATGGTCATCACCCCTAATAATATGTGTTATTCCCATATCATGGTCATCAACAACTACGGCAAGCATAAAAGTTGGTGTACCGTCAGATCTTAACAATATCATATCATCTAATTCTTTGTTTTCTACTTTTACCTCTCCTTGAACAATATCTTTTATAATAGTATTACCTTCTAGTGGAGATTTGAGTCGAACTACTGGTTTGATATTAGATGGAGCTGAGGACAATCCTTTATTTCGCCATCTACCGTCATATCTGTAAGGCTTACCTTCTTTTACTTGTTTTTGCCTTAAATCATCAAGCTCTTCTTTGGAAGCATAGCACTTGTAAGCTTTATCACTATCAATTAGGTATTGTACTATTTCTTTATGTCTTTGATGATTTTCTGATTGATAAACAGGGTCTTTGTCCCACTTTAGATCTAACCATTCCAGGTCACTAAGTATTATATTTATTGCTTCTTGTGTTGATCTTTTTTTATCAGTATCTTCAATCCTGAGTAAAAATTTACCATTATAATGTCTAGCAAATAGCATATTAAAGAGAGCAGTCCTAGCACCTCCAATATGTAATGATCCAGTAGGAGAGGGCGCAAATCGCGTAACAACTTTCATAGAGTTTTACGTTAATTATACGATCTTATAAGACCCACTAATTTTCCCTGAATTTTAACTCTTTCAGGTCCATAAATTTGGGTTTCATGCGATGCATTTGCTGGTTCTAAAGCTATTGTATCGCCTTTTTTTCTAAGTCTTTTTAAGGTTGCTTCTTTATTATCAATTAGCGCAACTATAATTGATCCATTTTCAGCCTGATCGGTTTGTCTTATGATCACATTATCTCCATCTAAAATACCTGCTTCAATCATTGATTCTCCCTCAATTGTTAAAGCATAGTGATTACCAGACCCAACCATAGTGTCAGGTATTGATAAAAAAACTGTTGGATCATTTAGGGCTTCTATTGGCATACCTGCAGCAATTTTTCCATAAAGAGGAATTGTTGTTCCGCTATTCTCTAAATTAGGTTTTGTATTATAATTTCCATTTGGTGAGAAGTTACCTTTAACTACATTAGAATTCTTATATTTTATACTATTTGTTTCTTTATTATTTGGTAATTTAAGTATTTCTAGGGCTCTAGCTCTATTAGGAAGTCTTCGCAAATATCCTCTTTCTTCTAAAGCAATAATTAACCTATGTATTCCAGATTTGGACTTTAGATTTATTGCTTTCTTCATTTCTTCAAAAGATGGAGCAATACCTCGAGTTTCTAGAATTTCATCAATAAAGGTGAGTAATTCATATTGCTTGTTTGTAAGCATTTTCTCTCCAATAATACAAATTAACGTTATTTTGTTCTACTTTAGTTCTCATCTCAGGTCAAGTATTTTGATTTTTAATTCATAAACCTACTAAATAGCTTTGTCACAAAGATATAAATTTAACTAAATCTCCTTTCTTCGAGCTCTTCGCATAAGGTTTTCTAACAATTAAAGCGTTAGCATTAGCAAAGTTCAGTATCATATTTGAGTCTTGGTTTTCGAACGGCTTTATTAATATTTTACTGTTTTTATCAACTTCTAATTTAGCTCTGAGATAAGTTTCCCTAGGCCCATTATCTGAAATTTCCTTTAATAAGATAGCTTGAGATAGAGGTGGGTTCAAACCGGGCAAGCCTGAAAGCTTATCTAAAGCTATACTTACAAATATTAATGCGCATACTAACGCTGATACTGGATTCCCCGGAAGAGAAAATATTGGCGTGTTGTTATACATTCCAAATATCATTGGTTTTCCAGGTTTGATTAGTACTTTTTCAAAGAATATTTTAACATTTAATTCTTTAAGAGCCGTTTTTATAAAATCCCTTTCTCCAACAGAGGCACCTCCAGTTGTAATAATTAGGTCTGCTTCTTTAATATTTTTAATTGAATTTATAATTCTTTCTAGGTTATCCGGCTCAATTTTATTATTTAATACTAAACCTCCTCTTCCACTAACGAATGAAGCTATGGCAGGGCCATTTGCACTTGAGAATTGACCCTTATTTTTCTTCTCCCCTGGAAAAGTAATTTCGTCCCCATTGGATAAAATTGATATTTTTGGTTTTTGATATACAGCAATAGTATCTCTGTCATCTAAAGCTATTAGCCCAATATCTCTATATGTTATTTTCTTTGGAGTTTTTAATATTAAATCTCCATTTTGAAAATTTTGACCTTTCTTTCTGATATGTTTATTGATTTCAATATCTTTTACAAATAGTTTACCATCTCTAAAAGATGCATCCTCCTGAATTAGAATGGTATTTGTACCATCTGGCAGTTTGCCACCAGTAAATATTTTTACACATTGATTTTTTTTTATTTTTAAATTATTTGAGTCTCCTGCTGATGAGGTTCCAATTATGTCGTAATGAATAGAAGGATCTTTAACGTTAACATTTAGAGCATAACCATCCATCGCAGATACATCATTTATGGGATGGGAGGTTTTAGCAAAAATATTTTTTGCTAAAACTCTATTTTGGCTCTCGAGTATGTTAATAGACTCTGTGCTTAGAGATTTAATATTATCTCTTATAATTTTTTGGGCATCGCTTACTTTAATCATTTTCAATTTTTATAATTACCTGATTTTCCACCTTTTTTTTCTATTAACTTTATATTAGTAATTTTTATCTCTCTATCAATTGATTTACACATGTCATAAATGGTAAGCGCCGCTATTGAAACAGCGGTTAATGCTTCCATTTCAACGCCAGTTTTTGCATCAATGAATGCATGTGCTTGAATCTCTATAGAACAATTATTTATATCATGTTTAACCTCAACCTTGATAGAATTTAGATTTAAAGGGTGGCAGAGAGGAATAAGCTCCGCAGTCTTTTTTGCACCCATAATTCCTGCAAATTGAGCTAAGCTTACCACGTTGCCCTTTTTAATGTTGTTTTCTATTATTCTCGATAAAGTTTCTTTTTTTAATAAAACCGTAGCACTTGCAATTGCACTTCTTCTTGATGATTCTTTATGGGATACATCTACCATATTAACATTATCATTTTTATCAAAGTGTGTAAGTCTGTTTTTCATATTAGTATTATCCATTAAGAATTTTTTTTGTAGCTGTTCCAATATCATTTTGTTTTAATAAATGCTCACCGATTAAAAAACAACTTGCACCATATTTATTTAGCATTTTGATTTCTTCACTTGTTTTAATCCCGCTCTCTGAAATTAAAATTTTATTATCAGGGACCATTTTCGAGAGTTTAGCTGTTGTATTTAAGTCTGTCTTAAGTGTTTTAAGATTTCTATTGTTAATTCCGATTAATCTAGAATTAAGATTAAGACTTCTCTTTAACTCATTTTCATTGTGAACTTCAAGAATAACACTCATGCCTAATTGAAATGATAAATTTTCTAATTCCTTAGCTTGTGAATCATTTAGGCAGGCAAGTATAAGTAAAATACAGTCTGCGCCTATAGCTCGAGATTCAAATATTTGATATGGTTCTAATATAAAGTCTTTTCTTAGTACGGGAAGTAAAGTTGTGTTTTTTACTTTTATTAAATCTGCATTATTACCTTTAAAATACTTTTCTTCTGTTAGGACAGATAAACATGCAGCGCCTGAATCCTCATATATTTTTGCTATTTGTTCCGGTTTAAGGTCTGGCCTAATGGGACCTGCAGATGGCGAAGCTTTTTTTATTTCCGCAATGAGGGCATACCCATTGTTAGAGTATTTCTCTAGTTGTTTAACAAAGTCCCTTACTAAAGGAGCGGCAGTGGCTCTTTCTTCAACTTTTTCTATAGGTATGCTTTTTTTTAAATCAGAGTAAAAAGCAATTCTATCATTGCATATTTTTTCAAGAGCATTACTCATATTTAATTTTTATTCGAAATTATTTGTAATTTATTAAGAGCATTCTTAGCAGCTCCACTATCTATGGATTCTGATGCAATCACAACTCCTTCGGTTATATTATCTACTTTATTTGATATCATCAATGCTGCAGCTGCATTAATTAATACAATATTTCGGTAAGCATTTTTTTCACCATCAAGTAAATTTAAGATAGCTTTAGCATTGTATAGAGGATCGCCCCCTTTTATTTCTGTGATTGGGCTGGTTTTTAATCCAGCATCTAATGGGTTTAGGGTAAAATTGGTAATTTTATTATCCTTAAGTTCACAAATTAATGTATCGCCAGATATTGAGATTTCGTCCAAACCATCTGTCCCATGAACTATCCAAGCTCTTTCTGAGCCTAGGTTTCTTAATGATTCTGCTAGTGGCACTAACCACTTTTCATCGAAAACCCCTAGCAATTGTTTTTTTGCATTCGCAGGATTTGATAATGGACCGATAATATTGAAGATTGTTCTTATTCCGAGCTCTGATCTAACTGGGGCTACGTTTCTCATGGCTGAATGATGATTTTGGGCAAATAAAAAACCGATATTTGCATTTTTTAAGCAATCTGAAATATTATCAGGTGTGCAGTTTATATTTATATTTAAAGCTTCTAAAACATCTGCTGTCCCTGATTTTGAAGAGGCTTTTCTGTTTCCATGTTTAGCAACTGGAATTCCGCAACCTGCAATAACGAATGAAACAGCTGTGGAAATATTGTACGTTCCTAATTTATCTCCACCTGTTCCACACGTGTCTATAGAGTTATCAGGTGCAGAAACTGAAAGACTTTTTCTTCTTAAAACTTTTGTAGCCCCTACAATTTCAGATACGTTTTCACCTTTAATTGATAAAGCCGTAAGTATTGAAGAAATTTGAATATTACTCAAATTACCATCCATTATTTCAGTAAAAAGATTTTCACTTTGTACTTCTGATAAGGAATCTCCTGATATAATAGATTGTATAGTTGATTTAATATCTATCAATTTTTTGTTTTCCTATATAAGGTTTTTCTTTAGTTATGTTCTATTAAGAAAGTTTTTAATAACTTGATGGCCAAATTCTGAAGCAATAGATTCTGGGTGAAATTGCACCCCATACAATGGTAAGTCTTTGTGAGCTAATGCCATTATAATACCGTCATTTGTTTCTGCAGTTATCTGCAAATGATTAGGAAAAGAAGATCTTTCAAGTATCAAAGAATGATACCGTGTTGACTTGAATCTTTTTGGAATATTATTAAACATCTCATGAGAGTTATGGCTTACCTCGCTTACTTTACCATGCATGGGCTTAGGTGCTTTAACAACCTTCGCCTTAAAGACTTGACCAATTGTTTGAAAACCAAGGCATACTCCAAAAACTGGAATTTTATTCTTTGCAGCTGCTTCAACTAGTTCAATAGAGATCCCAGCTTTATCTGGATTGCATGGACCGGGAGAGAGTATTAAGCCATCAAGTTTTTTTCTTAATACTTCAGCAACTGAAATTTTATCATTCCTAGCTACTTCAACCTCGGCTCCCAGTTCACTGAGATAATGCCATAGGTTAAAAGTAAAGCTATCGTAATTATCTATAAGAAGATACATTCTTATAATCTCAATCAGGATTGAACAATTTCAAAAATTTCACCAACGGCACCTCTAAGCATAAACCCATTTGGTCTTTTATTTACTTGATTTGGCAATGCACCCTCAGCAATTGGCTTTATTCCAGATTTGTAGCACATTTCTCTGCATTTTGACAAATCATCAACTCTTATAGTTAGCATTGCTAGACCAGTTTTATCCAAAGCACATGGGTAAATTACTCCTGAGCTTGCTTTAACTTCCCAAACCTCGATTGATACACCACTCGCCAAATTTCCCCAGAGAAAATATGTTTCTTCAGGTGCTCCAATAAGTTCGTTTGTATTTTTTTGATAACATTCCATTTGCGATGTTCTTTTTAGACCTAGGGTTTTTTCAAAAAAATCGTTTACTGGTCTTTGATCTAAACTTGTTATAGCGGCATTAGAGAAACCCCCATGTAAACCAGGAAAGTCTCTTTCAGGCCTATCGCTTCTTATGTTGGCTGTAAGAAATAGTTGTTCACCCCCAGGACCAAAAGGTGAGTAGCTCATCACATCTATATCCCTTTTCCACATAGTGTTTCTAAAATAGTAATACCTGGGAGGTGAAATCATAGGAACTTTTGCAGATTTAAGTGTGTGGTATGACATCGCAGGATCTTTAGTGCTTCCTTCCATAACGAGAAGTCCTGGGTCCATTGGTCCAGATTCAGGTCTTGGGCGAATTGGTGATGCTGAAGGTGAGGCCTCTAAAATACGTACTGCTGCACTTCTTGGTGACTCTGGCATTGTTAATAGAACATGTCTCCTGTCCGAATGACCAATCCCATCAATTGAAGAGACATGTTTTGGCAAATATTTGTCTTCAAATACAGTCATGCCGATAACATCTCTATAAAATTCAATGCTCTTATCGACATCTTTAGATATGGTTGTAAATGTGATTATCTTGGCATTAAGAGGATTAGACCCCTCTATGGGAGAAAAAGCCTCACCTTTTGATTGTATATTCTGATTTTTTTCCTTCTCGTTTGCTATTGTCTGTCTAGAAAGTATAGATGCTCCTATTCCAGATGATATTGTGACTGCAGTTTTTATGGCTGCCCTTCTATCTATTCTATTTTCTTTATTTATAGCCATTTAATTTTCCAGTTTTTAAGGTTATAATCGAACTTAAAGGAGTAATTATAATGTTTGAATCATCAAGTGTAGTCAACTCAGCCCTTGAACTTTATAAAAGTTTTAGAGATTTTGTTGGAATTAAGGATGCAATTGCTAATAATTCTCATCAATTACTGTCTGAGGATATAGAACCAAGAGGAGCAAGGGGGAGGTTAGAAAGGCTTCCAACTTTAGAAGCAGAGGGAAGAGATGATTTCTTGACTGGTTTTAGAAATTGGAGAGGTTCAACTGTTCAACTGGCAGCACGAAATAGATTTAACAAAATATTGTCTGAGTCAGGTTTAAATCCAAAAGATGATATTCCACTTGAAAAAATTCATTCTATTATAGAAAATGATCCTGTAGTTGGTGCTGAAGGTCTCATGAGGATTTACAGTCAGAGATTTGCTCACAGAAACTTCTATTTATCATTCGCAGATGAGGCAGATAAATATTTAGAGGAGATGGCCAAATATGAGAAGTTAGGTCCAGGCTCTATTCAGCTAGATCCTTCTATCAACATACCTGCTTATGCTAAGCATGAAATACATATGCAGCCTGGAGGGTATGTAGGTAATCCTTTTGCTGGACATTTATACCATTATGGAACAAATGCTTTTTATTCTGCGCGAGCTAGAGATAATTACCAAGATCAATATCATGCAAAATTAGCAGAGCAAGTACCAACACCTCATGATAATAAAGTAACAAAAATTCTTGATATTGGATGTGGTATCGGACAATTTGCTGTTGCATTAAAGGAACGTTATCCAGAAGCAGAGGTCTGGGGCTTAGAGGTAAGTGCTCCAATGTTAAGATATGGTCATATGCGAGCAGTTGATCAGAATGTAGCTGTTAACTTTAAACAAGGGCTTGCTGAAGATACAAGATTTGAAGATAATTCTTTTGATATTGTGGCAAGCTATATTATTCATCATGAGATGCCAGCAGATATTTCAAGAGCAATTTTTGCAGAAGCACATAGAATTTTGCGTCCTGGTGGTTTTTATTTCCCAATTGATTTCTTTACCAGTGGAAGAAGAGGTATACCTGGAGCATTTCCAAAATATCAGGAATGGAAAGATCATAGATGGAATAATGAAGTCTGGAGAATGGAATATAAAGGAATGGATTTTGCAGGTGATATGGAAAAGGCTGGATTTAAAGTGTCTCACAATGGTCTTCCAACTTCGCTTGATCCTTACCTAGAAGATAATAGAAAATCTATAAGTAGGAATATCTGTGGAACAAAAATTGCTTAGAGGGTAAAGATGAACAATAAGTCTGAGAATACAATTTCGACAAATATTGCAAATTTTTTTAGAAATGTTTTTGATGAAGAAGAGAATCAAGGAAAATTTTCTTTTGATAAAGAACCAAGAGGTTCTAAGGGCAGGCTTGAAAATTTACCCCTTCTTGATCTTGAAAGTAGAGATGATTTTTTAACTGGTTTTCGGTTTTGGGGTACAAAGATGGCTGTGCCCGCAGCTGCAAGAAGATTTAATTATATACTTAAAGAAAATGGCCTTGATACTAAATCCATTGAGACTTCACTGGAAGATGTATTTCCATTAATTGAAAATGATCCAATACTAGGTGTAGCTGCTCGATACAGAACAGGTGTGCATGATGTTATGCATAGAAATTTTGATGAAGAATTTAAATCCAATGCCGATATATATTTAGAGGAGATGGAGGGGTTTGATAATATTGGCCCGGGCAAATTAGAGTTAAATACGGACTTGAAGGTTCCTAAATATGCTTCTTACGAGATTCATACACAACCCGGAGGTTATGTCGGTAACCCTTTTGCAGGTCATATTTATCATTATAGTACAAATAATTTTTATCAGGGCCTCAGAGTTTCAAATTACCAAGATGAGCTTCATACAAAGCTAGCTAATCAAGTGCCTTTGCCAGAGGATGGAATTGTTAATCGTGTTCTAGATCAAGGATGCGGTATTGGTCAACTTACTGTTGCCTTGAAAGAAAGATTACCAAATGCAGATGTTTGGGGTATTGACGTTGGCGCTCCTATGATAAGATATGGTCATATGCGAGCAGTTGAGCTTAATGTTGCTGTTAATTTTAGTCAAAGGCTTGCGGAAGATTCAAAATTTAAAGACAATTCTTTTGATATTGTAACATCATATATCTTACATCATGAGCTTCCTGAGGAAATTTCTAAAAAACTTGTAAATGAAGTTAGAAGAATTCTAAGGCCTGGAGGACTCTTTTTTCCAATTGATTTTCAGACTGGGGCATATAAAGGCGCAGAGAGTGCGTGGGCTAGATATATGCAATTTAAAGACCACAGGTGGAATGAAGAAGTTTGGCGCCAGGAATATGGTAACTTAAACCTTCCACAAGCAATGAGTGATGCTGGCTTTAAAGTTATCGAGAAGGGGCCTCCTGCTTGGAGAAGTAAATATAATTTACTAGGTATTAAAGTATAATATCTAAATATTTTTAAAATCATTATTTTAAAATTAAATCCATATTAATATTTTAAATTTTATTTTTATCCTCCTAATGAACAATTATTTTTTTTCTTCTTTGTAAGAATAGTTATTACTAATAAACTTATTAAAACACCAAAAACTTAAAAGGATTTATATATGAGACATTTTTTTCTTTCACTTGTTATACTTTTATTAACTTTTTCGAGTGCAAGTTCACAAGTAAGGAACCTTGAGACAGAATATAAATTTAAGCGCTATCAGCTTGTTTTAGATAACGTCTCATGGGCTGACGCTCGTACAGCTGCACAAGCTGCTGGAGGAGATCTTCTTGTAATTGGCTCTGAAGGGGAAAATACTCATATATTTGATTGGTTGACGACTCAGTTGTCTTTTATCCGTTCCTCTACATCCGGTGTCTCTAATGGAGGAGGGGCTATTTATGTCTGGTTGGGTGCTTCTGACGAAGACCAAGAGGGAAAGTGGAAATGGGTTAACGGAGTAGATTTTTATGATGGAGATGGAGCGTCAGGATCGGCGGTTTCAAGCCAGTATAATAATTGGGGTAGTGGTCCTCTTGGAAGTGAACCCGATAATAATGGTGTAGGTGGCCAGGATTATGGAGCAATGGGAATGGAGGCATGGCCAACTTTTGCAGCTGCTGGTCAAGGAATAGGTGAACCTGGGGAATGGAATGATATTGCAGCAACTTCAAGAACTGTTTATGTAATTGAGTTTCCAAGAGATACAACCAATGATGTTGTACTCTCACCAGTTTTTGCTGAGTCTTCTGGGACACAGTCTTATATTCGTATAATTAACCCCACTAACTCAAATGGAGAATTCGCAATGAAAATTGTCGATTCTTCAGGTTCAGTTCTTAGAGAAATTTGTAGATTAGGTGTTAATGCTAATACAGCAGGTCAGTTAAGCATGCGAACAATTGGTTCAGGTTGCGCATTAGCTGAGAGCAGTGCAGATACTTTATCTATAAGTTATACTTCTGACTTTGATGGATATGTTCAGCATGTTGTTTGGAATCCGTCAGGAGGTTCACTTACTAATTTTTCTGTATGTAGTAAAAGTGCATTAAGTGCTAATTATTTGACTAATGTTCATTCATCTAAAATAACAACATACCCAAGTAGGATCTCAGTTACAAATAATTCAGATGTATCAAAATCTTTTCAACTAGATTTTGTTGACTCACAAGATCCTTCATTAGTAGTTGGAACATGGACATCACCTGTTATTGCTTCAAAGGGACACGGATTTTACAGTATCCCTGAAATAGAAAGTGCACTAGGTTATGAAGTCCCTGAGTCAGGTGGTTTTCATTATACCGTTCAATTTAATTCATCCTCAACTGGAGGAACTCTTGGACACTTTGTTGATAATCTTGACGCAGGCGTCGTTACTGAATTTACAGCAAGATGTTCTTCAAGGTAAGTTATCCTCTTTTAACAACCGTGGGATAGGTGATGAGAAAAATTGATAATAAATACGTATGTGAAATTCTAAATTCTATCATGGAATATGAATTGGCGGGTGTCGTTAGGTACACACACTCTTTAATTATGGTTACTGGTCCCTATAGAATACCAATAGTTGAATTTCTAAAGAGCCAAGCAAATGAATCTCTTGTTCATGCTCAGCAAGCAGGTGAGATTCTAACTGGTTTAGAAGGTCACCCAAGTCAAAAAATTGCTAACATTGAAGAGACAAATCAGCATTCAATTAGGGATATTCTTAAGGAAAGTCTCGAGCATGAGACCCATGCTTTAAGTTTATATGTTAAACTACTTGATGCAGTTGAGAATGCTTCTGTATACCTTGAAGAATATGCTCGAAATATGATTGGTCAAGAAGAACAGCATGTAATTGAATTGAAGAAAATGTTGAGGGATTATTCAAGTTAACCATTTATCTTTTAATCTATCTCCCATTTTTCAGAAAATTCTAATCTTTCACCTTTAGGACCTAATGCAGAAAAAACTAGACATCCACAATAAGGTGGATAGTTAACTTTCTTAGGTTTTGAGATAACTTTTGCCTGATGGCTATCAAGAATTGCTTTATAAGTTTTTTGAATATCTTTAACAGTAAACGTAGTCATGCATGCACCGCCGTCAAACTGGTCTTTTATTGGAGGAGAGGAGTCCATTGTTTTTCCAAAAAAACTTCTCATCTCAATGCCACCCATCAACCAGTCAGTGTCACCTTTGTATATTGACATTTGGACTGGTGAATGGCTTAAATCAAGATCCCAAGCATCAAAGAATAAACCTTCTTTCAACATATCATCAAAGTGCATATCCATATTTAAGGTATTTTGGTAAAAATCTCTACTTTCGTCTTCCTTATCGACATCAAGGTGAACATCAAAAATGTGTCCTACTCTATTTGGTGAGTCGGGGAAGGAGTATGTTTCAGGTTGAGTTACAGCCATTGTAAACATCCAATGAGTGAGCCCAGGTCCTATTCCATGAAAGAAAGTATGTATGTTTGCTCCTGCATGCGTAAAGTCTGCTTCATCTACAGGTTTGATAACCTCAAATTGATTGCTTTTTTCTAGTGTTTTGCATAGCCCGACAAGGTCTTCGGTTACAACAATTTCTATACCACTCCAACGTGTGCTCATTGGAGAATTTTTTATTCTATTTCTACCTTTAATGACTCTAATCATTCCAATATCAGAGCCTTTAGATCTATAAATTCTTAGATCATTTCCTGCTGAAGATTTTTTAATTCCCCAAAGTTCTTCATGTTCTTTTGAGATTTCTGATGAACAAAAATTCTCCCAATCTAAATAATTTAATAGTAGGTCTTCTAATTTATCAGGTTCTGTACAAGAAATTGTAACACATGTCATTGAAGAAACTAATGGTACGGTCATATAATTTTTCCTTATAAGGATAATATTTTTAAATTATATGGTAATTTCTATATAAAATAAATATAATTACTAAAGTATCATTATTTTTATATGTTATTAATTATTTACGAAAAACCAAGACGATAATCTCAGCATTAGCTTTTTTGATACTTTTTACAATATAAATGATTAGATTGAATCAATGAGTAATTCTTTACGTCCGCCACATTTAGTTACGGCCACACTGTTTTATAGTGTCTGCATTATGGTTGCAGGTCAGGCATTTCTTTTTACTGTTTTACCGCCAATTGGAAGAGAAATTGGTTTAGAAGACTATCATGTTGGTCTTGTGATGTCAGTTCATGGTCTTTTTATGCTATTTATGGGGCCTATGTGGGGATCAATTAGTGAGAAATGGGGAAGAAGGCCTGTTATTTTTATTGGTGGTTTTATTTTCTGCTTATCAGTGATGATATTTGGAATGATTGTTGATGCAGCATTATCAGGAACAATTACAGTGACAATGGTCTTACTTCTTTTTATTGCATCTAGAGCATTATTTGCGTTGGGGGCTGGAGCAGTCACACCAGCGTCTATGGCACTTGCTGCCGATATGTCTTCGCGAGAAATGAGATTAAAAACTCTTTCAATAATGACTGCTGCAACTAGCACTGGAGCAATTATTGGTCCATCAGTCTCAGCATTTCTTTCTATATATGGATTGTCTAAACCATTTTATTTTATCGCTGTCGCAGGGTTATTAATTTTATTAGGGGCGTTATTTCTACTTCCTAATTCACGACACGTATCTTCTAATAAAAGCATTGGTTATAGAGAGCTATTAAAAGGAAATATTTTATATATTGCCTCAGGCTCCTCATTATTTATGATAGGTATTTATGGGGTATTTTCTACATTAGGTTTTTTTGTTCAAGATAGATTCTCTCTCGAACCAATTGACGCTGCTCGTATAATGGGGTTAGGGTTAATGTGTGCTGCTTCAGCTACTATTTTTATTCAAGTATTTGTAATAAGTTGGGTAAAGATTAATCCAAAAGCACTCATTTTAGTTGGAATTATATTTGGTTTAGTATCTGTTGTACTTATTTGGATTTCTCAAAGTATAATTATTTTCTACTTGGCAATGCTAGCTAATGGAATTGGTCAAGGACTAGCAATGCCGGCTATCAACACTTCCTTATCACTGAGTGCAGGTCCTGATTTTCAGGGACGTGTTGCAGGAATTACAACTAGTACACAGGCAATCGCTTTTTTATTTGCACCTGCATCATCTGTTGCACTTTATCAAATGACTGGCTGGGGATCTTTTCTCCTATCAAGTATAATTATTGTATTATCTCTGACAATATTTATTATTATGCCTTCAATTGATAAACAAAGAATTTAAAAGTTATTGCAATATAAGCTAATGGATATATCAACAAAAAAAAATAAGAAAATTATTTCTTTAGTCTCGATGGCGCATTTCTATAGTCATTTTTTCTTTTTTATTTTTCCCCCGTTATTTCCTTTGCTAAAATCTGATCTTGAAGTTTCATATATTGAACTTGGTGGTATAATTGTATTATTTAATCTTATAAGTGCTCTTACTCAATTACCAATGGGTATTGTCGTTGATAGATTAGATGCTCCAAAGTTATTAACCTTCGCAGTTTTATGTCAGGCTGTTTCTTTACTTTTGATCAGTATATACCCATCCTATTTAATGATAATGTTGATGATGATCCCATGTGGCATAGCAAACGCTATCTATCATCCTGCAGATTATACTATTTTGAATAGATCGGTTTCATCTAATGTTATGGGTAGAGCTTTTAGTATCCATACTGTTCTTGGTTTTACAGGAAGTGCAGTTGCTCCTCTTACGATGGTTTATCTTAGTAGTAATTACGGTTGGGAAGAATCACTCATGATTATTGGGGCTGGAGGAATTATTATTTCACTTGTTCTTTATTTAAATATTTCATCATTACTAAATCAGGATGAAGAAAATAAGGGTAACAATGATAATGATAAATCCTTGAGTATTTACGCTATACTACGTTTATTGCTAACTCTACCTATTTTAATGGGTTTTCTATTTTGGCTTTTAAATTCTATTGCACATACTGGTATCTCTTATTTTTCAGTTTCAGCCTTTACACAAATTTATGAAATGGCTTTGTCACAGGCAAACCTTTGCCTAACAATGTTTTTAGCTTTTACAAGTTTAGGAATTTTATTAGGTGGATTTTTAAGTGATAAAACAGGTAGAAATATCTCCATTGCAATTGGTGGGAATTTAATTTCTGGTATTGCTATTATTTCTCTCTCAATTAGTAACTTAAACTTATTTCATATTCTAGGTATTATCAGTTTAGCTGGGTTCATGTCCGGTGTTACTGCCCCTTCAAGAGATTTATTAGTAAGGAATGTTGCTCCAAAAGAGTCAATTGGTGCTGTATTCGGTTTTGTATCCACAGGTCTAAATGTGGGAGGAATATTTGCACCATTCATATATGGTTGGTTTTTAGACTACAAAAGTGCATTATTGGTTTTTATAATTTCTGGTATATGTCAGATATTAATTATAACGTCAGTTATAGGGATGATGCATTCATCTAAAACAAAATATTAATATCTATTTCTAATGAAGGTCTATTTTTTTTGTTGGGTTATTATAGTATTCTAAGTAATTATCTTTAGTTAGTTTTTTCCATATTGAAGGCATATCATCCATATGAAAGACTTTTTTCCCAAAACCTCTAGCGATATAAGCTCCGTCTATAGAATCCATTCCTAACCAATTTGGCCATGTGTTAAAGTCATGGAATGACTGAGTTGAACTCGCGCTCATTACTTCACTATTAGAAACTTCTTTAAATGATCCATGGTAGGTAAACCAATCATTGACCTGTCTTAATGTTGCTTTTTTATTTGTTGGCTCGATCCTAAAGCCATTATCAGCATTAATCCATATATCATCACCTAAAGTCCATGCAGGTCCAATATCACCGTATTCAGTTGTAATTGATCCAGGTATTTGTTTCTTAGAGTCTTCTAATCCCTTAAGATTATAGAATCGGTCTGATATTCTAATTCTAGGTTGTTTAATTCTAACAATTTTACTCGTTATAGGGTTTTTAAAGCTATTTAATATTTTATTATTATCAATACTTGTATAAAAAATTATCGATAATGTTCTAACTATGTATCTATATTGATCAATAGTTTTTACTTGGGATAGAAAACCTACAGGCATATTCCATAGAGGAGAAAATTGCTTGTTAATGAGCGCGTACCTCTTTGCATTTATGAACCAAAAAATTGGTTTTTTGTCAAAGCTAAAACACAATTTTCTATGGATAATATGAAGATCTTCTTGTTTGTCTAGATTTAGATAATTAAAACCATTAGCTTGGCTTTTTTTTGAAGATGCCAAGCTATTTTTAGCTGTATGAGAAATAAGTGGAGTAATTCCAAGATATTGAATTAATTTTCTTCTATGCATAATGGCCTGTCTGATAATTATATATAAGATTGAAAGTTAGAGGTATTGTTTTCCAAAGAAGCTAAATCAATTATTTTTAATAATGCAATCTTATCCTGCGCTCCAGAAATTGCATAGCTGTTGTTTAAAATATATGTGGGTACACCATTTATGCCTTGATTTCTTAATCGCATTGTATCTTTATACAGCAATCTTTTGTATTTATTATCATTTAAGAAATTAATAATTGATTCTTTTTCTATATTATATTTTTTTCCAATCTTGCAGAGTATTTTTTCGTCAGAAATATCATACCCATTGCAAAAATAAGCTGTCATTAAATCCTCAAGGATTTGATGATCCTTACCTATTGTTTCTCCTAAAATAATTAGGCAATGCGAACTAAGAGAGTTAGGAATAGTTTTGATCATCTCAAGATTTAGGTTTAACCCTTCCTGTTTGCCTATTTCATTAACTAATTTAACGCTGTCATTATAATGTTGTTCGGATTTAAATTTTTCTAAAATATAATCAGACTTTTTAATTCCATTTTGTGGAATTGAAGGGTCTAGGAGAAATGGTTTATATGAAATGATCGGCTTTAACTCAGGTCTTTCAGTGAGTGCGTCCTTTAGTCTCTTCAGTCCAATAAAGCACCATGGACAGATTGTATCTAGTATTATTTCAATATGCATATCAAGTTTTATTTTCCAGGATTAACTTATAAATAAAGCTCTTGTAATTTATTACAAAATTTATTATTTGGCCTACTTATGGTTCTTATATTAAGAAAATTTTGAATTTTATCATTATTTTTTGTCTTTAATAATGAATCAAAAAGCATAAGGTTGAGTATATCTCTTTGTGCATTTGATCCACCAATAAGATATGATTTGTCTAAAACCTCTTCTAGTATCAGAATGCATTTATTAAAATTATTTGTTCTATAAGATACTATTGCTTCGCACAGAGTAAAAGTTATAGTTTTACTAATTTCAGTGTATGTATCATTAGCAGAATCTTGATATTTTTTTATATTCTTTAAATAGTCTTTGGCATTATCGATATCGTTAAAGCAGAGACATATCATAAAGTGTATATCGATAAATGCTAAAAGATTATCATCTAGTCTTGTTTTAATTTTATTATAGATATGATTCCATCTATTTTCTACATTTGCATTTAGAATCTCAAGTCTAAATAGTAATGATATATTATTAATTAAATCCAAATACTCCTCTGAATCTATATCAAAAACATCATTATCATATATATTTAATATCTCTTTATTAGTGTAACTATTAAATGACATGAGCGCTTTGTGCCATTGGAGATGGTATTTAAAATTGTTCCATTTATCTGGTAAAAAAGATTTCTTAATCCAATCGATCCCATTTTCTGACTGATCATTCATTTCATAAACGTGGGAAATTGTATGCACGGCCCATGCATCATCTTTATTGGTGTAATACGCTTCGTAAGCTAAATCCTCAGCTTCTTTGTAGTATCCATTTTCTTCAAGCCCAAAGGCTTTTAGGGAAAGCAAATAACCATAGTATGAACTTTCTTTATTATGATCCCAATATTCCCAAGAATTCTCAACCGATAATTTAAGATTTTCTAAATCTCCAAGGTAGAAATAAGAATAATGTAACATCTTAATTGCTAGTGCGTCCTGAGGGTAGTTATCAACTATATTTTGCCAGCAAGAAGTTGTTTTTCTTAAATCTAGTTTACACCAAGCCTCAAGAGATCTTAGATGGAGAATCTCTCTCTCTGTTAGATTTTTTTCATGCCTTTGTGCGGCTAGAAGTGCGTTTTCTGCTTTAGGCAGCATTTTACGACTTCCCATTAAATGCATGAAGTAACCACGAAGTATATGTGCAAAAAACATATTTTCATCTTTTGAATATGTTTCTTTAAGGTTTTTACCTATGTCAATTCCAAATCGAAAGTATGATATAAGAGTTCTTTCAAAAGCATCTACTGCATCTTGATTATTTGCTGTAACTGAAAGTCCTGTTGTATCTTTGAGCATTGTTTTAAATTCAGCTTTCTAATGTTTTAGGTAAATTACCTTTCAGCTACGGTGATCGTTAAATCACTTTTAGCAAGAACCTTTTAATAAAAAACTTGTTTAAATTTTAAAGTTCTATAATTCCAGCCTTAGCCATATTTTTAATAGCATCTTTTTGAATCTCCATAATCCTTGCTTTGGAGTCCATTGGACCATTAGCAAACTGATTAGCTGGATACATTGAAGTTTGATTGTATAAAGGTCTATAAATTTCAAGCCTCTGCCTTAACAACCTATTTCCTCCCCCAGGTATTTTTCTTAATCTCCTGAGTGCTTCGATATCAATAAGAGATGAACAGCGAACTGATTCTCCAGGACTAGGTCCTTGTGCTAGAATTCTACCATCCCAGTCAAAAATCCTAGAGAGACCGGCAAGGTCATTAACACCTCTAAAGGCAGCAGGCATACCTGTTGAGTTAGCAGAAATAAGATAGGCCATGTTTTCTGAGGCTCTAACTTTTTTAGCAGACTGCCAACTCCATCTATCATCAGCACCTGAGTCTGAAGTTGGATGTAAAAGAACTTCAGCTCCTCTAAAGGTAAACATTCTTGCAGCCTCAGGGTACATAATTTCACCACACGGAAACATTGCCAAGTTCCCAAGAGGAGTTTTAGCAACAGGAAAAGTTCCTTCAACTCCATATTTATCTAAGTATTGATCTAAAATATCATGGGGTGAACATGTATGAACTGTATTAATTCTTCTATACTTTAAGATTATATTCCCGCTATCATCTATTAGATAGCAAACATTAAAATAACGTCCAGGCCAGTCTGGGTCCTTTTCGTAACTATTTGCACCAATATAACATTTTAATTCTTGGGCTAATTTTTGAAGTCTTTCAGTTTCAGGTCCAGGAATTTCAAAACAAGCTTTATCAATCCATTCTTCTGCGCTCTCTTTTAGAGGGAAGCCTTGTAAAGCAAACTCTGGAAATAATAGTAAATGCTTTTGTGTGCCTCTAACAGCAGCTCGGGCTAATTCTTCCCACCTATCTAGGCTTTTATTAACAATCTTCATTGCATCTTCACGATTATTTGTTCGATTTACGATGTGTGTATAAACCTGCATACACACAGCAACCCAAGGTTCAACAGTAGTGTTTTTCTGAACTTTCACATTTTTAGAAAGTTGGTCATCTGCTTTCACTCCTTTTTGAGAGGTAAATAAGGATGAAGCACCTGCACTGATAGCGGTGGCTGCACTTAATAAACTTCTTCGAGTAATCATGATTTTCCCCTATAAATTTCTAACCAAATATCTCTATATTGTGGTATATATATATAATAATTCAATATGTTGTTTTTATAAAATAAGCGGAGTATTTATGAGACATATACAATACCTCACATCTATAGTTATTTCATTATTATTATTAGGTTGTACAGGAACAGGAGCAACTTATGTTCCTATAGTGGATGGTCCAAGAGACAGAATTTTCACCTCAGATTTAGCTGCTTGTCAGCAACTTGCTCAAGAAAGAACATATATGAATGCGGATGTCCGAAATGACGCAATTGTTGGAGGTGTAATTGGAGGCATTTTAGGCCTTTTAGATGATGGGGAGCTTGATGATGCAGCTGGTGGAGCAGCGGCTGGAGCCGCTATCGGTGGTGGCTCTCGAGCCTATGAAGTTATCGAAGAAAGGAAAAATATTGTTAAAAGGTGTATGATCCAAAGAGGACATAACGTAGTTGGATAGTTTCTAATCAAGCTTTTTATTTAAAAATATTTGGTTTGGGTCGTTAAATTATATGACCTCATATCCTAAAGAGGTTTGGAGTGGTTTAGGCCTGAACTCCTCGATTCTTCTCCTCATGTCCTGAACCACTCCAATTCTAATTAGACATTCTTATCATAAGTGAATTAGAGACCTTATTAGTTATAGCTTTTACTTTTTTGTTAAAAAACATATTTTCTTGCAACAATATAGTAATTTACATCCAGTTTTTCAGTCATGGACCATTGATTTGATAAAAGATTGTATGACATACCCTTTATTTTTAATGTTTTTACGTGATTGTCATTAAATATATTTATTATTTGTCGGGGTTTTACAAAATAATTCCAATTATGTGTCCCCTTTGGAAGAAGTCTAAGCATATATTCAGCACCTAATATCGCTTTAAAAAAAGATGATATAGTTTTATTTATGGTAGCAATAATTATAATCCCTTTATTTTTTGTACACTCACAGCATTGTTCAATCAATTTTTTTTGATCAGATACATGTTCAACTACTTCTGTATTTAGTACAATATCAAATTGTTGTTTTGATTCTATGATCTCTGAGGTTAAACAGTTTTTATAATTTATGCTTAAATTATTTTTTTTTGCATGCACAGAGGCAATTTTAATATTTTTTTCAGATGCATCAATTCCAGTTACATGGGCTCCTTGAAGACAAAGATATTCAGCAATAAGCCCAGCGCCACAACCAATATCTAAAATAGACAGTCCTTTTAAAGGTAAAGTTGTATTAATATCTAAACTTAGCACATCACAAATTTCAGCTAAAAAATAATTACACCTAGCAGTATTAAACTGATAGATATTTTTTAATTTCCCGTTTGGCTTTCTCCATTCTTCAGCAATTTCTTCAAAAAAAAGAATTTCGTCTTTATTCAATGTAGAATCTTGATTGTCTATTTGTTTTAATTTATCTTTTTTTAACATTTATATTACTATTCTCATCTATTTTATCTTGATTTTTATATTAGATATTTAGTGTATAGTTTATTTTTTTAATTAGTATAAGCATTGTTTTTTCTATGCAAACATTAAATAATAAAAAACCAATAATAATTGCTCATAGGGGTGCTAGTGGTTCTCTTCCAGAACATACACTTGAGTCTTATGATCTTGCAATAAAACAGGGAGCAGATTTCATTGAACCTGATCTTGTTATTACTAAGGATGGAGTTCTAATTGCGCGACATGAAAATGAAATATCATTAACAACAAACATTTCTTCTGTTTTTCCAGATCGTAAATCAACAAAGATTATTGATGGACGGAAAGTTACTGGATGGTTCACAGAAGATTTTACTATTAGGGAAATAAAGAAATTAAAGGCTAAAGAAAGGTTAGAATTTAGATCATCTGATAATAATAATTTATTCTCAATACCAACCTTTAAGGAAATTTTAATATTACTGAATAAAAGAAGTAAAGAATTAGGTAAACATATAGGAGTTTATCCAGAAACAAAGAATCCAACTTATTTTAGAAATATCAACTTACCTCTTGAAAATCAGCTGATTGAGGATTTAAAAGAATATAATTATTATGATGTAAATCTTACATATATACAATCATTTGAGGTAAGTAACTTACTCTATTTAAATTCTATTTCAGAAATACCATTAGTTCAGTTAGTTTCATCCTCTGAAAAACAGCCTTATGATCAAAACATTATTAATTCAAAATTAAATTATGATATAATGGTTACTGAAACTGGTTTGAAGGATATTAGTTCTTACGCTGATGCAATAGGAGTTCCAAAGAATCTTATAATTCCATTTACAGAAAATCGTGATGCAATGAGACCCACAGATCTAATAGAAAGAGCACATAATAAAAACCTTTTAGTACATGTATATACATTTAGGAATGAGGCTAGATTCTTACTTAATGATTATCAAGGTAAGCCTGAAAAAGAATATTTGGAGTTTTATAGTTTAGGTGTTGATGGTTTATTTACAGATTTTACGCATACTGCGTATAAGGTGCTAAATATTAACTAAAAAAGGTATTAAGATTTATGTATAAGAAAACAATAATTATAATAACATTTTTTATTTCTCTTATTTCTTTTAAAGAAATTTATGCACGTTCTGTTTTAATAACTGGTGCAAACCGTGGCTTAGGTCTTGAATTAACAAAACAATATCTTAATGATGGCTGGGATGTAATTGCCACTGCAAGAACTCCAAATGATGATAAAGAATTGTTTATTCTAAAAGACAAATACTCATCATTAAGAATTGAAAAATTAGATGTAACTAATCTAGGGCATATAGAAGACTTAGTAGAGGTTTTAAATGGTTATCCTATAGATATTATAATAAATAATGCAGGTATATTAGGTGATCCAACTAAGCAACAATTTGGAAATCTTGATTTTGATAGTGCGAATAATATTTTTAATACCAATACTTTTGCCCCACTCATGATTGCTGAAGCATTTGTAGATAACATTAGATTGGGAAAACTAAAAAAAATAATAAATATATCAAGTATTGTAGGCTCTATTGAACTTACAACGGGTAATATATATTTTTATAGGGCTAGTAAGACAGCTCTTAATATGCTTATGAAAAATCTTTCCATACAACTTAAGAATCAAGGAGTCATTGTTGGGCTCATTCACCCTGGAGTGGTGGATACAGATATGACCTCTCGATTTAATATTAAAAAAGTTCCTGTAGGTGAGAGTGTTAAAGGAATAAGAGAAGTTATTAAAAATTATACAATGAAAGAAACTGGCAGTTTTTTTGACTATAAGGGCAATCCTCTCCCGTGGTAGGAAATTATTACTTAGAATAGATTTTTAATTTTAAGTCTTCGATTAGCATTGAAGCATAATAATTAGGGTCTTGTTTGCTTGCATTATCAAGAAATTCATTCATTTGAGTATTTGTTAATGTTCCACCGCACTGATCAAAATCTCCAAGCAAATAATGTCGAGGTAAGGCTATTTGGGCAGCTAACCTTCCTAATTCCGCAGATCTTTTCCACATTGAAAAAGTCTTGCATGGATTTTTTTCATTAATAGTATTCCCAGTTAGATAAAGCCACCCAATAACAAATAAGGATTGTGGATACTCTGCTTCAACAGCCTTCATTCTATATGGCATACCTTTCTCCCATTGGCCGCTATAACCATACACCCTTCCCATTTGATAATTTAGTCTTGGGTTATCTGGGTCTTCTTTTAATGCTTCAAGACAGGCTTTTTCTGCTTTTATAAAATTCATATTTTTTTGAAGAACACCAGGAGCAACATGATAAGGATCAAGTCGGTGTGATGCTTCAATATCACATTCTGTTATTTCTTGTGACCACCATGGTTTAATAGTTTCACTATGGACGATATTGTTTAAAATGATAACATAAAATAAAATAAACGCTGATATTCTAGTCATTGTCTTTCTCTCAAACATAGTGTTATTGTTTTCTGATTTAGTAATTAAGTGTAGTTTATATAAAAATGGAAATAAATAAAAATCAATTTTTTGGACATCCTGCAGGTTTAAAAACTCTTTTTTTTACTGAATTATGGGAGAGAATGTCGTTTTATGGCATGCGTGGGCTACTTGTCCTCTACATGACTGCTGGTGTAGTAGGCAACCCTGGGATGGGATGGTCTAATGCTGAGGCTAATGCAATCTATGGAATTTATGCAGGGATGGTATATTTTTTAGCTCTTCCGGGTGGATGGTTGGCCGATAATCTTATTGGATATCAGAGAGCAATCTTTTTAGGTGCAATAGTCATAGCTATAGGTCATTTTGTTCTTGCTATTCCTCTAAGTGAGACATTTATTTTAGGTCTTGTGCTGGTTGCTTGCGGAACAGGGTTGCTTAAGCCAAATATCTCATCAGTGGTAGGACAGCTTTATAAGTATAGTGATCCAAAAAGAGACTCTGGTTTTACCCTGTTTTATATGTCTATAAATGTTGGAAGTGTTCTTGGTTTTGCAATTTGTGGCTGGCTTGGAGAGAAAGTTGGTTGGCATTGGGGTTTTGGTGCTGCTGGTGTAGGAATGCTTTTGGGATTAATTTATTTTTATTTTACTAAAGATAAATTAGATGGGATAGGAACAAGTCCAAATCCTTCAAGTAGTGCAAAATATAAAAGAAATAAAAATATAGTTATTTTAGCACTTTTACTTATTTTTATGATTACTCTTATATTTGCTTTGGGTCTATGGAAGATTAATCCAATCTCATTGGCTGAAAAATTTAGAGATTTTCTTGTTATTGTTGCTTTTCTTTATTTTTCTTATTTATTTTTTGCTGCAGGATTAAATAAAGACGAAAAGAAAAATGTATTGATGCTTCTTCTGTTATTTATTGGTGCTGCAGCATTCTGGTCTGGTTTTGATCAGTCAGCAGGGTCCTTAACAATTTTCACACGAGATTATGTTAATCTATCATTTGGTTCATTTAGTGCACCAGTTAGCTGGGCTCAATTTATTAATCCTTTATTTATTGTTATTTTTGCACCTTTCTTTTCAGCATTTTGGATATTTCTTGGTAAAAGAAACCTAGATCCTTCAATGCCAATTAAGTTTGCAATTGGATTATTTTTTATGGCAGGAGGATTTATAGTTATTCTATATGCCGTTAAGTACGCACTTGTTTCTTCACCAGTTGGAGTCCAATGGATATTAATAACATATCTTTTGCATACGTTTGGTGAATTAACTCTTTCTCCTGTAGGTTTATCAGCCTTTTCAAAATACTCACCAAAAAAATATTTAGGTCAAATGATGGGTATATGGTTCCTTGCTTCATCTTTAGGAGGTGTTCTAGCTGGTCTTTTTGGAGGAAAAGCAAGTTCATCTGGTTTAGATAGTCTCTCAGTAGTATTTGGTGAGTTAATAACATATTATTTTATTATTGCGGCAATAATAATAGTTCTATCATTTTTCATAAAAGGGGTGACTTACAAAGATAATGTCTAAAGGTAAGTCATTAAAGAATCTAATATCAGGTGATAGTATCACAGTCATTCCAGGTGTGTACGATTCTTTGTCCGGACTTCTTGCATCAAAAGCTGGTTTTGATGCAGTTTTTTTGTCTGGTTCAGCTGTATCATATTCTCAATTAGCTCGACCTGATATAGGTCTTATTACTATGAATGAAATGCTTGATATTTGTATGCGTCTTAATGATAGGCTTGAGATACCAATTTTGGTTGATATAGATAGGGGCTTTGGGAATGCCGCCCATGCAGGCAGAGCAATAAGATCTTTTGAGGCCTCAGGTGCTTCTGCGGTTCAAGTTGAAGATCAAATTCCAATAAATAATGTAAACAATCTTATGGACCGTCCGCTAATTTCACCACTGATGATGGTTGATAAAATTAAAAGCATGGTTAATGATAGACGGAATGAGGATACACTCGTTAGTGCTAGAACAGATAGTCCCTTTAGTGAAACTTTTGAGCAGGTGCTAGAACGTATTTCCCTTTATAAAGAAGCTGGTGCCGATATTGTATTTGCAGAGGGTCTTAAATTATCATCTGAAATTGAAAAAGTCGTTAGGGCTGCTGGTGACACACCAGTACTATATAATTTATTAAGAACGGATACAGAAATATCTTCTGCAGAACAGCTTGATAAACTTGGTGTTTCAATAGTACTTTTTCCAGTCCATGCCATTGCCAACACTTTCAATTCATTAAGTAATACCTTTAAATCATTAAAGGCTAAGCCTGATTTAAAAAGTGATTCTCTTAATACATCCGTAGCAGACATAAATGAAGTATTAGGGATAAAAGAAATGGTCGAAAAGTTTAAGAACTATTCATCATAATCCATCATATTAATTATAGTCCCAAAACCTTCTTTTATCGATTTATTATATAAAAGATATGCTGCTCCAAGGTCTTGAGCAGTTACTCCTAGGGATTTATAGACAGTAATTTCATTATCATTAACGCGGCCTTTTATTTTTCCTGAAGCAACTTCTCCTATTTCTGCAACTATATGGTCTTCCGTGACATCTTTATTTCTTATTGCGCGCAGTAATTCTCCAGCTGCGGCCATTGCGGCTGGACGGTAATCGGTTATAAAACGAGATTTTTTTACAAGGATTTCATCTGCTTCTGCACTTGTTGGTACTGCTGCGCCAACAAGATTAATGTGACTTCCCGGAATGACCCATTCGCCCTTAAGAATTGGTTCTGAAGAAGAGGTTGTGGTGCAAATAAGATCAGATTTTCTAACTGCATCTTCTGCATATTCTATTGGAGAAACAGAGATATTATAAATAGACTTCATTTTTTTGGAAAATAATTCTGACTTCTTAAGGTCACGTCCCCATACATATATATTTTTAGGTTCCCTTACAGTTAACATAGAGAGAATGTGTCTCTTAGCTTGTTCTCCACATCCCAAAATCGTCATAGCCTTAATTTCTTTTTTTGACATTAGTTTTGTTGCGAGTGCACTTACTGAGGCAGTCCGAATTGATGTGAGTGACGCACCTTCAATCATTGCTAGTGGGATTCCTTTTTCAGAGTCAAATAAAAGGACCATTCCAACATGACTTCCATAAGGACTATTCTTTTCACGTATATACTTACACACTAACTTAATACCAAAACAAAATGGATTAGGAATTGATCCTGGCATAATAGCCATTTTACCCTTAGTATTTTCTATTGGCATAAATTGTCTAATAGGAAGTGTTGATTTTTCTTGTGAGACTGAAACCATCACACTATTCATTGCTTCAATACATTCTGGAATGGTGAGATGTTTTTCAACTTGTGATTCAGTAATAATTTTCATTAAGATATCATTCCATAAATAATTTTTATATTATACTTTTACGTCTAGATTCTTTCCATGGCTTATCAATAATTTACCATGTTTAATGCATTGAAACTTTAATTCAACTAATTCATTAATTTCGCATAGGTACATATTCTTATAAATTGATTTCATCGAATTATTTTTAAACTCACCTTCTATAAAAAATATCTCGATAATGTCATTACTGGATAAACTAAAGTATTTACCCTCATATTGTTTTGAGAGAGTAATAATAGATGAGCCAGTCTGTGATAAATGATCATAGCTTAAATGAATTTTATTTATTCCATTTGGAGTTATTTTAGAATTATCTAAGAGATACTTACTGATATTTTGTATCTGAATTACATTAGAATCTGATATATGACTTTCAGCAATATATGGTTGGTTACTAATTGGTTTTTCAATAATTTCAAAAATAGCTTTTCCGCTAGCACGTAAATATAGCTGGTAGCCTTTTTTTATATGAACCTTAGCTCCATGAACAAAATATGCTGGATAATAAGCATATGAATCTTGATTAAACCACGACGTCCCATCAAATGTAAATTTTCCATTTAAACAATAAAATTCTTCATTTATAGGGTGATAATGGGCATAATTGGAATCTGGTTCGCGTGGTTTAGATCTTAAAATTATGGTATGTTCACTATTATCAATATCACCATTCAAGTGTTTATAAGATAAGTTATTATTGATTTTTTTCCAGGGTAGTTTTTCAAGATCAATTAATTCTACTGTCTGTCTTTTTTTAATATTCATATTAGGATCAGTATTAAATAGGTTTATATAATATTATTATATAATTTTATTTTTTATAGTAAGTAAAATTAAAATAAAATATAAATATAACAAAAGATAGTGAAGTATTTTATTATTTAAATTTATTCTAAATTTAACTGTGTATTATGTAAAAATATACAAGGAGATTATATATGAGAAACTATATAGTATTACTTTCTTTTTTAATGTTAGTTTTTAATAATTATAACTCACAAGCCATGGAAATATCAGATGAAGCAAAACGACTTACAAAACTTGCTGACTTGGGTGATATTCATGCTCAAGCAGACCTTGGCTGGTTGTATAGAATAGGAGTGGGCGTTCCTCAAGATTTTGATAAAGCTTTTAAATTGTTATCATCAGCTTATGAAGGAGGTAGTCATAGGGCAGAGGGGGCATTAGGACTTTTATACGAACATGGACAGGGCGTTAAACAGGATTATACTATGGCGGCGAAGCTTTTTTTGCAAAGCGCAAAAAAAGGTGAACCAAAAACTCAACATAATATTGGTGAATTCTATGAACAAGGAAAAGGGGTTAGTCAAAACTATACCGAAGCACTTAAGTGGTTTAAAAAAGCAGCTTTTCAAGGTCATTCCAAAGGACAAATGAGTTTGGCCTCTTTCTATGAGAAAGGTATTGTGTTTTCACAAGATTATAAGTTAGCATATATATGGTATTCAATAGCTGCTAAAAGTGGTAAAGAAAAGGCTATTGAAAAAGTTAATGAGCTCGAAAAACATTTGACCCAAAATGAGATAGAAGTATTAATAGGCCGTGCGGAATTATGTTTAGAATCCTCTTATAAAGAATGCAATTAGTATTAAAGGACGCCCTTATAATAAAGAGCGTCCTTAATCATTTTTAAAATTAATTATATTTATATGTTAGTCTTAGTGCCCAGGTCATAGGGTCTCCGATAAAACGCGCATTGAGAAAATGCGACGTAATATAATATTCATTAAGACAATTTTTACATCCAAGGTTTACACCCCATCTATCATTTTCAGTGTTATACCCAATTGATGCATTCATTGTGTCAAATCCAGGATTAAAGTTAGCTGGAGCATTCTGAGGATTTCCTTCAAACTCATCTACTTTTTGAAAATCTAAATTAATATTAATATTTCCATTAAGTGAATCAACATATGATTGATAGTCAAACCCTAATTGAAAAGTATAACCAGGATTTCGTTCTGGCACAGTTGTTGGTAAGAATCCTGCTGCAACAGCAAGAGGAGTAAATGATTTAAATTCTCCATCAGTTATACCAATATTTGCGAAAGCATTAAACCCTTCAAAGAGTAAAGCACTAATTTCAATTTCTGCTCCTTCAACTTTAGAGTCACCTGCATTGTTGGTTACAAATGCTGGTGCTTCACCTGGAGGTGGAATAAACGCTAATGAAGGAAGTTGAACATCATCATAATTTGCCTGAAAGAGTGTTACGTTTGCTCTTAAACGATTATTTAAGAATTCTGTTCTTGCCCCGAGTTCATATGACCAGACAGTTTCAGCCTCGAATCTTCTAAATAAATTAGCCGCTGATGCTCTTCCATTCCACCCACCCGATTTAAATCCTCTTGTTGCAGAGGCAAATAACATCACATCCTCATTTAGCTCATAAGCTAGGGCCACTCTAGGTGTTACTTTACTTACTTTAACCGATGTTGGAATGCCGGCAGCTCTAATATCTAGTGAATCAAATAATCCGTTCGCACCTGTGTGAAGAACCTGCGGAAGAGATTTTTTGTTTCTTGTCCATCGCAAACCCGTTGTTAAAGTAAAATTACCCATATCCACGTCTGTTTGAAGATATACTGCCAAATCAGTGGCATCATTTGCCATAGTTGTATCATCAAGAGTTAAAATAATTCCTGCAGGACCGGACAAGGATGTTTGGAAGCGAGTAAAGTTACCTTCTTTGAGAGCAAAGATACCTGTTGTATAAGTTAATTTTCCATCTAATAGAGTTCCTGTAGCCTTTATTTCTTGCTGAAAAACATTGTGATTGCCTGCATTAACTAGAGGTAGTTCAACCCCGCCTCTTAGGGAAGCAAAAAGTGGACTCACAAAATCATGATCCAAGTCACGCCATCCTGTGATTACATCGATTGTCATCCAATCTGCTGCTTCAATTTTGATATTTGAATAGGCATTTAAACCCTTGGTTACGTTTGCTTGACAGCCATTCGCAATCCAGTCAAATGGGGAACTACCATTTCTGCAGGGAGTGAGATAGATATCATTTAGTCTTGGTGAGCCTAGTGCCCACGCAGCACTATTTCTACCTGCATCTCGGTTTGTGCTTTCCACAGTTGGATCAGTTATAGACTGCATGTTTTGATGGTCCTGGAAGGAATAATCAATAGATGCATCCCAGGTTATCTTTGACCCCTCTAATCTTAATGCTCCTCTAACTCCATGAGCCTTTATGCCATTATATTTTTCGTTAGTACGAACACTTCTTTGCCACCCATCAGAATCAATCATATAACCTGATACTGAGCTATAAAGCCCATCTGCAAGTGGAATATTTAGATAAACGCGACCTTGTCTATGATCAAACTTTCCATAGGTAACTGAGCCTTTGGCAAAATAATCTTCTGATGGTTTTTTTGAAATTACATTAATTGCTCCACCAGTAGTATTGCGACCAAAAAGTGTACCCTGGGGTCCACGAAGAACTTCAATACGTTCAACTTCAACGAGTTCAACATTATTAGCATTTTGGCGTGGGTTTACAATTCCATCAACGTAAGTGAGAACAGGTGGATCAAACGTAGCAAGAGATTCAGTTGTTCCAATTCCTCTCAAAAAGTATGAGTTAGATGCACCAAGAGTTACATTGTTGTAGCCAATAAAATTAGGAACCTGTCTCCATAGATCCAGTGTTTCACTAATTTGACGTCTTTCAATTTGTATCTCAGAAAAAGCCGAAACCGCAATTGGTGTCTGTTGAAGATTTGTTTCTCTTCTTTCAGCTGTAACAATTATCTCATCCAGAACCATTTTACCTTGAGCGTAAGTTTCTGATGTGATGATTAATATTGGTGAAAAAAAGAATAAAAGTATGTAGGTAAGGTTTTTCATTAAACTTCCCCCAAAGTTAATAAAATTGCTTAACATAACTATCTGAAGTAATCTTGACATATATGAATTCCATTAACCTAAGGTAAAATAACCCAATGTTGTGAAATTGATGCTGAGTGTGTCTCATATGTTACATATCACTTGAGTTTTTTACTTAAGAAAAATTTGAAGAACAGCTCAAATGAATAATTTTTATAAAAATATTTGTAAAAAATTATTCATTTAATCTTAAGCAATAGTATTTCTTAGCTACCTTTTTTTTAACGGTTGCTGATGCATTATTTTTCATAGTAGACATGCTTTTTTTTATTTATACTAATTTACTATGATCAAAAACCTAAAGATTCTCCTATCTATTTTTTTATCCTATAGTGCACACTCACTTACTGCACACTCAATGCCAATGGATAAAATGAATAAGATTTACAATTTCTATAGCTTTGGTGAGAATATTGGAACAGCTGGTCAGCCAAAACCTGAAGAGTTCAAAATTATAAATGATTCTGGATTCACCACCGTTATAAATTTGGCAATGAAAGGCTCAAGAGGGTTCCTCAATGATGAAGATAAAATCGTACAATCCTTAGGTATGACTTATGTTCATATTCCTGTTCCATGGGACAAACCAGAAGAAAAACATCTTAGAGAATTTATAACTGTCATGGAGTCTTTAAAAAATAAAAAAGTATTCATACACTGTATGGCCAATTATCGTGTTTCAGCTTTTATGTATCAATATTTTACACAGGTTCGTTATCTATCTGAAGAAGAGGCTACATCGCCGATTATGATTAAGTGGCGACCAAATATGGATGAGAATTGGCTTTCCTTTATGAGGATAAACCTTTCAGAAGGTGAGCTAAAAGGGGATTAGAGACCATTGTAGCAGCTTCTGATTTGACTCATGAAGGGTGCTTCAAAAATGCTATAAAGTACAAGCATAAGCAGTCCATATCCAAGAGACCATTGCCACCATCTATTATCACCTTCGGGCCGAGTTTCATGAAAGTAAAACATCATAATAAATGGAGGCAAACCCATAACAATAAGAAGCACGATTTCATGGATAAAAATGAAATTATCATTTAGTTGAAAAGAAAATGTTGTAAATGAACAAAATAGACTAATAAACAAGTCATTTTCTTCTTGTGCCAGAAGAACATGCGGCTTTAAAACTATGGCCAAGACTAAAGCTAAATATTTCATGGGCAATATTCTATTAATAATTTCTATTCCATCTATTTTGCCTGTGATTTCCCATTTTTGATATGAATTTTTATTCATTAATATATTTATTAAGGTGAGCTCATCCTAATATCATTTGAAAGCTCTTTATTTGACATATTAAGTATTATGTAGTACATAATACATGCTATGGAATTTGGAACCTATATACGTGATAAAAGAATGGAGCTAAAGAGCTTCAGTTCGAAGTTTTCTCTTAGAAAAATAGCGGGAATTATTGATGTAGAGCCTGCATTTTTGAGCAAAGTTGAGCGCAATATTGTTCCGCCTCCATCAGAACGAAAGATTATTGCTCTGGCTGAGGCTCTTGATGAAGACCCTGATTTTCTTCTTGGTCTTGCTGGGCGTATATCAAGAGATCTTATAACTATCGTATCAAAACGCCCAATCATTATGGCTGAATTACTCAGAAAGCTTGCAAATACTTCAGATGACACCATAGATAACATAATCAGGCAAATTTAAGACCTTTACCAGCCCATTGTATAAAAATGGAATATTCGTTCTGCAGCGCGTTTAATATGTAGGTCGTAACCCCGCATATTTTGAAATTCTTCTTCGAGTTGTATTCTTGCGTAAAGTTCTTCTCGTCGATACCCAGCATCCATTTCTTTTTTTACTTTTGTCATAAGACTCTCTAAGAATCGACGCCTTTGAACCAGTGCTTCTTTAGGAGCTATGGGAATACCATGGGCTCCCATCATCCGAGACCAATTATTTCTTTCTTCAAGTTCTTTGAGCGTTCTAATCCACTCAATTGGATCATAATCCGGCATAAAGCCAAGACCAACAGAGTAAGGGGTGACAAGATCATTCACATAAAGAACATCATCGCCATCAACTTGCATCACAAGTGTGCAGTCTCCATGGTTTTTTCCAAAATACATGAGATTAAGAGTTTTATTTCCAATAGTGAGTGACGTATTTTCATTAATGGTTCTGTCGGGTAGAATAAGATCGTCATGTTTGTGATGATGAAAATGTTTCAAACATTTAGAATGGCTTATAATTTCTGCTCCTAAATCCTTAAAAACTTTACCTCCAAGAACATGGTCCCAATGTTGATGGCTGTAGACAACATAACGGATCGGCAGGTCAGAAATTTTTCGTATGGCCTTAAGCATCTCCTGTGCGTTACTTGGATCAACGGGGTCAGTGACAATAATTCCCGTGTTAGAGATCATAATAAAACTACGTGCAGAGAAGGAACCAAAGGAATAAATGCCTTTAGAGACTTCAGTCATATCCTTTTTATAAATATCAAGGCTATATGAATTTTTTAAAATAAAAAAACTCAATATAAATAAAATAAAGATTCTTAAGGTATGCATATAATGTTGTTTCATAATATTCACCTCTAAATATTTTTTTATTTTAACTTGCTTTATAAAATATTTATACCTATATTATTGATAGGTATTTAATCACCAACTTGTACACCTTGGCATAGGGCCTAAAGTACTAAAGCGGAGAAATCCCAATGACTGATAAAAAAGATAATTCAAAACACCTTACACAGGAAGAAGTAGCAAAGATTCTGGGTAACGGAATAATAATATTTGGCGGGCATAAACCACCGAATGTAA
>MDTB01059529.1_pt1 | contig 166312 bp, 167 predicted proteins | sample 811161 | NCBI WGS metagenome assembly MDTB01 (sample SAMN05326650, study PRJNA326480) | marine metagenome | isolation source: seawater | place: Mediterranean Sea | collected 2009 | reverse complement strand
GTGTATGGTGGAGGGGGAAGGATTCGAACCTTCGTACTCTAACGAGGGCAGATTTACAGTCTGCTGCCTTTAACCACTCGGCCACCCCTCCTACGTTTTAAAAAAATAATTCTACATGAAATAAAATAGTTGTCTCTAATTTTTTATTTTAAATTAATAAATCATATTTTAATTCAATTAAATAAAATATTTCTTTTATTTATTTTACATTTAATTAAAAATTTTTTCTCTTCTTAGCTGATTCAATTTGTCTTTAATTCTTGCCAAAGAAAACATAGTCCAATGATGTTTCCTAGGGTGTGTCATTAAAATTTTTTTCTTAATATTTTCATTTTCAAATATTTTTATATCATTTATAACTTGATCTACTTTTAATTGGTCTCTATATTCATACCAAATTGGATTTGAAAAACCATAGCGCTCTCTCCATGCAACTTTAGGTCCTATCTCAGAGTCAACTAGTTTCCTAAATAAAAACTTATTCCAATTGGTTTTTCCTAGAGTAACAGGAAAACCTTCACCTGTTTTATATCTTTTTGGTAAAGCGATTATAAATTTAGCAAAATGTTGTCCAGCAAAAATATTATAGATATTTACTCCAGTATTTACCGAAGCCTGGCCAGCTATACCTGCCCAAAGATCAGGAAGCGTTCTGTCGTAATTAATAGCACTAACATAACTCCACACACTCTTTTCTGGTATCTCCTCAAAAATATTTTTTTTTGATAAGACTACAGCACCACTTTCGATTAGGTCTTCCTCTGTTACCATATTTTTTAAAAACCTATTAAGTAAAATTGAACTTATTTGCTCGTGATACCATGTGATCTCTCCATGTGGATTAATAATTAGATCATTTCTCTTTATTATCTTACTAGTTATGCCTCTATAAATTCTATTTTTAGAAAAACTTTGTAAAAGCTTCCAACTTAATTTTCCAAATAAATTATTTTCTAGCTTTTTTTTCAAAAGATACTCTTGATTAATGTAGCTAGCTGGTGCTAAATCTTCTCCTGAGCCTAAAATAATTGAATTTCTTCCCCTATCTTTTGCGGCCAACGCTAAAAGCTGATATAAATAACCAGTTGGCCAACAGAAACCTTCAAATGCGCTAGCATATTTTTCTATTGATTTACAGTTGGAGTAATCCATCATATCAATAGATATATGTTTTCCTGACTTTTTTTTTGTTATATATTGGCTAGCTTCAAACTCACTTAATTCATCCTCTTTTTTTTTATAATCTTCTCCTTTTTTATTTCCATATATTCCTAGCCAATCATTTTTAAACTTAGTTTTTGAAATACTTATAGCCGAGCATGCACTATCTATCCCTCCACTGGTTGTAACCGACGGTTTAGCAGTGGAAGGTAATAAATTTTTCATATTTTGTAAATTAACCTGATTAAGGTCCTCGACAGCATTATTTAGTGAAATATTTTTTGAATATTTTTTCCACCAATATTTATTAATTATATTAAATATATTTTGAGTAATTTTAATATTATTATTTTCACAAGAATAAATGTTTCCTGATTCAGCTCTTTTTATACCTTCAAATAAAGTCTTTCCAGGAGAAGGAGATCCAAATCTAAAGCAACTTAAGACTGATCCCATGTGAAGATTAGTATTTGGTAAAAGAGAGATCAAATAATTGATATTAGAGGAAATAAAATAATAGTTTTCTATTTTACAATAAAACAAATCTGGACTAACGGATGATGACGTGAATGCTCCTTTACTAAAATAGATTTTACTATTTATATACTTAAAAAACCCCCAAGATCCATCAATATTAGAAAAGTTCATAAATTTTTTATTATTCCATATTGATTTTATATAATTATTTACAACTTTATTTGATTTAACTACATTATCCTCAATAGAAGTAACTTCTCCCCAAACAACTTGAAAAGTATTATCATCGCTCTGTAAATTACAACCTTCCCCTAAAAATAATATTACTTTATTATCTTTTGATTTAGTTAATTTAGAAAATTTAAATTTATCTTTAAGGTATTTTCTAATAGATTCTTCAGAATTATCTGGCAATCCTTTTTCTTTATAGACTATGAATACTGTCACTTTTACCTTTAATAAATAGGAAACCTTTTACAAATACCTATTACTTTACTGTTATTTTTTTTAATATTAGACTCTAACAATTTATCATTAGCAGCATCTAATAGGGTTTCACTTATAACCTCTCCTATAACCCTGAATTCATTTTCTCCTAAACCACGAGTGGTTCCAGCGCTAGAAGAAAGTCTTATACCAGATGTTATCATAGGACTTTCTGGATCATTTAATACTGAATTCTTGTTACAGGTTAAGCCTACCTTATCTAATAATTCAGCTGCTATATTTCCGTTAATTCCAAATTTTCTTAGATCTATCACCATTAAATTAGTATCAGTGCCTTTTGATACAATATCAAAATTATTTTTTTTTAAAATATCAGATAAAATTATTGCATTTTTTAATACAGACTCATTATAATTTTTAAACTCGGGTTGGAGGCACTCATAAAAGCATATAGCTTTTGCTGCTATAGTATTTAACATAGGAGTTCCTTGGGTTCCTGGAAATATTGCTGCATCTATCTTTTTTGCTATTTCTTTACTGTTACTTAATATAATTCCTCCTCTAGGGCCCCTAAGACTTTTGTATGTTGTAGTTGTGCATACATCGGCATATTCGATAGGACTAGGGTAAAACCCTGAAACTACTAATCCTGAAAAATGAGCCATATCTACAAGTAAATAGGCTCCTATTTTTTTTGCTATTTTTGATATTTTCTTAAAATCTATTATCCTAGAGTAAGATGATCCCCCAGCCACTATTAAGTTGGGCTTTTCTTGTAGTGCTAATCTTTCTAGTCCAACATAATCAAGCAAGGAGGTTTTATCATCTAAGCTATAATAAGCTGTTTTATAAATTTTACTGCTTAAGTTTGGTTTAGCGCCGTGACTTAAATGTCCACCTGCATTCAAATCCATAGCCAATATTTTCTCACCAGGCTTAAGCAAAGAAGCATAAACAGCATGGTTTGCCTGACTTCCTGAATGTGGCTGAACATTTGCAAATTTTACATTGAATAATTTTTTCGCTCTGTTTATAGCTAAACTTTCTAATTTGTCAGATATTTTTACACCTGAGAAGTATCTTTTACCTGGATATCCTTCAACTGTTTTATTAGTAAAAACACTACCTAATGCATCTAAAACTGCCTTACTAACAATATTTTCAGAAGCTATTAGTTCAATATGTGTCTGCTGTCTTTCAAGTTCATTATTTATTAATTCGTAGGTTTCCAGGTCAATTTTATCAATGGAATATTTAAAGTAACCTGTATGTAATTTTTTTTTATTAGCTTTGTGATTAGTCATTTATTGTTTTTATTTATAATATAGTTGAAATTTCTATAAAGTGGAAAGCGTTTTATTAAAAGTTTATGTCATAAAACTCTTTGGAAGGTTTATTTCTTTTCTTAAGAAATAATTTTAAATATTCTAGAATTTTTTTTGATGTTTCTCCTTTACCAAAACCATGGTCATAATTTTTAGATTTTTTAAATTTTAAAGCTTTATTAATCGACATCACTATATTTTCTTTTTTAACACTTGAATTAAAAATAGAAGCACCCATTATTCTTCCTTCTTGTCTATTTCCTATATTTACAGTAGGAATCCCTACTACAGGAGCCTCAATGACAGCACTAGATGAATTTCCTATAACAACTGATGCATATCTCATACAATTTATATAAAGTTCATGACCTAAAGTTTTTTTTATTACTCTTATATTTGGTGACTCCTTGCAATATATTTCCTTCATTTTATTTATTATATAGCCTCCTGCATCTACATTAGAATAAGACATTATCACAGGTGTCTTATCGAATACCTTTAGTGCCTTTATAGTCTCGCTTGCTAATAGATATGGGCTATGAGGTCCAGCGGTAGATGAATGCAAAGTTACTAAAAAAAATGGCTTTGCTAGTTCTATATTAAGAATTTTTTTAATTTCATTCATTTTTATGCTTTTTATCTTTTTAACTCTTTCTACACCTAAGGCTCCAACATTAAAAACAGTTGAAGGTTTTTCTCCCATTTGTATGATTCTTTTTTTATAAATATTTGTAGTTGCAAAATGCAAAGTAGCCGCTTTAGTAATTGCATGTCTTAATTTTTCGTCTACCGCTCCATAAGTCAGCTCACCTCCATGTATATGAGCAACTGGAATATTCATGAGAGCAGCAGAATATGCACCTGCAAATATTTCAAATCTATCACCTAAACATACTAGAATATCAGGATTAATTTTTGAAAAACTATCAGCAAAAGATATAAATGCTAACCCTGTAGCTTTTGTCATACCTACTCTTGTGTTGCTTGATAGTAAAATCTCTATTTTATCAGATATTTCAAATTTATCTTTTTCTACCTCAAAAGATGTCTCTCCAAACTCCGGCGATAAATGCATTCCTGTTAGCACTAAAAATAATTTCATGCTCTTTTCTTTTTCTATATTTTTTATTAATGGCCGAAGGAGACCATACTCAGCACGAGAACCTGTTAGTACTAGTACTTTAGAAATTTTTTTCATGATAGCAGCCATTCTTTTTCAATCAAGCAACCATTATTTATGTCAACTGAAGAGACTTTACCTATAATATTAATACTTCCTGGAATTCCTGTTCCGGGTCTAATTAGATGTACATCTGATGATTTAATTTTATGATTTTTCAAAATTTTTTTCTTTGAATGCCAGGATTTTCTTGCTACTGAAGCAGTTTTAAGTTCTCTAACATCAGGTACCTTCTCACCGGTTCCTAGAGATTGTTCTAAATTTCTTATATCGGTTATTAGCTTTTTAAGTTCATTATAATTGACAGAAGCTTTGTGATCTGGACCTTCTAATTTCTTATCTAATGTAAAATGTTTCTCAATTATTTTTGCTCCCATAGCCACAGCAGCAATAGATGCTAAATTACCAAGACTATGATCGGAATAACCTACTGAAGTATCTGGCTTTTTATTCATTAGTTGTTTTATAGCATTTAAATTTAAACTATTATAAGGTGCTGGATATAATGAAGTACAATGTAGCAAATTAACCTCAATTTTATCATTTATAGATTTAATTTCTTTTAAAGCCCTTCTAACTTCTTTCATTGTACTCATACCCGTTGATAAAATAATATTTAAGTTGTAAGAGGCTGCATTTTTTAATAATGGTATATTATTTATTTCACCAGATGGAATTTTTATCTTTTTCATTCCAATAGAAACTAAATACTCTAACCATTTTTCATCAAAGGCTGTACATAAAAACTCTATATTATTATTGTTACATTCTATAATTAATTTTTTGTAGTGATTTTTTTGAAGTTGAAGTTTTTCTAACACTTTCCACTGTAGCTTTGATCCTACAGCAGCCTTTTGATAATCAGCACTTTTAGCTTCTTTAGAAACTAGATTTTTTAGAGAAAATGCCTGAAATTTTATACAATCTGCCCCTGCTTTTTTAGCAAGCTTTACCATTTCTATTGCTAAATTGATGTCTCCATTATGATTAACTCCAGCTTCTGCAATAAAAAAAACTTTATTATTTCTAAGCTTATTAATCATTATTATCTAACTTTCCAAAAAACTTAAAACCTTTTATTTTAAAATAAGCTGAGTCTCTTTTTGGCCAGGTTGTAGCAATTATTCTTCTTTTTATTTCATGAGGTTTCATATTAGAATTAAGTAGCAAAAAATTTTCAAAATTTTTTTTTGTTTTTGCTTTGCCAATCCATTTTTCATTTTTACAAACTTCAATTAATTGATTATTTTTTAATTTCTCTACTATTCCTAAATACATTTCAAATAAATGTAGGTAGGCCCTTTCTGTTAAAGAAATTAATGTTTCATTCTTACGTAATTTAAACCTTTTTACCTCTAAAATATCACCTGCATCAATTACTTCATTCATAATATGACAAGTGACACCATATTGTTTTTCCTTATTATAAATAGCATAATTAGTACAACCTATTCCAGGATACTCTGGTGGGCCAGGATGAAAGTTTATGGAAATTAGCTTTGCGTTTGATAATAATTTTTTACTTATAAGTTTTGGATATAAGTAGGATATTATAATATCTCCTCTCCAATTTTTAATGTTTTTATCTATTTCATCTGTTCTTTGAACAAAAAAGGTTTTTGTAAACTTAAACTTTTCAGCACAAATACTAGCTGCTATTTCTGTTAATTTATCGTTTTTCTTACCTAGAAATAGGACTCTTTTTTTTGTGTTCATGCTATTTAACCTTACACCACTTTTTTATAGTCGAAATAACTTTATCCTGTTGATCCATATTTAATGAAGTTGAACAAGGAATAGAAACTATTTTATTAGATAAACTAGAAGCTGTTCCAGTTAAAATTGATTTATAGCTTCTATACGGTTTTTGTAATGATAATGCATTCCAAAAAAACCTGGCACCAATCATTTTTTTTAACAAATATCTGGTAAAAGATTTTGCCTTATAGTTGGATTTAAATTCTAAGGAATATAACCAACAGGAACTCTTAGCCCATTCATTTCTTGGCATCGCACTAAAACAGTCAATGCCTTCCAAAGCTTTATCGTATTTTTTAGCTATATTTATTTTCTTTGCTACAAGCTGCTTTATAAATGGTATTTGAGATACTCCTAAAGATGCATTCAAATTTGGCATCCTGTAATTAAATCCAACATCTGAATAATCATATAGGTTTTTTATTCTAGCCTGAGTGTAAAGAGTTCTTCCTTTATCATACAATTTTTTTTTATTTAATATTAATGCACCTCCAGCTCCTGTAGAAAAAACTTTATTGCCATTGAAACTAAAGATACCTGCATCAGAAAGCCCCCCTACCGGCTTACCTTTGTATTTTGCTCCTAATGCTCCCGCAGCATCCTCTATTAAAATAACTTTATTTTTAAAAGTAATTTCTTTTAATTCATCCATTTCAGCAGGATGTCCGAGTGTATGAACTACAATTATTGCACTAGGCTTGTATTTTACTATAGCTTTCTTAGTACATTCTATATCTAATGTCCATGTGCTCCTATTTACATCAACTATAATTGGTTCAGCTCCTGCAATTATAACAGAATTAATTGTAGCTGCAAAAGTTAGATCTGGCACTAGAACTTTTTGACCTTTACCTATGCCAAAAATTTTCAAAGCTAGATGAAGTGCTGCGGATCCTGTTATTGTTGCTAAGGCAAATCTACTATTTACTTGCTTAGAAATTAATTTTTCAAACTCATCTACTTCAGGGCCTGCAGATGATATCCAGTTTTCTTTGATTGCCTTAGTCACCATACTTTTTGGATTTCCTCTTAAGTCTGGAACGGCTAATGGTATAAATAGTGATTTTTTTAAAACTGTCATGAATAAACATTTATATTTTGTTCGTACCAATTGAATGTATTGGTCAAGCCAGTTTTTAAATCAAAAATAGGTTTGTAATTAGTAAGTTTTATAGTTTTATTCATATCAGGACATCTTCTACTTATAGAACCTTCTTGTATTTCCCTGACGTTAATTTTGATATTTTTTTTTGAAAGTGCACATAGTATTTTTGCTAACTCTATTATCTTGATTTCTGGATTTGGCGCTCCCATATTTAAAATTTCATTATCAGTATTCTTATTTTGCATAATCAAATAAAAGAGATTAATTGCATCATCTATGTAACAAAATGTTCGAGTATGATTGGCTGAAAAAACATCTAAACTTTCTCCATCCTTGAGAAATAAAATTTTCTTTATTAACTCTGGAATTACATGAGACATTCCCATTCTGGGACCATAAATATTGTGAGGTCTTAAAATTGTTACTGGTAATCCAGAATTTAAGCATAGTGCTTCACCAGTAATTTTAGATAATTTATAAGTTGCTCTTTTAGAGTAGCTGTCCTCAATAATTAATTGTGTATTCTCAGGAGTTGGAATGACAGCTAACTCTTTCTCAATTGCCCCAGAATAAACTTCGCTGGTAGATGTGAAAATAAATTTATCAAGCTTATTCTGCATCAAAGCTACTTTAATAGCTAAGTCTGTCAAAAGTATATTTTTTGATAAGGTTTCATAAGGTTGGTTCACTACATTGTAAACGCCTACGATTGCTGCAAAATGAAAAATTATATTATAATCATTACTAATAGTCTTGTCTTTATATAAATCTATAAGATTTCCTTCTATAAGATTAATATTGTTATTTTCATTTAAAATTTCTATATCTTTAGTAGAAGTTTTTCTAGAAAAGTTGTCAATAATATCAACTTTAAAGCTATTTTTACTTAGATACTTTGACAAACTATAACCTAAAAACCCTGCCCCGCCTATAATTAAAATATTCATAAGTTATCTTCCCAAAGTTAAAATTTTAAATCCTTTTTTTCTTAACTCTAATACTTTTTCTTTTATCAATACACAATTTACATCAAATATTACTAAGTTTTTATTTTTTTTAAGTATGGGTAAATAATTCATCGTTGTATAGCTTTTATGTTTGACAGCAAGAACTACTAAATTTATTTTAGAAAAATCTGGCAAATCATTGGGAATATTTATCTCTTTTTCTTTCCAATAACTCACGAGAGGATCATGTAAAAAAATACTTTTTACATTATTACATAATTTATTATATAATATTTCAGAAGGAGAAAACCTAGTATCACTTACATCTGCCAAATAAGATAACCCCATTATTAATACTGAGATTTCTTTTAATTTATTTCCATAATTTTTTTTTATTATACTAAAAGCGTGGTCGGGCATTTTATTATTTATTCTTACTGAGTAATTGGAAATAGGAAAGGGCATATTTTTAAGTTTAAATATTTTTTTTGCTGAGATTTCTGCAAACTTTGGATCTTTTGTTAAACAATACCCTCCAACTCCTAATCCTGGGTACCTTATATTAGAGTGAGTAGTTCTTTTTCTAATAGCATCTGAAACCTGGTATAGATCAATATTTATAGAATCTGCAAATTTACTCCACTCATCCATTAAAGAAATAGTTACTGCTCTATATGTATTTTCTAGAATTTTAGCTAACTCTGAAGATCTTATATTCTCTAGTCTAGTTAATTCATACTTTTTTGTATTGATAAAAGTTTTTAAAAATTTTTCACAATTGTCTGCTGAAGTTTTATTAATTCCTGCATACACTCTCCAGTATTCCTTAATGGAATTAAAATAATTTAGCCCTGGCATTACCCTTTCATAAGAATGTGCTAAAAAAATATCTTCTAATTTTAACTTTCTTTTCTTTAAAATTTTTTTAATTTCAGGTAATAAAACTTTCTCAGTCATTCCAGGAGGTATAGTTGACTCAATAAGCAATAATGTCTTTGGCTTAATAAACTTAAAAACCTCAATTATTCCTCTAACAAAATTACTTTTATTTATACTTTTATTAAATGCTTTTAAATCTAGGTGTGTATCAATTATTATTATATCAGCTTTAGAAAAATATTGAGTATCCGTAGTTGCAAACAATCTTTTTTGTTTTCTTGCTAAACTCAATGATTTTTTTATCTTTTTGTCCTTAGTCTCAAATGGAAATAGCCCTAGATTTATTTTATCTATTCTCTCCTGACCTATTTTATTTTTTAGATCTACTCCTATCAAGTTATATAAATATTTATTTTCATTGTTTTTGGCATCAGCTAAAACTGAAATCATAGCAGCACCAACAAATCCTATACCTTGAACACAAATAGTTTTTTTTTTCATATATAATTCTTCATAAATTAATTTTTATTATTAAATTTTTTTACATAATGTCTTGCTAGAATAAGGTCTTCTTCATAGTCTATGTCTAGAGAAATATGCTTATCCATCACCCATATTTTTACTGGGTTAGTATATAATTGCCCTGTTTTTTTTAGCTTACTTCTTCTAACTATATAAATCCCCCCATTTGGAATAAAAGCTTCCTTATTATTAGTAAATTCTCCTATCTGTTTTTTTAGTTTTTTTGAAAGACTCTGATATTCCTTACTTTTATTTTTAAAAAAGCACCAAAAGAAAGATTCTAGTTCTATACTTCTACAAGCAATTAAACTATTAAATTTTTTATTTTCGTAAAAAAAATTAGTTGTTTCATATAAATCCTTTTTTTTTATAAAAGGGGTAGTTAACTGAGAAAGAACAAAGAAGTCTATGTTGGATTTTGTAATTTTTTCATAATACTTTACTGCATCATAAACTATTTTGGTAGAAGAAACATCACCAGAAACAGCTTTAGGTCTGTTTCTTAGATACTTTACTCCTATTTTTTTTGCTTCTTTTAGAATTTTTTTATCATCTGATGTAACTAATATATCTCCAAGTTTTTTATGCATACATTGCTCTAATTTTATCTTTAACAAGCTTTTGCCAGCTATTGTTTTGTGGTTTTTTCCCGGAAATCTTTTTGATCCATTCCTTGCGGGAATAATTACTATAAATTTGTTATTCATAAAAAATTTTTCTAATTTAAATATATTAAACTTACTTTTATACTATATTAATAAAAAAATAAAAATTAATCATAAAAATGATGAAAAAACTTTCTCAACAAAAATATGACTATATATTATGCGACTCATTTTATGCTCTAGAGTATTTTTATAATCAAGGATTAAAAAAAAATATTCCTGTAATTACTAGCTCTCCAAAAATATTATCCTTAAAAAAAATTAAAAGTATAAACCTCTATAAAAATTATAATATAAATAAATTTAAAAAGTTTCAGAAATCTATCTTAGAATTTACTCTAAAAGTTTTTAAAGATTTGAACAATAATAAAAATTTTTCTAGAGAAGAATCTTTGCTATGTGCTATTTACTCTAATAGATTTAATAATTTTTTATTAAAAGCCTCTCAGCTTGAAAAAAGTTTAAGAAAAAAAAAAATTCTTTTTATAAAAGTATCTGATACCTTTCCCAATTCTAAATTGATTAATCCTCCTTGGGATTATATTTTTGATAAGAGTAAAAATTTTGAAGTACAATTATTTCTTCCTACTAATGGCAACTCTTTATTTTCAAAAGTAGGTTTAGTGGAAAGGATTTATCTTGGTGGCATAGAGACACTTTGTTTTAGAATATTTTCTTACTTATCAAGTTTCCTAAAACATAAGTTTAGCAAGCGTCTTTTAATTATTAGTGAAAATGAACTTTTAATAGAGGCAAGTCTTAAATTTTTATTTAAAGGCTATATTCCTGTTAATTTTAACTACATAAAAAAAGGGAAACTAGCTATTTCTGAAAAAAAGTTATTTTTAGTTGAGAAGCTCTTGCTAAAAACAGTCTCTTCTAGAATAAATACCTATGTAAATGAAGCCTATAGAAAAAAAAGTATCAATTTTTTTTTTAGTGAGTTAAATAATGTTTGTGAAGATTATAATTATTGGCTTTCTTATTTTAAAAGAAATGCCGCGAGTCTTCATAATAAAAGAGGAAAAACATATATATTGTCTAATCATCCTGCAACACCCAAAGGGCTAGCAGCAAAAAATGTATTTAATAAAAAAAAAATTAAATTAATATCATTTCAGCATGGTGTTACAGCCGAAATATCGGGATCTCATGATTACTGTCTTAGTCAACATGACTCATCTGCCTCAGACGAATATTATGCATTTAATGAAAAAGCAGTATCAGTAGCAAAAAGAAATCCTTTTAATATATCTAAACATAGAGTTTATGGGATGCCAAAGAGATACAAAAGACAGAATAGTATTTTTAAATTACATAAAAAATACTCCATATTATTTTTATCCAATAAGCTATATAGAGGAAATGATGGAGGTATAAGTATTTGGGTGAATGATTTTGAATTTAACCAAGTAGAAACCAATTTAATTAGAAAAGTATTAAGCAAAGTTAATAAAAAAGTTTTTTATAAACCATATCCTGCTAGTTTTGATAGATATATAGAAAAAGATCCTATATTAGATGAAATAGATTTACATGAGAATATAGAAATAATACGTAATAAAAAAGATGCTAGATATTTAACAGGAAACTCTAAATTAGTTATTTGCTGTATAGCATCTAGTACTTTTTCATGGGCTATTATGTCTAATACACCAGTGATATTTATAAACTTCTCAAATATTGCACCGCTTAAAAAAGAGGCAGTTCAATTATTTAGTAAAGGATTATTTCTTTTTAACTATAATGATGCAAAGTTTTTGGTAAATTTAAAAAGCTTTTTATCTATGCCTTTTGATCATATAAACAGTATATGGAAAGAAAAAAGTATTCATAGAAAGTTATTAATTAAAACCTTTATATCATCGCCAGAAAATATCAATCAAACAGGAGTATTTGAAGACATTAAAACTTGATTTTTAAATTTTAATGAACTATAAAAATTTATGACAAAAGCATTTTTTAAAGATATTAGAAAAAAAAAAATTGATAAATCGCTCTTTGAAAAAAGTAAAAAGCATCCCAGTGCGCTTTATGGACTACCTAAAGATATTAAATATTGTAACTACTGTGTAATTTCAAATCAAAGACCTAATTCCTCTGTTGAATTTGAGACAAGCGCTAAAAATCAAGATAAAAATACTATTATTATAGATGAAAGTGAAATGTGTGATGCCTGTAAAGTAAATGATCTAAAAAAAGAAGTAGATTGGCAAAGCAGAAAAAAAGAATTACAAGCTCTCTGTGATAAATTTAGAAGAAATGACGGTGAGTACGACTGTTTAATTCCAGGATCAGGAGGAAAAGATAGTTTATATGCCTCATGGATATTGAAACATGAGTTCGGAATGCATCCATTAACTGTTACGTGGGCACCTAACTTATATACTGACTGGGGAAAAAGGAATTTTCAAAAGTGGATTGAGGCAGGTTTTGATAACCAACTATTTACGCCTAACCAAAAAGTACATAGGATACTAACTAGAATTGCTACAGAAAATTTATTACATCCTTTTCAGCCTTTTATATTGGGACAAAAATTATTGCCACCAAAACTAGCTCAAAACCTAAATATTCCCCTTGTATTCTATGGTGAAAATGAAGCTGAGTACGGTAATCCAAAATCAGACGCGAATACTTCTAAAAGAACGGAAAAATATTATACTACTAGAAAAGAAAAGAAAATATTTATAGCAGGTTTAGAATTAAATCAAATTTTAGAAAATTTCTCTTTAGACAAAAATGCCTTTAATCTTTATCTTCCTAGTAAAAACTACAAACAAGAAACTGAAGTTCATTACTTAGGATATTATGTAAAATGGCATCCTCAAGAACTGTACTATCATTCTGTTAAAAATTTTGATTTTGAGCCCTGTCCTCACAGAAACCCAGGAACTTATTCAAAATATTCTAGCGTTGATGATAAATTAGATGATTTACATTTTTATACTACTTTTATCAAATTTGGTCTTGGAAGAGCTAGCCATGATGCCTCTCAAGAACTTAGAAATGGAGATATCAATAGGACCGAGGCAATAAATGTAGTAGAAAAATATGATGGAGAATATCCAAAAAGATTTATTTCTGAGTTAATAAACTATTTAAGTCTTCCTGAAAAAGAATTTCCAGGTGCATCTAAGCTATTTGAGCAACCAATAATAAACGAAGAGTATTTTATAAAACTATGTGATACTTTTAGGTCACCTCATATTTGGTCCTATGAAAATGATTGGAAGCTAAGAAAGGCAGTCTGGCATAAGAATGAATAGTTTTTCACCTAGAATTATAGCAAGGCTCGATTTAAAGGAAAGTTATCTAATTAAAGGAATCTACTTTGAAGGGTTAAGAAAGATTGGTGATCCTATAAATTTTAGTAGCAAGTACTATGAAGAAGGAGTAGACGAAATTATATGTATTGATGTAGTAGCTAGTTTATTTGAAAGGAAAATATGCTTTAGTACTATAAAAAATATATCTCAAAACTGTTTTTTACCTCTAACAGTCGGTGGGGGTTTAAATAATTACGCAGATGTTGAAAACTGCTTTTTACACGGATGTGATAAAGTTAGTATAAATTCGGCCTTTTTTAAGGACAAAAGTTTTATAAAGCTTATTGTAAAAAATATGGGTAGCCAAGCATTACAAGGTTCTATTCAAGCTAAAAAGTTAAATAATGAATATTATGCCTTCTATGAGGCTGGTAGAGAAAATAGCTATGTTAAAATTACAGATCATATAAGTAATCTCCAAGATCAAGGGGTAGGAGAAATCATTATTACCTCTGTAGACAGAGATGGTTCAATGTTAGGGATGGATTGGAAATTATTAGATAAGATAAAAAATATTTTAAGAGTCCCTCTTATTTTTGGTGGAGGATTTTCATCTGTAAAAGATTTAGAAAAAGTTTTTGAATATGATTTTGTATCAGGAGTTTCTATAGCATCTTCTTTACACTATAATACTGTTTCTGTTAAATCACTCAAGAGAATAAGACAGTACATGGATATTTAATAATGCTAAAAAAAATTGCTATCCTTAATTACGGAACTGGAAACCTACAATCAATTATAAATGTATTAAATAAATTAAATCTTAGTTATGTTATAACAAAATCTAGGAATAAAATTATTGGCTCAGATCATGTCATTTTACCTGGTGTAGGAAACTTTTCTTATGTAATGAAAAATCTGAAAGAACGAAACCTAGACGAAGCTATTAAAGAAAGATTTAGAAATAAAAAACCTATCTTGGGAATATGTTTGGGTATGCAAATATTTTTTGATGGAAGTGAAGAAGCTCCAGAAGTAAGAGGCCTAGGATTGTTGAATGGAATATTTAAAAAAATATATAACCAAGATAATTATAAAAGAAAAATACCCCATATAGGCTGGCACGATATCAACAAATATGAGCTTTTTGATACAGTTAAAAAAAAAAAATTAATATTTAAACATATAAAATATTATTTTTTACATTCATATTACCTTACTTCCTTTGAAGAAAAGCACTGTAAACTTTATGTAAATTATTATGGTTTAAAAATACCTTCAGTAATACAATTTAATTCCTTTATTGGATTACAGTTTCACCCTGAGATAAGTGGAGAATATGGGATAAATTTTTATAAGGATTATTTTGGTAACTATTAGTCTTAAACCAAATACTATTTATATTATCATAGAAAAATTAATGAATAAATAGATTTTTTAATTCAGGATACTCAAAGCTAGCTTTTTGAATATCAGTGTTTCTATTTAAAAATTTTTCTGCTACTTCATCAGAAAAATCTTTATTTACACTATATCTGATTTCTAAAAGTTTATCTTGCGAAATTATTTTGTAATTTTTATGCTGTTCTTGCTTTAAAAAGCTCACTATGCCTTTATGCGCACTCAGCACAGATCGCATAGCAAAATCAAATATATTATCTGTTTTTTGTAATTTTGGTACGCAATGAAATATTATAGGTCCGTTATCTAAGCCTTTACTAATTTTATGAATTGTAGCACCTACATAGGAGGGATTGTTATCATATAATGCCCAAAAGTTGCATGAGTTACCTCTGTAGTAAGGGGATAAACCCATATGAATATTTATTGCATTATTCTTCAATAAAAATTCTATTAACCAACCCCTAATATAACTAGCCCCAAATATTATATATACATCAGAAAAAAGGGCCTTAGATAATTGCTTCTTAGATAAATTACTTAAATCTCTATTTTTTATCAATAAGGAAGATACATTCTTTGGAAGAAAGTCTATATCTCCAAATATCTTCTTTTCTGCTTTAATTACTCTTTGAAAGTACTTTTGCATTATTTCTGTTTTTTTATAAAAATCTTCTATTTCACCTGGAAAAATAGTAGTACATTCTGAAATAAAAAAAACCTCTTCAGCAATTGAAGAAATAGTTTTAGCTAAATTTAAATGTCTAGCTTGATTACCGCTAAATATTGTAACTTTCATTATCCATTTTAAGTAATATATTTGCATGGTCTTCCCTAGGGATTTCCAAAGGGCTTTTTATGCTATTAATGCCCATATTGGACAAAAATCCAATTCTAATGCCTAGTTTACTAAGCACAGATAGAGTAACTTTATTATAATTTCCACAAGGATGTGACATTGCCTCTATTGTACCTTTTCCTAGTTTATTTTCCAGATGCTGCAAATTTTTTTTATATTCATGAAATTGCTCCTCTTCAGTCATTTCATGAATCATTGTAGGATGACTATATGAATGCAATCCTATTGTATGTCCATTTTTTTTTAAATAAAGTAATTCTTTTTCTTCTATCCAAAGTTTTTTAACTATATTATTTATCTCAAAACCTTTTTCTCTAATCATTTCTAACATAATATTTTCATAAGATATTTTAGTTAAAAAATTATCTCTTAAAAACCGAAACCACTTATCATTAAATGAATAGAATGGAAATGAGGATAAATATTTTTTTTCGTTAAATTTTTTTTTTTCAAGCAAGTATTTAGCTTTATTAACTTCTGATACATTATTAAAAAAATTTTTATAGAAATCATTAATGTCGTCGTATACTGTGGTTCTAAAGTATCTAAAAACTTCCAAATAATTTATTTCTCCTAAAATCGGAGCAGAGTAAATAAAAAAAAAAGCTTTAATATTTTTCTTTTCTAAAATTGGAAGAGCTATATCGAATTGGCTTAATAAAGCGTCATCAAAAGATAAACATATATCTCTTTGCTCAATTGTATTACTAATTACTTTATTTTTATATTCCTGTGGAGCCAATATATTATAATTATTTCTTAACCACATAATAATAGCTTCTAACTGCGCTGCATTAATACTCCCTTGTGTTCTTGGATGACCGTCACCATGAAAGTGATGAAACATTACAGAATGAGATATTTTAATATTACTCATATTTAATAAAAATCATTATGATTATAAAGCTATATATATTATATTTATAATGATTTATCCATATAATATTAATACAGCTTTGGAAATTTATTTAAAAAACAATCTTATATATATTACTAATAAAGAAATTAGTAAATATATATCTTTTTCCAGTGACTTTATAATTGAAACCATAAAAAAGCTAGATCTAACTGAGGAAAAATTTCAAATTATTATAGATGAAAAATCTAAAAAGGTTTTGGGAACTTTAACTGATGGTGATATTAGAAGAATTTTAATAAAGTACAAGATGCTTGAAAAAAAAGTATCTCAATACTTAAATAAAGAGCCGCTGCTTGGCAAAGAAAATGAAATAGAGACTAACCTAAAAAAAATAAATGTAGTTGATAGGACTCCTGCTTTCTTGCCAATAATAGATAATAATAATATTTTAAAAAGTATTATCATTAAAAAGCCAACAAATGTTATGCCTGAAGCACTTTTACTTGCGGGTGGTCTTGGCTCCAGACTAGGAATGCTAACAAAAAAAAAACCAAAGCCTTTATTAAAGATAAAAGGTAAAGAAATTATAGAGCACTGTATAGAAAAACTAGAGGTAGCCAATGTTAAAAAAATATACATATCTTTAAATTATCTAGGTGAGAAAATAGAAAAATATATTTCTAGAAGAAATAGTAAAGCTGAAATAATAACATTTTTTGAAGATCAAAAACTTGGGACTATAGGACCCCTTTCTTTAATAAAAAAAGAAATTAGCTCCTCTATAATAGTAATGAACTCTGACCTCATTACTACTCTTTCAATTCCAGCAATGGTTTCTTTTCATAAATCAGAGAAACTGGATGCCTCGATAGCAGCAGCTTTATTTGAAACAGAAATACCCTATGGTGTTTTGAAGTACAATGAAATAGGGAAATTAAACAGTATAGAGGAAAAACCTAAAATAAAAAATTTAATTGCAGCTGGAGTTTATATTTTAAACAAAAATGTTATAAATATGCTAAAAAAAAATATACCGCTTGATATGCCAAAATTAATTGATAAAGCAATAGAAAACAAGCTAAATATTGGAGTTTTTCCTATACATGAAACCTGGAAAGACATAGGCCGTCCAAATGATTATTATAACATGAAAAAGAATTTATAATTGGTAAAAATTCTAATCCAAAAATGTTTATATGGTCTCAATATCTTATAATTAAAAAAGGTAAGTAAAAAGAATGTTTAAATCATTTATTTTAATCTTAATTACATTTCCTAGTATAGTAATTTTCTTTTACGTGATAGGACTTTTACAGGCTAATAATGCAAAAAGACTAAAAGCTTTTTCTTATGGCCTGTTTTTTTTTTTTATTTTTAGTATACCTGCAACTTCTCTTTTTTTAAGTATACCCCTAAAAAAAGGTGGAAAAAAACTTGATAATACTCAATATAATTATTTTAATTATGTGGTTACACTAACTGGTGGAATAAAAAAAAACATCTTAAATGATTATGTTCCGAGTATGGCTACTAGTGAAAGAGTACTATTAGCAAATAAGCTATCTAAAGATTATAATATACCACTAATAATTTCTGGAGGCGCTACTCTAAAAAATGCACAGAGCGAGTCCTTAGTAACCGCAAAATATTTTAATATTACTGATAGCATACTAGATCAAAAAAGCTTAAACACTTATGAAAGCAGTTTAAACCTTAGAAACTTTTGTTTAGATGATAATAAATTTATTATTATTACAGATAAATGGCACTCTTTAAGAAGTTACTTAACTTTTAAAAGTCAGAACTGTGATGTTGTAACTTTTAATTATCCTTTGAATTTTAAACTGGTCCAGTTTATACCTACAATTCATGGTTTCTCAGATACTAATAGGCTTATTTATGAATATGCGGCAATAATTTATTATATTTTAACGTCAAAAATAACTTTATAATTTAATATTAATATTTAAAAATAGTATTAATCTTTTATTAATCTATCTAGAATTTTTATTTCATGCTTTATTCTTTGATCCCAGGTTTTCAATGACTTTCCAATGACTCTAATTAATTTCTTTTTTTTATCTATCCTGTACTTATTAGATATTAGGCTTAATATCTCCTTTACAAGTCCCTCTACATCATCGGAGCTTTCAATTCTGCAAACTGCATTTTCAGGAAGCATTTTATCTGTAAACACATCTATACCATAATTTTTTTTAGATTTTGGTATTATAATACAACATCCTGCTGATATAGCCTCTAAATTTGCATTACTAATATTTCCAGCCCTGTTTAAAGATACATAAATATCAGTATTTTTTAATATAGGTAATATACTTTTATTAGGTAATCTTTCTATAAATCTAAATTTTTTGAGAAGATTTTCTTTTTTAATTAAGGAAATAAGATTATCACGTAATGAGCCAAAACCTATAATATTGACCATCACTTTGTCATCTTTAATATTTTTTAAAACCTTAATCATGGCATTTACAAATTCTGTTGCCCCTTTTGTGTACTCTAGTTTTCCTAAAAAGGTAATATAAGTAATATTTTTTTTAAATGGAAAAATAGGATCATCAGTTACATCAGAAGGAATACCATTTAGTAATATTTCTTTTTTAATATTTGGATTAATTGCTCTTTTAAGCCATGTTTCTACACCAGATCCATCCTGAGTAGTAATAACTAGTTTAAATGGTGATTTATATAACCAAATCAAAAGCCTTTGTATTATTGAAGGTTTGTTTGTGTTCATAGTATTATGCATATATTGATAAACTCCCATTACTCTAAAAATAACTGGTATTTTTGTAAGTCTTGCAAGTAATCCAGCAGTCCAAATGTTACTATTATCTATATAAACTATCTGTGGTTTAAAGACTAAAAAAATTCTTAGTATATTTAAAAATTGGATAATTTCTCTGTACATGTTCTTAGCTACTCTAAAATTATTATTATGGTTTGTTCCCTTTAACACAGTTACAGGCAACATAAAGTCAGGGATATCTAAAGTCATACTCTTATTTTCTCTCAATTTTGAGTAACTATCTTTTACTGTTAAAACTAGCTTAAATTTATCATTATGATATTTTAATTTATTTATTACTCTATAAATTGTAGGTACACCAGTAGGATTCCATTTTTTATTATTTATACTTTCCTCTAAGCCTGAAAAAAGTCTGCATACATATAATATTTTTGTCATTTATTTTTTTTTAAATACTGGTCTATTTTACTTACAATTATAGCGGCGGCATTTCCTTTTCCAAAAATTTTTTTATTAAAAGATCCATTTAAATTTTCTAGTTTAGAAAATGCCTTAAGTACTTTATTTAAGATTGGACCAGTATTAACAGAACATGCTACATCATTAATTTCAGGCCAGACTGGTTTTTCGTATATAAAAAGACTTTTTTTTTTTGCAAAATAAGCCTCCCTACAAAGTCCTCCAGAATCAGTAATAACAAATTTACACTTGCTTAAATAAAAGATTACCTCTTCATAGCCTAAAGGTTTTTCTGTAATAGTTTCTAAATTAATATTATTTTTTTTTAGACTAGTTAGAGTCCTTGGATGAACTAGAAATATAATTGGTATTTTTTTATGTATTTTATTTAAAGCTTGTACTATCTCATTTAAGTTAGCTGCAATATCAACATTTGAAGCTCTGTGTATAGTACATAAAACAAAGTTATTACTTATAATTTTATCGTCAAAATAATTGAATTTCTTTTTTTTTATTTTCTCATATTTTTCTAAAAAGATATCATACATTACATCCCCAGTTAAAATAGCCTTTGAGTAAGGTATTGATTTCCCAAAACCTTCATTCTTAAGGTTTGCTAGATTTTTTTTAGTAACACAAAAGTTTAAATTTGATATTCTATCTGTTATGTATCTATTTATCTCCTCAGGCATTTTTTCATCTAGATTTCTTACTCCTGCTTCTATATGAGCTATATTAATATTAGCCTTTTTTGCTGCTAAAGCTCCAGCTAATGTAGAATTAGTATCTCCGTATACAAGAATTAATGATGGCTTTTCTAATTCAATTATTTTATCTACCTCATATATAATTGCACTTATCATTTTATTGTGCTTACCACCACCAGTCTTCAGAAGGTACTTAGGGGATGGTATATTTAATTGAGTAAAAAAAATATTAGACATGTTTTTATTAAAATGCTGCCCGGTATGTACAATTATCTCTGTTAAATATTTTTTTTTTGCCAAGTGTTTAGAAACTATTGCCGCTTTTATAAATTGAGGTCTAGCACCAATTATAGTCATTACTTTATATTTATTCATGTCATATTGCCAATGTATTATATTATTGGTTTACATAATCAAATTTATAAAGCTTTATAAGTAAGTATTTAAGCATAAAAAATAATAATTTCGTATATCATGGCATAAAAAAAACTTTATCATTTTTGACTTTTAATTTAATAATATAATTTATTTAATAAATTAAACCAATAAAGTTTCACTTTATTTTAAATTTATATTAACTTAACTTTCTTACTAAAGTAAATGGGTAAAAACATACTATCTTTTTTTCAAATAGTATTTTTTATTTGGTTACATATTTTAGAAAGAGCAGTAGTATAATTCATGTTAAGTTATTAATTAGAATATATTTTATTATTGGGTAAAGTGACTAAAGATTTATACATTTTTATAGGAAATAAGCTAATTAGTACTGACTCTATACTTCCACTAGCCTATGAATTAAAAAAAAGAAAGTTTGTTAATAATATTTTTTTTATAACTATTGATTTACTTACATATGAAAGCATAAAAAAAAATTATGTAATTTTTCAGGCTATAAATAAGATTGGTCAATTTTTGTTTTTAGGAAATAAATATAAAATTTATAGAGATCAGAAACCTAACCTTAATCAAAGAGTTATATCTTTTTTTTTTAGACAAATAGCAAAGATCAGATTAACCCCATTTCTTATTAGGTTAATTATAAAATGTTTATTTAATAATGTAGTTATATTTCACTTTAATCTACTTGATAGTTCTCCTTGGAAGTTTATTAATAAATTTATTAAAGCTACAATTTATAAAGTAGACAGAACATGGGAAACAGATTTATTAAAAGCAGTTACATATGTAACGTTAAAAGCACCTCCTAATTTAGAAAAAAAACTCTCGATAGGTAATATCATTTATTTTCATAAAGACTCTAATGCTCTAAAAGACAAAAGAAATGATAACAAAAAAAAGGTTTATTTACCTCCTACATCTAATTATGAGAGTTGGACAGAGTTTTTGAAAAAAAACTATAAAAACTACATTAATACTGAATTAAAGAATAACAATCTAGCAATAAATCAAAAAATCATAACAATTATGTTGGGAAGTTTTAGTCCACTACCTTATTTAAAAAATAGAAATACTGCGGAGGTTTGCTTCAAAGAAATAGTTGAGACTATAATAGATCTAAAAACAAATGTTCCAATTTTTATTAAGCCCCATGTAATTAGTAATGAAAGTATATATTTAAATACCCTTAAATCATTCTCCAACGCAAACATTGTTATCACCCAGTTACACCCAGGTATATTAGCTATGATGTCAAAAGTATTTATATGTAATTATTATAGTACAACTATATCAACTGGAAATATGTTATCAGTGCCTACTATAGAGTATACAGATTATCACAAAGAGGCTTTAAAATTAACAAAACAAGGGTCATTATATCCAGAATATGTAGATTTTTTTATAAATAGAGACAAAGAAATTCTTAAGAAAAGAATAATAACTTGTCTTAAAAAAAATAAAAGAAGGTTAAAACCTTTCTGTCCAGAAAGTTCTACTCTTAAAAGAATTATATTCCCCTAATATTTTATATTATTATAAATGGAATATTATTTTTTAAATTATTAATAGATATAAATTCATTAACTTTTAATACCCTGTCTTATAAAGCTATCAAAAAAATATATTTTTTTATATAGTTTATTGTCGTTAAAATATACTAATAGTTTTGATAAGTTTTTCTTATTTTTAAATTCTGAGTTACTATTTTCCTTATTTCTATATATTATCCTAGCCTTGCAAAAAAAAGAAAAAATAAAACTAATTTTTCTTAATATTTTTCTTATTTCCTTTTTATTTTTAAGACTCAGATATTCTATTATTATATCATAGCTGCCATGACCTCGGTAAATCTCATACCATATAATACCTACTTCTTCTCCCCTATCATTATCTTTTATAATAGCTCTGAAGTAATTATGATAAGGACAATCAAAAAACCTCCATTTAAGGTATGCTTGGCATGGGTAGCCTTCTATAACTCTAGAATTGATATTTTTTAAACAAGATTCACAAAATTCCTTTAGGCTTAGATCTTTCTTAATACTAAAGTTGCCAAAATTTCTATTAGAGATAATTGACATTAAATTTTCTTTGAAAATGTTATTTCCTTTAATCTTGGTTATAGCTTTATTAAAAAAAAAAATAAATGGATTAAAGTGCCTATGTATATCCCAACTTCCTAAGTTTTTATAACCTAACCTTTGCCTTATTATTAATTGATTATGTGCTCCTGCTGAGGTTATGAAAACCTTAAAAGATTTATTATTTTCTATAAAAAGTTTATTTTCAATTGTAAAGTAAGGAGTTTTTTTTCTAAAGTCTCTACGTAACATACTATTCTCTGTTCTGGCCGCTATAATTTTTCTTTTATCAATAGTTATGGGTACTTTTATATAACCATGATGTCCAATTACCTTTTTTTTATTCAGAATAACCCAACTTGTTGTTTTTTTGTAAGGCGCATCAAACCATTCCCACTTTGCCTCTTTGTAAGTCCTTTTATTTGCTGTTAGATCAAAATAAATATCATTTAATTCATGAATATCTTCTAATCTAGTTTCTCTTATAGAATAATTTCTTATTTCAGACATAATTTTTAGTTGCAATAAAATTTAATCTTGCTTTATTAAACTTATTATAATGTTAATAATATAACAATAATTCTAATGAAAAGTAAAAATGTTATCTGATTTGTCATATATAGGAAATAGAGACTATATAAGGGGTATTGATATTTTAAAGTTTTTTTTTAAGGTCAATAAGTTAAATAAAGATCTATTTATTAATAGATTTAGTTTAAATAGTCCTATATTAAAAAACGGTATATGGTTTAAAAGTGATAAAAAACCTCCTAAATATTCTGCCCATCTTAGCTTATTAAATAACGGAAAAGTTACGTCATACTGGTTTTTAGAAAAATCTATTCAAATTATTAAAAAGAGCGCTGAGGTTCCCAGTTTAGTTTTATCTATGGACTCAAAAAAAACACTGTGCGGTAACTTTAAATTTACAAAGAATTTGTCAGGAGAATTTTTTTTGGATGCTCTTGTTGAAGCAAATAAAAAACTACATTCATTAGAAGAACAAAAAATTATAAATGGAAAGCCTAAGATTCAACTTGTTTATTTCGAAAATATAAATAATCTTAGTTTATTACACGATAATATTATAATTAATAATATTCTAAATAGAGAGGTAAAAAATACTATTTTTACGTTATCTCAAATAACAAATGATAAGCTATTAAAGCCTATTACAATATGCTTTTCGTATTTAAAAAAATTATAGAATGTACCATGAAATTTTAGATATAAAATCATTTCTTCCTATTGATGGGATTTCACTTGATCAAATGTCTAAATCTTATGATTATGATTTAGATTATCTTAAGAATAAAATTGGTTTTAGTTTTTGGCCTAGACTTAGTACTAATGAAGGAATAAGTGACATGGCTTATAATGCTGCAGCCCTTTTAAAAGAAAATAATCCTAAAAAGTTTTATGAAGCAAAGCTTCTAATTTGTATAACTCAGAACCCCGATTATAAATTACCAACTACAGCAAATTTATTACAAGAGAGATTAAGTTTAGGTAATGATCTTATTTGTTTTGACATAAATCAAGGATGTAGTGGTTATATTTTAGGCCTTAATGCTGCCTCATCTATTATGAGTCAAAATAATATTAACTCAGGAATTTTAATTACAAGTGATGCTTATTCAAAAGTTATGGATAAAAATGACTCAAAAACTAATCCACTTTTTGGAGATGGAGCAACTGCTACTCTTTTATCTAACTCAATGAAGCCTTTTTTTTTATCCTGGGACTGTGGAAGTGATGGGTCTCAGAATGAGGCATTAATAGTTAAAGGAGGAGGATCTAAAAATCCTTTAGAATTACCAATAGGAGAATATGCTTTAGAAATGTCTGGTAGGGAAATTTTTAACTTTGCTTGTACTGTAGTTCCAAAGGCTATATTAAGATGTATAAGTAAAATTAATATAGATCTTAATGAGATTGACTACTTTGTACTACATCAAGCTAATAAATATATTGTAGAGGCAATAGCCAAAATATTGAAGGTATCACACGAAAAGTGTCCTTTTCTATTACAAGAATCGTCTAATACTATATCATCTACAATTCCTATGGCCTTAGAAAAGTTAAAATTCAAAAATAAACTTAAAGGTAAAAAGGTTATACTCGCAGGCTTTGGGGTTGGTTTATCCTGGGGTATTGCTTGTGTCCAATTTTAATGTAATATAATAACATGACGGAAATTACTAATACATTTAATGAAATTATCAAAATTCTCAAAGAAGACTTCAGAGTTGATAAAAAAATAACTTATACTATGCCTGTTTCTAATTTAGAACTAGACTCTCTAGACTTTATCAACTTTATTTTTAAGGTAGAAGAAATTAATAATGTAAAAATTCCTAATGAATTCCTAGATAGTAAAGAAAATTTAACTTTATCAGATATATTAGAATACAAATAATATTTTAATTTTAACAGGTCTGTACAAATGCTTTGTATAATGCAATAGGTTGCATATTCCTCTTAGTAGAAATACAAATTTTTTCAGGATCCGATAGTTTTTGTTGTTTTTTTAAATTTATAAAGGAAGCTTTGTCTTTTGCCGCCAAATAAGGATTATCAAGCATTTGCTCTGACAAAGTACTCCTAAACTTTCCTTTATAATCATGCCCTGGTAATATGATAGTTTTTTTATCTAAATTAATTAAATTAGAAAAAATAGACTTGTACATCATTTCTGGGCTTCCGTCTGCTAGATCTGTTCTTCCTGTACTATTAATAAGAACAGTATCTCCTGTGAAAAGATATGGGCTTAAGAAATAGCAGAAGGATTCCTTTGTGTGCCCTGGAGTATGAAATGCCTTTAATTTAATATCTCCTATATTAAAAGTAGAAGAGTCGGTAATTAAGTTATTAGTAATTTTTTTAGTTTCTCCAGCACTTCCCATAAAATATTTACAATTTTTATTGAGGTAAACTAGTTTATTAGATCCCGATATATGATCAGCATGAATATGTGTATCAATAGTAAAGTTCAACTCAAAGTTTTTTTTAGAAGCAAATTTAATATAATAATCTACCATATCTTCAACTGGATCTAATATGACTGCAGTAGAATTTTTTTTATCAGATATTATATAAGCTAAAGACTTTGTGTCAGGATCTTGAATCTGATAAATAACAAACTTTTTTTTATTATAAATATTATATATAAACACTTATTTATAATAGCGGTTACTTAGTAGTAATCAATAAATTTTTAATGTATATCATTTTTATATAGTTGATGCTCTTCTAAATATCTTATGGACCTCAATGATATCGGATTTTGAAATATGTCCTTATTAAAAAGACTATCATAATATGGAACTAGAGAGTAGGAAGAAGTATTTGATGTCCAATAATTAATATATTTTTTTTCTATATTATACCAACTTTCTTTTCCAATAAAAAAATATATACTCTTTAGTATATTCCTTACTGGTCTTATCCAGACAGGAAAAACATTTTTTTTATTTATTGGTAATTCTTTCCAAATTCCTTGCCAATTCATATCAATTAATACTTTCCTGTAAAAATATTGATTCAATTTATTGGAGTAATCTAGTTGCTCGAAAAAGTTTTTTACAGGAAACTCCCATAATGGTAATCTCCAATCTCTATCAATAAATTCATATACTTTTTGCCCTGAAATTACAAATTTTATTTGTCTATGATACCATTCCATTGTCTCAAAAGAATTAAATAAATTAAAGTTTTTATCAGTTTCTAATAATAGCTTATTTAAAGTAAGATCAAATTCTTTTTCTAGCTTGTCTCTGTACGGGCTTGTTTTATATTTATCCCATAGAGAAAAGTGTTTGTTTAAAAATAGTTGCGCTAAATATTTTTTATTTAATTTCTTTTTATCAATAATGGATGCAAGTTGAGGTAGGTGTCCGCCAGAAATAAAATCTCCTGTATTGCCGTTTACAAATAATGCTTCTTGAGGAATTCTACTCTTTTTCATAAAATACCATAAAGCTGGTAAATCTTGTGCAAAAGGAACTGAGGAACATGAATCATAGAAACTTTGATAATTTTTAAATGCATCATTTTTAGAAAAGTTCCTTACTATTGAGGGTTTTGTTACTATCTCTATAAAAGGTATATTTATTTTGTTTGCTATTTCTTTGGCAATTTTGGTATCAGTATTACCCCTAAGACCATAGCTGTAGCATGTTATATTTTTATGACCATGCCTTAATATTCCGGATAAAATTAGTCTTGAGTCTAAACCTGCGCTTAACGGAATAAAAATTTTTCTATCATGATTTAAATCTACTAATCTAGAAAAAGTTTTATCTAAAATATCTATAAATTTTTTTTTTTTCTTTTTATAAGTATTGTTTCCTTTTTTATAATTATTGGTTGGAGAGTATGCAATAAATTTAACATTTTTGAGCTGACCTTTTTGTAAATAGGAAAAAGTACCTGGACTACATTTAGTAATATCCAAATATATTGTTTTATTACCAAGTGTGTATCCTCCAGCCATAATTTCTAATGCGCCTTGAAAGTTAAATTTTTTTTTAGCTAACTTGTTCCTTAAAGTTTTTGTGCAATTAGATAAAAAAAATATATTATTTTTTAAAATATAAAAAAGAGGATATGAGTTTATCCAGTCTGAAATCATTAAAATACTATTCTGGCTCATTATTACTAATGTATAATGCCCATCAAGCTCTTTCAAAAAACTTTTTAACGCACTTTTATTTTCTTTATTTAATATTTCTTTAACTAATTCTTGAATAGACCAATAACTATTTTCATCTTTTTTATAAAAAAACCCTGAAAAAAAAATGGTAAGCCCTTTATATTTTATTTTTTTCCAATGTTTATCTTTTTTAAATAAAAAAAATAAATTATTAACACTACCTGTCCAAAACATCTTCATTTAAAAAAACTACTATTAATTAGAAATTTGCAAAAATTGCTTAAATGATATTATTATAATTTAATTAGTATCATTTGTAATAAATAATTTTATAAGGATATATAAAAATGACATGGATGGATATGAAAAAGGCCTTTAATGATCTAAATAAATCTGTTGAAAGTAAAAAGGGTAGTTTAAAAAATGAATGGAAGAATTTTGAAAGCATAGCTAAAGAAGTTAGTCTTAAACCTCCAATAGCTTTAGATAATTTAACATCGTCCTTGTATAAAATAAGTAATGGAAATAAAAATATTGTTATTTTAGATCATGGTTGTGGCGGAGGGTTAAAAGCTTTTTATTTTATAGCGTTAGGTTATAAAAATATTTATGGTGTAAATGTAAATTATGATGTGAATCATCTTAATTTAATTTTAAGAAGAGTTTTTAAGATTACTGAAAAAAGATTTTATACTACAGATGGGAAAAACCTACCTTTTAAAAAAGATAAATTTAATTTTATATTAAGTTTACAGGTTTTAGAGCACCTTTCTGATAATTTTATAGATATTTATTATGCTGAGGAGGAAAGGGTCCTAAAAGAAAATGGTTACGCTTATCACGAAGTACCACACCTCTTAGTTCCATTTGAGTCACACGCTAGACTTTGGTTTGCTCACTGGCTTCCTGCTTTTACTCAACCATTAGTATATGGTATTCTTAAATCTATACAATTAAGAGAAAATAAGTTTTTCCAGGGAAAGGCTATTGCCAAAAGGTTTAATGGAGAGTTTCTTAAGTTAAGAACTCCGGCTTATCACTATAACAAAATAAGTATACATTTTGGTAGTTACAAAGATTTAACAGTTCAAAGACTTATAAAAAAAACAGATTTCAATTACTATGATAAGGACAATCCTGTAAAATTAAGGAAATTATTATCATTAATTTTTAGAACTCCTCTAGTAGGTTATTATTTAGCCTTACTTTGTAAAAATTTTTTTATGCTGCAGACTATAGCTAAAAAAGATAAGTAAGTTATTAGTTCTAAGCTCTTACCTAATTAAAAAATATAATTTTAAAATTATATATTTAGGCTAATATATTACTATTGAGTGATTATATTATAAAGTTATTCTTTATTTATTAAAATAAATTTAGTATAAAATAAGTTAGTTATATAACACTAACTGTATTATATTAATGTTATTAGATTATTATGATTTTGATGCCATCGTAAAAAGTTAAAAGGTGTCTACGATTAGCCGGATTAGCTCAGTCGGTAGAGCAACTGATTTGTAATCAGTGGGTCGGGAGTTCAAATCTCTCATCCGGCACCGCAATATGTATTTTCTATAAAATGTAGCTTTTATATTTTTTTTAAGATTTTTTTTGGTGGACCAAAATTAACTATTTTTTTATTAACTAAACTAGCAATATAGTCAGCGTTTTTTATTGAACTCATACGATGTGTAATTATTATGACTGTTACATTCTTTTTTTTTCTTAAGTGTTGTATTGTTTTTTTAATTCTTATTTCGGAAATAACATCTAGTGCACTAGTAGCTTCATCTAAAATAAGAATAGGTGCATTTGTGAGAAAAGCTCTTGCCAGTACTATTCTTTGTTTTTGTCCTCCTGATAGATTTTGTCCTCTCTCATACAAAATTGTTTCTAGTCCTTCAGGTAGCTCATTAACAAACTTGAAGGAACCTGAGGTAATCATGGCTTCCTTGATTTCCTTAAATGAAGCAGATTTATTAAAATAAGTAATATTTTCCCTTATAGTACCACTAAACAATAGAGGATCCTGAGGAATGAAAGCAATCCTTTTTCTTAAAGACCTTATAGAATATTTATTAATATTAACCCCATCAATTAGTATGTTACCCTCATGTGCCTTGATAAAAACAGGTAATAAATCTAACAATGTAGACTTTCCAGAACCTGACTTACCAACTATAGCAGTAACTTTATTAGCTGGAATTTCTAAATTTAATTTATTTAATACTAATTTTTTTCTTCCTTGATATGAAAAAGAAATATTATTGAAAACAATAGATTTTTTGAGGATTTTAAATTTTTTTCCAGAATATATATCTTCTTTGTAAGCATCTGCCTTATTTAAAATTGTATATAAACTAGATAGAGACGGTACTGTGGCAGCTATTGAATTAAAATTACCATTAAGTCTTTGTACGAGAGGAATCAGTCTTAATACTACTAAAACAAATAGAGTAATTTTAGAAAAATCAAAAGTTAAATAGCTTACTGATATTGACAATAATAGGATACTAAGTGTCATAGCAATTATGGCAATAAGTAATCTTGAAGAAGAGTTATATCTAATAGCGGCTAGTTGAAAAAATGCATAATCACCGGCTACCTGTTTAATCCTTTTGGCCTCGAATGAATTTAGATCTCCAAATTTAGAGAGTCTCCATAATCCAAAATATTCTGATAAAGCTGTGTAAAAAATATTTCTCAATTTAACAACTTCTTTACCTGCTTCATGAGATTTTTTTACGAAAAAATACATGGATCCTAAAATAATCATAAAAATAGTTAGCGCTCCAAAAGTTAATAATGGAGCAACATAAAACATAACGCATATGTATGCCATCATTTGAAAAAAGGCTCCTGAAAAATTTAGTAAGAACTTAAACAATGAACTAGTTCGTTGACACTCAACCTCACAAATAGATGTAAAGTTGCCTGTCTTAAACTTTCTAATGTAAGAAGAACTAGCAGATAAAATTTTTCTAAAACATAAAACTGTTAAATCTTTAGCTATGTTAAGCCTAGTTTTTTCTGTTTCTACTATTTCTAAAAGATTTATAGTTTGCCTTAATAAAAAAAAAGTACAAACGAAAGTTGACAAATATAGCAACTCAAATGGTATATCAAAGATATCAAAGAAATATACTAAGTTTTCTCCATAGTCTGTTGCTTCTATAAAGCTCTGTATATTTTGTTTAGAATCTATGAATTGCAACAGAGGCATAATTGATAAAACACTTAAAGTATCAAAAATCATAACCAATAAAGATAAAAAAATTAGAAATATTGTTCTATTTAAAGTAACTACCTTTAAGTAATAAAAACTATTGAAGGTAAGTAGTATATTTTTAATTAATTTTTTTACTTTGAACATTTTTATTTGTATTGATTTATGTGATACTAATTTTAAGTAGTTTTATTTGTTATAATACAATGATATATTATTTTTATCATTTTTGAGAAAAAAATATGCCCGTAAATAATATTTTAATATGGGGTGCAGGATCTCAATCTCTTGTACTAAAAACCATGATAGAAAGGGGCTTAGTTTATTTTGATCGAAAATATGAAGAAAATAATAAAATATCTTTTTTAGTTGATCCTTTTCTAGATGAACCAACATATAAAACAGATATTCCTTTTTTGAATAAAAAAAATGCTTTTAAAGTAGCCCTCAAACAGGTTAATAGTTTCGTAGTAGCAATTGCTGGTAGTAGTGGAATGGCAAGAGTTTTAATTTCAAAGGAGTTGATAAAGTTAGGCCTAAAGCCTCTAAGTGTAATATCATCCAATTCTATTATTGATAAAAAAACAACCCTTGGAAAAGGTATCCAAGTCATGCCCAACACTGTAATCAACTGTTATACTAGAATTAGTAATTTTAGTATAATTAATACATCAGCCAGCATAGACCATGAGTGTAGTGTAGGAGAGGGAGTACACGTAATGGGAGGAGTTTCTATCGCAGGTAGAGTAAAAATTAAAAAATATGCTACTATAGGAACTAATGCTACTATAATTCCAGATATAGAAGTTGCCTCTGGTTCTTATGTTGGAGCCGGAGCAGTAGTAGTAAAAAATATAAAAAAAAATCAAATAGTTATTGGAAATCCAGCTAAATTTTTAAAAGATAATATACATAACTGTAGCCTAGATTTTTTTAAATAAGTCATCTTACTTTAAATACTGACTCAATTTTATTTCCTTTAAGAAACTTTTCTGGATTTTTAGTATCCTTTTTGGATTTAAAACTACTTATAGCTGTTTTAAAATAATTTAAAGTTTTTTGTTTAATTCTGTTTTCACAATGACTTAGGCATAAATTTAAGCTAGCTCCTAAAAAAAGACCACTAGATAAAAGCTCTTGTCTCAACAGGCTATTAAAAATATCTTTATCTATATTTGTATTTCTTATATTTAGTCTCGGCCACCAATCATTTCCTTCAAAAATTATCTCTTCATTAAGTCCTTGCCTCTTTAAAATTTTATTTAATTCACTTTTTAATTCATTTCCTAGGTCTTCTAGCTTACTAATCACATTATCTCTTTTAATTATATTTATAGTTTTCAAACATGCTTCGATTGAAAGAAGTTCACCTGAAAATGTTCCTGAAATAAAAACATCGGCCAACTTTTTCATTATTTTTCTTTTTCCAACTAATGCTGCTAAAGGATAGCCATTTGCCATAGCTTTTCCAAAACATCCTAGATCAGGTGAAATACCATATTTTTTTGAAGCTCCCCCTAACATAGTTCTAAATCCACAAATAATTTCATCAAATACTAGGATAATGCCATAAAGGTCACAAATTCTTCTAACTTCTTTTAAAAAACTAATATCAGGCTTTTCAAAAGTATCAGGCTCAATTACTATAGCAGCAAATTTTTCAGGATTCTTTCCTAATACTTTTATCAAAGAATTAATATCATTAAATAAAAATTTTTTTGTTAAGTTTCTGACTGTTTTAGGAATTCCCGTGTTTCTTGAAGTAGTTCCTATATACCAATCATGCCAGCCGTGATAACCTGAAACTGCTATTAAGTCTCTATTAGTTACTGCTCTAGATAACCTAATGGCCGCAGACAAAACATCAGAGCCATTTTTAGAAAATTTTACCATCTCAGCATAAGGTATTATTTTGACTAATAATTCAGAAAGTTCTATTTCTTTAGGATGAGATAAAGATAAGATAGTTCCTTTTCTAGCTTGCCTATAAACAGCTTCATCTATCTCTTTATTGGCATATCCTATAATTATAGGCATAAGTGATAATAAGTAATCTATATATTTATTGTTATCTACATCTGTAATTATACATCCATTTCCTTTTGTAAGAAATAAAGGACTACTATTTAAAGGCCATTGCAAGTAAGACTTAGAAAAAGTCTGAGAGGCTGTAGGAATAATTTTTATAGCTTTTTTAAATAATATTTTGGAATTTTTATAAGGATTAATTTTTTTTTTATTTTTTTTAATTAAATTTAAAGAAATTAAAGAACCTTCATTAAGTTTAATGTGTTCATTAATTTTTTTTAAAGAAGGGTTTTTCTTCATAAAATGTATTACATCTCTCCAACTACAAAACTCATCTAATTGAGAATATATTTTACGAATTAAATTCAAATCCTCGTATCTGTCTAAGGTTAAACGATAACTTCCATAATTAACTCTACTAGTAAACTTTTCAACGTAAAATTTTCCTGATTTAATACCTTTTGGAACTAGACCATGCATGTAAGGAGTAACATGCTCTTTTAAAAAGGGGTGCTTTGCTTCTTTATATGTTTTCTCTAGTGCATGCATAGAAAACACTTCTACATCTATACCGTCTGGAAAAGTTCTATTAAATGTGTTTGATATATAATCACATTTTTTTATTTTAATTAATTTTATTGCCTGATCTATAACATTTGGATCTACTAAAGGACAATCTGCAGTTATGCGAACAATAAAATCAGGCTTAGATTTATTTCCTATCTTATAAAATCTGGATAATACATTATTAACACTTCCTTGAAAAAAGTTAATATTATTTTTCTCTGAAGTTTTTTTTAGGATTGTATCTTTTTCTAATTTAGTAGTAGCAATCCATATTTCACTTGTTAGCTTACTTTTTTTAACTCTTTCCACTACTCTCTGAATACATGTTTTTCCAGCAATATCCATTAGTACCTTGTTTGGCAGTCTAGTAGAGCTTACTCTAGCTTGTATAATGCAAATAACTTTACTTTTTTTATTTTTCATTATGTATAACATTAATTAGTTTTTTATTTTCATTTAGCGCTGTAATGTTTCTTGATATTAGTTTTACTCTTCTCTCTAATAGGTTGTATGAAATAGCAGATAAGTGGGGTGTCATTACTATATTATTTAATTTTCCGAAGTTAAATCTTGAAGGTTTAAAACACTCTTTGCTTTTGCTTTCTGGATACTTATACCATGTATCTATAATAGCCCCACCTATTAAGTTCTTTTTCAAAGCAGTATATAAATCTTTTTCATTTACTATGGGTCCTCTTGCTACGTTTACTATTACACATGTATTTTTCATCAAGCTAATTTCTTTTTTTGTAATTAAATTAAGTGTAGTTTCATTTAAATCACAAGCTATTACAAAGTAATCAAACTCTTTAATATTTTGAATAAAGTTTTTAACTAACAAATTTTTTTTAAAAAACTTCTCTTTTTTTATTCTAGTTCTGGTAATCACAGTGATTTGTGAATTAAATACATGAAGTTTTTTTGCTAATTCTTTTCCTATTCTTCCATACCCTAGAATTGCAACTTTTTTATCATTTAACTCTCCATGGGGATTATTTGAGAACATCATACTATCTTCCCAGTTATAGTTTTTAAATTTATTTATTTTATTAAATAGTTTTATTTCCCAATTTAAAAGATTTGCAATTATAAACTCAGAAATAGCTATCTCGTGCTCATAAACATTACATACTTTACAACCTTTAGGTATCAGTGAAAAGTCAACACCGTCAGTACCAGAGCCAGGAAGGTGTATAAGCTTCAAATTTTTAGTTTTTGGTATATCTATTTTAAGATTTTCTCCCCATATTGATTTTCCCCACGTCATTGATATTAATACATCAATATTTTTAAGTTTTTGTGCACTAATTGTGTTAAATTGGCCAAATTGTTTAATAATGTAATCTTTTTTTAGAAATTTCTTTAACAATTTTGTGTATGATGAGCGACCTATTACACCTATTTTCATATATAAACTTTTGATTAATTAATAATTTTAAATTATCATATATTAATTTAATATTTAATAGTTTGAATTACAACACTTATATAATAGCAGAAATTGGTATAAACCATGAAGGTAGTTTTAGTCTATGTAAAGAAATGGTTTATGCTGCTAAAAAGGCTGGAGTAAATGCCGTAAAACTTCAGACTATTGATCCTCATAAATGCTACGCTAGTAATACAGAAAGCTTTAAACTCTTTTCTAAAGCCAGTTTAAGTAAATTAGAAACAAAAAAAATCTTTACTCTAGCCAAAAATCTTGAACTGGATATTTTTACTACAGTTGGAGATATAGAAACTGCAGATTGGGTTAAAAATCTTAAACCCTCAGCCTGGAAGATTTCCTCTAGCTTAATAACACATATACCTCTTATAGATCACCTAGCTGGTTTTGAAGAGCCCTTATACTTGTCAACTGGATTAGTAAATGATAAAGAAATTAAAGATGTAATTAAAGTACTTAAAAAGAAAAAAAAAAATAATTACAGTTTGCTTCATTGTGTAAGTAAATACCCTACCAAACCAGAAGAAGCACACTTGGCTCGCATCCAGTATTTAAAAAATAAATATAAAGTTAATATAGGCTACTCTGACCATACTATAGGTAGATTAGCATCCTGTATTGCGGTCTCTAATGGCGCGGTAATAATAGAAAAACATTTTACTAATAATAATAAAAAAAAAGGCTATGATCATAAAATTTCTTTAGATTATAAGGGCATGAAAACTCTAGTAGATAGTATAAAAGAAACTGAACTTATGTTGAATAAAAAAAGTGATTTTCTGAATATAATTAAAGAAAATAGAATGAAATTTTTAAGAGTAATAGTAGCTAGTGAAATAATAAAAAAAGGAGAAAAGTTTACTAAAAAAAACCTTTCTGCTAAAAGAGTTTTGAACAATACTAACGCTATCTCTCCTTATTTTTTAAAAAAAATTATAGGAAAAACTTCATTATCAAATTATAGCATTGATCAAGCTATTAAAAATAAAGAGATGTAAAATGACTAGAGTGATGATTACTTGTGTAGGTGGAGAGTTAATGCCCTATACTATTAAATATCTTAAAAATATTAAAAATATCAAGTTAACTATCATTGGTACTGATAATGATATAAATGCTACCGGTAAATTTTTTTGCGATAAATTTTATGCAGTTCCTAAAGGTAACCATAAATCTTATATTTCAAAGTGTATCGATATAGTTAAAAGAGAAAAAGTTGAATTAATTATTCCAACCTCTGATGAAGAAGCAATGGCTCTGTCAAAGAAAAAAAATCTTTTTAATGAAAAAAATGTAACGATTGCATGTATTGATTATTCTACTCTTAAAATTATAAATGATAAGTCCAAAACTTATAGTCGCTTAGCTAAGGCTGGGATTCAGGTAGCAAAATGGGATAAAATTAAAAGTGAAAAATTATTAATTGAAAAATTACATATTTACTTTGAAAAATATGGAGGTGCTGTTGTAAAACCCACCTCAGGTAGAGGGTCAAGAAATATTTTTATAATTAGTAAAAATAAGAATAAATATGTAGATAATAAAAATATTACGAAACTAGATCGAATTAAAGATTTTTACCCTATTCTAAAGAAAAATAATTTTTTAAATAATTTTATTATAATGCAAGAGTTGTATGAACCTGTTGTTGACATAGACTTATTATCTTGGAGAGGAAACCCTATATCTATAGTACCGAGAAAAAGAAACCATCCCTTATTACCTAATATGGGACACACAATTTTAGAAAATAAGGAGTTAGTATCATTAGGAAAAAAAATTATAAAAGAATTTAAGTTATCCTGGTTATATGATTGTGATGTTATGTTTGATAAAAATAAGAGTCCTGTAGTTATAGAAATAAACCCAAGACAAAGTGGAAGCATAGCAGTAAGTATTAGTGCAGGTTATAAAATTTATGAAAATTTAATTAGACTTTTTTTAGGTAAAAGAATGAGTGTTGATACTAAATATAAAGAAAAGATAATAATTCCTTATAATTCATTAATTGAAATAAAAAACACTAAGCCTTATAATTAATTAAATATCTTGTTATCTCATTTGCAATCCTTAGTGCCCCTTTACCATCAACATTCTTTAAACCTTGTTGTCTAATATTTTGTCTTAATTTCTTGTTTGTTTCCATCTGTAGTATTGCCTTTTCTATCGAAACAAGGTTGTCTTTAGCTTCGATTGCACAATTTTTGCTTTTCCATTTTTTTATTAAATAATCATGTCGTTTGCTTTGAGAGATTAATATACTAGGAACCCCTACCGCTAATCTTTCTAAATAGGATAATCCAGGAGCACCTATTGCAAATTGGCATTTCTCGTAAATTGAATTCATATTTTCAGCCTCTATAATCAACTGGATATTGTCTTTATATTTTTTTATTTCTTCTTTAACTTGTTTTAAAATAGGTGATTTTTTTCCAAGTGTAATTATAGTATTAAAATTAAAAATTTTTTTTTTATAATTTTTTTTAATTACATTAATTATCTTAAGAGTAACACCCTTACTATCATACATTCCCATCGATACTAAAAATGTTTTTTCTTTACTAATAGTAGATTTTTTTAAGTCAACAGGAGCAAATTTTGGTCCTATAAAGTATCTTATATTTTTTACTTTTTTAAAGGTAATTGGCTGAGGACTAATTAAAATATTTGCATTAATATTTTCGTAACTATCAAGAATAACAGAGGTTATTACAGTTTTATTTAATTTTTCTAAAATATTTTTTTTGATGGCATAGCTATCTATAAGCATCATACTTATATATTTTTTTTTACATAACTCTATGCTTTTATCAATTTCTTCCTTGCTTTTTTCTATATGAACTTTATCTCTAGGGAAAAAATTAAAAATTTTTTTTTCTGGCTTATCTAGAAACCATATAATTCTATGCTCTAGATACTTTCTTATTACTATACATCTATTGATATGTCCTTCGCCAGACCCCCTGTAGTTTGCTACTCTCATTCCTATTAAAAACATACTTATATAATGTATATTATTTATCCAAAATATTTAGTAATTTTTTACAAATAAGCTTTATATCTCTATCTTTTAAATCAGGGTAAAGTGGTAAACTTAATGTGCTATCATAATATTTTAATGTATTTGGAAATTTATTACTTGCTAAATCTATGTAATATGGCTGAAGAAATATAGGGGTATAATGTATTTGAGTTCCAATTCCAAATTGCTCTAGTTTGTGCATAATATTTATTCTTTTTTTTTTAATCTTTTTAAAGTCCACTGATATAGAAAATAAATGCCACACATGAGCGTTTTCATAATTTGGCCAACTAGGAGTTTTGATGTATTTACAATTCTTTAGTTCTTTTTTATATATTTTTACTATTTTTCTTCTTTTGTTTATTCCTTCCTTAAGTCTCGAAATTTGAGAAATACCTAGCGCACAACTAATCTCATCAATTCTATAGTTCCAACCCAACTCTTTCATATAATTTTCCCATTTATTATTACGTTTTTTTGTTAGCCCATGACTTCTATAGATTTTTATTTTTTCTGCTAAACTCTTATTATTTGTAGTAACGCAACCACCTTCACCAGTAGTAATATGCTTAATAGCGTGAAAACTAAATGATGATGCTATACTATATTTACAAGATCCTGTTATTATCTCTTTACCATACTTATTTTTAAATGATGATCCTGGTGCGTGACAAGCATCCTCAATAACATAACAATTATATTTTTTTGCTAAATAATTGACTTCTTCCATATCTAGAAGTCTTCCTCCTAAGTGAACTACTGATATAATATGAATGTTTTTATTTGCTTTCAAAATTCTTTCAGCAGATTTTAAATCCATCAAACCAGTATTTGGATTTACATCTGAAAGGTATACTTTTGCACCGCACATCCGAGCAGCATTTGCTGTAGCTACAAATGTTAATGGTGTAGTTAATATATGTTTTTTTGGTCCAGCATTTAATGCCATGTAAATTAAATGAAGTGATGCTGTTCCTGAGTTGCAAGCTACTACGTATTTTGAATTGAAACAGTTAGCTAATTTTTTTTCAAAATCAATTAGGTTTTCTCCCTGTGTTAAATATCCTTTCTCTAATACTTCCATAACATTATTTATATCTTTTTTGTTTATGTTAGGCTTTGAATAAGGATAATTTAGGTTCTTTACTTTAGCCAAAACTTATTTACCTAAAATACTTTCTATTTCTGATCTGCTCATTAGCAAGCTTTCTTTTGAACTTTCATATTCAAAATTCTCTGCAACATTTTTTCCTCTATCAAGTTTGTCATCAAGCAACTTAGTATTCCACCAGTTTAATGCTGGTTTTATTATGTAGTAATTATTCATATCAATACATAATCTTGACTCTTCTTTAGGTATCATAATTTCATGGAGTTTCTCTCCAGGCCTAATTCCTGTGAGATAGAAGTTATTTTCTCCTGCCATGGCTGTAATTAAATCGATAATCCTTATACTTTTTATTTTAGGCACGAAGATTTCACCACCGTACATATTTTCTAAGGATTCTGTTACAAAATTCACACCCTCTGATAATCTGATAAAAAACCTTGTCATATTTACATCAGTAAGTGGTAGCTTAGTATTACCCTCCTTTAAAAGCTTTTCATAATGAGGGATAACACTTCCTCTAGAACCTAAAACGTTTCCGTATCTAACTATAGAAAAACCAGTGCTAGGCTTTCCTGTAAGATTATTAGCTGCAATAAAAAGTTTATCAGCACAAAGTTTAGAAGCACCATAGAGATTTATTGGATTAGCTGCCTTATCTGTTGATAATGCTATAACTTTACTCACATTATTAAAAATTGCGGCATCAATAATATTTTGAGCTCCTATTATATTTGTAGCAATACATTCCGTTGGATTGTACTCTGATGCTGTAACATGCTTCATAGCAGCGGCATGTACTACTATATCAATATTAGAAAATGCTCTGTTAACTCTATTAGAGTCTCTAACATCGCCTATAAAATATCTAAGACAACTATATTTATCTGGAGAGTACTTTTGTGACATAATATATTGCTTTTGTTCATCTCTACTAAATATTACTAGTTTTTTTGGTTTATAATTAGATAATATTGTTTTTACTAGCTCATTACCAAATGATCCTGTACCGCCAGTAACTACTATAGATTTTCCGTCAAAAGTGCTCATTTATTTATTAATTTTTTATTGCTTATGATATATCATTTACAAAAAAGAAGGTATAGTCTAATTTACTATCTAAATCAATACCCTAAGAAGAATCATAAAATTTTATAAAATTACTTTTTTCAAAATTATAAAAGCTTCTGCCATTTCTAAACCTGACTCTGCACCTCTCTTTACAGCTAAAGACTTGATGCTTTCAATTGACCTAGGATGAGGAAAGTGTCCTATTTCTTTTGCATAACATTCCAAAGCTTCAACTTTCTTTTTCCATATATCGCTAATTGATATATATAGATTAGGCATAAAAATATATTTTTGTATATTAGGTGCTTGTTCGGTATTCGAAGGAGTTTCAAATGCTCTAATCTCTGGCATTTTTAAACCTAGCCTCATAGGTCTCATTGCCACTAAGCTTGCATCTGCTATAACCTGGTGGTCTTTGTTTATATCAGAAGGGTTATGAATATAAACTATACTAGGATTTATATTATCTATAATGTCTTCTATGATAGTTACTAATTCTAATTGTGGAACTGCATCTAATTTTTGGTCTTCAAATTCCTTTATCCCTAATAATTTACAGTTAGTTAAATCACACCAGCTTTGCGCTGCCTTTAATCTGTTAGGGTTTTTTTTTATATTATCCTTAGCACCTTCACCATCCGAAAAAATTAGTATATAAACATTATCTTTATCTAAAGAGTGCTTTATGAGTGATCCTCCTGGTCCAAGCGCCTCATCATCAGGGTGAGCAACTATACACAATATATTTTTTTTTTTCATTAAACACTTAAATTTCCTTATAAGATTTTTAATTCAATATATTTACCACTTTAACGGATTATAAAGTTTTTCATCAATATTTTTTTTCCAATTAGAATATATAATGTTTTTAAACTTTATATTAACTATTTCTCTAAGCTGTTGAACTGACTCAATACCAACTATTATTTTTGTTATTTTCTTTTCCAATAATATAAAATTTATACAAGCATCTATTGCTGAGATATTATTTTTTTTTAGCCAATTATGGTATTGAAACCATTCTGATTGAAATTGAGAAAATTTAGCTGGAAAATCCTTATATTTAGTTAGAAGTAGTCCTTGTAAAAAGACTGACCTAGCATGTAATTCTACTTCTTTTTTATATAAAACATCAATCCAACCACTATTTTTCATTCTTTGATCAAAAAGGTTATAAGGAAATTGTACTATCTCAGGCTTTAGTTTTTCAAAAACTAAATCTAGTTCATCTGGTTCATAAATAGTTATCCCCACTTTTTTAAACAAGTTTTTTCTTTTTAACTTTTTAGCTTCTTCCCAGATTGAAAAAAATGGTTCTTTTAATAAATAACTCGGGCTTCTAAATAAAATACCGTATAAGTTATTAGTTTTTAAATTATTTAATGATTTTTCTATAATTTTCTCTATAACCTTTTTAGGATCTTCTCTTGTATTTTCTATTTTTGGAATTTTCGTAATAATTTTAAAATTTTTGGTATTTAGATTTCCAATCATGCTCTCACTATTTCCATAATCTGGAGATGTATCTATAAAGTTTAAGTGGTTTTTCTTTGCAAAATTAATTATACAGGTGAGCTTTTGTAAGTTAACCTCATTATCTTTATTAAAGGCTCCATATTTATTACCAAATTGAGCTCCACCCAATATAAACTTATTTTTGAGCATATTTATTAATAAGATTATTATATGCTTCATACAAAAAAATAGAGGTAGCATTAGAAACGTTAATACTAATTTCTTGCTTAAATGTTTGAATAGATAGCAAATAATCGCAATTTTCTTTTACAAGTCTTCTAATGCCCTTTCCCTCAGATCCTATAACTAATAAAATTTTTTGAATAGATTTAAATTTAGAAAAGAAGGTATTAATTTTCATATTACCATTATGATCTAAGCCAATAACCCACCACCCCTCATTTTTAAAATTTTTAATTGCTTGATTTAGGTTGTTAGTTTTAAATGTAGTTAACATATCAAATGCTCCACAAGAGCTGTTTAGGATAGTATTATTTTCATAAGGGGTATTCCTCCTCTCACTTAAGATAAAGTCGGCCCTAAAGGCATGCGATGATCTATAAATAGCTCCCACATTATTTGGATCTGTAATCCCATCTATAATAACTCCTAATGATCTTTTTTTTTCTTTAAGATCTTTAAGGAAATCAAAGTAATCTTTAAGCTCTAATTTTTTACATTTTGCTATAATACCTTGATGTTTAATAGTTGTAGAAAAATTTTGTTTTATAAAATTTTTTTTCATCTCTTTTATTAAAAAATTTTTATTACTTTTATTTTTATAAACTTCTAATTGTTTTTCAAAATTCTGGTTTTTTTCTGATAAATATATTTCCTCTATTATCCTATTTGGATTTTTTAAAGCACCAAAAACAGCATGTTTCCCATAAATTAAAATACTATCTTCTAAAGATGTTTGAGATTTTTTTTTCTTTATTTCTCTCATTTTTATATTGTAGTCTATTTAATTCTTACATAGTTATTTTTTTTTTTTTTTGCTATATTTTCTAGATACAAATATTTTATTTTTACCTATAATATATTTATAAATTTTGAATTTTTTATAAATGGCTAGTTATCACACCTTGAAAAGGCTTTGCTTCTTGACTTTAGCTTCTGTACTTTTCCCATTATCGTTATTGTCCCCTGTAAGCCTCTGGATCCCACTCTTACTATCATCTGTGCTTTTATTTTTTTTTCACAAAGAAAAGAGTTTTTTTTTAAAAAAAGTCTCAAATCAAGAATTACTTTTAATAACTTTTATTATTTATTCTATTGTGACCATCATCTGGACCATTGACTTTTCTTTTGCATTAAAGAAAGTTTTTGAAATTATACTTTTTTTCATTTGTTTTAGGGTATTGTTGTGTAGTTCATATAACCTTTCCTATAAAGCTACTATATTAAAAGCATTAACTTACTCTTTTTTCCTTACTACTCTGCTTATTTTAATTGATGTATATTTCGTTCTAGGTATAAAACCATGGCTCTCCATAAATTTTGATAATATTTTTAATCCTCCAGAAAACGGTCAAAGGTTTGTTAATTATTTTGATTTTAAATATAATTTTGGAAAAGGAATGTCAGCAGGATCTTATAATAGAGCACTCGCTACTTTAAGTATTTTTTCTTTTATAGTAATAGCTGCTAACTATAAAAATAGATTCCTTGTATCTAGTTTAGCCATGTTATTAATTTTAACCATTCTTTTAGGTGAAAGTATAACTGCGAAGTTAGCTTTAGTACTTTCAGGATTGGTTGCTTTGACTTTATTAATAAAAAGAAATATTATAGCTAAAATATTAGTTGTACTGCTTTCTTCATATCTGATTTTTATACCAGTAATAATAAAATATTCAAAAAAAGAGAACTGGACTGAAGCTAGACGCATAAATTATGAAAATCTTTATAAGGTTACAAGAAATATTGAAATTCAGCAAATAGCACAGCCTGAAAAAATAAATTATATTCTATTTCTTAAAAAGTACTATTATATTTCTTTTATAAGATTTGATCATAGATTTGCTATTTGGAATTATACTGCTGAAAAAATATTTGAAGAATTTTTATTTGGTCATGGTTTATTTAGCTCTAAAAAATTAGGTGATAAAGATAAGCTTAGCCTTACTGAATATAACATTGATTACAAGACTACAAAAATTCGCTATTATCCGGCAATACCTCTACACCCCCACAACAATGCTTTACAAATTTGGCTTGAGTTAGGTTTTTTTGGAATCCTTTTATTTACTTTATTACTAAATAGTTTATTTAAAAAAGTACTATCATTTAATTCTAATAATAAGATTTCTAATTGTTTAGTAGTTGGTTCCTTCTTTTGTATTATAATTATAAATCAATCAAGCTTTGGTTTCTGGCAATTTTGGTGGTTGGCTTCAATTTCATACTGGGTTATATTTGTAAATATTTTAAATACAAATATTAAGCCTTTAAAGAAATAACAAAAATTCCTGTAACTATTAATGTTGCTCCTATCCAATAATTATAACTAAGTTTTTCTTGAAAAAGAAATATACTTAAAATAGGAATTATTACCATTGCCAAAGCTGTAAAAGGATATGCTATGCTAAGGGGAACTTTTTGTAAAATAAACAACCAAAAAAGAGTAGCGCTAGCATAAACTACTAAGGCAGAAAAAAAATATGGTATCTTGATTAAAGTAATAAAAGTATCAAGCACCCTATTAATATTAAGACTCAAATGAGCTTGTGATAATATAATTGCAGTTTTTTTAAATAAAATCTGACCTATACACATTAATAAAACGAATAATATTAGATAAAAAAAATAAATTGATTTCATAAAATTCCTCTTTATTAGTTTTAATAATGATAGTTAAAAAAAAACATCAGTTTTAAGTATTAACTAGTGGTGCCCACTCCCGGACTCGAACCGGGACGTCCTTGCGGACAAGGGATTTTAAGTCCCTTGCGTCTACCAATTCCGCCAAGTGGGCATTATTGCGTTAAAAATTGAATATTAGCTTTGGTAAGAAATTTACACAATACTTTTATTGCCTTATCTATAATTTTATTTTCTGTGCCTCTAAAAATTAAAGTAGTTCCAATTTGCGGAGGCTTGTAAAAAGGATAACTTCCTATTTCTATGGTTTCATATGTTATCTGTAAATCCTTTAAAAAAGCCGCTATATCTCCCTCTGGTTTCAATACTTTTATGCTTTTAGAAAAGATTTTTTTTCCTAATATCAATTTAGTCTCTATATCTTCTATAAACATCGCTTGCATTATTTTAGGAACTCCAGCCATTACCCAAACATTTTTGACTTTAAATCCTGGAGCAGCACTAACAGAATTTTTAATTAATCTTGCACCTGTGGGAATGAAAGCCATTTTTAGTCTTGCTTCATTAAGTTCAAATCCTGTTTTCAAGTAGTGATTTTTTAATAATTTATGTGCTACTTTATTTAAAACTAGCTTTCTATCAAATGCCAAAGATATACACTCTGCTGTAATATCATCGTGAGTTGGACCAATGCCTCCTGTGGTAAACACATTATTATATTTCTTAGCAAGGGTTTTTATTGTTCTAATGATTTGCAATTTATCATCTTTTATAATTCTTACTTCTTTCAATTCGTGTCCTATGGAACTACATCTTTTTGCTATAAAATTAACATTAATATCCTGAGTTTTACCTGATAAAATTTCATTACCTATAACTAATATTGCTACAGTATTTTTTTTTTTAGTTTTATTCATAGTTACTATTATATTTATATTTTTTTTAATTAAATCTGATTTTATTAATATTTCAATAATATTCTAATTTTTTAATAATTTTAAGCTAAAAAAAAATAGGAATGAAAATCTACTAATTAAAGTGTATTATTTAAATATAAATTATATATAACATTGATTGAGGTTAATTTTAAAATGAGTAATAGAGATGTAGTGTTTGATGAGTTTCAAAATCCAATTGTTATTCATAATCAAGATGACTCTATAAAGATGAGAAAAGCAGGTGCATTAGCTTCTAGTGTTTTAGACTTTATAGAACCTCATGTCAAAGAAGGAGTTACTACTGACTCATTAGATGCTTTGTGTAATCATTACATACTAAAAAATAATGCTATTCCAGCGCCTTTAAATTATAAGGGCTTTCCTAAGTCAATATGTACCTCTATAAATCATGTTGTTTGTCATGGTATACCAAGTCCTAAAGTTCTTAAAAACCATGATATTATAAATATTGATATAACTGTTATTTTGAACGGATGGCATGGCGATACAAGTAGAATGTTTAGTGTAGGAGAACCAAAATTAAAAGCGAAAAAGCTTATAGATATAACCTACGAAGCAATGTGGAAGGGAATTAGCATAGTTAAACCAGGAAATACACTAGGTGATATAGGAGCAATTATTCAAGATTTTTCTGAGAGTAGTGGTTACTCAGTAGTTAGAGATTTTTGTGGGCATGGAATAGGAAAAACATTTCATACAGCACCAAACATATTACATTATGGAAAAAATAAACAAGGTATAGAATTAGTAGAAGGTATGTTTTTTACAATTGAGCCAATGATTAATTTGGGTAAAAGAGATGTTTTGATTTTAGATGATGGATGGACTGCAGTAACTAGAGATAAACAACTTTCTGCGCAATATGAGCATACTATTGGAGTAACAAAAACGGGTTATGAAGTATTTACTATTTCAGCAAAAGAAAAAGAGAAAGGAAAAGTTTTTAGTTGTTAAATTTAAAAAAAATATTAAAATTAAATCATGTCATATCATCCAATTTTAGGTATTTTAATATTTTTAGTCGCTATTATTTTATCTTTTATGTTAGGTAAAAGTGCTTTCAGGAAATACAAAATTCAAGTAAATACTTCTCAGTCAGAATCAACTTCTAATAAAGAAAAAAAAAGTAGACCAACTGAGGGAGAGATTACATCGCCTGATGCTCCCTGGTTAAAAGAATAATATAGTAAATTATTATTTTTACTTTATTAAGTGTAGATAAATTTATAAATGTTATTATAATTAAGATATGAGATTTTTAATTTTGCTAATATTATTTACCTTTTCTTTTAACTTTAACAGTTTTACCAATGAATTTGAAAAAGCAAAACAGTTGATAGAACTTAGAAAAGCTAGCATGCAAGGCATTTGGGCAAGAGTGAAAAGACTAGCCCCCTTTATTGATGTTGATGATAATCTAGACTATAATCAAGATTTAGCTATACAAGATGCCAAAGATATTAAGCTTTTGTTAAATAAAACCAAAGATCTTTGGCCAATCAGTACTAATTTGTCCACAAAAAACCTTACCAATGCCACCCCAGCTATTTGGGCAGTAGAAGAATATTTTAATAAACTCTATACTAAAGCACAAACTGCTGCTAATAACTTAGAAATAGCCCTTAATAAAAATGAGTGGGATAAAGTTGATCTAGAGATGTGTAATTTAGGTGCTGCATGTGGCACTTGTCATGCAAGCTTTAGGCGTTTATTAACATCTCAGTTAGCTAATGAAGCTTCTGCATGGTCAGGAAAATATATAAAAAAATGTATTAATTAAATATTTACTGCAAATTTGAGTTTTTAAGAACGTATTTTCCATCAACTATACCTTCAAATAAAGCATCTATCTGCGGGTGTGAACATGGATCAAGATTTTCATCATGTAAAAGATTTTGCTGAGATACATATGCTATGTAAGGCCCATCTTCATTTTCTGCAAAAAGATGATAGAAAGGTTGATTTCTCTTAGGTCTTATATGTGAAGGAATAGATTCATACCATTCTTCACTATTCATAAACTCTGGATCTACATCAAATATTACTCCTCTAAAAGGATAAAAACGGTGTTTGACCACTTCTCCTATTGTAAATTTAGGGGAATCTAAGCTTTCTATCTGTTTTTCCATATAATATTTTTTTATGTTATATTATAAATATAATTTATTAGAAAGTAATTTTCAATGTTGTAATAATTATTAATTTTATTAAGGTTTTTTAATGAAGTTTGGAATAGGACAACCAATCACTCGACTAGAAGATAATAGGCTACTAACTGGAAACGGTTTATACACTGATGATATAGCCTTTGAAAGCCAAGCATATCTTTATGTAATGAGGTCTCCTTATCCAAGTGCTAAAATTTTAGACATAGATTTATCAGAAACAAAACATATAAGTGGCCTTATAAAAATTCTAGACTGGGAAGATTTAAAAAATCTCAAAGTAAATGCTATGCATACAACTTTTTTATTAAAGAATAAAGACGGTAAAGATATGATAGATACACCTAGACATATTTTAGCGAAAAATTTTGTTAGATATGTTGGCGATCCAGTCCTTGCTATAATAGCAGAGTCATTAGAAATTGCTGAATTAGTTGCTGAAAATATATTGATAACTTATGAAGAAACAAAAAGTGTTACAAATGTTTCTGAGGCCTTAGAAAATAAGGCGCCTATTGTTAGGGAGCAATTACCTAATAATTTATGTTTTGATTGGGAGCTAGGAAATAGGAAAGAAACCATTAATAATATTAACTCCTCAACTTATAAAGTAGATATTGAGTTAATTAATAATAGATTGGTACCTAATCCCATGGAATGCAGAAGTACAATTGGTATATATGATAAAGATAAAGATGAATATACTCTTTACTGTTCTAGTCAAGGAGTCCATAGCCTCAAAAGAAAACTAGCAAAAATTTTCAATAAGTCAGAAAGCAAAATTCATGTAATTACAAAAGATGTGGGCGGTGGATTTGGAATGAAAATATTTAATTATCCTGAGTATATTTTATCCCTAGCAGCATCAAATATAATACGTAGACCAGTAAAATGGAAAGCTTCTAGAACTGAAAGTTTTCTGTCAGATATTCATGGTAGAGATCATTTCAGTAAAGCTACTATAGGGATAAATTCAGACTATAAATTTACAGGATTGTATGTTGAGACATTAGCTAATATAGGGGCATATATGTCTGATTTTGCAGTTTTTATTCCAACTTATGCAGGAACTGGGATGCTCACGGGCTGCTATGATATACCTAATGCTTATGCTAATGTTAAAGGAGTTTATACAAATACGGGACCAACAGATGCATACAGAGGGGCAGGAAGACCGGAAGCTGCCTATCTAATAGAAAGACTTGTTGATAAAGCAGCACGAAAAGTAAATCTAGATCCAGTTAAAATTAGACAGATTAATTTAATAGATAAATCTATGATGCCATATAAGACTGCTTTAGGCCATATTTATGATAGTGGTGATTTTAAAAAAAATCTGACTCAAGCTACTAAAGTATCTAAAATGACCAGCTTTAAAAAAAGAAAAATAGAGTCTTTTAAAAACGGTTTTTTTAGAGGAATTGGCATTTCAACGTATATAGAGGCATGTGGTGGTGGTGGACCAGAATTTGTTGTAATAAGTATAGGAAAAAATGGGAATATAACTGTAAAAATTGGCACACAATCGAATGGACAAGGTCATGAAACATCCTATGCTCAAATAGCAGCAGAAATATTGGAAGTAGATATTTCAATAATCCAAATAGTCCAAGGTAATAGCAAAGAGATAGAAAAAGGGTCTGGAACAGGTGGGTCGAGATCTACACCTGTTGGAGGTAGTGCACTAAAAATAGCTTCAGAAAATCTTATTAACGAAATGAAAAAAGTTTTAGCAAAAAAGTTAGGAGTATCTGAGTCCATTTTAACTTATAAGAAAGGATCCTTTTATTACAAAAATAAAATGTATTCTATTGCTGATATAGCAAGTTATTATCAAGTAAGTGATGATCAAATACTAGAAGCTAAAGGTTCTTGGGCCCCTTCCCAAGGAAGTTTTACTTTCCCTAATGGAACTCATATATGTGAATTAGAAATTGAAAAAGAAAGTGGAAGAGTGGTAATATTGTCATATTACGTAGTAGATGATTTTGGTAAAGTAATAAATCCGTTACTGTTAGAAGGACAAGTTCACGGAGGTATTGTACAAGGAATAGGACAAGCCCTGTATGAAGAAACTATCTATAACGAAGATGGGCAGCTATTAAGTGGCTCTCTTATGGATTATGCTATACCTAGAGCCAGTGATATCCCAAACATTAATTTTTCTTATAATGAAGTTATTTGTAAGACTAACCTTCTTGGTATAAAAGGAGCCGGTGAGGCTGGTGCAATTGGTGCTCCTCCTGCAGTAATCAACGCCCTCTGCAACGCATTAGATGTTGACCACATTGATATGCCTGCTAAACCAGAAAAATTATGGAAGTTGATAGAAATAAATAATAGAAAATAAAAATTATAATCACTTAACTATTCACAACAAAAGCCTCATCCCATGTTCCTTTAGTAGATGCTTTTGAATATTCAGTGGCTCTATTCTCAAAAAAGTTTGCATGTTCAACTCCATTCAGCATAACATCAATCCAAGGCAAAGGATTGTTACTTATATTGTAAATAGGTTGTAGATTTAATTGGCTTAGTCTAATATCTCCAATATATCTAATATATTTTTTAACATCCTCAGGATTTAATCCTTCTACGCTACCAAGCTCAAATGCTCTATCTATAAAAGCATCCTCATGAGAAATCATAGTATTACATGCTTTATATAAATCTACTTCTAGCTTTTTTTTATCTACATCATCATTTTCAGCTAAAAAAGTATTATATAATTTTATAATGGATGCAGTATGTAGGCTTTCATCTCTTGCTGACCAAGTAACAATTTGTCCCATACCCTTCATTTTATTAAATCTTGGAAAATTCAATAATATTGCAAATGTGGCAAAAAGTTGTAATCCTTCTGTAAAAGCTCCAAATATAGCAAGAGTCTTAGCTATATCTTCTTTGGATTTAGTATTAAACTGTTGCATATAATCATATTTATCTTTCATTTCTTTAATTTGTAAAAATGCTTGATATTCTACTTCTGGCATTCCTATAGTATCTAGCAAGTGAGAGTATGCTGCAACGTGAATGGTCTCCATATTTGAGAAAGAGGCAAGCATCATTTGTACTTCAGTCGGTTTAAAGACTTGAGAATAATGCTTCATGTAGCAATTATTTACTTCTATATCGGATTGAGTAAAAAATCTAAAGATTTGAGATAAAAGGTTTCTTTCTTTTTTGCTTAGCTTTCTGTTCCAATCTGAAACATCATCAGCAAGGGGTACTTCTTCAGGCAACCAATGAATTCTTTGTTGTTGCAGCCATGCGTCATATGCCCATGGGTATTTAAAAGGTTTGTAGACTGGCCTAGCATTTAATAATGACATTTAATAACTTCCTTTTATTGACATGATAAGCACTCTTCATAATCTTGAGTATTATCCTGGGGCTTTTCATTTTGGTTAATTTTTCCTGTAACAGGAACTTTTACATTGTTTTTATTTTGAGTTACAACTTCTGCTCTCTGTAATGACATAGATCTTAAATAATATAGGCTTTTTATTCCTTTTTTCCAGGCAGAAAAATGTATATTGTGTAAATCTCTTTTATGTATATCTGGTTTTAAAAAAATATTTAATGACTGTGCCTGACATACATAACTAGTTCTATCGCCTGCCAACTCTATCACATATCTTTGATCTATCTCAAAAGCTGTTTTAAAAATTGATTTCTCACTTTCATCTAAAAAATCCAGGTGCTGTACCGAACCATTCTGAGTTGTAATAGAAGACCAAACATCTTCTGTATCTTTTCCTTTCTTAGCCAAAACTTGGCGCAACTGAGGGTTTCTTACATTAAAAGATCCAGATAGTGTTTTTTGATTAAAACTATTTGTGGCAATAGGTTCAACACCAGGAGAAGACCCTCCACAAATTATTGAGATTGATGCCGTGGGAGCAATTGCTATTTTATTTGAAAATCTCTCTTTTACTCCATAATCACTTGCGTCTGGACAAGATCCTTTCTCTTCTGCCAAAATTTTTGATGAATTATCTGCTTGTTCTTTAATAGAACTAAAAATTCTTTTGTTCCAAACTTTTGCCATAACAGACTCAAAAGGAATTCCTTTTTTTTGAAGAAAAGAATGGAAACCCATGACACCTAATCCTACACTTCTTTCCCTAAAAGCAGAGTATTTAGCACTATCCATAGTCTCTGGCGCTCTCACTATAAAATCCTCCATTACATTATCAAGGAACCTCATAACATCTAAAACAAAATCTGAATTGTCGTGCCACTGATCATATTTTTCTAAGTTAAGTGATGATAAACAACAAACAGCTGTTCTTCTTTTTCCAAGATGATCTAATCCCGTAGGTAAAGTTATTTCACTACATAAATTAGACATTTTAACTTGAAGTCCTGCCATTTTATGGTGATGTGGGATGGCATCATTTACTCTATCTATAAATAAAAGATAAGGTTCACCAGTCTCAATTCTAGCAGTTAATATTTTTATCCATAATGATCTAGCTTTAATTGTCTTTTGAACAGAACTATCTTTTGGGCTTTTTAATACCCACTCTTTATCTTCTTCTACTGCTCTCATAAAATCATCAGATAAAACTACCCCATGATGAAGATTTAAAGCTTTTCTATTTGGATCACCACCTGTTGGTCTTCTAAGGTCCACAAACTCCTCTATCTCTGGATGCCAAACTGGAAGATAGCAAGCGGCAGATCCTCTTCTTAAACTTCCCTGACTAATAGCTAAGGTTAAAGAATCCATTACTCTAATAAAAGGTACTACTCCAGAAGTCTTTCCTGCTTGACCTACTTTTTCCCCTTGACCTCTTAGATTTCCCCAATATGAGCCTATGCCTCCACCCTTAGATGCTAACCATACATTTTCATTCCATAGTTCTAAAATACCATGCAAACTATCATTAGCTTCATTTAAGAAACATGAAATGGGTAAACCTCTGTTAGTTCCTCCATTTGATAATATGGGTGTAGAGGGCATGAACCAATGATCTGACATATAATTATAAATACGCTGTGCGTGACTTTCATTATCTGAAAAATAACTTGCAACCCTAGCAAACATTCCTTGATAGTCCTCATCTGGGAGAAGATACCTATCATTAAGCGTTGATTTTCCGAAATTAGTTAATAAAGAATCTCTGCTAGGGTTTTTTTTGACGCTTACACCAGGCTTAATCTGAACTACGTTAAGCATGTCTGAGTTTTTCATTACGTTATTGTATTTAATTTTATTCAACATAATTTTTTTATCCACAACTGTGTATAATAACATGGGGATAAGTTACTATATATAGTAGTTAATTTTTTTTAATATCTAAATATTGCGTATATCTTGCTTATAGTCAATATGAAAAAAAAAAAAATCATAATTATTTTATAAAATTTAGAACAAAAATAGAACATTGTCAATTTTTATCCTATGTTTTTTGCTTTTATAAATAATTTGAATATAATAACTATTAATTATGGTAAAAATTGACAAAGTTTATACTAAAGGTGGTGATAAAGGAAAAACATCTCTTGGAGATGGCACTAGAGTTTACAAAACTGATAAGGTAATCTTTGCTTTAGCAAATATAGAAGAATTGAATGCTAATCTTGGCTATGTTGTTTGCAAAGTTCCTGTTACTTACAAGAGACTATTAAAAAAAATACAAAATGACCTCTTTGATTTAGGAGCTGATATTGTCACTCCTTCTACTAGAAAAAAATCTCTAAGAATTAAAAGTAACTACACTACATATTTAGAAAAACAAATAGATTTAATTATTTCAGATTTACCTCCATTAAAGTCGTTTATTTTACCCGGAGGAACTGAAATTTCATCCAGAATTCATCTAGCCAGAACGGTTTGTAGAAGATGTGAAATTTCTGTTTTAGAATTAAATAAAAAAAAAGCTGTCAATGCAGAGATACTAAAATATATAAATAGATTGTCAGATTTATTATTTGTGCTTGCAAGAAAAATAAATATTAAGGAAAATAGTGAAGTATTGTGGGAGCCAGGAAATAGTCTTAATCTTTAAATGGAGTATGTAAATGCCTATTCAAAATAGAATTGCTAAGTTTTATCAGGAAATGAAAGAATGGCGTCACCATTTTCATGAATACCCAGAGTTAGCATATAACGAGATAACCACTTCAAAAAAAGTAATGGAGCTTTTAAAATCATTTAAAGTAGATAAAATTGAGTTTGGGTTAGGAGGAACAGGGGTCGTAGCAGTGTTAGAAAATGGAATAGGTAAATCCGTAGGCTTGAGAGCAGATATGGATGCACTTCCTATCAGAGAAGAAAATAAAAAAATATATTGCTCTAAAAATTCTGGGGTAATGCATGCATGTGGACATGACGGCCACACTACAATGCTATTAGGAGCTGCAAAATATCTATCAGAAACAAGAAATTTTCATGGCCGAATTATATTAATATTTCAACCTGCAGAAGAAGGATTTGCTGGAGCAAAAGCAATGATTGACGACGGTTTATTGGAAAAATATCCTTTTGATGAGATTTACGGAATGCATAATATGCCTAATCTTGAGTCGGGTATAATTGCAGTTCAAGAAGGCCCTAGGTTAGCTGCTGCTGACAATTTTGAAATTGAAATAATAGGCAAAGGGGCCCATGGAGCAATGCCTTCTAACTCAATAGATCCTATAGTATGTGGCTCAGCAATAGTTCAAAACTTACAGCATATTGTTTCAAGGAACTCAAGCCCCAAAGAAACTCTAGTAATTACTGTAGCTTCTTTTAATTCTGGGAATGCAAACAATGTTATTCCCAAAAGCGCTAAACTAAATGGCACAATTAGATACTATAATGATGCTGTAGGAAAACTAGTTAAAAAAAGGTTTTATGAGGTGATAGAAAATACCAGTAAAGCCTTTGGAGCTAAATCAGAAATTATATTCAAAAAAGGCTACCCTGCTACAATTAATCATAAGAAGCAAAGTCAGTTTGCTTTTAATGTTGCAAAAAAAGTTAATGGTAAGAACGCATCAAATGATCAAAAACCAATGATGGGATCAGAAGATTTTTCTTACTTTCTTAAAAAGGTTCCAGGCGCCTTTGCTTGGATAGGAAATGGAAAGTCTGCCTCACTACATAACCCTAAATATGATTTTGATGATGAAATTCTTTGTACAGGAGCAAGTTTTTTGGCAACATTAGCGGAAGATTATTTAAAAACCAAATCATAATTATCTAAAGTTTGTAATATATAAATTGTTGTAATTTATACTAATTATTACTTTATAAAAAAAACTCTAGACAACATAACTTATATCCTTATTATTTTTTTAGTGCCTAGGTAGCTCAGTTGGTAGAGCATGCGACTGAAAATCGCAGTGTCGGTGGTTCAATCCCACCCCTGGGCACCTTAATATGATGAACATATAATAATATATAATTACTCATTTTGAGTAACTATTATATTCTTAAATTATTATAAACAGGTAATATATTAATATGTTTAAAGAAAGTGTAATAGATAATACAAGAAAAAAAAGTCTTGAAAAAAATCAAAGGTTAAAATCACTTCATTTGAGAAATAAATTTTTAGCAGAATGGGCATCTACTTTTCTAGGGTTAAGTGATAATAAAAAACTAAAATATATTAATAAAGTTAGTAGTTCTGAATTTTATAAGGATGAAAATAAGTTTGTCATCAAAAAAATTCAAAAAGATTTTGCTAAGAAAAATATAAAAATATCTTTTAGGGAAATTGAATTCAAAATTAAAGATTTCCAGATTAAAGCTAATGTAATAGTAGAAAATAAATTTAAAATAAACGACTGGAAATAATTATAATAGTATACACCTATTAAATAATATTATTTATTAAAGTGTAATAAAAATAGCAATTTAACTATTTATATATTAGTCGTATACCCTTGACTAAAGCTGGCACCTTGGAAAGTCAAGATTCTTATCCAGTATACTTTAAGTCCTATCTTGACTTTAAGAAAAAGGCAGGATAATTTAATCTTTTTTACAAATATATTTGGAAAGTAAATTAGTATAGAAAAAGAAATTAGAAAAAAAGTTCAGAAAAAAATGGATAATAATTTTTCTGAATTTTGGATTAAAATGTTTAATTATAATGTTTTTAGAATGCAAAAAATTGGTGCTTCTACTAATAAAATTGGATTGGGTTCTCCTCAAGAATCAGTTATTATACAAGTAATAGCTTGGCATCATTATTTATCTTCTATAACTGAAGTTAACAACGAGGTTAAAAGTTTTGAAGACACTTTAAAATTATGGTCAAAACATAAGTACAATAAAACAGCTAGTAAAAAGCTAACTATAACTTTACTTTGCAACTTAACTAATATCCCTTTTGAAACAGCTAGAAGAAAAATAAGTAAATTAGTAAAAAAAAAATACATAACATATACTAAAAGTGAGGGCTTAAGGTTTATAGCTGAATCAGAACTAAACAAAATAATTGTAAATGAAATACACCCTTATGAAAAAGAGTTGCTTGTAGAATTTCTCGTATCGTTTCTTTTGTCAGGAAAAGAGAATAATTAAATTTATTTAGTAAATTATATTACTAATTATACCTGCTAAGAAATAAATTAAGTTAAAATGATTATGCTTTTGGATAAGGTTTACATGAATTTGTTTGCTCGCATCTATATTTACAGAAAAGGTTTTGGATAAACTTTTTGTATTAAGTAAAATACAACAAATCAACCTCAGTTTTAGTTGTAGGTAATTCAGGATACGCTAGGTATCCTTCCCATCCCTGGTAACCTAAAAAATATGAGAATCTAATGCCAAATATATAAAATAATAAACTTTTCATTGCTTAAATTATATTTTCTTTCCTAGATTTCTTAACTGATAGTTTGCTTTGTTATATTGTATAAAATATATTAATATATATTATGAGATTTTTTTTTTTATGCCTTTTTTATTTTTTTTAAATATTTGCCTTGCAGAAAATTATATTATTCAATTTCAGGCAAAAGTAAAAAATTTAAAAGAATTTAATATTTCTAAGACAAAAAAGTTTAGAAACTTTGACTTAGAAGGAACGTTCACTGATAATTTTGGTAATATAGGAATCTTTAACGCTATAATTATTTCAGATGTAGAAAATGGTAAGCTAATAAGGCTAGACTCAACTGGTGAAAATATTTACTCAAATAATGAAATACTTTATTTTAGAGGTATCAGAGAAAAAAGCGCTGTAGATGCAGGAATAGCCTATAATTCAATTATAGGAGCTACAGATAAATTTAAATCTTTAATTGGCTCAAAATGTACTACAAGTGTTAGATATTTAAATGATGCAATATTTGGAATCAATAAATGTAAATTATCAAAAAAATTAAATAAACTATTTAATAGTATAAATTAATTTATATTATCAACTACTGCTTTATATTTACTTCATTAATATAATTGAGTTTATTCTTATTATATTGTTTTCTAAAAGTTACAAAGATTAGAGGCTTAAGTAAAATAATTGATTTTAAAAATATATAAATATGGATAATAGCTTTTAATAAATAATGTAGCTAAGTTTCTATTTTTAGTTTATTTAATTGGTAGAATTATTTTCTTGCAACTTGCAAAATAATTAGTATTGCCATCTGTATAACTTAATATTTTTCTATTACTATTATCTTTTAAAAATTTAGGATTCCTTCGTTTAATACTTTTTTTTCTAATGTCTTTTGCTAAATAATAATCATGTGTAGAAATAAGTTGATCGTTGCAGTCAAAATAAGATGTATAAGTTGAAATTACTCTATTGTATGGAATGTAGGATTTATTATGGTTTTCTAAATCAAGAACTCCCATTACTATCAAAGCAAAGATGTAATTCATAATTTACTATACCAAAGTGCTAAAATAATAATATTTTAAAAAAAGAAAAAGTTAGTATTTTTACTGTAAATAAATATGATGCCATTTAAAACCTACTATAAGTTTTTATTATAATTAATATAGATACCTTAAATTAATAATAAATTATATATTACTATTTTATTAATTAATAAGGGAGATAAATATGTGGAAAACACCTGAAATACGTGAAGTTGCTGTTGGTTTAGAAATCAATTGTTACGCATGCGCAGAGCTTTAAGTCTCTGAATATAACATTGCTATGCACGTTGCTCCTATAGATTTTATTTAAATTCTATGTTTATTAGAGTTTTAGGGGCAGCAGCAGGCGGTGGTTATCCTCAATGGAACTGCAACCATCCAAATAGTAGGTTAGCTAGAAATAAAAGTACAAACGCAAAGGCTAGAACTCAATCGTCAATAGCTATAAGCCTTGATAAAAAAAAATGGTTCATATTAAATGCCTCCCCTGACTTAAGACAACAATTGTGGGAAAATCATGAATTGATGCCTGCTGAAAGTGACCCGCTAAGATATAGTCCAATAATGGGGGTTTTTTTGACAAATGCTGATGTTGATCATATCGCAGGATTAATAAATTTAAGAGAATCTCAAGCTTTCAAACTGTATGCTACGGAAAGAGTAATTAATGTTCTCAACAATAACAGTGTCTTTAACGTACTAAATCCTAAATTTGTTAATAAAATACCAGTGAAACTTGATAATTATTTAGAGCTTCTCAATGCTGACAATAGTAAAAGTGGCATTAAGGTTAAAGCATTTGCTGTTCCGGGTAAAGTTGCCTTATGGTTAGAAGATTCTAGCAAGGGAAAAAATTTTGGCTCCGTAGATGAAGATACAATTGCATTAGAGATCTGCAATGAAAAAACAGGAGCAACATTTTTTTATATACCTGCCTGTGCTTATATTCCTGATTGGCTTAAGACTAGATTAAATAAAACTAACCTTCTTTTCTTTGATGGTACTCTCTGGACAGATAATGAAATGATAGAGCAAAATGTAGGGATTAAAACAGGAAAAAGAATGGGACATATTAGTATGTCAGGGAATAAAGGGTCTTTAAATATATTTAAAAATATAGAAATTAAAAGAAAAGTTTTTATTCACATTAATACTACAAATCCTGCTCTTATTGATAATTCTCCAGAAAGAGAAATGTTAGAAGGGTTTGGATGGGAAGTTGCTTATGATACAATGGAGATTGAAATATGATTATGCCTGCGCCTTTCTATCCTGGACAGTCAAGAAAATTTGATAAAGAGCTTCCTTTAAGCAGACAAGAGTTTATAAACGCTCTTGTTGATTTAGGAAATCAGAGGTACCACAGTTTACATCCTTTTCATAAGTTATTACACAACGGCAAGCTTTCATTCTCCCAGGTCCAAGCCTGGGCTTTGAATAGGTTTTATTATCAATGGTCTATACCTAGAAAAGATCTAACACTTATGGCTAGAATTAATGATGTAAAATTAAGATTAGAGTGGCGCTCTAGAGTTATAGATCATGAAGGAGACATTGACGGAAGCGGAGGTATCTCAAGATATTTACAACTTTGTGAAAGGTTGAATCTAGATTTAGAATATGTCAAATCTTGTAAAGGATTGCTTCCTGCAACTAAATTTGCAGTAGATGCTTATGTAAATTTTGTAGAGAATAAGTCTCTCCTAGAAGGTATTGCTTCCTCATTAACAGAAATTTATGCTCCAGCTATTCATCAAGAAAGAATAACTGGATTATCAAAACACTATGATTGGGCTGACGACTACGCTCTAGCATATTTTAAAAAAAGAATTAATCAAGCTAGAAGAGATGTTGAGTTTGGAAGAGAATGGGTTATAGATAACGCTAAAACTAGAAGCGATCAAGAAGCTGTTTTAAATGCAGTTAAATTTAAAACAGAAGTTCTCTGGGCACAATTAGATGCTTTATATCATGCTTACGTGGATCCAGGAAATATTCCTCCTGGAGCATTTATTCCTGAAAGTTTAAAGGAATCAGTTACATGAATAAATTAGTAAAATTAGAGGCAGGTGATATACCTAAACTGCCAAGACATGCAAAATTAAGATATGATGAAGCAAGAAAAAAATGGATAATTAATGCTCCTGAAAGGGTATTCGAGTTAGATGATACAGCAGCAGAGATTATGCAATTAGTTAATGGAAATATTACTATCAATTCTATAGTAGATAGTTTACATAAAAAGTTTAAGGAGGCCTCTAGAGAAGAAATTTCTAAAGATGTAATATTAATGTTACAATCCTTAGCAGATAAAGGTTTTATTATTAATGAGTGAGAGTAAACTTATAAAAAGTTATAGTACCCCTGAAAAAAAGAGCAAGACTCTTATCCCCTATGCTATGCTTTGTGAATTAACTCATAGATGTCCTCTATCTTGTCCCTATTGCTCTAATCCTGTAGAGCTTGAAATGAAAAGCAATGAAATTAGCACAGATTTGTGGAAAAAAGCTTTATCAGATGCTGTTAAAATAGGTATTTTGCAAGCCCACTTTTCGGGAGGTGAGCCTACTGCTAGAAAAGATTTAGAGGAGTTAATAAATCATTCCTCTAAAATAGGCTTGTATACAAACCTTATTACTTCTGGTGTTTTAATTAATGAAGAGAGATTAAAAAAACTTTACGATGCTGGATTAGATCACGTTCAAGTTTCTATACAGGATACTAATCCAGAAAACTCTGAAAAAATAGCTGGCTTTAAAGGACATCAAAAAAAAATAGTTACCTGTGGACTTATTAGAAAAGTAGGGCTGCCTTTAACTATAAATTCTGTCATGCATAGGCAGAATTTACATAATTTAGAACATATGATAAAATTAGCAGTTGAATTAGATGCAGAAAGACTAGAAGTAGCTCAAGTACAGTATTATGGATGGGCACTTAAAAATCAAACCGCTTTTTTACCTACTAGAAAGCAGTTGGACCAAGCAACTATAATAGTTGAAGAAGCAAGAATTAAATATAAAGGAATATTAGCAATTGATTATGTTGTTCCTGATTATTATGCTAAAAAACCTAAGTCATGTATGGGTGGTTGGGGACGCCAATTCTTAAATATAACTCCTGCCGGAAAAGTTTTACCATGTCATGCTGCTGAATCTCTTAAATTTTTAAATTTTGATAACCTTAAAGATAGATCATTAGCCTGGATCTGGGAACACTCTGAGTCTTTTAATAGATTTAGAGGAACTGACTGGATGCCCGAACCTTGTAGATCTTGTGATAGAAAAGAAATAGATTGGGGAGGCTGTAGGTGTCAAGCTTTTGCCCTTACTGGTAATGCTGATGCTACAGATCCTACCTGCGAATTTTCTCCCTACAGAAATGTTCTTGATGAGCCATTATCTAAGGCAGGAGAAAAAACCCCAGATTTTATATATAGAAAATTTTCTTAATATTTTTTCTTAAAATTTGCAATTAGGATTACTTATGTTTTTTAGTGTTTGTGTATTTTGTGGAAGTAAAAACGGTAATTCTGAAAAGTATATAGAAGCAGCTAGTAAAATTGGGGAGCTATTATCAAAAAGAGATTTTAAGGTGATTTATGGTGGTGGAAAAAACGGCGTGATGGGAGCTCTTGCTAAAGGTGTCATGCATAATAAAGGTGAATTAATATCTATTATCCCTAAATACTTTAAAAATAAAAATATAGTTATAAAAAACTCTAGTCAGACTATATATACAAGGAATTTTTCTGAAAGAAAAAATCTAATGATTGAATCAGCTGATATATTTTTAGTTTTACCAGGAGGGTATGGTACACTTGATGAATTATTTGAAGTTATATCTTTAAATCAACTAAAAATAATAAATAAAAAAATTGTATTACTTGATATTGAGAATTTTTGGAGCCCTTTAAAAATGATGATAAAAGATTTAAAAAAAAATGGTTTTTTATATACTAGTAAAAATATTTTCTTTAAAAGTTCTGTAAACAAGGCTGTTGAGTTTATTGAAAATAACCTTTAATTATTATTAAGCAAAGAGGAAAACGTGAATAAAATATTAGTAAATAATCCGGTTGTAGAGTTAAACGGTGATGAGATGACTAGAATAATATGGAAACTTATAAAACAAGAATTGATTTTTCCATGGCTTGATATAAAGCTTAATTATTATGACCTTAGTATTCAAAGCCGTGATCAGACAGATGATCAAATAACAATAGATGCAGCTGAAGCAATTAAAAAATATGGAGTAGGAGTAAAATGTGCAACAATTACTCCGGATGAAGCTAGAGTAGAGGAGTTTAAACTAAAAAAAATGTGGCGTTCTCCTAATGGAACCATTAGAAATATTCTGGGAGGAACAGTATTCAGACAACCAATTATAATGAGAAATATTCCTCGTTATGTTCCTACCTGGAATAAACCAATAGTTATAGGAAGGCATGCCTTCGGAGATCAGTATAAAGCTACAGATTTTTTAATACCAGGACCAGGAAAATTAAAACTTGTGTTTGAATCAGAAGAGGGCAAATCTTTTACCAAAGAAGTTTTTAATTTTAAAAGTAGAGGGTGTGCCTTAGGTATGTATAATTTAGAAGAATCAATTATTGGATTTGCTAAGGCCTGTTTTAATTATGGCCTTAACCTAGGATGGCCAGTATATATGTCTACAAAAAATACCATTCTTAAGTCCTATGACGGTTTATTCAAAGACACTTTCGAAAGAGTTTATAAAGAAGAATTTATGGATAAGTTTAAACAAAAAAATATCACCTATCAGCATAGACTTATTGATGATATGGTGGCTTGCGCAATGAAATGGGAAGGAGGTTTTGTGTGGGCCTGTAAAAACTATGACGGTGATGTTCAATCTGATACAATCGCACAAGGGTTTGGATCTTTAGGGTTGATGACCTCTGTTTTAATGACTCCTGATGCAAAATCTATAGAAGCAGAAGCAGCCCATGGAACTGTAACCAGACATTATAGACAGTATCAAAAAGGAGAGCCTACCTCTACCAATCCTATAGCCTCTATATTTGCATGGTCTAGGGGCTTGTGGTATAGGGGTCATTTTGATAAAAATGAAAAATTAATGAATTTCTCTAAAAAACTAGAGCAGGCTTGTACTAATGCAGTAGAAGATGGATATATGACTAAAGACCTAGCAATTTTAGTAGGGATGGATCAAAACTGGATGAAAACTGAAGATTTTATAAAAAAAATTGGAGAGCATTTATCTCATCTTATGATGGAAGATTAAAAATTTTTTGTTAATCCAAGTCACTTTTATTTCTGTTGTACTTAAAGTTATCTGAATAGCTTTTGATTTTTATTGGTATTACCTTCCTATCTATAACCTCATACTCATATCTTTTTTCTTTTGCATAAGAAATGGCACTCTCTAAGCTCAGGAATTTTAATTTAATTTTTTTAGATGGGACGTTTACTCCTTTCCATCCCGTCATAAGGTCAATGTCATAACCTGGTGACTCTTGAAATTTTAAATACCAAAATTTAGTTTTTAATTTACCCGATTGTGTTGGAGTCTTTGATCCAGAATAAATTAAAATTTTTTTCATTTTCTATTAATTATGGTCGGGGCGGAGTGATTCGAACACTCGACCCTCTGCTCCCAAAGCAGATGCGCTACCAGGCTGCGCTACGCCCCGATTTAATGTTTCTACTATAAACTTTCTCACATTACAATATTTATGTTATCAAATTTGTCACTATTATAAAGTATGTGCACATAAATAGATGCAGCATATCCTAGGGCTATTGCAGGCGTCCATTTTAGATGACCAAAAAAAGTATAGTTTCCTTTTGATTGTCCCATTAGGGCTACCCCTGCAGCAGATCCAATTGATAACATGCTACCTCCTACACCTGCAGTTAGAGTAGCTAACAACCACTGGCCTTGGTCCATTTCTGGAAACATTGTTAATACAGCATACATAACTGGAATATTATCTACTATTGCTGATAGAATTCCTACTAATATGTTAGCGTATGTTGCCCCTAGATCTATATAAGTAACTTCCGCTGTATAGGCCAAATAACCAAATGAGGCCAAACCACCAACGCACATTAATACTCCATAAAAAAATAGGAGAGTATCCCATTCAGCTTTCCCTACTTGTTTAAAAATATCAAATTTTTCTTTATCTTTAGGATCATTACCTGATCTTTTTTTAAGGAAAAAACCATAAATACTTAAAAATCCTAAACCAGTTATCATTCCAAATGTAGTTGGTAAATGGAATTTTTGATGGCTTATAACTGTAAGTGTTATTGTACCTAAAAAAAGTAAAATGGTAGTTATTGCCCCAGGCTTCATAAAAACCTTTTCGGATGATTTTACAGGATTTTCTTTTGGGACTGCGAAATACATAATCGTTGCAGGAATAAGGTAATTAACAACTGAAGGAACAAAAATACTAAAGAAACCAAAAAAAGGTATTATACCTTTCTGCCAAACCATCAATGTAGTTATATCTCCAAAAGGAGAAAATGCACCTCCAGCGTTGGCTGCTACAACTATATTTATACAGGCAAGACAAATAAATCCTTTATTTCCCTTAGCAACTGCCATTACAACAGCGCACATTAATAAAGCAGTAGTTAAATTATCAGCTATCGGAGATATAAAAAATGATAATACCCCTGTAATAATAAATATTTTTCTATAATTAAAACCTCTGGTAACTAGCCAAGACCTTAGAGTTTCAAAAACATTTCTCTCTGTCATTGTATTTATAAAGGTCATAGCAACTAGTAAAAACATAAATAGTTCTGCAAACTCTAGAAATACATGCCTAAAAGCATAATTTATAGTGTCATGAGATACTTGTTTAGAGTTAGCCGTGATTACAACAGCTAACCAAATTATTCCAGCAGCTACTACTACCGGTTTAGATTTTCTTAAATGACTAAATTCTTCTGTCATAACAAAGAAATATGCAATAACAAAAACTGCCAAAGAAAATAAGGCAGGAAAACTTAATATCATCTTAAGATTTAGTAACTCAACTTCTCCAGTTGCAGCATAACAAATAGAGCTTAACCCAAAGAAAAACAGACTTAATAATATTTTTATAAATTTCGTATGTAACATTTTTTTTCCAATTAATTTTAATTAACTAAATACTAATTAAATACTAAAATGTTTTCAATAAATATAATAAAAAAAGGGTAAAGAAATCTTTACCCTTTTTAGTAATATTAAGAAAATATTATTATGCTTCTCTTAAAGCACTCTTTACCTTCTCTGGAGTCATCGGAATAGATCTAACTCTGGCTCCAACTGCACTTTCTATAGCATTCGCTATTGCTGGTGCAACTACCGTCGTCGCTGGCTCACCTGTTCCTGCAGGATAGTGCCCATTTTGTATGATAATGGTTTCTACCTCAGGAGCCTGATCTAATCTCATAGGTGTCCAAGTGTCATAGTTTGTTTGCTCTATTGAACCATTCTTCATAGTCATATCTTCATATAAAGCAAGTGATATACCATGTAAAGTAGATCCTTCAATCTGCTTTTTTACACCATCAGGGTTAACAGCTGTACCAACATCCATTGCAACTGTTACTTTTTTCAAAGTTACATCGCCTGAATCTGGATTAACTTTTACTTCTGCTACACAAGCTGTCCATGTTGGAGATCCTCTCTCTTGAGAAGAAACACATGCTATTCCCATTCCTTCATTTTCACCCAGTGGTTTTACACCATATCCAGCTCTTCCTGCTGCAACTAACAACGCATTTTTTAATCTATTTGCTCCACCTACGGAATTAGGAGGTGTTCCTGCATTTTTACCTGCTGCTGTAAGATGAGCTATTCTGAATGCTAAAGGATCTTCTCCAGCTTTTTTAGCCATTTCATCCATAAAACTCTCTACTGCCCAAAAAGTCCAAGAAGGTGCAACTGCCCTTAAAAAACCTACTGGTAATGCTCTGTCAGAAAGTTCATTGTTAATAGACCTTACTTTGTGGTTAGGAATATCATACCAATGGTCTGAACCATTAGTTGAAAATTGGTCTACCTTACCTTTCTTATCAACTGAGTCAGGCATAAAACCTGGAGCTGCTCTTTTGGTAGACCATCCAGCTACTACATCATGATTCATAGCAATCATTCTACCAAATTCCACACCACCTTCTACTACTTGATAAGTAGGCGTTCTATGAAAATCAAACTGCATGTCCTGCTCTCTGGTAAATAAAAGCTTAACAGGCCTACCAATAAATTTTGAAGTTTGTGCAGCTAAAACGAAATTATCTGGTTCAGTTCTTCTTCCAAATCCAGTTCCAGCCAAATATTGATGACATACAACCTTATCTGCCTCAACTCCTAGTGCAGCAGCAGCAGTTGGTGCGGCCATACTAAACCATTGATTACCACCATGCAGATGCCATACTCCATCTTTTTCATAAGCTGTACAATTCATTGGCTCATGACAACCATGATATGCTATTGAAGTTTCATATACTGCAGAATGTTGCGTATCAGCATTATTCATTGCTTTATCAGTATCACCTTCTAAAACCCATAAAAATCCAGAAGAAGGATCTTTCTGCAATTTAACTGATTCATTTCTTATGTCCTCAGATGATACATTTTTATTTTCTCCTAAATCCCACTTAATCTTTAGAGCTTTTGCAGCATTCATAGCGGCCCAAACAGTCTCACCTAAGGCTACTACATAACCTGTATTGATTCTAGCAAAACCATTTTTTTCTACATAAGCTCCGACATATCCATCTATTTTCTTAGCTTCAGATTCATCGACTGATTGAGGAACTGCTCCCCATCTTACAGGATTTGGAACTGGAATACCATATACCATGTTAGGAACAAAAACGTCACTACCATATTTAGCTGATCCGTCAATTTTACCTGGTAAGTCAAAAGGTAATTTTGATTGTCCAACAATAGAATATTCTCCAAAACTTTTTAATTTGATAGCTTTCATCTCTTCTTCAGAAAAAGTTCTATCGATAGTTTTTTTACTTAAAATATCTTTGTAGGATACGGATCTTCCATCGTCACTAATGACCATGCTGTTTTTTGCATAACAATTGTTAGGAGCTGATCCAAGCATTTTGGCTCCAGCTTCTATAAGTGCTATTCTTGCAGAAGCACCTACTCTAGAATTCCTATCAAAAGTCCAATTAACAGACCAAGAACCTCCTGTAATCATCAATCCCCATTTAGCATGAGAGTCAGGATAAATAACATTTACATCTTCCCAATTGATTTCAAGTTCTTCTGCAACTGCTTGTGCAAGTGCTGTACCAACATGCTGTCCAATTTCACATTTAGTTACATATACATAAGCCTTACCATCAGGATCCATCGTTAGATATTGTTGATGATCCCAATTACCAGCAGCTATTGCTTCAGATGCACTATCTACTGCATGTGGCAATATTGAATAACCTATAACAAGACCTGTACCAGCAGCTGAGCCAACTAATACCTGTCTTCTAGATAAATTTCCTATTTTTTTCATGTGTTTTGTCATAAACTTAAGCTCCTTGCATTATCTCAGACGCTCTTTTAATAGCAGTCTTAATTCTGTTATAAGTTATACATCTACAGATATTACCTTGTTGTGCTTCAATAATTTCATTATCTGAAGGTGAAGGATTTGCAGCTAAAAAAGCCGCTGCGTTCATCATCTGTCCTGACTGGCAGTATCCACATTGTGGAACCTGTAACTCAAGCCAAGCTTTTTGTACAGGATGTTGCCCAACATCACTTAAACCTTCTATAGTTGTAATTTTTGCTCCTTCTGCATCAGATATTTCTACCTGACAAGAACGAACAGCTTCTCCATTTAAATGTACGGTACATGCGCCACAAAGACCTAAACCACAACCAAACTTGGTTCCTGTTAGTCTAAGGTGTTCACGTATGACCCAAAGTAATCTAGTATCACCAGGTGCATCTACTACCTGGTTAACACCATTAACTGTTAAAACAGTCATATTTCCTCCCATAGTGAGTGTTAAAAAATTTACTACTTCTAAAATAATGCACTTACCCCCATTCGGCAACCTTTTTTTTTATATAGTTCTACCCCCATCTACTTCCAGCATTACTCCAGTAATAAAGTTAGCTTCTTCTGAACTTAAAAAAAGACAAGCATTTGCAACATCTTCTGGCTCTGCTAGTCTTCCTAATGGTACTGTTGAAATAAATTTTTTATGAGCCTTGTCTGGTTCTTTATCTCCTAAAAAATCTTTTAACATTGCAGTTTCTCCAGCTACTGGACAAATACCATTGACTCTTATTTTATGTTCTGCCACTTCTAATGCAAGTGCTTTGGTTAATGGAATCAGCGCTCCTTTTGTTGCGTTGTATAGTGCTAGGCCCGGTCTAGGCCTTATAGCAGCTGTGGAAACTATATTGATAATAACACCCCCTTTTTTTTGCTTTAAAAATTGAGGTATTACGCTTTTTGCTCCTAAATAAATAGACTTTACATTTGTATCAAAAAGTTGATTAAATAAATCTTCTGAGGAATCTACTAGAAGTTTCGGTTTCATTCCTATCGCTGCATTTTGAACTAATACATCAATTTTTGAGAATTTTTCAACTGTCTCATTGATCATATTTTCTATATCTAATTTCCTTGTTACGTCTACTTTTAAAGCTAAAGCTTGATCTCCTAATTCTTTAGAAAGCGTATCTACCGATTCGTAATTAATATCCGCTAAAAGAACTTCTGCTCCTTCACTGATAAATTTTTTAGCAATGCCTCTACCAAAACCTGATCCAGCTCCTGTAACTACAGCTACCTTATTTTTTAACCTCATTTTCTATCCCCCCTGAAATTAATTATTACTTTGCTAATTCTTTCATTCCTGCCTCTATCCCTGCTAAGTTCAACTCAAACATGTAATTGTTAGTAAGTTGCTTAAGCATTTTTGTAGACTGGGAGTATTGCCAATTTTCTTTTATTTCTGGATTAAGCCATATAAACTTATTAAAATAACTTACTAACTTTTTCACCCAATAACTTCCTGGCTTTTCATTCCAATGTTCTATACTTCCACCAGGATATGCCACTTCATATGGAGACATTAATGCGTCTCCTAGAACAATAACTTTAGTATTTTTCTTAAATTTTCTAATAATATCATCTATCTTAATTAGGTTCGAGCCTCTTCTTCTGTTATCTTTCCATACACTCTCGTAGATACAATTATGAAAATAAAAAAAGTCTAAGCTTTTAAATTCAGAATTTGCCGCAGAAAATATTTCTTCACACCTTTTGGCATGTTCATCCATAGATCCACCAATATCTATAAATAGTAGAACTCTTACTTTGTTAGTTCTTTGAGGTCTGAATTTAATGTCTAAAACTCCTGCATTTTTTGAGGTGGAAGAAACTGTGTTTTCTAGATCAAACTCTAGCTCGTTGCTTTGACGAGCAAACTTTCTCAGCCTTCTCAAAGCCACTTGAATATTCCTAGTATTTAAGGTTACCTGATCGTCTAGATTATTGAATTCTCTTTTATCCCATATTTTAACAGCACTTCTATTTTTTGACTTACCCCCCATTCTAACTCCTTTTGGGTTATAGCCAGAATTTCCATACATCGAAGTCCCCCCTGTTCCTATCCACTTATTGCCTCCCTGATGTCTACCTTTTTGTTCAGATAGTATTTTTTCAAATTGTTTTAAAATTTCTTTCCAGTCTTTATCGTTTTTTACTTTAAGTTTCATCTCATCAGAGAAAAATTTCTTTAATTGATCATTTAACCAATCTTGAGGTATTTTATTTTTGAGTTCTAAATAATACTCTTTATTCATTTCATAAAAACTTTTAAAAGCTTTATCAAAACGATCAAAGTATTTTTCGTCTTTAACTAAACACAAACGAGAAAAGTAATAAAAATCTTCAATACTATTTTTATAACAAATACCTTTATCTAGCCCCTTTAGCATGTCCAAATACTCTCTAATAGTAACTGGAATTCCTGCTACTTTTAAAGAATTAAAAAGTTTTAAAAACACTAGTTTTCTCGTCTACTCATAAATGCTATTTTTTGAAAGATTTCTACATCAGCTTCATTTTTTAACAGAGCCCCGTACAAAGGGGGAAGGAGTGAATTTTTATCCTTATTTAACAAATCTTCTGCATTGAGGTCGTCTGCGACTAAAAGCTTTATCCAGTCAATTAATTCTGAGGTTGATGGTTTTTTCTTTAGTCCTGGTGTCTCTCTAATTTTAACAAATGAGTTTAATGAATAGTTTAAAAGATTTTTTTTTATGTCTGGATGGTGAACTTTAACTATGTCAGATAATGTTTTTTCATCTGGAAAATTTATATAGTGAAAAAAACATCTCCTTAAAAAAGCATCAGGTAAATCTTTTTCATTATTAGAAGTTATTATTACAATAGGCCTTTGTTTTGCCTTTACCAATTGAGAAGTCTCATATACAAAAAATTCCATCTTATCTAATTCTTGCAACAAATCATTAGGAAATTCTATGTCGGCTTTATCTATTTCATCTATCAACAATACTGGTTTTTTATTGGCAATAAAAGATTTCCAAAGCACTCCCTTATTTATGTAGTTTTTAACTTCATTGACCTTATCATCCCCTAGCTGGGAATCTCTCAATCTAGATACCGCATCATATTCATATAATCCTTGTTGCGCCTTAGTAGTTGATTTTACATGCCAAGAAATTAAATTAGTATCAAATTTATTAGCTATCTCTTCTGCGAGCCTAGTTTTGCCAGTCCCAGGCTCTCCTTTAACTAATAACGGTTTCTCTAAAACTATACTTGCATTTACTGCCTCAATTAATTGGTTACTAGCAATGTAAGTTTTTGTGCTTGAAAAAAATTTTTTCATGCAATTATGTTAGCTTAAATCTGACTTTGTAACCAGTTTTCTTTTCCAACTTTATCAACTAAATTTAAGTGCGTTTCTATTACATCTACATGCTCTTCTTCACTATCTAGTATTGCTCTAAATAATTCACGTGAAGTAAAATCTTTAATCCTATCACTATCAGTAATTGCATTTTTTAAATCTTCTAAAGCTTTTTCTTCTAATGCTAAATCGCATTTCAAACACTCGACTGGTTCCTCTCCAATCATTACTTTGTGCATGTCCTGAACGTTAGGAAGTCCTTCTAAAAATAAAATACGCGCTATGATTAGATCCGCATGTTTCATTTCATCTATAGACTCTTTATATTCATAATCCCCTAATTTAACATAACCCCAATCTTTAAACATCTTTGAGTGCAAAAAATATTGATTTATTGCTGTTAGCTCATTTTTAAGAACTTGGTTTAAATGTTTTATTACTTCTTGATTTCCTTTCATATTAATCTCCCGGTAAATTTTATTATTATAGATTAAATTTCAAATTTTTTATACGTTTACTTGAATTAGTTGGTTTTTTTTGACTATAATTAATTTTAATTATGACAAATCTAATATTAGTAAGACATGGACAAAGTATCTGGAATGCAGAAAATAGATTCACTGGTTGGGTAGACTCTGGATTGTCTACTAAAGGCAAAAATGAGGCAAAACTTGCTGGAGAACTAATAAGAAATCAAAATTTAATAATCTCTTTTAGTTATACCTCCTTTTTAACTAGAGCTAGTCATACTTTAAAGATAATACTTGATGAAATTGATAAGGTAAACCTTCAAAAAGCAGAAGCTTGGCAACTAAATGAAAGACATTACGGTTCACTTACTGGCCTGGATAAGGAAGAAACAAAAATAAATCTAGGTGAAGAATTATTTTTTAAATATAGAAGATCATGGGATATGGCTCCACCCAAATTAAATAAAAGTAATAAATACTTGTCTTCTTTTAGCAAATTAAATTCAAAAATCCCTACAAAAAAAATTCCTCTAACTGAGTCTTTAAAAAATACATATGACAGAGTAATTCCTTATTACAAAAAAAAATACAACCTAATCTTTTATTAAATAAAAATATTCTAATGGTTGCTCATGGAAACTCCCTGAGAGCACTTTGCAAACATCTATTTCAAATTAATGATAAAAAAATTAACTTATTAGAGATTCCCACTGGCAATCCTCTTTTAATATCCTTTAATAAAGATATTTCAAAAATTGATCAAGCTTATTATCTTAATAAAAAAAGAGAAAAAAAATTATTTTTTGGACATTAAATTAGTCAATAAATAGGCCACTTTTTTGTTATTCCCAATACTTCTTCTATAAAAAAAGCTAGATCAAAACAACTTTTGTCCTTATGAATATCTGTAACTATCTGTAAACCTATTGGCAAACCTGAGTCAGAAAAATTTACATTTATATTTGAAGCAGGATTTTTGGTTAAATTAAAAGGATAAGTAAATGGAAGCCAAGAAAAAAGATCTTTTTCTGGAAAACCATTTGGTACATTTTTGTTAGTATCAAATGGTAGAACCGGTAAAGTTGGACCAATTATAGCGTTTAAATTAGTATAAATTTTTTTCATATGAATAGAATTCTCAGCTCTTTTAGCTTCAACGTCCATGAGATCAAACATAGTATATTTTTTCCCTTCTTCAATAAAGTCCCTAAAGGATGGCTCTAATTTATCTAAATCACTTTTACTAATTTTTCTTGCTAGATTTGCTGCACCAGCTTTCCACATTATTAAAAAAATCTCAAGAGGGCTATGAGGCCAATCTATCAATTTAGTTTCTTCAATTTTAAGGCCACTGGCAGATAGTATTGATATAGATTCTTCAATTTTAATCAATACTTCTTTATTCATTAAAGATTTTCTGAAGTATTTTTCCATCCCCCAAAATTTTGAGTAGCCTACTTTAAAGTTGCTTCTTACGTTTTTGTCAAAAAAGTTATAATTAGTTTTCTCTTTAGGAAGCGAGTGCCAATCTAATAAATCTGGAGAGGCAATACTATTCATCAAAATACCTCCGTCTTTAACATTTCTAGTAATAGGACCAAGGTTAGCTATAGTACCAAACGGAGAAAGTGGGTACGCAGGAACTTTTCCGAAAGTCGGTTTATGCCCAAATAATCCACAAAAGCTACAGGGTATTCTGATGGAACCACCTCCATCTGTCCCAATAGATCCTGGGCCTAACCCTGCTGCTACTGCGGCACATGATCCACCAGAACTGCCTCCTGTATTGTAGGACAAATTCCAAGGATTATTAGTAACTCCGTGTTTTAAACTCTGTGTAGTTCCTTTATGACCGAATTCTGGCGATGCTGTTTTTCCTAATATAATTGCGCCCATATCCTTTAACTTCTTTACTACCGGAGCATCATAGTTTGATTTAATTTCAATACTAAGGCTTTTTGATCCTCGGTAAGTAGGCATATCCTTAGTAACTATTAAATCCTTAATACTGATTGGAATACCTTCTAATATTCTTATAGGTTTGTTCTGTTCAAGTTTAAACTTTGAGTTTTTTGCCTGCTTTAGAACACTATCCTCGTTAAAGTATACGTAAGCATTTAGTCTATTATTATCATTACTTATTTTATTAATTATTGATTCTACTACTTCTACAGGGTTAAACTTTTTTTTTTTATAACCCTTGATTAGCTCATATATGGAGTATTTCCATAAATCTTGTTTCATTTTATTTTATTTTAATAGTAAATGATATACTATAACATATATGAAAAGTAATATAAAATTTTATATGACACCTGCTTCTCCTTGGAGTTATTTGAGTATGGATAGGATTGAAGAAATTTCAAAGTCTTTTAAGATTTCTGTTGACTTAATACCGGTGGATGTTTTCAAACTTTTTGAAATGCAAGAAATTAAAATGGTATCAAAAAGACCTCTAGCTATACAGAAAAATAGATTAAGAGAGTTGGAAAGATGGAGAGACTATTTGCAAGTTAAGTTAAATATTACACCAAAATTTTTTCCTGTAGATCCAACTAAAGCCTGCAAATTGATTATTGCTAGTCAATTATGTAATCCCCAAGAAAAGGAAAAAACTTTCTTTTTAACAAAAAAACTTTCTGAAGCCGTCTGGGTAGATGATTTAAATATAAATGATGAAGATCTAATTTTTGATATTGCAAAAAAAACAGAGGATATAGTTAAACTTAAGAATTATTATTTTAGTGATGAAACAGATATAATTCTCAAGAGTCATACAAATGATGCTTTTAAACAAGATATTTTTGGAGTACCTACATTTTTATATAATAATGAAATTTTTTGGGGGCAAGATAGGCTTTTTTTCTTAGAAAAATTAATTAAGAAGTTAAATGTATAAAAACATATTATTATTTTTATTATCTCTTTTGCTGATAAAGACTCTTGGCTCAAAAGAAATCATTATAAATGTTACTGGTTTAGCTAAGGTTGGAAAGGAATGCTTTTTAAATGTAGAAGTACAAGACAAAAGTGATCTTTTGATACAAAATTTAGATCTATTAATTTATAGCCTAGATAAAGATAATAGACTAATAGGAAAGTCTTATTTGCACTTTTTTGATCTCAGAAAAAAACAACCTTACAAGACTTTTTCTCCTGTAGAAATGAATTTTATAGATTCCTGTAAAAAAATAAAAAAAGTAGACTTAATAATAGAAGATTGCTCTATCATTGAGAAAAATGATTCTAAACCCTGTATCCATGCTTTAAAAATAGCCGATAATAACTTTGATAATTACTTAGAAGTAAATATTTCTAATAATAGAAATTATTATTTAGAAAGACTAAATAAGGATTACTTTATTCCAGAATTGGATATAAGGTTACAGGCTCTGGATTTAGCAACAGCAAAGCGTTATAAAATAAAAAATTATAAAAATGGATTAGTTGTATTAAATAAAAATAACAGTTTATTTAAAGAAGGAGATTTAATAATAGAAGCAGAAATGAACTCCATATTTAAGGTTAAGGACCTAAGTGAAAAGATACAAGTGGTAAAAAATAATAAAAAAAAATCTATACTTATAAGTTTAGTGCGAGCTCAAAGAGAAAAGTTTGTTGCTGTTGTTCTTAAATAATAGAGATAATCAATAAATGCAAAACAATAAAGAAATATCTGATTTTTTAAAAAAAATAAATAGCCCAGATGACTTAAAAAAATTAAATAAAAATCAATTACCAAAACTTTGCCAAGAAATACGAAGTTTTATGATAGAAGAAGTTTCTAAAACTGGAGGACACTTGGGGGCCGGACTAGGAGTTGTAGAACTAACTATTGCTCTTCATTATATTTTTAAAGCTCCAAAAGATAAAATCATTTGGGATGTTGGTCACCAAAGTTATCCTCACAAGATATTAACAAAAAGAAAATCTAAAATGTCTACCTTAAGACAAGGCAAAGGATTATCAGGTTTTACAAAAAGAAGTGAAAGTATCTATGATCCATTTGGAGCAGCACATGCCTCCACTTCAATTTCTGCAGGGTTAGGGATGTTGGTTGGTTCTAGATTAAAAAAACAACAGAGTAATGTAATAGCGGTAATAGGCGATGGTGCCATGACTGCCGGGATGGCTTATGAAGCGTTGAATAATGCTGGAGTTATGAAGTTTCCTTTGATTGTAATTTTAAATGATAATGACATGTCCATTGCTCCACCAGTAGGAGCCATGAGTGCTTATTTATCTAAGCTAATATCATCGGGTCAATATAGAGGCCTCAGAAATGTAGCAGGGCAGCTAGCAAAAAAATTTCCCAAAACTATTGCTAAAACAGCAAAAAAAGCAGAAGAATTTGCAAGAGGAATCATAACTGGAGGAACTCTGTTTGAAGAGTTAGGATTCTATTACATTGGCCCTATAGATGGACATAACTTAAATCATCTTCTACCCATACTTAAAAATGCCAGGGATCATTCTAAACAAGGTCCTGTTTTAATTCATGTAGTTACGAAAAAAGGTAAAGGGTATACTCACGCGGAACAATCAAGTGATAAATTTCACGGTGTAGGAAAATTTAATATCAAAACTGGTGAACAGAGTAAAAGTGCTTCTAACAAAACGTACACTTCGGTATTTTCAGATACTTTAGTTCACTTAGCAAAAAAAGATAAAAAAATTTGTGCTATAACTGCAGCAATGCCATCGGGTACAGGACTAGATAATTTTATGAAAAAATTTCCTTCTAGAACCTTTGATGTAGGAATTGCAGAACAGCATGCAGTAACATTTTCTGCTGGATTAGCTTGTGAAGGGCTAAAACCATTCACAGCAATATATTCTACCTTTTTGCAAAGAGCTTATGATCAAGTGGTACACGACGTTGCTATTCAAAACCTTCCAGTTCGTTTTGCTATAGATAGAGCTGGGTTAGTAGGAGCGGACGGAGCCACCCATGCCGGATCATTTGACATAGCTTATTTATCAAACCTACCAAATTTTATAACAATGGCAGCTTCTAATGAAGAAGAATTAACTAGAATGATATTTACATGCTCTGATATAAATCACGCACCCTCTGCATTCAGATATCCAAGAGGTTCAGGACAAGGAATAAAGATAGATCTTAACACAATAAAGAAGCTCAGAATTGGAAAAGCTAAGGTAATAAAAGAAGGGCATGATATCATTCTTTTATCTTACGGAGCGAGATTGTCAGAAGTTAAAAAAGCATCCTTTATCCTTGAAGAACAAAATATTTCTTCAACCATAGTTGATGCTAGGTTTTGCAAACCCTTAGATAAAAAATTAATTTTGAGTCTTTGCAAATATCATAAAGCTTTAATTACCATAGAAGAAGGATGTGTTGGTGGTTTTGGAAGTCATGTGCTAAATTTTCTAATCAATAATAGTTCAAATATTTATAAGAACTTAATAATAGAAACCATTCAACTTCCTGATACTTTTATAGATCAAGATACGCCTGACAAAATGTATGCTTATGCAAAAATGAATAGTATTAATATTGCAAAAAGAATATTAGCAAGACTTGGTTGTTGAGAACTTTGTCAGAGGTCTGAACTTTATGTTTTCCTCTATCCCTTCTAAATTTTCTATAATAACTTTATCATAATTTATTTTTAAAACATCTATAATTTCGTCAATAAGAATTTCAGGAGAAGACGCACCTGAGGTTATTCCTAGCACAGTAATTCCTTCTAACCATTTATTGTTAAGGTCCTCTTTTCCTGATATTCTAAAAACTGGCACTTTTTTTTTCTTTACTATTTCAGCTAATCTTTTTGTATTAGATGAATTTTCGCCTCCCACTACAAATACTAATTGACATAAATCAGCGAGCTTAGAAACTGCTATTTGTCTATTTTGAGTAGCATAACAAATATCGTTGAGATCTGGGCCAATAATGTTAGGAAATTTACTTTTTAAAATTTCTATAATTTCCTTTGTATCATCTAAAGATAAGGTAGTTTGTGTCACATAAGCAATTTTCTCTATATTTTTAAGTTCAAGCTTCCTTGCTTGGTTCTCATTTTCTATAACTAAAATTTGTTGCTCTACCTGACCTTCAATTCCATCTACTTCGGGGTGTCCCTTGTGTCCTATTAATAAAATTTTATATCCTTGTTTTTCATATAATTTTATTTGTTGATGAACTTTACTTACAAGAGGACAGGTGGCATCAATACTAGGTTGATTATAGTTTTTAGAATCTTCTTTTACTTTTTTTGATACGCCATGAGCACTAAAAATTACTTTTTCTCCTCTAGGAACCTCTTCTAACTCTTTTACAAAAATCGCCCCTTTACTTTTTAAGTCATTAACTACTCTTTTATTATGAACTATCTCATGTCTAACATAAATTGGACTTTCACTATTTTTTAGAGCCATATCTACTATATCTACAGCTCTTTTTACTCCAGCACAAAAACCTCTAGGTGAAGCTAATAAAATTTTAATAGTCTTCATCTATTTCAAGCCTATGGTTTTTGGCGTTAAAAGAGCTTCTAAAATACCATCTCTCTCTTCTAAATCTTTCCAGCTAATTTTATTAAAGTATATAAAAGCCATAGCGCATGTTGGATAGGGGATATCTAAAATTTTTTTTAAATCTGGTCTCATCTTTCCTACTAGAAGCTTCATAGAAACTGATATGCTAGGTTCATGACCTACTATCACTAAATTATTAACGTCATTATTTAAACTTTTTATAATTGAATAAATTTCTTCATATCCACACAGGTAGAGTTCTGCGTTTTTTTCTACTTTTACATTTAAGTCAGAAAAGACTAAATCCGCTGTTTCTAAAGCTCTGGTAGCATTAGATGAAACTACCAAATCAATTTCTATTTTTTTTTTTTTTAACCATATCGATAAATTTTTGCTGTCTGATTTTCCATGATCATCTAAAGGTTTTTGGTGGTCCTCATCATGACTAAATCCCTTAATATTTGCAGAAGCATGTCTCAACAACATTATTCTCTTCAATTATAACCCCGCTTCTTTTAAAGCGTCTGATAGGTCTTTTATTAAATCATCTAAGTCTTCTATTCCAGCTGATACTCTTACAAAATTATCTGATATTCCTAGCTTCTCTCTAACTTGCTTTGGAACTGACCCATGAGTCATTATAGCAGGATGTTCAATTAAGCTTTCTACACCTCCAAGTGATTCAGCTAAAGCAAAAATTTTACAATTTTCTAGAAAAGTCTTAGTTTTTTTTATATCTGCTTTCAAGTAAAAAGAAATAATACCTCCGTATCCATTCATTTGTTTTTCTGCTAACGAATGCTGAGGATGACTTTTAAGGCCTGGATAAATTACTTTATCTACATTACTGTTACTTTCTAAAAATTCAGCTATGTTTTTTGCATTATAATTGTGCCTTTCCATTCTTAAAGGAAGCGTTTTTAAACCTCTCAAGGCTAAAAAACTATCAAAAGGTCCTTGTATTGCTCCTACAGAGTTTTGTATAAAAAATAATTTTTCAGCAATTTCTTGATTATTTGTAACTACAATACCTCCTATCATATCTGAATGACCATTTAAATATTTTGTTGCTGAATGCATTACTATATCAACGCCGTATTCTAAAGGTCTCTGAATAATAGGACTTGCAAATGTATTATCTACTACTGTTAAAATTTTTTTATCAGAAAGACACAACTTTTTAAAGTCTACTAATTTTAGCAAAGGATTAGTAGGAGACTCTACCCAAATCATTTTAGTTCTGTTTGTTATAAATTTTTCAATATCATCAAAATCTTTATAGTCAATAAACTTAAAGGATAGATTTGATTTCCTCGCTAATACTTTTTCAAAAAGTCTTCTAGTTCCTCCATAAAGATCATCAATTGCTATAACCTCATCATTTCCATTAAGAAGAGATAATACAGTATCTGCTGCTGCCATCCCAGATGCGAATGCTAATCCGTGTTTACCACTTTCCAAGTCAGCAACACACTTTTCATAAGCATCCCTAGTAGGGTTCCTAGTTCTAGAATACTCATAGCCTTTGTGCTTTCCAGGACTTTCTTGAACATAAGTAGACGTTGCATAAATAGGCACCATTATAGCTCCTGTAGACTTTTCTGGTTCTTGTCCAGAATGAATAGCCTTAGTAGCTAAGCCTTGCTTTTTTTCATTCTTTAACATAAGAAACTCTTTTCAAATAGCATAAGAGGTCATTTTTAGTAATCATTCCTATAAATTTACTTTTTTTATAAACAAAAGCAAAGCTCTCTTTTTTAAAAAGAGAAATAAGTTTAGTTAAGCTAACATCATGCTGAATTTTTTTTACCCTAATATTTGTAAATTTTTTTATCTTTTCTTCAAATGATCTATCAAGAACAGCACTTAAAATATTATCTTCATCTATGACACCAATAACTTTTTTATTGTTATCACAAACCAGTAATTTATTTAAATTATTTTCATTCATAAGTTTGAAAGCCAAATCACATTTACTGTCTATATTTATAACTGGCATAGTACCTGAACTCGCCAAATAAGAAATAATATCTGTTATATCATTTTTTTGTTTTTTAGAATGTAACCCTTCTCTAATTTTCCAACTTTCATTATAAACCTTTCTTAAATATTTATCTCCTGCATCGCATACTAAAGTAACAACATTCTTTTTTGATTTTTGAGATTGGCAAAACTTTATAGCAGCCGCAATCAAAGTACCAGAGGACCCTCCTGCTAAAATACCTTCTTTTTTTAAAACCAAATTACAAGTATTTATTGCCTCTTTGTCAGTTATTGAATAAGCACTATCTATTAAATCTAGATCTAATAAAGGAGGGCAAAAATCTTCTCCTATTCCTTCAACTATCCAAGATCCAACGTCATTAGATAATCTGCCAGTATCAACTAATTCTTTTAGAATAGAACCCTTGGGGTCGGCTAACACTAATTGAAATTTTTTGTTCTGTTTTTTAAAAAACTTTCCCACACCAGTTATTGTCCCTCCAGTACCAACACCTGCAACAAAGGCATCTACTTTTCCTTTCAATTGACGATGAATTTCAGGCCCTAGGGTTTTATAATGAGCTTCTACATTTGCTTTATTATCAAATTGATTGATATAGAAAGCCTTTTTTTTCAAAGCTATATTTTTCGCTATTTCTAAATAATATTCTGGGTGCCCCTCAGTAACATCAGATCTAGTAATAATTACATCCGCTCCTAATGCTCGCAGATGATATACTTTTTCTATTGTCATTTTATCAGGTACCACAATTATGACTTTGTATCCTTTTTTCATTGCCATAATTGATAGAGCAACTCCAGTATTTCCAGCGGTAGCTTCTACTATAAGGCCTCCTTTTTTTAACATCCCATCCTTTTCTGCTTTCTCTATCATATTTTTTGCTGGTCTATCTTTAATAGAACCGCCTAGATTATATGACTCTAGCTTCAAATAAAGATTACATAAACCCGTATTAATATTTTTAACATGTAGTAGTGGAGTGTTTCCTATTAGATCAAGGGAGTCTTTAACTATTATAGCCATACTTACTTTCTAACTGCTGGAGTTTCTATCTTTAATCCATTTCCTCTAAAAGACAGGTATAATTGCAAAGCATTATACTCCTCAGAATTAATACTGAAAGGTACAGCTCTAGCTTGTTCATTACAGTATTGGATTCTTTTGTGAACAGAAGCAACTTTCGACCATCTCAATAGGTAACTAGGAAAGCCATTTATTTGTCCTTGACTAACTCTTTCCGCCCTTAAATTTAAACCCACTCTATCATCGTGGCATTGGTTGCATGATAATCCCATAAGCCCTATTTTTTTAAAATATAAATTTTTTCCTAAATCATACCACTTTTTATTTTTTTCTGTTACTTTATAATTCAAAGTCATTCCTTTAGATGTATGAGAAATCAGAGTAGACAAAGATAATATTTCTTTTGACTCTGGTTCGTATAAATTTGAGTTCATTTTTTTTCGGCATAAATTTATTCTTTGTTCAAGATTAACCAATTTACCATTTTCTTCTGTTACCATTGGATACTTTAGAGCAACTCCCTTCATTTTTTTAATATCCCCATGGCAAGTTTCACATGAACTATTGTTATATTGATTTTTTTTTTTCCATAGACTCAAACCATTTTCTACCCATAAAACTCCAGGATTGTTGAAATCATCATCTTGTATATTCTGAGTAGATGGTTCTGAAAAAAAATATCCAGACTTAGGAGCCTGGTTACTTTTTATTTCAAAGTTTTTTGCATAAAGGCCAATAGCGTATAAATAAACAAAAATAAAAAACCCTATTATAAAGAGATTATATTGAGTGACTAATCGGTAAAACTTCATTTCCATCTTTATCTAATACTTTAAGATAACCTCTTTTGAAAGTAGATCTAGAATAATCATCCTGCCATTCTATTTCTATTAAGCCTGATTGATGAGCTTTAAAATAGAAAGCTAGATAAGGGTTTGCAGATACACCTGAAAACCAGTTAGCCTTAAAAACTATTCTCCCATTATATCTAGCCGTTACTTTATAAATTATGAGTCTAGGATATATAACCCCTGTCTTCTCATCTCTTCTAACTCCCGTTTCCATCTCATGCTCAGCTAAAGTTTTTACTTTGACTATGTCTCCTTCATTTACTATTTCCTTATATTTAAGTTTTCTAAGACTATTCATTATGAACAAGCCCCTAACATTACATCTACATATTTTTTATTTAAACCGATAGTTCCATTTTTCATTTCTGCGATTATTACTAAATCTGAGCTAGTTCTTAGTCTGCATCTAAATGCAACTTCTGCTTTTCCACTTTCAGGAAAAAACTCATAAATAGCAATTTCGGGAAAAGGGTTTTCTAAACCTAAAACATGAACTCTTTTCGGATAGTCACTCTGAGTCATTTTACAATTAATAGAGAAGCTAACAGGGACCACATTGCCGTCTTCTGCGATATCTGGAATATTTAGTGAAATCAATTTTTCTACTACTTTCTTTCCTTTGATAATATTTTTAATGATCCTTTCTGCTTCTTTTTTATCTGGCTTTATTCTAAATGTTTGTCTGTAAGATTGGAACCTGTCTCTAAAGGGCTGGCCAGCTCCATTAGTTTTTTTTAAATAAATGCTTGAGATAATACTCACGCATAGTCCTAAAAAAAACCTTCTATTAAAAATATACTTCATTATTTCACAGAATATAGGTATTCTACCAAGTGTTCAACTTCTTCTACACTTAATATAGTGCTATTAATAAGATGATCTGGAATCCTAGGGTAGTCTAATCTTTTAAAATAAGAAGGCATTATACTATTCTCACTGATAATTTTAAAGTTAATTAACCTTATCCTTATCTCTTCTTTACTTAATTTTCTTCCTATACCATTTAATGATGGACCAAAATTTCCATGAAATTTCTCTTCTGGTATGGGCGCACTATGACAAGAAAGACAGTTTACCTTTCTACTAATAAAAATTTCTTTTCCTTTTTTTATATTTCCTTTTTCAATATTTTTGGGTTTAATTGCTACTAGGTTATCATAATCAATAATATATGGATGATAGTCTAAGTTTATCGCAAAAATTTTTGTAATAAATACTAAGTAAATAAAAATATAAATTATCTTTTTCATAATAGTAAAAACATTTAAGTTTATTATACTAATAATATAATTGTAGTAACAAAAGGAAAGAAAAAAATGAAACCCTTAAAAGGTATTAGAGTTTTAGATTTCACCACTCTACTTCCTGGACCATTGGCTACTTTGATGCTAGTAGATGCAGGAGCAGAGGTAATTAAAGTTGAAAAATTAGGTGGAGAAGATCTGCGAAGTACTGAACCATTCCTAAATGGGGAAAGTATACTTTTTTCTATTCTAAATCGCGGAAAAAAGTCTATAGAAATTAATTTAAAAGATAAAAAAAACAAAAATAAAATACTAAAATTAGTAAAAAATTCTGATGTTGTAATAGAACAATTTAGACCTGGTGTTATGAAAAGGCTTGGATTAGACTGGGCGACTTTGAAAAAAGTTAACAATAAGCTCGTCTATTGTTCAATATCAGGATACGGTCAAGAAGGTCCTAAAAAGAAAATTGCAGGTCATGATATAAATTACATGGCTGAAAGTGGTTTATTAGCATTAAGTACTCACAAAGACGGAACACCAATAATACCAAATACACAAATTGCTGATATTGCAGGAGGAACTTACCCTGCATTTATAAATATAATATTAGGATTACTTAAAGTTTTAAAAACAAAAAAAGGCTGTTACATAGATATTTCAATGTATGAAAACTTAATTCCTTTAGCCTGGTTAGGTCTATCTTATTGCATTACAAAGAATAAATATCCAAAAACTAATACCTTGAATTTAAATGGGGGCAACCATAGATATTTTATCTATAAAACTTTAGATAATAAATTCATGGCTTTAGGCGCATTAGAAGATAAGTTCTGGTATAAATTTTGTGAAATAATAAAAGCTCCTAAAGCAGTTACTTTGGAGAAGGAAGAAACATCTGTCATAATCAAAAAGGTGCAAAATATAATTAAATCTAAGACAGGTAATTGTTGGAAGAAAAAGTTTTTTAAAGAAGAGAATGTTTGTTGCACCTTAATTGAAGGAGTAGAGAATTTGTTTAATGACAAGCATTTAGTCAGCAAAGAAGTTTTTAGTGCAAAAATTGCTACTAAAAAAAATATTTATCCTGCAATTCCTACTGTGATTAATAGAAAAATTTCTAAAATTACAAAAAATAGTAAAGTGCCCTTGCTAGGCCAGCATAACTATATTATTAATAAAGAATGAAAAGTTTATTAATAATAAGTGATAAATTTAGAAAAGAAGATATTTCTAGTCTTGATAAGAAAAAGAATTGTGAAGTTATTTTTATTAAAAAAAATCTATTAAATATTTTAAATAAAATAGGCATAAAATATAAAAAGATAATACTAGTTACTGATAAAATATTATCTAGAAATTCTGCTGATTATAAATCTTTAAAAAATTTTATTAAAAATAAAAATATATGCTTTGTAGAGATCAGCTATAAAAAATCAAATATATCTCAAGAAAAAGCTTATTCAGATGCTTTAATTAATGGTGCAGGAAAAAATACCTGGAATATTTTGGAAAAAATAATCAATGAAAAATATGTCTAACTTAATACCTTTTAACCAAAATTTAATAAATATAAAAGCTTATGAACCTGGCAAAACTAAAAGTGACAAAAAATCTTCGTTACCTTTAATAAAATTATCATCGAATGAATCTCCTCTTGATTTTAGCCAGATAACAATAAATAAAATTAATAAAGTAAAAATTAAACTATCTAGATATCCTGATACTCAATCTAATATATTGAGAGAAAAGATTTCTAAGATTCATAAAGTTAGTAAAAAAAATATTTTTTTTGGAAATGGTTCAGATGAAATTTTTTTTCTAATCTGTTATGCTTATCTCAAAAAAGGCCTAGAAGGATTATATAGTAAGTATGGATTTTTAATATATCCTTTAGCAATAAAAGCTGCTGGAGCAAGAGCAGTTTTTTCTAATGAGAGTGATTACAAAACCAGCGTGGATAACCTTATAAAAAAAAGTAATAGCAATACAAGGGTATGCTTTATTGCTAATCCAAATAATCCAACAGGTACTTACTTAACTAAAAAGGAAATTAAAATAATTAGAGAAAAACTGCCCCCCAAATGCTTGTTAGTAATAGACTCAGCATATTCAGAATATGTTACAGAAAAAGATTACAGTGATACTATTTCCTATGCAAAAAAAAGAGATGATATTATTGTTACCCATACTTTTTCTAAAATTTATGGGCTTTCCTCACTGAGACTAGGTTGGGCTTATTGCCCTGGCAAAATTTCAGAAGTTTTAGAAAAAATTAGGCCTGCTTTCAATATTAACTCATATGCTCAATCCATTGGAAGTATAGTATTAGATGATAAAAAGTTCCTAGAAAAATCAGTGAAACATAATTATTTTTGGAAAAAATGGTTGACTGAACAATTTTATAAAATGAAATTAAAAGTAATACCGAGTTCTGCTAATTTTGTAACCTTAATTTTTAACAACCCTTCATCTGCATCAAAATATTCAGATAGTTTAGAAAAAAACAATATTTTAGTAAGAAAACTTAATGCTTATAACTTAGCTAATTGTATAAGAATAACTATTGGGTTAGAATGGCAAAATAAAAAATTAATAAATTTATCAAAAAAAATAATAAAGGAACTAATTTGATTTTATATGACTACCCTTCAGCTCCCAATCCTATGAGAGTACGATTATTTTTGAATGAAAAGAAAGTTTCCATTAAAAATGTCTTAGTGGATTTGAGAAAAAATGAAAACCTTAAACCTAAGTATCTAAAAATAAACTCTTGGGGTACAGTTCCATTTTTAGTAGTTAATAAAAAAGTGATTAAAGAAAGTATTGCCATATGTAAATATTTAGAATTCAAATTTAAATCTCCAAATTTATTAGGAAAATCTGCTATTGAACAGGCAAGTATTGAAATGTTACGCCGTAAAATAGAGTATGATGGTTTAAATTCTGTAGGAGAATCCTTTAGAAACTCTGCACAAGCCTTTAAAGAAAGGGCTTTAGCAGGTACTATAAAAATACCACAAATTCCAGAGCTAGTAAAAAGAGGGGCTTTTAGAACTAATGTATTTTTTGACTTTTTAAATGCGCATTTAAAAAAAAATAGATTTGTTGCCTTCAATAAATTTACAATCGCTGATATAGATGCATATGTAACATATATTTTTGCAAAATGGATTAAAATAGATGGAAAAAAAAATAGAAAAAATATAAAGAACTGGGTAACCAGACTAGAAAAAAGAAAGTCTATAATAGATTATAGTAATCTAATTGCTAAGTAAGTTAGTATTAAGTATTGGAGTTAATATGAAAGATTTTGTAAATGACAGTGCAGTTCAGAGTTTAGTAAAAAATACCCTATTAGACTGCGACGATGGAGAACTTTTTGTAGAAGAAACAATAAGTGAAAGTTTGTTATTAGACGATAATGTTTTAAAAAACGCGTCTTACAATAAAAAAAAAGGTTTTGGTTTAAGAGCTATAAATAGCGACTTAGTAGGTTATTCTCACTCAAATACTTTAAACCTAAATTCATTAAAAATTGCATCAGAAACAGTTTCAGCAGTAAAAAAAGGATATAGCGGAACTTTAGACTTGGAACCACCTAAGACAAATAGAACATTGTATACACATACTAACCCAATAGAAACCATCGAATATAAAAGTAAAGTTAAGCTCTTAAATTCTATTAATGAATATGCAAGGTCACTAGACAATAGGACGCGGCAGGTTTCTGTATCACTTTCTGGTACATGGCAAAAAATTAATATTCTTAGACCGACAGGAGAAATTCTAGAAGATATTAGACCTCTTGTAAGGTTAAATATATCAATTACTTTAGAGCATCTAGGAAAAAAAGAAACTGGATCGGTTGGTTTAGGAGGAAGAACTTTATATGATAGTTTTTTCTCAATTGAAACCTGGAAAAGTGAAGTAAAAAAAGCCTTAAACCAAGCTGAAATAATGTTAGATGCAAAAGAAGCACCAGCAGGAGAACAAACAGTAGTTTTAGGCCCAGGCTGGCCTGGTATACTTCTTCACGAAGCAATAGGTCATGGTTTAGAGGGTGATTTTAATAGAAAAAAGATTAGTGTATTTACTGAATTAATGGGCTCAAATGTTGCTGATGAAGAAGTGACTGTTTTTGATGACGGAACAATTAGTAATAAAAGAGGCTCTTTTACTTTTGATGATGAGGGAACTCCTTCACAAAAAACGATTTTAATAGATAAAGGAAAATTAGTAGGGTTGATGCAAGATAGACAAAACGCAAGACTTATGGATGTTAAACCTACTGGAAATGGAAGAAGGCAATCCTATGCTTATCAACCAATGCCAAGAATGAGTAATACTATTATGGCAGCCGGAAAACATAACCCTATAGATATTCTTAAAAGTACTAAAAGAGGCATATTTGCAAAAACTTTTGGTGGAGGGCAAGTAGACATTACTAATGGAAAATTTGTTTTCTCAGCCAGTGAAGCATACATGATTGAAAATGGTAGTATTACATACCCAATAAAAGGAGCTACTTTAATAGGTTCTGGTTTCGAAGTTCTTAAAAAAGTTCAATTTGTTGGTAATGATCTTGAAATGGATCCTGGCATAGGAACTTGCGGAAAAAATGGACAAGGCGTACCAGTTGGAGTTGGTCAACCTACTTTAAAAATAAATAACCTTACTGTAGGAGGTACTTCAAGTTAGTAATAATAGGAAGGAGTAAAATCTATTAGTAAGCAATATCTTTCAAAAGGTTATTAATATCAGAATTATGCTTTTCCAAAAATTCTCTTAATAACAACTTGCCCGGTGACATCTTGTTTTGTAAAATTTCTTCCAAAACATTTAAATAACCGCTTTCATTGTTTCCTTGCGAGTCAAATATTTTCCTCTCTATTAAACTTTCCTTTGCAATTTCTAATAATTTATAGGCCACACTTAGTACTTTTTCTCCATTGATTTTGGCATCAAGTCCTTGAATTGCGACATCGTGGGAAAGGTTTTCTATATTTTCATAAGTCCAATTTTTACAAATATTTTCTGCTAAATTAATTGAGTTTTCTCCATAAAGCAAACCAACCCAAAAAGCAGGCAAAGCGCAAGTTCTTCTCCAATTTCCAGCATCTGCTCCTCTTACTTCTATGAATTTCTTTAATCTCACTTCTGTAAATATTGTAGAAAGATGATTTTCCCAATCTTGTATTGTAGGCCTTTCCCCTGGTAAAATATCAAGCTTACCATTTAAAAAATCTAAAAATGATTTCCCCGAACAGTTAATAAATTTATTATCTCTAATTATAAAATACATAGGTACTTTTAATGCAAAATTAGTATAGCTAGAAAAACTAAAATCCTTTTCTAATGCTACTTTTAATATGCCACATCTATCTGGATCTGTATCTGTCCATATATGCTTCCTTAAACTTTCGTAACCATTAGGTTTTCCTTTGTATAAAGAAGAGTTAGCAAATAATGCTGTAATAATAGGTTGAATTTTTACTGCTAATGAAGTTTTTCTTACCATATCTTCTTCTGACTCAAAATCAAGGTTTGCTTGAACTGTACATGTGCTATGCATCATTTCCAGACCTTTATTTCCCTTAGAAGGCATATAATCCCTCATTATTAAATATCTTTCCTTTGGCATTAGCGGAATGTCCTCTAAATCTTCATTAGGTCTTACTCCTAATCCTACCAATAAAATGTCTAATTTTTTTCCTACCTCTTTAAATAATTTAAGATGTTCGTTTGTTTCCTTACATGTACTATGTAAATCTTTTAGGGGTGCTCCCGATAGCTCTATTTGTCCTCCTGGTTCTAAAGTCACTGATTGAGATTTTTTTTTTAACCCTATAATATTTCCATTTTCATAAACGGACTTCCAGCCTAATTTACTAACTTCTTCTAAAAGAACCTTAATACCTTTATTTCCATGATAAGAAAGTGGTACATATTTATTTTTACTATTAGAGAAATTATATGCAAATTTTTCATGCTCTGTACCCACCATCCAGTCATTTTTGCTTTTGCATCCTTCCTTAAACCAGTTAATTAATTCAGTCTTTTCGTAAACTTTATGTGTATTATTTGTCATTTATTTTTTCTTTCAGGTCTAACTCAAGTGAATGCAAGCCAGATGAAAATTCGTCGTTTAAAATTTCATATACCATCTTATGCATATCTACTTTATTTTTATGTTTAAAAAAAGTAGATACAATCTTGATATTAAAATGAGTTTCTAATTCACCTTTTTTTACGTTACCGTGACTAGCATGTAAATTACTATCATCTCTTATCCTTAAGAATTCAGGAGCAAGGCTACTAATAATTTTTTTTTTTATTCTTAAATATCTTTCATTCATTACTTTTTCTAAACTTGCTAATAATATAAAAAATCATAGTATAATAGTATGTATAAAAATAAAAATATTTATTTAGATTCATTTGAAAAACTTGATGAGTTGGAACAACTTAGTCTTACCAAATACTGTGAATGGGGAAATTGTCAAGAAAAAGGTAACTACAAAGCACCAACATCTAGGGAAAAACTTAGAGTTTTTAAGTTTTTTTGTCAAAAACATATAAAAGAATATAACAAAGCCTGGGATTACTTTAAAGGAAGAACCTCTGATGAAATCTATAATGAGGTTTCTAATGATGTATACTGGCATAGAAAAACTAATACTAAATTACATAACCATAAAATAGAAGATCCTCTAAATTTGTTTGAAAATAATAGTTATAAGAATAATATAATTACTGATAAACCTATTAGCAATGAAATTAAAGAATCATTGGAAGTAATGAATATTGAAAGATTAAGTAATATTTCAGAATTAAAGAAACAATATAAAAAAATGGTAAAAAGATATCATCCAGACCTAAATAAATCAGGTAGTAATGAGAAAGTTGTTGTGCTTAATGAAGCATATTCCTCTTTACAGAAGTTTTTAAAAAAATAATATAATTATGACTCAATTAATAAATAAAAAATTAGAAGAAAATAGTTCCAAAGAACCTAATGCTATTTTATCCAGCAAAAAGGTTTTTAAAATAAACTGGGATGTAGAAATACCCTCTTTCTCTAAAAAAGATAGCTACGTTCCTCAAAAAGATGAAAATTATATTTTTGAAGAAGATACTACAAAAGCAATAATTGCTGGGTTTAAATATAATAGAAGAGTTATGATACAAGGCTATCATGGAACAGGAAAGTCTACACATATTGAACAGGTAGCCTCCAGACTAAATTGGCCTTGTATAAGAGTAAATTTAGACAGTCATATTAGTAGAATAGACCTGATTGGAAAGGACTCCATAGTTTTAGAAAATGGGTTACAGGTTACAAAGTTTAAAGAAGGTATAATACCTTGGGCTTTACAATATGGTGCTGCTTTGGTTTTTGATGAATATGATGCGGGTAGGCCCGATGTTATGTTTGTAATACAAAGAGTTTTGGAATTAGAAGGTAAGTTAACTTTATTAGAGCAAAATAGAGTAATAGTTCCTCACCCCTCTTTTAGATTATTCTGCACAACTAATACTATTGGGTTAGGTGATACTTCAGGAATGTATCATGGTACACAACAAATAAATCAGGGACAAATGGATAGATGGAATATTGTAGCTACCCTAAATTACCTCCCAGAAAAAATAGAATTAGATATTATATTAGCGAAATCTGAAAATTTTTTAAAAAAGTTTAATAAAAATGAATTGATCCTTATGATCAAGTTAGCCAACCTAACCAGAGAAGGGTTTAAAAATGGAGATATATCTACTGTTATGTCTCCCAGAACAGTAATTACGTGGGCTGAAAACTCTTTTATACTAGATGATTTAGATTATGCTTTTAGACTTACTTTTTTAAATAAATGCGATGATGCTGAAAAGAGTATTATTGGAGAATATTATCAAAGATGTTTTGCAAAAGACCTTCCTGAAAGCTGGACTCACTTTTCAGCTACCACCTCTTTAATTGAAAAATGACAAAAAAAGACTTTAATCAAAATGAAGTTTTTAAGAAATCTATAGAAAGTACAATAAAAGTTATAGCTGAGAATAAATTTTTAAATATTTTTTTTGGGGAACAAGATAAAACAAAGAAACAAGATATAGTACTTCCTGGATTTGAAGTTAATAAAGAACGTAAAAACATTACTCTTATTAGGGGCATGAGTGACTCTGCATCTCTAATTAGTAAGTATCATGATGAAAAATTACATAGTAAATTAGCTCCCTTAGAAGAAACCCCAAAAAAAATATTTATTGAATTAGAAAATTTAAGATGTCAGGTACTAGGATCAGTAAATATGCCTGGAATAAAGAAAAACATTAATGATCTAATTGAAATTGAAATAAACGAAAAATCTAATAAAAATACTAAGCTCTCTAAAGAAATAACATGCAAGTTGCTTTTAAAAGATCTCCTGCTCAAAGAAAGAATTTCTAAAAAGTATAAAAATAGATTAGATGCAATACATAAAAAATTAGAGCAATTTCTAAAATACAATGATAAAGACTTATCAAACGTTATAAAAGATCAAAAAAAATTTAGTGAGTTTTCTTTACATCTTTTGGAATCTATTTATTTAGAAAATAAAAATTTAGAACAGCAAGAAAATGAAAATCATGAAAATGATGATAGTATTTCAGAAGAAAATGAAAATAATGAAAACAATGACCAACTTCTAGATATGGAAAATTTAGTTAGTGATCAGGAGGAAAAAAGTGAAAATGATAAGTACAGTCAAAGCGATCCATCAGAGCTGACTGAAGGAGAAAGTGGCGAGTCAAATATAGAATCCAGAAGCGCAAATGATATAGCAGGAAAAAAAATTGAGAATTTTAAATATAATATATATAGTACCAAATTTGACAATATAATAAATGCTAAAAACCTTTGTGAAATATCAGAAATAGTCAAATTAAGAAAACAGCTGGATAAACAAACTAATAAGTTAGATACTACTATAACTAGATTAGCAAATAGGTTACAAAGAAAGCTATTAGCCAAACAAAAAAGGTGGTGGCTCTTTGACTTAGAAGAAGGAATTTTAGATAGTGGTAAGTTGGCTAGAGTTATTATTTCTCCTGAAAACTCTTTGTCATATAAAAAAGAAACTGAAGCTGATTTCAAAGACACAGTTGTTACTTTATTAATAGATAATTCAGGATCAATGAGAGGAAGGCCTATTACTATTGCAGCTATATCAGCTGATATTCTTTCTAAAACTCTTGAAAGGTGTGGAGTTAAAGTAGAAGTTTTGGGTTTTACAACAAAAACTTGGAAAGGAGGTCGTGCTAGGGATTTTTGGATTAAAAATAATAAACCTCTAAAACCAGGAAGGTTAAATGAGTTACTTCATATAATATACAAGCAGGCTGATCATCCAATAAGAAGAAGTAAGCAAAACTTAGGAATTATGCTAAAAGAAGGGCTCTTAAAAGAGAATATTGATGGAGAAGCTTTAGAATGGGCTCATAAAAGATTATTAAATAGATCAGAAAAACGAAAAATCTTAATGGTTATTTCTGATGGAGCACCAGTGGACGATAGCACACTATCCTCCAATGATGGTAATTTACTAGACTTACACCTAAAAGAGGTTATTAAAATAATAGAAAAAAAAAGTAGTGTAGAGCTGACTGCAATAGGAATAGGCCATGATGTAAGTAAATATTATTCTAAAGCTGTTACCATACTTGATGTTGATGAATTAGCAGAGGTAATGTCTAAGAAACTTATTGAGATGTTTTGATGCTTTTACTATCAAGCTTTTTTAATATATTTTTTTTATATTTTCTTGCTAAAGAAGAAAGATTTTTAAAATCTGAATTTATTAAAAACTTATCAATACCTCCTAGTTTTTCTACTGTTCTTAATGTAGAGGTTGCTATTTTAAAACTTAGTTTAGCATCTAAATTTTCGCTATATAAGCTAACAGACTGCAAGTTAGGAAAAAACTTTCTTTTTGTTTTGTTATTAGCGTGACTTACGTTATTACCTGTTATTGACTGTTTGCCTGTTAATTCACATTTTTTTGTCATAATAAATCCTTAACTTTTTTGAAAGTAATATAAATTTAGTAAAGCTTCAACATTTAATTATATATTAGATTTTTTTCCGTATTTTACTAAATTGAAAACTCTGTATATCGCATCTAATAAATTAGTCCCTGGACCAAATATCTCTGTAACTCCTTTTTCCTTTAGTATAGGATAATCCTCTTTAGGTATTACACCTCCACAAATTACTAAAAAATTCTCATTACTAGCATTTGCTAACTCCATAAATTGAGGGACTAAAGTTAAATGTCCAGCAGCATGACTTGATATGCCAATTACATCGGCCTTGCTTTTCCTTGCAATCAATAGTAATTCATTAGGAGTCATAAATAATTTCGATAATTCTACCTCAAAACCCAAATCTCCAAAAGTTGAGGCAACAACTTTTGCCCCCCTATCATGTCCATCTTGTCCTAATTTACACACGAGTATTTTTGGTGCTTTACCTTTTTTTATCTTATAGTCAGTAATACTTGATTTAATATCATCAAGTTTGGTCTTTTCGCTATAATTATCAATATACACATTCTTAGTTAAGTTAGAATGCCCTTCATATCTTCCGTAAATTTCTTCTAAAGCATAGGACACTTCTCCTATAGTAGCTCTAGCCCTAATGGCTTCAATGGTATATTGTAATAAGTTTTTTTTATCATCAGTGCCAGCAATTTTTAAATTCTTCAAGGCTAATAAAAGTTTATCATTATCTCGATTTCTCTTAATAGTCTCTAAAATTTCTAATTGATTCTTGATAACTTTTGAGTTGTCGATCTTTAAAATTTCAAAATCTTTTTCGTTATCATTAAGATATTTGTTAACTCCAACTATTACTTTCTTGCCGCTATCTATTTCAGCCTGTTTTATAAGAGCTGACTCCTCTATAAGTTTGTTAGGATAGCCTTTTTCTATAGCCTCTGTCATACCACCCATATCAAGTATTTTATCAATTAAATTACCTGCATGTACAATAACTGAGTTAGTTAAATTTTCTATAAAATAACTTCCCGCTAAAGGATCTATTACATTACAAATATTAGTTTCATTTTGAAGAATTAGTTGAGTATTTCTTGCAATTCTGGAAGAGGATTCTGAAGGAAGAGCAACAGCTTCATCGAAAGAGTTAGTATGTAAAGATTGTGTTCCTCCTAAAGATGCTGCCATTGCTTCTATTGTAGTCCTTATAATATTATTGTAAGCATCTTTTTCTGTTAACGAAACTCCTGAGGTTTGACAATGCGTTCTGAGCATTAAAGATTTATTATCCTTAGGATCAAATAGTTCTTTTATTTTTTTTGCCCAAAGAAACCTTGCAGCTCTTAGTTTTGCAATCTCCATGAAAAAATTCATCCCTATACCAAAGAAAAAAGACAACCTTGGCGCGAAAGAGTCTACTAAAAGTCCCTTGTCTAAAGCAGCTTTAACATATTCTATACCATCCGCAATAGTAAATGCTAATTCTTGGATTTCTGATGCTCCAGCCTCCTGCATGTGATATCCAGAAATTGATATTGAATTAAACTTAGGCATTTTTTCTGATGTATAACTAATAATATCAGAAACTATTTTCAAAGAGCTTCTAGGTGGATATATATAAGTATTTCTTACCAGAAATTCTTTCAGAATATCATTTTGAATTGTCCCTGATAAAAATCTCTGTTCTACCCCTTGTTCTTCTGCTGCTACTATATATGAAGCTAGAATAGGAAGAACTGCTCCATTCATTGTCATTGAAACACTCATTTTATTTAAAGGTATCCCTTTAAATAAAATTTTCATATCCTCTACTGAGTCTATTGCTACACCAGCCTTTCCTACATCACCTATTACTCTTGGATGATTGCTATCATAACCTCTGTGTGTGGGTAAATCGAAGGCAATAGACAATCCCTTTTGTCCATTTTTCAGGCAATCTTTATAAAATTTATTTGACTCATTTGCAGTTGAAAAACCTGCATACTGTCTTATAGTCCAAGGTTTTCCGCTGTACATAGTTGCTTTAGGTCCTCTCAGATAAGGCGGAAAACCAGGTAAAGAATTTAAGTGTTCTACCCCTTTTAAATCTTCCTCTGTATATAAAGATTTATAAATTATTCCGTCATGAGATTTCCAGGTTAACTTTTCGTGTCCTTTATCTTTTTTTAACTCCTGATCTGCTAGAGATTTCCAATCATCCAAATTTTTTTTATTGAACCTATCCATTATTTAAGCATCTTCTCTTGATGACCAAGGCAACTTACCAACCGGAATGCCTTCTTCTGCAAGCTCCTCTGCTTCTTTTTTAGTTGTTTCTCCTCTTATTGACCTAGCCTGAGTTTCTCCGTAGTAAATTTTTTTTGCTTCTTCTGCAAAGTTCTTACGTACATTTTCAGTATTATTTTCTATAAACTTTTTAAAATCTTTTAATTGTAATTCATTTTTTTTAAGGTCTTTCTGTTTATTTATATTATCAATTTTTTTTGTACCTTTTAGCTTAGGTGCCATCAATGCCTTTTTAACTTTACTAGAGTTACAAAAAGGACAATTTATTAATTTTTTTTTTCTTTGTTCTTCATACTGAGTAGATGAGGAAAACCAGGCTTCAAACACATGCTTATTTTCACAATTTAAATCATATAAAATCATATTTTCCCTAATAAATTATATTGTATTATAATTAAATATTACAATACTATTTAGTAATTAAAAATGATTAATAACGCTTCAAAATGGATTATTGACTGTACAGATAAAATACCTGAATCGAATAATATTAAGACTGTATTAGACCTAGCATGCGGGTCAGGAAGAAACTCAATTCTTTTTTCTAATAAAAACTACAAAATAATAGCTGTAGATATTAATAGTAAATATTTAAATAGCTTTAATGGAAACAATATTTATAGGATTTTAGCAGATATTGAAGATGTTGCTAAGTGGCCATTCATCGAAAAAAGCTTTGACATAATTATAGTAGTTAATTTTTTAAATAGAAAGATCTTTAAGAATATTTTTAAATCTTTAAAAAAAGATGGCTACCTTATTTACGAAACCTTTGGAGAAGGTCAAGAAAAAATCGGTAAACCAAAAAATAAGGAATTCTTATTAAAAAAAAATGAGCTTTTAAAAATATCAAAGGAGCTTAAATTAATAGCTTATGAAGAAGTTAAGGTATTTAGTCAAGAAATAAACTATATAAAACATCGTATTATGTGTAAGAATGTTCAACATAAAAATTTATAATGAATTACTTAAGATCTCATAAATCTAAAAATAATAAATCACATCTGTTTTTATGTAAATTAGTGGAAGAAGTGATAGATAGGTTAAATTTAAAAAAATCTAATCACTTTAATATTTTAGAACTTTTTGCTAGAAATAATGTATTTGAATTGGAATTAAAAAGGAAAAATTTTAATTTTTTTTTACATCAAACTAAGCTTTCATCAAAATTATACTCGAATTCTAAAAATCTTCTTTCTGATGAATTAAAAATTTCTAATTACAAAAACTTTAATTTTGATTATTGTATCAGTTTTTTTTCAATATATTCCCCTGCTACTCTTCAAGAAGTTCTTAAATATGTTAATAAAGTTTTAAAAAAGGATGGAAAGTTCTTGTTTGCTTTTCATTCATCCAATAGCCTAGCAAAATTTAAAGAAGTATTTATTAGAACTACGAACTTTGATATTGCTGATAGTTTTTTACCTACATATGACATGTTATCATTAGGTAATTTAGCAAATTCCATAGGGTTTAAAAACGTAGTAGTAGACCAATCTGAATATTTATTAACTATAACTAAACCTAGGGAAATTTGGGATTTCATTAGATCTTTAGGAGAAAATAATTACCTAATCAAAAGAAATAAAAGTATTATAAAAAAATCAAAATATCTTGAGTTATGTGATTTATTAAACCCTTCTCTAACAAAAGAGAAAAGTAGTACAAACCAAATCTTTATTACTTTCTTAATTGGAACAAAATAAATTAACTCCTGTAATCAGCATTTATTTCTATATATTTTTTTGTTAGGTCGCAAGTCCAAACCTTGTGGTGCCCTTTGCCTAATGATAAATCAATAGCTATGTTTATTTGGGTATTCTTAAGATATTCTGATACTTTTTCTTCACTATAGTCTTTACAAATTTCTCCATTTACAATTACAGCAGACTTGCCTATATTCAAGGAAATTTTATTTGGATTAACTGAAGAAGAAGATTTCCCAATAGCCATTATGATTCTACCCCAATTAGCGTCCTCTCCGGCTATAGCTGTTTTTACTAATAGTGAGTTTGAAATTTTTAAGGCTACGTCTTTAGCCTGATTATTGGTTTTAGCTCCTGAAACCTCAACTTCTATTAATTTTTTAGCTCCTTCTCCATCTAATACTATTTTTTTTGCTAGCTCGATTGCTACCTCTTCTAAATCTTTTTTAAAAGTATCAAGTATTTCGTTGTCTAGAAAATATTTAGAGTTGTTCTTTTTAGAATTTACAGAAAATAAGCTTACCATGTCATTAGTAGAAGTGTCTCCATCTACTGTGATGCTATTAAAAGATTTTTGCACTGTAGATTTCAATAATCTATTCAATGCTTTTGATGATAAGTTTGCGTCAGTAAATATGAAAGCCAACATTGTCGCCATATTAGGGGCTATCATACCAGAACCTTTAGAAACACCAATGATATTATAGCTTTTATTTTTAATAGATGTTTTCTTGCAAACCCCTTTAGGAAAAGTATCAGTAGTTGTAATTGCTTTAGCAAAGGAAAGCCAATTTTGATTTAATTTATTATTTTTTAGTGCTAGTGTATGCAATGCCTGAATAATTTTTTCTATAGGTAGTTGCTCTCCTATTACCCCAGTAGAAGAGATCAGTATATTTTTCACATCACATTCATAAATTTTTGAGAGCGTTTTTACTATATGAATTACATTTTGATAGCCTTTCTTGCCTGTATAAGCGTTAGCATTTCCAGAGTTAACAAACAGAACTTTTGCTTTGCCACTATTCCTAATTTTTTTTAACCAGGTTATATTGGCTGCACAAGTTTTAGACTTTGTTAATACTGTTGCTACATTAGCTAGTTCTCTAAAAATAATTAAAGTGACGTCTTCTCTAGTTGTACTTTTTATTCCTACTGAAGCTGTCCTTATTTCTAAGCCCTTCATTAATTTTATTTTTGGAAAAACTTTTATAATTTTTTTCTTCATAAGTTTATAAAATAATATATAAACTATATTAAATACAACATTAATGAAACTTTAAAAATAAATACTTAAATTAAAAATATGCTATCATTTATTAAAAATAATATTTTTTCTTCTCATAATCAGAAAACCTTAAATAATTACAAAATTATACTTGATAAAGTAAATGCAGAAGAAGAAAATGTAAAAAAACTAACTGACAATGATCTATCAAAGCTAACGAGTACTCTCAAAAAAAAGTTTCTAGAGGGAAGCACTCTTGAAAGCATAATGCCACGTGCTTTTGCAACAGTAAGAGAAGCTGCTATAAGAACTTTAAATCAAAGACATTATGATGTCCAAATTATAGGGGGAATTGTTCTTCATAATGGAAAAATAGCAGAAATGAAAACTGGCGAAGGTAAAACTCTTGTTTCAACTCTTGCAGTTTATCTGAATGCCTTATCTGGAAAAGGTGTTCATGTGGTTACAGTTAATGACTACTTAGCAAAAAGAGATAGCGATTGGATGGGCAAAATTTATAGTTTTTTAGGTTTATCAGTTGGATATATTTATTCTGGTATGCCGGAGTCTGAAAGAAAGCTAGCATATGACTGCGATATTACTTATGGAACTAATAACGAATTTGGGTTTGATTATCTAAGAGATAATATGAAATTTAATTCAGAAGAAATGAGCCAAAGAGGTTTTAATTTTGCTATTATTGATGAAGTAGATAGTATTTTAATAGATGAAGCTAGAACTCCATTGGTTATTTCTGGACCAGTAGAAGATAACACAGATTTCTACAAAACTATCAACAGTTTTGTTAATAAACTCGACAAAAGAAATTATGATCTAGATGAAAAATCAAAATCAATAAATTTAAACTCAACCGGCATAGAATACTTTGAAGAAATTTTACAAAAAAAAAAATATTATTAAAAACCAAAACCTCTACAGTCCAGATAATATAAATGTTTTGCATTTTATAAATCAGTGTTTAAAAGCAAACTTTATGTTTCAAAAAGATAAGGATTATATTGTTAAAGATAACCAAGTTATAATAGTGGATGAGTTTACAGGAAGAATGATGGAAGGCAGAAGGTACTCTGAAGGCCTTCACCAAGCAATAGAAGCAAAAGAAAATGTAATTATTCAAAATGAAAATCAAACCTTAGCCTCAATTACATTTCAAAATTATTTTAGAATGTATCCTAAATTAGCTGGAATGACGGGTACTGCTAAGACCGAATCAGGTGAGTTTTTAGAAATTTATTCTTTAGATGTAATAGAAGTACCCACACATAAAGAAATGATACGAGGTGATAGCAATGATGAAATATATAGGACTAAAGAAGAAAAATGGACCGCCATAAGCAAAGAAGTTATTCAAGCACACTCAAAAGGCCAGCCAGTTTTAGTTGGTACCACTAATATATCTACCTCAGAACTTATATCCAAAAAACTAAAGAAGTTAAAAATAAAACACCAAGTTTTAAATGCAAGGTATCATGAAAGAGAAGCTAGTATAATTTCTCAAGCCGGAGAGCCTTTTGCAGTTACTATAGCTACAAATATGGCTGGTAGAGGAACAGATATTCAACTAGGTGGAAATTTTGATCAAGAAAAAATTAAAGAAAATAAAATATTAGATAAATTAAATAATAATAAAAGCAGAGTGATGGGAAGTGGAGGTCTTTACGTTATTGGAACTGAACGACATGAGAGTAGAAGAATTGATAATCAATTGAGAGGTAGATCCGGGAGACAAGGTGATCCAGGGGCATCTAAGTTCTTTATATCCTTAGAAGATGATTTAATGAGAATATTTGGCTCAGAAAGACTAGATTCTATTTTAAAAACATTAGGTTTAAAAGAAGGAGAAGCCATAATCCATCCATGGATAAGTAAAGCAATTGAAAAAGCCCAATCAAAAGTTGAGAATAAAAATTTTGAAATTAGAAAAAATTTGCTAAAATTTGATGATGTTATGAACGATCAAAGAAACGTTATTTATAATCAAAGAAAAGATATACTTGAAAAAGAAACTCCTTATCAATTTTTCCTAGAAGTTAGTGAAGAAGCAGTTAGCAATATATTGGATATAAGTTCTACGGATGAAAAAGATATTGAAAATTTTAAAACTAATGTTGGAAACAAATTAAAAAAAAATTTAGGCCTATCTATAGTTAACTTAACTTCTAATGATAAAGAAGATATAAAAAAAGAAGTTTTAAAAATAATAAAAGAAAATATTGATAAAAAAGTATCATTAGTCGGCTCAAATAATTTTAATCTAATACTGAAACAACTTATTATCCAAATTTTAGACCAACAGTGGAAACAACATCTATTATCACTAGACAACTTAAGGCAAGGTATCGGATTACGAGCCTATGCGCAAAGAGATCCTCTTAATGAATATAAAAGAGAGGCTTTCAACATGTTTGAAGAAATGTTGCTATCTATTAGAATAATTATAAGCAGACTTGTAATATTACTAGAGTTTAGCAATGAACCTCCAAAAGAAAAAAAGAGATCTTCTAATTATAGAGAAAGACTTAGACATAAAACCTAACAAATTAGTTTACTAAAGAAAGAATATAATTTGATAATACATTTTTTGTTCTTATCCATTTAAAATTTCTTTTACAAGGTATTGGCAATAGCCCACACTTTTTATCATAATTAATATTATATTTGGAAGAAAAATTAATAATTTCATCAGGTTTCAAATACTTATCCCAATCATGTGTTTTTTCTGGAACTAGTTTTAAAACCTTTTCAGCAATTAATATAGTAGAAAGGTAAGAAAACAGACTTCTATTTATGGTAGAGATTATGACTACTCCATTCTTTTTTAAACATCCAAATATACATTGTAAAAAATTCTTATAATTATCTACATGTTCAATAACTTCTAATGAAATTATAATATCAAACCTCTCAGATTTTTTCTGTAAATCCTCGATATTAGAAACTTGATAATTTATTTTTAAATTTTGACGTTTAGCTCTTTCTTTAGCTATTTTAATAAGTGACTTTGACTTATCTACTGCCGTAACTTTTCCTCCCTTTTTAGCTATTGACTCAGATAAAATACCACCGCCACAACCAAGGTCTAATATTTTTTTTTTTTCAAAAATATTTTCTAATGTGTCTAAGGATTGATATCTATTAAGAATTCTTTCCTGTATAAATAGCATTCTAGTTTTATTCATGGAATGCAATAGGGCTACTGGTCCATCTTTATTCCACCAGCTTTTTGACATTTCATCAAAATTACTTTGTTGCAATTTATTATTCCTTTAACTTATTATTTTAAAATAATATTAATACTATAAAAAAAAAGTAATGTAATGCAAATAATAGTTAAAAAATTCGGAGGTACATCTCTTTCTGATGTCTCAAGAATAAATAGAGCTATAAACTATATTAAGAAGTCTTTAAAATCTGGATACAAAGTAGTAGTGGTTGTTTCCGCAATGGGAAAAGAAACAGATAGGTTGTTAGCATTAGCAGATAATTTAGAAGAATATGATGGCAGTGACGATATTGCATCTCTTTTATCATCTGGTGAACAAGTATCAAGTTCTTTCTTTTCAATTATTTTAAATAAGAATAAAGTTAAAGGTAAATCATTTCAAGGGTGGCAAGTCCCCATACATACTACAGAAAAGTATGTAAACTCACTAATCAAAGATATAGAAATAAAAAATATACTTTCCAGTCTAAAAAAGAATGAAGTTCCTGTAGTATCAGGTTTTCAGGGTATTAATAAGCATAATCGTATTACCACACTAGGAAGGGGTGGCTCAGATACAACTGCTGTAGCATTAGCAGCAAAATTAAACGCGATAAGATGTGATATCTACACTGATGTTGCAGGTGTTTATACTGCCGATCCGAGAATAGTACTAAATGCTAAAAAAATGCAGAGTATCAATTTTGAAGAAATGTTGGAATTATCTTCATTAGGTGCTAAAGTTTTGCATACTAGATCAGTACAATTAGCATTACAACATAATGTAAAAGTTCAGGTCTTATCTAGTTTTACAGGAAAGAAAGGTACGATGTTGGTTAAAGAAAGTAATAGTTTTGAAAAACAAGTTATAAGAGGTATTGCTCATAGCAGTAATGAAGCACTAATTACATTGGTTGAAGTAAAGAATAAACCTGGAATTTCAGCTGTTATTTTTAATGCTTTGGAAACTGAAGGAATTAATGTTGACATGATAGTTCAATCAGCTTCCTTAAAAGATGAAAAAGTTACCTACGTTTATACGGTAGATAAAAATGATGCAAATAAAACTAAAACTATCATGCAAAAACTACAAAAAAATCTCTCTTTTAAAGAAGTGAGTATAAATAAAAAAATATGTAAACTTTCTGTAGTTGGTTTAGGAATGAAAACTAACTCTGGAATAGCAAGTACTATGTTTTCTCAATTAGCAAAGAATAATATTAATATTCATGTAATAAGTACTTCAGAAATTAAGATTAGCATATTGATTGATGATAAATATAAAGAATTGGCTATTAGAACGCTACATGAAGGTTTTAAGTTAAAATAAATTGTAAAAATATAATATGAAAGAAAAAAAAATTTTTAAAGACTTTACTGAATTGGGGGGTTTTTTAAAGAAGAAAAGGAGAGAAACTGGAGAAAGAATACATGCTATTTCTTCTAAGTTGCTAATAAAAAAAGATATCCTAAAAAGGATGGAAGAAGGTTTGTTTACCCAGGATGATTATTACAAGAATAGCTACTTAAAAGGTTTTCTTAAAACCTACATGAAAGAAATCCAAGCTCTCAATCTTTGTGATATAGAAAATCTTTTCTCAAAAGACCTAGTTGCAATAAAAAAAACTAATGTATCAATTGATAATAATAAAGAAAAAAAAACAAAGTATGGCTCTCTTATAATTTTAGTATCGCTAAGTTTAGTAGGTTTGTTATATTTATTTTGGAATAAAACTGCTTACTATAATCTATATGAATTAGAGAAATTTTTAAATTGAACTTTAAACCTTAAAATGGACTATTTTAAAAATATAATAAAAAGAAGAAAAACTAAAACCGCTTCAGTTGGTAAAATTAAGGTTGGTTATGGACATCCTATTACGGTCCAGTCTATGACTAATACTTTAACTAGTAATTTAGATGGTACTCTTAAACAAATAAACTCTCTTGAAGCTGCAGGTGTAGATATAGTTAGAGTTTCTTGTCCTGATAGTGAGTCTACTAAAGCCTTAAAAAAAATAACAGATTACGCTAAAGTTCCTATTGTTGCTGACATTCATTTTCATAGTAAAAGAGCCATAGAGGCAGCAGAGGCAGGGGCATCATGCCTTAGAATTAATCCTGGCAACATAGGAAATTTTGAAAAAATAAAAAGTGTAGTTGACTCTGCAAAATTAAATAATTGCTCTATAAGAATTGGTGTCAATGCAGGATCATTAGAAAAAGAATTTATTGAAAGATTTTATAGAGCTACCCCGCAGGCTATGCTAGAGAGTGCTTTAAAACATATTAAAATTCTAGAAAGTTTAAATTTTTATAATACTAAAATAAGTGTAAAAGCCTCAGATGTTAATCTAGCCATACAATCATATGAACTACTAGCACAAAATACCAGCTATCCTTTGCACTTAGGAATTACTGAAGCTGGAAGTTTTACAGGAGGTACCGTAAAATCCTCAATAGGAATTGGATATTTATTAAATAAAGGAATTGGTGATACTTTGCGAGTATCTTTATCTGATGATCCTGTAAATGAAGTTAAAGTTGGGATTGAAATTCTCAAAGCATTAGGGATTAGGAAAACTGGTATAAGCGTTATATCTTGTCCTTCTTGTGCAAGACAACAATTCGATGTGATAGAAACCGTAAAAAAAATAGAAAAAAAGTATTCAGGGATCAAAAAGCATATAAGTATTTCAATATTAGGTTGTATAGTAAATGGTCCAGGAGAAGCAAAACATGTAGATATAGGAATAACAGGTGGAGGAAAAAATAGTCATCAAATTTATTTAAAAGGAAAAAAAAGTTTTATCAGTAAAAATCAAAATCTTGTAGAGGTTATTTCTAAACTAATTGATAAAAATTTAGAAAATGAATAATAATATATCAACTGTTAGAGGAATGCATGACTTAATAGGTGATGATTATTACAGACTTTATAATATACTAGATATTTTTATAAATGAGGTAGAATTATTTAATTTTACTCCAATTTCCACTCCTATTATGGAGCATAGCCAGGTTTTTCAGAGAACATTAGGTGACTCATCAGATGTGGTTATGAAAGAGATGTATTCTTTATTTGATAAAAGTAATGAAAGTTTAACCTTAAGGCCTGAGGGAACTGCTGGAATTGCAAGAGCAATAATATCTAATGGTTTAACTCAAGAACTTCCAAAAAGATATTATTATCATGGTCCAATGTTTAGATATGAAAGGCCTCAAAAAGGGCGTCTGAGACAATTTAATCAGGTTGGAGTAGAATTGTTTGGTAAAGGAGATTTTTTTGAGGACTGCGAAATAATAAGACTTGCATACTTTTTTTTGAAAAAACTTAATCTAATAGATAACTTAAGTTTAAAGATAAATACTATAGGAAGTAATTCAAGTAGAAAAATCTTTTTAGAAAAAATAAAAGAGTATTTTAAAAAATACAAAGATAACCTTTCTTTAGATAGTCTTAAAAGATTAGATAAAAACCCGTTGAGAATTTTAGACTCTAAAGATCCAGAAGATAAGAAATTACTTAAAGATGCACCAGTGATTTTCAACTTTCTAAAAGAAGAAGAAATCAAGAATTTTGAAAATATAAAATCCTTACTTGATGACATGAAAATCTCTTACAATGTTGATCCTCATCTAGTTAGAGGCTTAGATTATTACAGTGACACTACATTCGAATTTACCTTAAATGATAATGACAAATTTGCAATCTTAGCAGGTGGTAGATATAATAATTTAGTAAAAGAATTAGGCGGTAGCAAAATACCTGGTATAGGATGGGCTGCTGGTATGGAAAGATTAGCAAGCCTTACACAAGTAGAAAAAAAATCACAAATACCTATTATTTTAATTCCAGCAGACAGAAAGTATCTAAATTATATTTTTAGTATATCTTCAAAACTTTACTCTAAAAATATAAAGAATCAAATTTTAGATAATTTTAACATAAAAAAATCTCTTAAGTACGCAAATAAAATTAAAGCTGAGAAAGCTCTTATAGTAGGAGAAGAGGAGTTCAATAATTCATTAGTAAGTTATAAGAATTTGATTAGTGGTGAGCAAGTTAGTGTAGATGAAAGGTTCTTGTTTGAAAAACTAAAGTATGAATGAAAACCTGCAAATAAAATTAAATCAAATAGTAGACAGTTTTAATAAAATTCAAGAAAAACTTTCCTCTACTTCAATAACTAATGAAAAGAGAATTGAATTAAGTAAGAAGTTTTCTTCTCTAGAACAAATTATTTCGCAAAAAGATTTATTAGATAATATTAAAAAAAATTTAGTTGAAACTAAAAGTCTATTAAACGAGGAAATGGAATCTGAATTAGAAAAGCTAGCGAAAGACGATATTGATGAGCTTGAAAATAAATTAGAAATCGAAAATAATAATTTAAAAAAACTATTAATCCCTAAAGACATAGATGATGAAAAGAGTGCAATAGTTGAAATTAGGGCTGGTACAGGAGGTGACGAAGCAGCATTATTTTCTATGGTCTTGCTAAGAATGTATCAAAAGTTTGGTGAACTCAATAAATGGAAATTTGAAATATTAAGTTTCCAAGAAACCAATATTGGAGGATGTAAAGAGGCTGTCTTATCCTTTACAGGAACTAATGTATTTTCAACTTTAAAATACGAGTCTGGGGTTCACAGAGTACAAAGAGTTCCTAAAACAGAAACACAAGGTAGAATTCATACATCGGCTTCTACCGTCGCTGTATTACCAATGGTAGAGGAAGTTGATATTCAAGTAGACCAGAAAGACCTTAGAATAGACACATTCAGATCACAAGGAGCTGGAGGGCAACACGTAAATACTACTGATAGTGCAGTAAGAATAACTCACATTCCAACGAATATTGTAGCAAGCTGCCAGGACGAAAAAAGTCAGCACAAGAATAAAGCTAAAGCAATGAAAATTCTTGTATCGAGAATTTATGAAAAGCAAAAAAAAGAAAAAGAAGAAGCATTAGCAAATAAAAGGAAGTCTTTAGTTGGTAGTGGGGATAGGTCAGAAAAAATAAGGTCTTATAATTATCCTCAAGGACGAGTTACGGATCATCGAATAAATCTTACTTTATATAAATTAGAAGAGGTTATTTCAGGTAATGCTCTACAAGAAGTAATCAACCCTCTTAAAGAGGCAGAAGTAGAAGAAAAAATTAAAGACTTAATATGAAAATATCTGAATTTATTAAAAGTAATATAAAAAAGCTTCAAAAAACAAATATTTCAAATTCCAGTAAGGAAATTCATTATATTTTACAAGAACAGCTAAACTTTAGTCTAGAAGAAATAATTTTTAATAAAGATTATATAATTGATGACAATCAAATTACAAAATTAAATAAAATTATAAATCAAAGAGTAAATGGTAAGCCAATTTCAAAGATTTTTAAAAAAAGTTATTTTAGAGATATTGAATTGTTTGTTAATAAACACACCTTTTCTCCAAGAATTGATAGTGAAGTATTAATAGACGTCTTGGTTAAGGAAAATATAAATTTTAAAAATATTATAGAGTTAGGTACGGGAACAGGTGCATTGTCAATTTCTCTTCTAAAATATTTTAAAGGTACAAATGCTTTGGTAACTGATATTAGTAAAGAAGCCATTTACATAGCAAAAAAAAATGCTATAATTAATAATACATTTAATCGTATGCAATTTGTTTGTTGCAATTGGTTAGATTGTTTTGATAATCTTAATTTTGATATTTTAATTTCAAACCCTCCATATGTGAGAACATCGGATATTTTGAACTTGGATGTTGAAGTTAAAAAATATGATCCTCTTACAGCGCTTGATGGTGGTGCAGACGGGTTGCTTGCATACGAAGAGATTTTAAATAGTATAAAACAAATAGGAAAAAAAGATTTCTGGCTATTATTTGAGATAGGTTATGATCAAGCTGAAACAGTTACTAAAATGATGACAGATAGCGGTATAAAAAATATAAGATTATTTAAGGATTATAATAATTTACCCAGGTGTGTTCTGGGAAAACTAGAAATGAGTTAATAGTATATGAAGAAAAATTATTCATTTAAAAGAAATAAACCTAAATCATTAAATAATAATGGGTTTAGACAAAAATCAGATAATAAGCCTAGAGGCAAGCCTATAGAAATTATGGGTAAATATGAAATTATGGCTAGAGACGCATCCTCAGCGGGAGATAGAATAGCGGCAGAAAATTATATGCAACATGCTGAACATTACTTAAGAATAAGCAATGCAAATAAAGAAAAAAAAATAGATAATTAAATTTTTGCCCTTGTGTTGTAATTGTACAACAACCATATCTAAGACATAGGATAAATATGAACTTAGATAATTTTGATGAAAAAGCTACACTGATTATAAATTCAGCCTTTAGCTATGCTGGAGAAAGTAATTATGCGTATTTAACTCCCCTAAATCTCTTAGAGGTCATGTTAAAAACTGATGACCAGGTAAAAGTAACCCTTGATCAGTTTTCAGTAAATACAGAAAACCTATATAAAGAGTCCTTGAACCTATCTAATAAGTCTAAAAAAAAAAATAGCGGTGAGGCCCCTTTAGTACAGGGGAATGTTTTAATGCTACTGGAAAGTGCATTAACTGAGGCAAAAAAATTAAACTGCAGCAAAGTTAACAGTAATATTCTATTACTTGTTTTAACTTTAGATATATCTCCACAATCAAAGTTACTACTTCATAAAAATAAAATTTCTTATAAAAAGCTTTTTGAATTTCTTAGTCTTACAGAACAAAAAAAAGAAGATAAATTTGACTCTATCAAAAAATATACCATAGATTTAACAACCTTAGCTTTACAAAATAAAATAGATCCAATAATAGGTAGAGAAGAGGAAATAAAAAGAACTATACAAATTATTTCTAGAAGAAGAAAAAATAACCCCATTTTAATTGGAGATCCTGGAGTAGGTAAAACAGCGATAGCAGAGGGTATAGGTTTAAAAATTGTTGAAAATCAAATACCAGAAAACCTTAAAAATTATAAGTTACTTTCATTAGATTTATCTTCTATGCTTTCAGGAGCAAAGTTTAGGGGAGAGTTTGAGGAAAGACTAAAAAGTCTCTTAAATGAACTAACGGTTCATGGGAATATAATTTTATTTATAGATGAAATTCATACCATTATAGGGACAGGTGCTAATGAGGGCTCTTTGGATGTAGCAAATATAATTAAACCAGCACTGGCAAGAGGCACACTTCATTGTATTGGAGCAACTACTATAGATGAGTATAGAATATATTTTGAAAAAGATGCAGCACTTACTAGAAGGTTTCAACCAGTATATATAAATGAACCATCTGTAAATGATACCATTGCGATTTTACGTGGCTTAAAAGAAAAATATGAGTTGCACCATGGTATTAGTATTTCCGACAAATCAATAGTTGCAGCAGTAAAACTTTCAAATAGGTATATTACAACAAGAAAACTTCCTGACAAAGCTATAGATTTAATTGATGAAGCTGCCAGCAAGCGTAAAATAGAACTTAAATCTAAACCTGCTAATGCACAATATATTGAAGGAAAAATAATTAAAAATAAAATTGAAATTGAATCTTTAAAAAATGAAAAAGAAAGTTCTAGAAGTAGACTAGAGTGGTTAGTAGATGAAAATAATTTATTAAAAAAAAAGTTAAATAATATTATATCAGAATGGGTAGACTATGAAAAAAAGATAAATGCTTTATATACTTTAAAAGAAAGCCTAGAAAGCAAAAGATTAGATCTCAAAACGGCTGAAAGAAAAGGTGATTTAAATTTGGCAGGTAAATTAACTCATTTTACTATACCACAGATGAAAATAGATATAAAAAAAATAGAAAATTCTAACCAACAAATTTTAAAAAATAAAAATGTAACAGAAAATGATATAGCAATTATTTTATCTAACTGGACTGGTATACCTACTACTAAAATATTAGAAACCGAAAAGTCTTCTCTTCTAAATTTAGAAAATATTTTACATAAAAGAGTAATAGGCCAAGAAAAAGCTATAAAAGAAATTTCTTCAGTAATAAAAAGATCAAGAGCCGGTATCAACAATCCAAAAAAACCTATAGGATCATTTTTATTTTTAGGTCCTACGGGTGTAGGAAAAACTGAGATTGCTAAAGCACTAGCTTCCTATTTATTTAATAGTGAAACAGAGTTGTTAACCTTTGATATGTCAGAGTTTTCAGAAAAGCATTCTGTTTCTAAGTTATTAGGAGCTCCTCCTGGATACGTAGGATTTGATGATGGAGGAAGGTTGACAAAAGAAGTAAGAGAAAGGCCTTTTAAAGTCCTCTTGTTCGACGAAATAGAAAAAGCTCACTCTGAAATATTTAATATTTTTCTTCAAATTCTTGATGAAGGACGATTAGTGGACGGCAAAGGTAAAAGTACTGATTTTAAAAATACAATAATAATTCTTACCTCTAATTTAGGAAGTATAGAATTACTTAATGCAAAACACAAAGAGGTGTTTGAAATTGTTAAAAAAAAGTTTAAACCAGAATTTATTAATAGACTAGATGAAATAATATTTTTTGATAGTTTATCGAAAGATAACATGAAGCTTATTATAGGAAAGGAATTATTAGAGTTTAAAAACCGCTTAAAAGAAAAAAAAATATATGCAGATTTTTCAGATAATGTTATTACTTTTTTAATTACTAATGGCTATAACCGTGAGTATGGTGCCCGACCGCTAAAAAGACTAATAGAGAAAAAATTAGGAGGTTTTATAGCTGATGAAATTATTAAAAATAATATTATAGAAAATTGTAGAGTTTTACTTGATATTAAAGCAGATAATTTGACCTATAAAATCATCTAATCTTGATAAGAGTTTATATTACTTAAAATGGCCTCTTTGATTAAATTAAATTCATTAAATTCTTCTTGGCTAAGTTTTCTGCCTTCAGGTAGTTTAAGTTTTTGTGGATTTATTTGTTTATTATTTAGTAATATTTCATAGTGTAAATGAGGACCAGTAGATCTACCACTAGAGCCTACATAGCCTATTATCTGTCCTTGTTTTACTGATTTTCCTCTTTTAATATTTTTTGCAAATTTGTGTAAATGGGCATAAGCAGTTTTATATTCTGAATTATGCCTAATTCTAATATACCTTCCATATCCTCCGAATACATTAGCCCTCTCTATAACACCATCACCAGCCGCATATATAGGTGTACCTGTCTTGGCTGCAAAGTCAACTCCTTTATGCATTTTACTGTAACCTAAAACAGGGTGTACTCTTTTACCAAACCTGGATGACAACCTTGCACCATCTATGGGAGTCTTCATCAAAGTCTTTCTTATACTTTCACCATTAGAATTAAAGTATTCATGCTTTCCATTTTGAGAATTAAATCTAAACATATCTAAAATATTATTTTTTAGTTTTGCATTTGCATAAATTATATTTCCTGGCATTATTTTTTCACCCTTATAATTTAATAAAAACTCATAGTAAACTTTAAAGTAATTTCCTTTCCTTATATCCCTTTGAAAGTCTACAGAAAAACTAAACATTCTTACCATGTCTATCAGAATTTCTAGCGGCATCCCTTCTTTAAGTGAATCTTCATATAAACTACTTTCTATAACAATCTCCTTAAATATATATTTCTTTTTAACTGGTTTATTATAAATATATTCCTCAAACCCTAGAGGAGTTTTTATAATTTGAACTTCTTTTAGTTCATTTACCTCTAGTGCTAATCCATAAAAAGAATTTTCTTTATAAGCTAATATAATATCTTGGTCTGGTCTTATACTTTTTGGATTATAAATTTTTTTAAGGTTATTTAAAAGGTTACCTATTTGCATGGAGTCTAAGCTTGCCTTCTTTAATGTATTAAATAAATTACTCCCTTTTTTAATTTTTAAATTTAACTTTATAAGATTAGGATCATTAAATAGGCTTATTTTAGTAATGTTAAAAACTTTATTGTTCTTCAGGTACCAATCAATAGTCTCATTAAAATTATTAACTACCTTTTTAGAAGGAACTTTTATAGCTTGATAGCCAGTGTTGCTTAAATAAGTTATAACTGACTTATAATTAGACAAAACTAAGTAAAAACCTATAAGCTTTCCTTCATTAGTTCTAAGAATATTTCCCCTAGTTCCTGATTTTATCTTCGAGGGATCAAAGTATTTAGAAAAAGCTTTAATTGCATTACTTATTTCTTTTCTTTTCGCACCAGGAATATAAAGGAAGTTTAAAAGTGTATCTCCCTTATTAAAAGTAATTGCATCCTCTACTAAATTATTAGTATGTCTTATTTCTTGTTTTATATAATTTTCAATCTCTAATAAGTTATTATTATCAATTATATTTTCAAAGCCTTCTTCTATTAATTTATGTGCATAGTTTGTAGATGTAATAAAAGTTTTAAATTTTTTATTTTTTTTAGTAATTAATACTGCATCTATTCCATCGATATTGACTGCAAACTTATCAACCTTTCCTTCTGCAAAAGGTAAAATCAAATAGCTGGCATCCGTTAGTCTTTCAGGCGGATATGCAAGTTTAAAAGCTTGAGTAGCTAAATAAGCATCTTCAATACTTAACCCTGCTCCCCTCAATACACCCTTGAGTATTTCTTCATTAAACCTATTTTTATAAATATTATTTATATTATCTAAAGGTTCAGAAATACTTACATTTGAATAAGTGAAAAAAAAACTACATAGTAAGAGTATTTTTAGCCTAAGTAAAAATCTTCTACAAATTTTGTAATTCATTAATCTCATCTTTCATTAGTTCTTTAATTCCAGGATCACTAATATAATGTCCTGCTTCATGAGCTCTTAGGATCTTGACTTTTGGCAAATCTTTACTGAATAAAAACGAGTTTATAGGAGGGCATAATAAATCATAGTCAGCTTGTATGATTGATATTGGGGTGTCTTTAAGAGTATTTTTATTTAAAAGCAGTTGTTTTTTTTCTAAAAAAAAATGATTATGTATGTAATGATTTTCTAAAAATGGGGTATTAGGGGCTTTTAGATACCTTTCTTGTATATTAGTATCTTTATTTAATATTGTAAGAAAATCATGTTTTTTTGATTTTATAGAAGACAAGTTTTTTTCATATTCTTGCCAAAGTTCTGCTGCTATACAAGTGTCAATTTTATTTTTACTAGTTAGCATGTTACCTAGCTTTTTAATAGGGTTATCATTATAGTTATTTTTTAAGATTATGTTTAAATCTTTAATAAGGTCAGTTTTAAAAATTAAAGGACCTTGTCTAAAAGCCCAATCTACTTCTTCATCACTGCCTAAAAATAATGATCTCAAAACCATGGCTTTAACTCTATCAGGATGTTTTTCTCCATAGGCTATTGCCAATGTAGAACCCCAAGAGCCGCCAACTATAGACCATTTTTTAATTTTTAAATAATCTCTTATATATTCAATATCATCAATTAAATAATTTGTTGTATTGTTTTTAAGTTCTCTTTTTGGAGTAGATTTTCCTGAGCCTCTTTGATCTAAAAATATAACTCTATAAATTTTTCTATCAAATAACCCTTTATGCCAATCTGCGCAACCGCTTCCTGGTCCTCCATGTAAAAATAAAACTGGGTTTCCTTTTGGGTTTCCATATTCTTGTACATAAAGGCAATGTTTTTCTCGATTTATTTCGTGTATTGCAAATGGTTTCTTTATAGTATATAACATTTTAATTTAGGTAATTATGAAAAGTAAAATACATCCAGACTATCATGAAATAAAAGTTGTTATGACTGATGGAACAGAGTTTACTACAAAATCAACTTGGGGTAAACAAGGAGAAGTTCTTAAGTTAGATGTTGATCCTTTATCCCATCCTGCATGGACAGGAGGAGGAACCCAATTAAGAGAAAATGCAGGGCAAGTTGCAAGATTTAAAAAGAAATTTGGTAATTTCAAGGTTTAGTACTTATCTTCTCTAATTCAAACCTTATTTTCTTTGGAATTCTCACTTTTTGATCCATATTTTTTCTTTTTACAAAGACATGAACAAAGTATCCTTCTGCACATGCTTGATTTTCATTAAGTCTAAACAAGGATATATCATAAACTACGCTAGTATTTCCGATTTTAAATGTTGATAGGCCCGCTTGTAAAACTTCAGGATACTTTAAAGATTTTATAAATTTACATCTTGTTTCAGGTGATATTGCTATAGTAGAAGAAATTAAAGGTTTATATTGACAGTTATTCATTAGAAACCTGTTTATAACAGAGTCAAACAATGCATAATAAACTACATTATTTAAATGTCCAAAAATATCATTATCTCCAAACCTAGTATCTATTTTTTCAAGATATTTATAATAAGATTTAGTTTTCAATATACCTGCTTATTAAATCTCTTATCTCATCAGGCTTCTCATGAATATGAAAGTGGCCACAACTATCTATCTTTTTAAGTTCAGAGTTTTTTAAAAATGTACTGAGTTTGTAGCTCTTATTAAAAGAGGTCATTACATCCTGCTTGCCCGCTATAATCAAACATGAAGTGTTAACTTTTTTTAATTTTTCTTCTTCTATAAAAAATTTATTACATGCATTCAGGTCCAAAAATAAAGTATTATTTGAAGTTTTATTCATTAAAGTATATATAAATTGAGGTAAACTTATTCCTATTAAATGACCTCCTCTTAGTTTAGAGTCGTTTGGTAGAGACCAACCAATCATTTTAATTATAGCCTCTTCACTATTTTTTTTGCTTAGTCTTAACAAAAAACTACTTACATTCATTGGTAAGGCTGTTCCAATTAGTATTAATTTTTTTATGTCTTTTAGTCCCTTTATGATTAAGTTCAAGCTAATTAAACTTCCCATACTATGACCAATTAAAATTTTTTGTTTTGAGTTAAACTTTGTAATAATTTTTTTCACATAATCAGTCATTGTATCAATACTAGGCAACCCTTTATTATGGTCATCTCCATGTCCTGGTAAATTAATTGCAAGCGTTGAATAACCCTTAAAATAATAATAACGATTAAGAAGTGCCCAAAATGTTTTATCACAACCTGCTCCGTGAATAAAAACTATAAGAGGACTATCTGTTTTATTTTTTTTATAAGTATGTTGTTTACTAATTTTTACCATATTTATTTTGATACACTTAAAAGTGCGTTACTAATATCTTTTATCAAATCATCTAAATCTTCTATGCCGACTGATAATCTAATGAGGTCGTCAGTAATTCCTACTTTTTTTAATTCTACTTTATTTAGTTGAGAGTGAGTAGTACTTGCTGGATGAATTACTAAAGACTTTGCATCGCCAATATTTGCTAAATGTGAAAATATTTTTAAATTTTCTATAAATGTTACTGCACTTTTGGGGCCCCCTTTTAAACCAAATGAAACTACAGCACCTGAACCTCTTGGAAACATCTTTAAGGCTAGCTTATGTCCTTTATGTGACTTTAAGCTGGGATGCTTTACCCAACTAACCTCTTCCTTTCCCGAAAGAAAAGATGCAATATACTCGGCATTAGAAACATGTTTCATCATTCTCGGGCCAATAGTTTCCACACCTAGCATTATATAGAATGCATTTTGCGGAGACAGGGAAGCACCAAAATCTCTTAAACCTTCTGCTCTGGCTCTTGATAGAAATGCTCCTGGACCAAATTCCTCATAAAAGTTCAAATCCTTATATCCTTCATATGATTTAGTTAAGTTACCGAACTTTTTTGTTGCGTTCCAATCAAAAGTTCCACTATCTATTATTACCCCTCCAATAGCTATTCCATGTCCACCTATAAACTTAGTAGTTGAGTGCATTACTAGATTTGCACCATGGTCGAAAGGGTTACATAAGTATGGAGAAGGAATGGTATTGTCTACTAGAAAAGGAATCTTAGCTTCCCTGGTAATTTTAGATATATTTTTTATATCTAAAACTTCAAGACCTGGATTTCCTATAGTTTCTGCAAAAAATAACTTAGTATTTTTCTTAATATTTTTTTTAATCTCATTTAGATTATTAGGATCTACGAACGTAGTTTTTATACCAAACCTTTTTAAAGTTAAGCCTAATAGATTTCTGCTTCCTCCGTAAATTCTATTGGAAGATATTATATGGTCTCCTGCATTTAATAAAGTCGCAACAGTTAAGTGGAGTGCCGCTTGACCACTAGAGGTACAAATTGCCCCTATTCCTTTTTCTAACGATGCCAATCTCTCCTCTAAAGCACTCACTGTAGGGTTTGAAATTCGAGAATATATATGTCCATCTTGCTCTAAGTTAAAAACAGCACTAGCTTCGCTAGCATTTTTGAAAACGTAAGAAGTGGTTTGATAAATAGGAATTGCTCTAGAAGAAAATTCACTATCTAATTTTTGACCTGAGTGGAGACTTAACGTATTGAAATTAAATAATTCAAGATTTTTTTTTTTTTTCATAATTTTAATTAAAGAATTTATCCGCTTCTTTTTTTTTAATTATTTTTTTTTTTATATCATTTTCTAATAATAAAATATACTCATAGAGTTTTTTTTTATATTCAATAAGTTCTTCAATTGAAAAATTTTCAATAGTTTTTTTTACTTGTTTTTCTGAGATAAATTCAATTTCTTCCATAACAAGTATAGTATATGATATTAATTTTAAATGTATAAGAGTTTATTATGAATATTCCAAAAATAATGAAATGTATTAAAATAAAAAAATATGGAGGCCCAGAAAACCTTATATATACAGATGATTTAGTTCCAATTATTAATGAACAAGAAGTCTTAATTGAAGTAAAGGCTAGTGGAGTAAATAGACCTGATATTCTTCAAAGAGAAGGTCTATATGCACCTCCTAAAGATGCTTCAGAAATTCTAGGCCTTGAGGTTTCTGGAAAAATAGTGAAGATTGGGAATAAAGTAAAAAGTTTTAGCTTAGGTGATAGAGTTTGTGCATTAGTTCATGGAGGAGGTTACTCAGAGTATTGTAAATCCCATGCTAGTCATGTATTACCTGTACCAAAAGGACTTGACTACAAAGAAGCTGCTGGAATTATAGAAACTTTTTTTACTGTTTGGTCCATGCTATTTGATATTGCGAAAATTAAAAAGAATCAAATACTTTTAATTCATGGCGGATCTAGTGGTATTGGAACTACGGCAATTCAACTCGCTAAAATAGTAGGTTGTAAAGTAATTACAACTGTAGGAGATACAAGAAAAGCAATTTTTTGCAAAAAGCTAGGCGCTGATTTAATAATTTTACATAAAAAAGAAGATTTTAGTAAGAAGGTAAATACATTTACAAAAAACAAAGGTGTTAATGTAATATTAGATATGGTAGGAAAAGACTATTTTACTAAGAATCTTAAGTTACTAAAAGATAGAGGTAAGTTTATAAGTATTGCATTTCTATCAGGTAATAATGTAAAATTAGATTTATCTTTAGTTTTAAAAAATAGAATTTTAATCACTGGTTCCACTCTAAGACCTAGAACTATTAAAGAAAAAGCTAGAATAGCCAAAAATGTTAAACTATTATTTTGGACTTTATTTGAAAAAAAATATATAAAACCTATTATTTTTAAAACATTTAAATTGAATGATGCCGTTAAAGCTCATAAACTAATGGAAAGTAGTAAACATATTGGTAAAATTATACTAATAAATAAAAACTAAGGAGGAATAATGAGTGGTCCATTAATGCCAAAATCTACTGCGGTTTGGTTAGTAGAACATACTAGCCTTACATTTGAACAAATTTCAAAGTTTTGTAATTTGCATATATTAGAAATTCAAGGTATTGCAGATGGAGAGGTAGCTTTAGGAATTCAAGGAAAAAACCCTATTATGTCAGGAGAGTTATCTAAAGAAGAGATTGTCAGATGTGAGCAAGATCAGTCAAAAAGTCTAGAAATAATAAAAGATATTATACCTTTAAGCTCTAGCTTAAAAAAGGGGAAAAAAAGATTTACTCCTGCATCTAGGAGACAAGTAATCCCTGATGCAATTTCTTGGCTGTTAAAATATTATCCTGAACTTTCAGATCCTCAAATTTCAAAATTAATAGGAACAACAAAAGGCACAATTAATTCCATTAAAACAAGAGAGCATTGGAATATACAAAATATTAGTCCAAGGGATCCAGTCTTGTTAGCCTTATGTACTCAAAGTTCTTTATCTGAAGTAGTAATGAAAGCTAAAAAAAAAAAAGATAAGATAAAAAAAAGCTAAGATGACATTAAATACCCTGCTTTCTCTTTTTAAAAGAACTAAAGCCCTGCTAGTTGGTGACATTATGTTGGATAGATACGTTTTTGGAAAAATTAGTAGGATTTCACCTGAAGCTCCAGTGCCTGTGTTCCTTTCTAATAGTAATAAAGAAGTATTAGGAGGTTCAGGGAATGTATTAAGTAATTTAGTTGCTCTTGGAGTTCAAACTACATATCTTACAGTTGTAGGAAAAGACCATTCTGCAAAAAAAATTAATAAATTATTAAAAGGTTTAAGTCTTAGAAACAAACCTTACTTATTTCAAGAAAATAATAGGAAAACTACTACTAAAACTAGATATTTATCTAACAACCAACAAATAATTAGAATAGACGAGGAAAAATTAGAAAATATTTTAAAGAAGACTGAAAATGAAATCATTAAAAAGGTTAGACTCTTTTTAAAAGGCAAAGATGTAATGATCATCTCTGACTATAATAAGGGCCTAGTTACTAATAAGCTCTGTCAATTTTTAATTAAAGAAGCTAAATCCCTTAAAATTCCAATTATAGTTGATCCAAAGAATAATGATTTTAATATTTATAGGAATGCAACAATCATTACTCCAAATCAGCTAGAAGCATCAAAAGTTAGTCAACTTAATTGTAATGATGATATTCAGGCTGAAGCCTGCGGTAAAGTTATACTTAAAAAGTATAATATAAATAAAGTACTTATAACCCGTGGGGATAAGGGCTTATCTCTTGTTAGTAATAAAAAAACTATACATTCTCCCACTATTTCTAAAGAAGTTTACGATGTTTCAGGGGCAGGGGACACAGTTTTAGCAGTAGTGTCAGCATGTCTACCTAATAAAGTAGAAGATGAAAAAATTTTAAAACTAGCAAATAAAGCTGCAGGAAATGTGGTTGGTAAAATAGGAACAAGTCCTGTCTCAATTAAAGAGCTTTTTGGAAATGATAAATCAGAGGAAAAAATTCTAGATATAAAATCTCTCTCTAAAAAAATTAAAATTGATAAGAGCAAAGGTCTTAAAATTGGTTTTACAAATGGATGCTTTGACATCTTACATTATGGACATATTAGCTACATAGAAAAAAGCAGATTACTTTGTGATAAGCTTATTATAGCGATTAATTCTGATAAATCAGTAAAATTACTAAAGGGTAAAGATAGACCTATTAATGATCAGCTTAAAAGAGCAAAAGTATTAGCCTCGCTTCAATTCTGTGATTATGTCACAGTTTTTAATGAGGAAACTCCATTATCAATCATTAAAAAAATTAAACCACATATACTTACAAAAGGTGGTGATTACCTTAATAAGGAAATAGTAGGAGAAAAAGAAATAAAAAAATGGGGAGGAGAAGTGTTAATCTTAGATTTTATAAATGAGTTAAGCTCAACGAAGTTAATAAAAAAACTTCGTTTATGATTATTTAGTTATTCGCTTTCTGATAAGTCTAGTCTTAGAAAATAAATTGTATAAAAACTTAGCATCTTCTTTTTTAATAGCTTGTTCTAGAATTGATAAATCTTTTTTAAAGATACTTAGCATATTTAGAATAGCCTTCTTATTCAATATCATTATATCTCTCCACATAACTGGATCTGATGCAGCTATCCTTGTAAAATCTTTGAAACCGCTAGCTGCATACTTTATTACCTCGGTTTTTAAAGATTTTTCTAAATTAGATACTGTCCCTACTATTGAGTATGCAATAATATGTGGTATGTGAGAGGTAATAGCTAGTACTATGTCATGATAATCTGGATCCATAATATCTACCTTCATTCCTGTAAGATTCCACATTTTTGTTACTATTTCAAGAGAGCTTTTATTAACATTTTTATTAGGAGTTAAAATACAAAATCCATTTTTAAACAACCCTTCAAAGCCTGCTGCAGGACCTGAATGTTCTGTACCTGCTATGGGATGTCCTGGAATAAAGTGAACTCCTTTAGGAATTTTTCTAGAACTGCTTTTAATTATTGAATTTTTTACTGACCCTACATCTGTTATAATTGCTCCTTTTTTTAAATAAGAAGAGATCTTACTTATTACACTTGAAAAAGCATCAACAGGTACACCAATTACTATTAAATCAGCATTGCAAACTGCTTTACTGTAAGTATCCTCTACTTCATCTATGATTTTAAGCTTTCTTAATATATTTCTGGTTTTCTTACTTCTAGAATAAACACTAGAAATTTTATAAAAATCAGTCTTCTTTAAGTCTCTTGCGAGAGATGAGTTGATTAAACCTGCCCCAATAAATGCTATTTTATTTATCTTTTTCATATTTTTTTTTTATATAAGGTGTGGGATAAGCTCCTAAAAATTTTAACTTTTTTTTCTTTACTAATAATTTTGATGAGTATAAATATTTATTTTTTATTGCAATAACTAAATCAAGCTCCTCATTAAGAAACTCTTGTGTAGAAAAGTAATACAAAATATTTTCACCCTCCAATATAGGCATTTGGTTTGATAGTACAACTAATTCAGGATTGAGATTAAGGTCTAATAAGGTAGGTACAGAAGAAGTTATATATAAATTTTTTAATTTACTATTTGACCACCACATGGAACGCTTAGTTTTTCCAGGAAACGGAAGAATTAATAAAGAATTGTTATTATTTTTTGTTTTTAAAAAAGCTTTTTCTAAATTATTATATTCATTAATAATTATATCAATTCCAAATAAATTGAAAACCATTCGTCTATCTCTTTTATTTAAAAAGCTTGGTATTATAAAATCTAACTTACCTTGAAGCCTAGTTTGGTGAAAAAAAATTTCCCGCCAAAAACTTAATATATCCTTTTCATTAAATAAAATATCCCTTTTTAAATAAAGCCTTTTAAGAATTTTTGCCTGCCGTTCAGGTCTAAATAAATTAAAATTTATTTTTCCTACTTTTTTTAGCTTTCCTATCTCTAAGGCTAGTTTAGATCTACTTTTTAATAGCTTAAGAATATTATTATCTATTAAATCTATTTTACTTCTAAACTTCTCTAAGTTTTTCATTTATTTCTTACTATCTATTTTTTTTAAATTTTATAATAATGTAAATTAGTATGAAAAATAACTATCAAACTAATGTTACATCATAAAAAAAATCATAACAATCTATATAACTTTATACATAAACCAACTTTTATTTTAAAGAAGAAGTTTAAGCTTAATTCAGGTGAATTTATTATTAACCCCAAAATAGCCTATAAAACCTATGGGAAGCTTAACAAAAAAAAATCAAATGCTATATTAATATGTCATGCCCTAACTGGAGATCAATATGCTGCTGGCAATCATCCCATAACAAATAAACATGGTTGGTGGAAAGGTTTAATAGGAAAAAACAGGGTTTTTGATACAGAAAAATACTTTGTAATCAGTTCTAATGTATTAGGTGGCTGTATGGGTACAACAGGTCCTAATAGCATAAATCCTGAAACTGGTAAAATATACAATTTAAATTTTCCTGAGATTTCTATAAAAGATATGGTTTCACTTCAATTAGAATTAGTAAATAGTTTAGATATAGATAAATTATTTTGTGTGGTTGGAGGTTCAATGGGAGGTATGCAAGTTTTAGAATGGGGTATAAACCACAATGATAGAGTAAAGCTTTTAATTCCAATAGCTACGTCCTACAGGCATACTGCACAAAATATTGCCTTTCATGAGGCAGGAAGACAAGCTATAAAAGCAGATCCCTTTTGGAAAAGTGGCAATTATGCTCAGAAAAAAACCTTTCCTAAAAAAGGTCTTGCTGCAGCAAGATCAATAGCACACATAACCTACATGTCAGAAGAACATTTAGAATTTAAGTTTGGTCGGACAAAAAAATCTAAGCCTCTATCTCAAATATTTGAAGGTAGATTTGAAGTAGAAAGCTATTTACAATATCAAGGAATTTCATTTGTAGAAAGATTTGATGCAAACTCATATTTATATTTAACTAGGTCTATGGATAGGTTCGATCTATCTGAAGAATTTGATGGTAAATTAGAACAAGCCTTTTTTAATAATCTATCACGTTGGTTACTAATATCATTTACAAGTGATTGGCTATTTCCTGCTTCAGAAACGAGACCTATAGTTAATGCTTTAATGTCTAATGCATGCGATGTTAGTTTTGTAGAAATTGAAACTAATAGAGGACATGATAGTTTTTTAGTTAAAGTTCCTAGATTTTATAATATAATAAAAGGGTTTCTATCAGGGGCAAGTTTTTAATGAAAGAAAATAGACCTGACCACAAAATAATTCTAAATATAGTAAAGCCTAACTCTAGAGTACTTGATATAGGCTGCGCTGATGGAACTCTTCTCAAAAAACTCAAATTAAAAAAAAATATTTCTAGTCAAGGAATTGAAATAGATCATGAAAAAGTAGAATCGTGTTTGAAAAAAGGCTTATCTGTTGTTGAAGGAGACGCTAATTATGAAATTGTGAATTTCCCAAACTATTCCTTTGATTATGTGATTTTAAGTCAAACTTTACAAACTGTAACTAGACCTAAATGGGTGCTTGATGAAATATTAAGAATTGGAAAAAAAGCAATTATTTCCTTTCCAAATTTTGGCCACTGGCTATGCAGAGTTCAGCTTCTACTTAATGGAAAGATGCCTGTCACAGATGATCTTAAACTTACCTGGTATGATACAAATAATATTCATTTGTGTACTATGAAAGATTTTAGTCAACTAATAAAAGAAATGAACCTTAATGCTGAAGAAGTTTTTGGAATAAGTAGAAATAAAAAAATTATAAAATCGAATAAACTATTTTTAAACTTTTTTTCTGCCCATGCAGTTTTTTTAATTACCAAATATTAAGCTAGAAACATTTTTTTATAGAAAATGCTAATACATCAAATATATTATCAATTTCTTTTTTATTTATGATTAATGGAGGAGATAAAGCTATAGTATTTCCAGTAAACCTTACCATAACTCCATTTTTATAACATTCTTCAAATACATCACGTCCTAAAGTACCATTTTTTTTATCCCTGCAATTTAATTCAACTCCTGTTACTAACCCAATATTTCTTATATCTTTGACCATATTTAACCTTGATAGGCTGTGTGCTTTATCTCCAAAGTATTTCTCAAGGCTCTTAGCTCTATCAAAAAGCTTCTCTTCTTGATAAACTTTAAGTGTTGCGATTCCTGCAGCGCAAGCTAACGGATGTCCAGAATAAGTATAACCATGAAAAAGTTCTATTTTTTCTTTTTTCCGCTTAATTAAAGTATCATAAATTTTTTTCTTAACACCTACAGCACCCATTGGCACTGTAGCATTCGTTATACCTTTAGCCATAGTAATCATGTCAGGAATAACATTAAATCTTTTAGCTGCAAAGCTTGCTCCTAATCTTCCAAACCCTGTTATTACTTCATCAAAAATTAAAAGAATATCATTTTCGTCACAGATTTTTCTTAATTTTTCTAAATAGCCTAAAGGAGGAACTAATACCCCAGTTGATCCTGCAACAGGTTCCACTATTACTAACGCTATATTTTCTTTTCCATGAAAGTTAATAATATCTTCTAATGCATTAGCTCTCTCATGCCCATATTTAGGTTGTCCCCAAGAAAAAGAATTTTTTTCAGGAATATGCGTATGGGGTAAATGTATTACACCATTTAATAAGTTTCCAAATTGATGCCTGTTAGCAGCAATACCTCCTACGGAAGTCCCTCCAAATCCAGATCCATGGTATCCTCTAGCTCTACCAATTAACTTTTTTTTAGTTCCTTTACCAATAGCATCAAAATAAGCTAATGCTATTTTTAAGGCCGTATCAACTGCTTCTGATCCAGAGTTAGTAAAAAAAACACTGCTAATCTCATTTGGTAAAATTGATGTTAATTTTTCAGCAAATTCAAAAGATGCTTTATGTCCCATTTGAAAGGATAAGCTATAATCCATTTTTTTTACCTGCTTTTGAACAGCCTTTACTATATCATTTCTACAATGGCCAGCATTTACACACCACAAGCCCGCTACTGCATCAAGAATTTTTTGTCCTTCTGATGTTGTATAATACATGCCCTTTGCACTTTCCAACAACCTAGGTTTTTTTTTAAACCAATCATTATCAGTATAAGGCATCCAATATGAATTTTTTTCTTTTCTAGATAGTTTCATGGTATATTGTTATTTTTTAAAGTTAATAATATGAACATAACTAAATCTATTCTCAAAAATTCTACTTTGCAAATTATCGCAGATGATAAAAGCATTGTAAACTCTGAAAGTCTTCGAGAATTTGTTTTAGAAAATTCCAAAATACTTACACAGGCCAACATAAAGAAAAATGATAATATTGCAATCATTTTAGATAATAGCACAGATTTTGTAGTAAGTTTTTTAAGCACAATAAATATTTGTGTTTCTGCACCCTTAAATCCAAATTACTCGTTAAGAGAGTTTGATTTTTATTTTAAAGATTTAAATCCTAAAGCAATTATTAGCAACTTTACTGAGGAGCATGCATCAATTGAGTGTGCGAAAAAAAATAAAGTTAAAGTTATTAATATTAAAAATAATGTATTCTCAAAAGTTCTTAAAAAGAATATAAAAAAAAATAAAAAGATTAATATTACTTCTACATTAGATATAGCCTTAATATTACATACATCTGGAACAACATCTAGGCCAAAAATGGTACCTCTTTCTCATAAAAACCTTTCAAGAAGTGCAAAAAATATTAGTAAGACTTTAAAACTAACAAAAAAAGATAAAAATATTATATTAATGCCCTCATTTCATATTCATGGGATTGTAGCTTCTATTCTAGCACCCTTGTATGTAGGAAGTAAAATAGTTATTTTACCAAAATTTAATGCTCTAAGCTTCTACAGTTCATTAAAAAAACATTCCCCTACGTGGTTCACAGGAGTTCCTACCATGCTTCAAGCAATATTAGATAGATCCTCTAGAAATTCTAAGATTATATCCTCAAGTAAATTAAATTTTATAAGATCTTCTTCAGCCTCTTTACCTACTTCAACCCTAAAAGAATTAGAAAAAGTTTTTAAGATTCCAATAATTGAAAGTTATGGAATGACTGAAGCCTCTCATCAAATGACTTCAAATCAGCTTCCGCCAAAAAAAAGAAAATACGGAAGTGTGGGAGTTCCTATAGGTATAAAAGTAAAGATAGTTGATGGTAAATTTAAAAAGTTAAAAAAAAATCAGGTTGGGGAAATTTTAATTAAAGGGGAAAGTATTTTAAACAAGTATATAGCTAGTAAAGAAGTAAATATAAATTCTTTTATAAAAGGCTGGTTTCGTACTGGAGATCTAGGTTATTTTGATAAGGATAATTATTTATTTATTTCTGGAAGAATAAAAGAAATTATTAATAGGGGCGGAGAAAAGATTAGCCCTAAAGAAGTTGATGAAGTATTTATGAGTAATAAAAAAATAAATAAGGCAGTATCTTTTGCAATCAAACATCCTAAACTTGGAGAAGAAATTGCTATTGCTGTTGTTATAAATAATAGTGTTAATTGCTCAGCAGATGAATTAAAAGATTATGCTAAAAATAAGCTTGCACAATATAAAATTCCTAAAAAAATTATTTTCTTAAAAGAAATCCCCCTAGGTGCTACTGGAAAGATACAAAGAATAGGGTTAGCAAAAAAATTAGGGTTAGAAAATTGAGGGTTTGCATATACGGAGCTGGAGCAATAGGAGGCATGGTTGGCTTTCTTCTGAAAAGACATGGTTTAGAAATTACTTTAATTGCAAGAAGAAATCATTACCAAGCGATTAAAAAAAATGGACTTAGGTTTATTAGCAAGGAATATAATATAGATGCTACTGAAAAGTTTAAAATTTTTGATACAGTGGATAATCTAGGTCAATTTGACCTTGTTATAAATAGTCTAAAAGCCCATTCTGGAAATGAAACTGCAAAAATAATGTCAACCATGCTACATAAAAAATCTATTGTAATTCCAACATTAAATGGGATCCCTTGGTGGTTTTTTTATAAGTTTGGAGGTAAGTTAGATAATTATCAATTAGAGTCTGTCGATCCCGGTCAAAACCAATTGAATAGTATAAACCCTGACAAAGTATTAGGTTGTGTAGTTTACCCGGCAGCAATAATTGAGGAACCAGGGACTATAAAACATATAGAAGGCAAAAGGTTTATTTTAGGTGAGCCAGATAATAGCATGTCTGAAAGAGTTATTAGAATTTCAGAGTTGTTCTCAGCAGCGGGATTAAAGGCTCCTGTTAGTAGAGATATAAGAAGTGATATTTGGCTCAAACTAATTGGAAATAGTTCATTTAATCCATTATCTGTAATAACACAAACTACTTTAAGAGAAATATGTGAAAATACAGACACTAGAAGTATTATTGAAAATATGATGAATGAAGCAATCTTAGTAGGAAATGAATTAAATATTAAAGCAAAGCTTACAATTGAAAAAAGAATAGAAGGTGCAAAAAAAGTTGGCGATCATAAAACTTCTACTCTCCAAGATTTTCTAAATAAAAGACCATTAGAACTAAGTGCATTGATAAAATCTCTAATCGAGTTAGGAAAAATTACTAATATTAATACCCCAACTATTAACACTGTTTATAGAATAGCTAAAGTTCTTGCAGAAAAAAATGGATGTTCGGCAGGTTAACAACCAAGAGCCATTCCATCTTTCCTAGGATCTGATCCACCTATCAGAATATTATTAGGCCTTATCATTATAGCTTGCCCTCCTCCATGCGGTACATCAACAAATTGAGTTTTATGTCCAATTTTCTTTAGTTTTTCTATAACTAAATTATCAAAAGTTTTTTCTAAAGATAAAACATCGTCATAAAAAAAACTTCTTTTATGATCTAAAGCTAATTGAACGTCCATATTATAATCTATAACGTTTGTTAAAAAATGGGTTTGTCCTACAGGTTGATAGTGAGCTCCCATGACACCAAACGGCATTATTGGTTTTTTATTTTTCATTAATAACCCTGGAATTATAGTATGCATAGGCTTTTTTTTGGGTGCATAAAAGTTAGGATGGTTTTCTAAAAGATTAAAGGAGGCACCTCTATTGTGTAAAAGAACTCCAGACCTTGGACAAACTATACCACTTCCAAATGGATGAAAAATTGAGTTTATTAAAGAAACGCAGTTTCTTTCTTTGTCAACTACGCTAATGTAGACGGTATCCTTATTATTATCTAAGTTATATATTTCTGGCTGACTAATTATTTTTTTGAAATTTATAGTCTTGCTAAGTTCTCTTGCATAATCTAGTGATAATAATTTTTTTATAGGAATTTCAGAAAACCTGGGGTCCCCTAAAAATTTATTTCTATGCTGAAAGGCTATCTTACTTGCTTCTGCTTCAAGATGTATTCTCTCATAATCATCAGGTCCAAAAGAACTAAGGTTAAAGTTAGATATAATATTAAGCATCATCAAAGCTACTATTCCCTGACCATTTGGGGGGCATTCGAAAACTTCATAGTCTTTATATGTGGTAGAAATAGGATTCACATATTCAATTTTTAGATCAGAGAAATCTTTTAAAGTATGCTTTCCTCCAATATTGTTTAGTTTCCTTACTATGTCCTCTGCAACCCATCCTTGGTAGAAGCCTTCTTTTCCAAAACTACAAATTTCTTTCATTGTCATAGCTAGCTCTGGTTGAAAGTGTAAATCTCCAGCTAAATAAGGACTTCCATCTCGTAAGAATATTCTTTTACAATCCTTATCTTTCTGTAATTTATCTTTTTCACGTTCCCACATATCAGCTATGACATCAGCTACTACATAACCTTTTTCAGCTAACTCTATGGCAGGCTTTAATATTTCACTTAAATCTAAGCTTCCATAATCTTTATTTATTTTACTCCATGCCGCTACTGCTCCTGGAACTGTTACTGCATCAGGACAATAAGGATCGAGAGTTTTATTTTCTGTTAATTTTACATCGTTATAATTTATGTTAGATATAGAACAACCTGAACCATTTATAGCTTTTACTTTATTTTCTTTTTGACTAAAAAAAATGCAAAAACAATCACCTCCAATTCCTGTAGAATGAGCTTCTACTACTCCTAATATAGCTGCTGCACATATCGCTGCATCAAAGGCGTTTCCACCACTTTCAATAATTTCTAGTGCTTTTTTTGTAGCATCATGATGAGAAGTAGAAACCATAGCATTTTTGGAGTATGTAGGTGAGCGCGAGGGTATGTGTAAATTTCTCATAATTATTGATATTACTATAATAAAATTATACTATTTAAAAATAAAAATTGTAACTAACTTTATTGACACAATAACATACAAGTGTATATTCGAAATACTTAACAATGGAAAAAAATGTTTGCAGTAATTAAATCTAGTGGAAAACAATATAAGGTAGCTTTAGGATCTATATTAAAGCTTGAAAAGATTGGAAAAGAAAAAAATAGTGCTGTTCTTTTCAAAGAAGTGCTTATGGTCAAAAATCAATCCTCCTACGAAGTTGGATCTCCTTTTCTTAAGAATGTTGAAGTTATAGGAAAAGTTTTAGAGAATAAGAAAGATAAAAAAATTATCATTTTCAAAAAGAGAAGAAGGCATAATTCTAGAAGAAAAAATGGGCATAGGCAGAGTATATCAGTCATTAAAATTGAAGAGATTAAAATTAGTGGAAAAAGTTTTAAAAATGAAAAAAATGCCACTTCTAATTTAAATAAAAATTTAGACAATTCTACTAATAAAGAATCTATAAAAGAAGTTAAACCTGCCGCATCCGAACAGAATAAAAATACTATAAAAACAAAATCTGAGACAAAAGTAAAAGACAAAAGTAAAGAACAAGTCTCAGAAAAAAATTAAAGGAGTTAGAAATGGCAACTAAAAAAGCAGGAGGAAGTTCTAGAAATGGTAGAGACTCAGCAGGAAGAAGGTTGGGCATTAAAAAGTTTGGTGGAGAATTAGTAGTGCCAGGAAATATTATTGTTAGACAAAGAGGTACAAAGTTCTATCCAGGACAAAATGTTGGTATAGGTAAGGACCACACATTATTTGCATTAAAAGAAGGTAAAGTAGTTTTTCAAAAGAAGTCCTCAGGAAGAAAGTTTGTAGTAGTTAATTCGTCTTAAATTAATGAAGTTCTTAGATGAAGCTAAAATTTTTATTAAGTCTGGAAAAGGTGGAAATGGATGTGTTAGTTTTAGAAGGGAAAAGTATGTAGAGTTTGGAGGACCAGACGGAGGACATGGTGGTAACGGTGGTGATATTATTTTCAAAGGTTCTGCAAATAAAAATACTTTAATAGATTTTAGGTTTCAACAACATTTTAAAGCGCAAAAAGGAAAAGACGGAGCAGGAAAAAAAAAAAAAGGTGCTAGTGGCCATAACTCCTATATAGAATTACCTATAGGTACCTCCGTATACAATGATGACTTTAGTATAAAACTATTAGAAATTCTTGACCAAGAAACTGAAGTGCTTTTTTTAAAAGGAGGGAAAGGAGGATTTGGAAATCATAAATTTAAGTCTTCTAGAAATATATCTCCAAAAAATGCAAATTCTGGATATCCAGGAGAAGAAATGTGGGTAAGGTTAAGATTAAACCTTATTGCAGATGTAGGTATAATAGGACTACCTAATGTTGGTAAGTCAAGTTTTTTGAATTTTGTAACTAATGCTAATCCTAAAATAGGAAATTATCCTTTTACAACGCTCTTCCCTAATTTAGGCGTAATAAGTTTTGGTGATTATCAAGAAATTATTCTTGCAGATATACCTGGTATAATTAAAAATGCTTATAAGGGTTCTGGTCTAGGGCTAAAGTTTCTTGGCCATATAGAAAAATGTAATTATCTTCTACACTTTATTGATGTTACAAAAAAGAATATAATTAATGACTACAATATAATAAGAGATGAATTACAGAAATATGGAAAAGGTTTAGATAAAAAAAAAGAAATAATAGTCCTGACAAAAATAGATTTATCATCAGAAAATGTAATAATTGAAAAAGTAAAAAAATTAAGTACTCTTACTAAAGGTGATGTCTTCTTTATTTCAATTAATAAGAAATATAGTTTAAAAAAACTTCTTAGTTTTTTAAATAATGTGTGTAAAAAAAGTATTAAAAATAAAGAAATTCAATGGTCTCCATAAAAAAAAACTTTATAAAATCCTCTTCTAGAATAGTTGTAAAAGTAGGTTCGTCATTAATAATTAATTCTAAAAATAATTTTATAAATAAAAAAGTCCTAGATAATATTTGCAAAGATATAAGTTTCTTCATCAATAATGAGAAAGAGATATTAATTGTATCATCTGGTGCCTTAGCCTTAGGGAAAAAAACTTTACATATCAATGATGTAAACATTAAAACCTCCGAAAAACAGGCTATTGCTTCTGTAGGACAGGTTTTGATGATTAATGCTTGGCGAGAGGCCTTTTCAAAATATAATATAGTTTGTGGACAAGTCCTGTTAACACATTTTGATGCAGAAACTAGAAGAAGTGCTATAAATGCACGAAATACAATTGAGGCATTATTAAAATTACAATCTATTCCTATTATAAATGAAAATGATACAGTAGCAACTAAAGAGCTTAGATATGGGGATAACGACCAACTAGCAGCCAGAGTAGCACAGCTATCAAGTGCTGATTTGTTAATAGTATTATCAGATGTAGACGGGCTTTTCAGCAAGAACCCAGAAAGATACCCTGCTGCCGAATTGATCAAAGAGATAAGTAACATAGATAAAAAAATTGAAAAAATTTCTGAGAATACCTCTTCTAGTAATTCTGTCGGGGGTATGGAAACAAAAATTAAAGCAGCAAAAATTTCATTATCTACAGGCTGTAACATGATAATAACTAAAGGAAGTGGTACTAAGCCAATTAGGAAGTTATTAGAAAATGGAAAGGCAACATGGTTCTTTTCTAAAACTAGCCCCAAAACAGCTAGAAAAAAATGGATATCCTCTCAATTAAAATCTAAGGGAAGTTTAATAGTTGATAAAGGAGCTGAGTTAGCTTTAATAAAAGGAGCTAGTTTATTACCTGCAGGAATAATTAAAGTTAATGGTAATTTTAATAAGGGTGATGCCATTAAAGTCTTTAATAAAAATAAAGAATTAATCTGTATAGGCCTAACTGCTTATCCTTCAAAAGACGCAAAAAAAATTGCTGGTTTCAAAAGTGATGAAATTAAAAATTTATTAGGTTATCATCAAAAAGATGTTGTAATACATATAGACGACATGGTAATTAAAAATGAAAAATACTAAAAATAATATTATTAAAATCTGTAAGAATGCTCTTCATGCTTCAAAAAACTTAAGTTCCAGCACTAATTCTGAGAGAAACAAAGCTTTAAAACTGATAGCAAGAAATATTTTAAAAAAAAAAAAAAAACTATTTTGTCTAAAAATAAAAAAGATATAAATGAAGCAAAAAAGAAAAATATCCCTAAACATTTATTAGATAGATTATTATTAGACGAGAAAAGAATTTCTAACCTAAGTAATGATATTTTAAATATAGCTAAGTTAAGGGACCCACTAGGAAGAATGCTTTATAAAACAATTCGACCAAATGGACTTAAAATATCAAAAATCTCTGTTCCATTAGGAGTAATAGCCGTTATCTTCGAGTCACGTCCAAATGTTGCATCAGATGTTGCCTCCTTATGTATCAAGTCAGGAAATGCAGTTATTTTAAAGGGAGGTAAAGAAGCCAAGCATACCACTGAAATTATAATAAGTATTATTAAAAGCTCTCTAAAGGAAACAAATATTGACCCTAGAGCTGTAACCTCACTAAAGGATTATTCTAGAGATGCATTTAAAGCCTTAATAAATATGGACCAATACATTGATGTTCTAGTACCTAGAGGAGGAAGGTCCTTAATTGAAAGTATTAGAAGGAATAGTAATATTCCCATATTTTCTCATTTAGACGGTATTTGTCATACTTATATAGACAGGCATGCAAAAAAATCTATGGCTATTAATATTTGTTTTAATGCTAAAATGAGAAGAACAAGTATCTGTGGAGCAACAGAAACAATATTGTGCCATAAAGAAATTGCCAAAGATGTGCTACCAAATTTAATAGAAAAACTTAATAAATATAATTGTATTGTAAAGGGCAATAGCGATATTAAAAAACTTAATACTAATGTTAGGCCTATTGAAGAAAAAGATTGGAGTACAGAATACTTGGACTCTATTGTATCAATTAAAATAGTATCCTCTTTAGAAGCCGCTATATCACATATAAATTATTATAGTTCTGGTCACACAGACGCAATTATAACAGAACAGCCTAATACAGCTAAAAAGTTTTTGGCTGCAATTAATAGTGCAATAGTAATGCATAATACTTCTACTCAATTTGCTGATGGTGCTGAGTTTGGTTTAGGAGCAGAGATTGGTATTTCAACTGGTAAATTACACGCTAGAGGTCCAGTAAGTACAGAAGAGCTTACGACTTATAAATATTTGGTACAAGGAAAAGGTCAGTTAAGGGATTAACATTATTTTAAATAATAGAAAATTAAAAAATTTAAATATTGGCTTGTTTGGTGGAAGCTTTAATCCAGTTCATCAAGGCCATTTTTATATTAGCAACATGGCAATAAAGGCATTGCAGTTGAAACAAATTTGGTGGTTGGTTTCAACATATAATCCCTTAAAGGGAGATTCTCATTCAAATACTTTAATAAAAAGATTAGAAAAAATAAAAACTACTAATAAAAATTATAAGGTAAAACCTATGGCAATAGAACTTAATTTAAAAACTACATATTCTTACGATACTATTAAAGCTTTAAAAAAAAAATTTCCAGCCGTTAATTTTTTTTGGATTATAGGAGCTGATAATTTGTTTATTATGCATAAATGGTATAACTGGAAAAAATTATTTTATCTGTGTCCTGTTGTAGTTTTTGATAGACCCAAATATTTCTATAAATCAATAAATTCAAAAGCAGCAAAGTATTTTGAAAGAAATAGAATTAACGTTAGACAACTAAAAGTTGCAAAAAACATTGATCTTCCAAAATGGTCATACTTAAAAATTAGACTAAACCATAATTCCTCGTCATTAATAAGAAATAAAAGGTTATAAGTGCTATGAAACAAACCTCACAGCAACTCTGTAAACTGATAGAAAAAAGTTTATCTAAAAACAAAGCTAAGGAAATAACGATTCTTGATCTTAAAAAAAAAACTAGCATAGCTGACTTTATGATAATATGTACTGGTACTTCAAGTAGACATATAATTGCATTATCAAATTATATTAGTGAGGATTTAAAAAAACAAAATCTAGCCATGCTAAATATAGAAGGAAAAAAAAATGGTGATTGGATAATAGTAGATATAGGTGATATTATAATACATTTGTTCAGAAATGAAGTAAGAGAGTATTATAATTTGGAGAAAATGTGGTCTATTAATCATATAACCTGATCAGTAATGATAATTAATATTTTATTAATCCTTAAAAAAAAAGAATATTTGATTATTTTATCTAATTTTTTTTTAATTTTATCCTTGTTTCTAAATATTTCTATTAGATTAGTAAATGCTAATGAACCATTAGAGGAATTAAAAGTTATTGAAGAAAAGATTAAAAATAATAAATCCATACAGAAAACACTTAAAGAAAAAGAAAAAAAGATTAACACTTCTATTAAAAAAGTTGAAGGTGCTCTTAAAAGTTTTGAAAAGGAAATAAAGATATATTATACAAAGAAAAAAAATATAAGTACAAAAATGGAGATAGATAAAAAAAAAATAGACACACTAAACTATAAACTAGATCATTTAGAGCAAGTTAGAGAGAATGTGCTTTATAATTTCATTAAAGAAGATATTGTAAAAACAGAGGATAAATATCTTACTATATTAAATTTTAATGTATATAAAAGCTCTCTTAGACAGTCCAAGAAAATTAAAAATAGTATTAAAGAAATTGAGAGGGTTGTGTCTGTTAACGATGATAAATTAAAAGAAATTAGTTCCTTTATCATTAAGATAAACAATAGCTTTCTAGCAAAGTCTACTTTGGAAGCTAGCTTACAAGGTGAAAATTTAATAACAGTAATCCAGAAAAGAGAAAAAGAATTAGAAAATAAAGCTATTTCTAAAAAAGCCTTGGAATTAAAAGAACTAATAGAATCACTTAAGAAGAGGTCGCCGCAAAAAGGAATATCAAAAAACTATTTACTTAAAGATATAGAATCAGTCTTACCTATAAGCATCACAAATATAGAAAAAATAAGGACAGATAAAACAAAAAAAGGTATATTATTAACTTTAAAACAAAAGAGTTTTATAAAAACACCCTTAAATGGCTTAGTCGTTTACGCTGACTCATTTAAAGGTTATGGTAAAATGATTATTTTGGATCTGGGAAATAATTACCATTTAATATATTCTGGATTATCTAGTATATTGTGTTTAGTTGGTGATTGGGTAAATACTGGTAATATCTTAGGAGAAGTAGAGATGGAATATAAAAATAATGATGTTTATTTAGAAGTTAGGTTTAAAGGAAAACCTGTAGATCCTTCTAACTGGTTTAAATCGTAATTGTATATGAGAGGAAATAATGCTTAAAAAATTTAATTTATCTTTAATAGTTCTATTTATTTTCAAAATAAATTTATCTTTAATCAATTGTCTGCATTCTAATCAGCAAGATGTTTACAAACAATTAAACTTATTTGGTGAGGTTTATGAAAGGGTTCGTTCAGAATATGTGGAGCAAATTAAGGACAAAGATTTAATAGAAGCTGCAATAAACGGAATGCTTCAGTCTTTAGATCCTCATTCTAGCTACCTAAATTCAGAGAGTTTTGACGAGATGAAAGTGCAAACCAAAGGAGAATTTGGAGGACTTGGAATAGAAGTAACAATGGAAAATGGGTTAGTTAAAGTAGTGTCTCCAATTGACGAAACCCCCGCAGCAAAAGCAGGAATAATTTCTGGTGATTATATATCTCATATAGATGAAGAAGCTGTGATGGGATTATCTCTTTCTGAAGCAGTTGAAAGAATGCGAGGTCCTGTTAATACTCCAATTTCTATAACTGTTATTAGAACCGGGAAAAAGCCCTTCGACTTAAAAATAGTAAGAGATATTATTAAAATTACATCAGTAAAAACAAAAGTCTATGACAGTGTAGGGTATTTAAGAATAACCTCCTTTACTCAAAAAACACATAAGAGCCTAATTAGAGAGTTCTCTAAGCTTGAAAAAAAAATTACTGGGTCTATGACAGGCCTAATATTAGATCTAAGAAATAATCCTGGGGGGTTATTGGATCAAGCTGTCTCTGTTTCTGATGCCTTTTTAGACAGAGGAGAAATAGTATCTACTAGAGGAAGAGATACCAATGCAGAACAGAGATTTAACGCATCCAAAGGAGATATAACAAAAGGAATTCCTATTGTTATATTAATAAACGGGGGTTCTGCATCAGCCTCAGAAATAGTAGCAGGAGCTTTGCAGGATCATAAAAGAGGTATATTGATGGGAACTGCAACTTTCGGGAAAGGGTCAGTTCAAACTATTATTCCAGTAAGTAGCAGAGGAGCAATTAGACTTACTACTGCAAGGTATTTCACCCCTTCAGGTAAATCTATTCAAGCAAAAGGTATTGAACCTGATGTTTTTGTGCCACAGTCTAAACTTGAAGTTATAGAACAGAATAATAGAAGAAAAGAAGCTAATTTAAGGGGCGCTTTAGATACTGAAAGTTCTGAGAAAGACTTAACAGAAAATGATAAAAAAGAAAAAAGTGATGAAAATAAAGAAGTAGTTGACTATCAATTAAATAGAGCTATTGATTTAATAAATTCTATAAATGTATATGAAGCTCTTAAAAAGACTTCTTAATGAATAATAAGAATCGTGAATTTTTTGAAAAAGGATGGAGGCTAAGTGTAGGTATAGTATTATTCAATGATAGGAGAAGGATTTTTATGGGAGAAAGAATAGATAATAAAGGAGCATGGCAAATGCCCCAAGGAGGAGTAGATATAAGTAAAAATGAAGGCTTGTTTAATGCTGCGAAAAGGGAACTTTTTGAAGAAACTGGTGTTAAAAATATAGAACTTCTTTCTGAAAGTAACCACTGGCATTACTATTACTTACCAAACTTTTTAAGTAAAAAACTTTGGAAAGGAAAATTTATAGGACAGAAACAAAAATGGTTTGCTTTCGATTTTATAGGTAATGAAAAAGAAATAGATCTTTACCAAAATACTAAGCCTGAGTTTTGTAATTGGCAATGGGTAGATCCTCAAAGAGTTTGTGATCTTATAATTAATTTTAAAAAAGATACTTATGAAAAAGTTCTAAATGAATTTAGAGGTATTTATAATTGAATAAACTAAGATTTTTATAGAAATATTTTAGATATCTTAAGTTTTTTAAGTAGACTCAATAAAAATTTCTTGTTCCTGCAAAAGCTGTTTTTTATTTAATAGCCTACTTATTGCGGTCTCATCCTTTTCATTCTCTATATTTTGCATTACCAGCTCCAATTGTTTTTTAGTTTCAACTATATTTAACTCTACTTCCGCTTTTATATAATCTACTAGAATTTTACAATTATTATTATCAACTTTAACAAATCCGCTACCTACAAAATAATTATCTTTACTTTCTTTGCCTATCATAATTGTTAATTTACCAGGCCTAAGATAAGTAATAAGAGGAGCATGGTCAGGTAGAACAGAGAAGTCTCCTTCTTCTCCTGGTATTACCACCATTTCTACAGTACCTACAAAATAACTTTTATCAGGAGATACCAATTGTAGTGATAAAGTATTCATTATTCCTTATACTACCTCTGTTGCCATTTTTTTTGCTTTCTCTAAAGCCTCTTCAATAGTTCCAACCATGTAAAAAGCAGCTTCTGGAATATCGTCATATTTGCCAGAACACAAGTCCTTAAACCCCTTAATAGTTTCACTGATTTCTACAAATTTTCCTGGAAAACCTGTAAAAACTTCTGCTACATGAAAAGGTTGTGATAAAAATCTTTGAATTTTTCTAGCTCGTGCTACTACTAGCTTATCTTCCTCAGATAATTCATCCATTCCTAAAATAGCAATTATATCTTGCAACGACTTGTAAGTTTGTAGAATTTTTTGTACTTCTCTAGCAATATTGTAGTGCTCCTCTCCTAGAACTCTTGGATCTAAAATTCTGGATGTAGAGTCAAGTGGATCAACAGCTGGATAAATACCTAATTCTGCAATTTGTCTGGATAAAACTGTAGTAGCATCTAAATGGCTAAATGATGTTGCTGGTGCAGGGTCAGTAAGATCATCAGCAGGAACATAAATAGCTTGTACAGAAGTGATTGAACCTTTATTTGTAGAAGTAATTCTTTCTTGCAAGGCCCCCATATCAGTAGCTAAGGTAGGCTGATATCCTACAGCCGATGGTATTCTTCCTAAAAGTGCAGAAACTTCCGAACCAGCTTGAGTAAATCTAAAAATGTTGTCTACGAAAAAAAGTACGTCTTGACCTTCTTCATCTCTAAAATATTCTGCCATAGTTAGGCCTGATAAACCAACTCTTGCTCTAGCTCCTGGTGGTTCATTCATTTGTCCATATACCAAAGCTGCTTTAGAATCAGAACTACCAGGTTTAATAACTCCTGACTCTATCATCTCATGATATAAATCATTTCCCTCTCTTGTTCTCTCTCCTACTCCTGCAAAAACTGAATAGCCACCATGTCCTTTTGCTACATTGTTAATAAGCTCCATGATTAATACAGTTTTACCGACTCCAGCTCCACCAAAAAGACCTATCTTTCCACCCTTGGCATAAGGGGCTAATAAATCAACTACTTTAATACCCGTCACTAGCATTTCTGTATTAGTTGATTGTTCTATATATTTTGGTGCTGGTCTATGAATAGAATATGTTTTTTTTGTTTTAATAGGCCCTAATTCATCTATAGGCTCTCCTACTACATTAGTTATTCTTCCTAACGTTTCAGGTCCTACTGGAACTTGAATAGGGGCACCGGTATCTTTTACTTCAGTACCTCTTTTTAAACCATCGGTAGCTGACATAGCCACTGATCTAACAGTATTTTCTCCTAAATGTTGCGCTACTTCTAAAACTATTTTAGTTTTGTCAACTTCAATGTGAAGAGAATTCAAGATTGGAGGAAGTTCTCCATCAAACTCAACATCAACTACTGGTCCTATAATTTGTTTTATTTTACCTATATTTTTACTCATAATTTGCTCCAATTTAAAGTGCTTCGGCTCCCGAAATAATTTCTATTAGTTCCTTAGTAATTATAGCCTGCCTTTGTCTATTATATTTTAAAGAAAGGCTATCTATCATATCACCTGCATTACGGGTTGCATTATCCATAGCAGTCATTCTTGCTCCTTGCTCACTGGCTCTAGATTCTAATACAGCTTTATATATCTGAACGATAAAATTCTTTGGTAGAATTTTAGATAAAACTTCTTCTACCTCAGGTTCATAATCGAAAAATGTATTTTCTTCTTTATTATTATCTTGATTTACTTTTTCGTAAGGTAAGAGTTTTTCGGTTTTAACTTCTTGTGATATTACGCTTTTAAAATAATTATACAAAATATAACACTCACTAAACTGTCCTCTATAATAGTCGTCTATAATATTAGATCCCATTCTCTCAGAAGTATCATAATTTATTTCAGATACATTTAAAGTTTTAGTACTATAATCAAAATTACTTTTATTAAAAAGATGAAGGGCATCATAGCCTTTCTTACCTAGACAAATAATTGTAACGTTTTTTTTCTCTCCCTCTAGTTTTCTTATTAAGAATCTGGTTTTTTTTACAATATTAGTATTAAGGCCTCCACAAAGTCCTCTATCCGAGGAAACTACTATTAACATGGCTTTATTAACATCCTGATTACTATTGATAAGAGGATGGTCTAAAACGTTATCTGAGGAAACTAGTCTTTTAACAATGTCCTCTATACCAGCACTGTAATTTCTCCCCTTTTCTGCAACACTTTGAGCTTTTTTAAGTTTAGAGGCAGCTACCATTTTCATAGCCTGTGTAATTTTCTTTGTTGACTTTACACTATCTATTCTATTTCTTAAATCTTTTAGTGAAGGCATTTTAAGACTTATCTTCCTTAATAAATTTTTCTTTTATTTGATCACAAACTACTATAATTTCTTTCTTTAGCTGATCGTCTATCGATTTTTTTGTTTTTATAGTTTGAAAGATTTTCTTATGATTCATTTTAAAATCGTTAATTAAATAAAGTTCAAAGTCTCCTACTTTTAATGTATCTAAATCATCTAAATATCCGTTTACACCGGCAAAAATAATAAGGACTTGCTCTTCAACTGGCATCGGTTGATACTGGCCCTGTTTAAGTAACTCCGTAAGCTTTTCCCCCCTATTCAATAGTTTTTGAGTAGAAGCATCTAAGTCTGATCCAAATTGTGCAAACGCTGCCATTTCCCTGTATTGTGCGAGTTCAAGTTTAATAGATCCTGCAACTTGTTTCATTGCTTTTATTTGAGCTGCTGATCCTACTCTACTAACAGAAAGGCCTACATTTATTGCTGGACGAATTCCTTGGTAAAACAAGTCTGTTTCTAAAAAAATTTGTCCGTCTGTAATTGATATTACATTAGTAGGAATATAAGCAGAAACATCTCCTGCTTGAGTTTCAATAATAGGTAAAGCAGTAAGAGAACCTCCGCCATTGTCTTTATTTAGTTTTGCAGCTCTTTCTAGTAATCTAGAATGCAAATAAAATACATCTCCCGGGTACGCTTCTCTTCCAGGTGGTCTTCTTAACAGTAAAGACATTTGTCTATATGCTACTGCCTGTTTTGATAAATCATCATAAATTATTAAAGCATGCTTTCCATTATCTCTAAACCATTCTCCGATGGCACAACCAGTATAAGGAGCTAAATACTGTAGTGGAGCTGGATCTGATGCAGTTGCCGCAACTACTACGGTATAGTCTAAAGCTCCTTGGTCTTCAAGTGTTTTAACAATTTGAGCTACAGTTGACCTCTTTTGTCCAATAGATACATAAATACAATATAACTTGTCTTCCTCTTTTTTATCTTTATTAAGAGCTTTCTGATTTATAATAGTATCTATAGCAACAGCTGTTTTTCCTGTTTGCCTATCACCAATAATTAACTCTCTTTGTCCTCTTCCTATTGGAACTAGAGCATCAATAGCCTTTAATCCAGTTTGCATTGGTTCAGAAACAGACTCTCTAGGAATAATTCCAGGAGCTCGTACATCAACTATTCTTCTTTCTTTTGTCTTAATTTTTCCTTTTCCATCTATTTCGTTTCCTAAACCGTCTAAAACTCTTCCTAGTAATTCACTACCTACTGCTGTATCTACTATGCTTCCCGTTCTTTTGACAGTGTCTCCCTCTTTAATGTTCCTGTCATCTCCAAAAATTACGACACCTACATTATCTTCTTCTAAGTTAAGTGCCATACCTAAAGTCTTATCTGCAAATTCAACCATTTCTCCAGCACTCACCTCTTCCAAGCCATAGACTCTAGCAATTCCATCTCCAACTGACAAAACTTTACCAACTTCTTCTACCTTTGTATTCAAACTATATTTTTCTATTTGCTCTTTTAATATTGAGGATATTTCAGATGCACTTAAACTCATTTAATTCGTTCCCTTCATAGTACTTTTAATTTTGTTTAATTTAGTTCTTATAGATAAATCTATTAAATTTGAACCAACTTGGATAATTAAACCCCCTAATAAATCTTTGTCAATAAAATTTACGACTTTAACATTCATTACTCCATTTTTAGAAAAGATTTTTTTTAATTGTTCTATCAAACTCTCATCTACTTTTACTACACTTCCTACAGTAACCTTGAGCTCTTTATTATTTGATGTATGAATATCCATATACCTTTTTAGTATGTTCTTAAAAAGATTTAACCTTGAATTTTTAGCTAGCACTCCTAATAAACCCAGAAGGGATTTGCTGGCTAATATTTTTTTTTCGTCAACTTCTGAAAAAATGCTTGAAACTATGTTAATTTGTTGCTTTTTATTTAAAAGAGGGCTCATAAACAAAGTCTTAAAATTAAGATCATTTTCCATAATACTTACAAGCTGTCTGGCTTCATCAAATATATTAACTTGATTCTTATTATCCGTTGCAATCCCATACAAAGCGTTAGAGTATCTCTCAATTATCCTATTATCAACCTGTGAATTTTGGCCCATATATTTATCTTAATATTTAGTAACATAACACAAAAATACTTGCAACATAGAATAAAAAATTAATATAAAGTATGCGGATCAATATCTAGTTTAACTTTCACCTTACTATCGGTATTTAAATAAATATTATTTTTTACTAAATACCTTTGAATAGTGAAGGGGTTCCTAGTCTTAATCAATAATTTAAACCTATACTTTGAATTTAAAATAAAGACTTGTGCTGGTATAGGCCCAAGCACTTTCAATTCTTTTGTAGCTTCCAAAAGGTATTTTAGATTTTTAGCTTTTTTTTCAGCGAGATTTGAACTATTTGATGAAATAGTTATTGATGTTAATTTAGAAAAAGGAGGCAGGTTGTTTTTTTTTCTTAATTTTAACTCTTTCTCATAAAATAGGTCTCTTTTATTCCTGGTTATATCAAAAAGTAATTGGTTTCTTGGTTGATAGGTTTGAATAAATAGCTCACCTCTCTCTGTTCTCCTTCCTGCTCTTCCTGCTACTTGCTGAGTCAGTTGAAAAACCTTTTCATTTGTTCTTATATCTGCATTGTTAAACCACATATCAAAATCAATTATGAATACACTTTGTAAGTTTTTAAAATCAAAACCCTTAGATATGATCTGCGTACCTATTATTATTTCAATCTTACTTTCATCTATGTCTTTTAATGTTTTAATAAAAGATTCCTTATCTAAAGTATCTGAAGATAACTTAATTATTCTAGCTGTCTTAAATAATTTTTTAACTTCTTCATAAACCTTTTCTAAACCACACCCTACAAGTACAAAATCCTTAGAACCACAATTTGTACACTTTTTTTCCATTGACTCAATTTTTCCGCAATAATGACACATTAAAATATTTTTTTCTTTGTGATAAACTAAATTAGTATCGCAATTGTTACATTTTCTTTTATATCCACAACTAATACAAAGAGAGACTGGAGCGTAACCTCTTCTATTTATCAAAATTAATGACTGTTTTTTTTTATTAATATTAATTTTAATTTGGGACTCTGTTTTTTCAGAAATTATTTTTGACTTAGACTTTTTCATATCAATGATTTTTGTTTTTGGATGTTTACTTCCTTTGAATCTTTCTTCTAGCTTAACTAAATCGTATTTGTTTAACTTGCAGTTATTATAGGTCTCTAAAGATGGTGTAGCGGAAACCAATATAAGACCACATTTTTCTATTTTAGACTTAACTACCGCCATGTCTCTAGCATTATAAATAATACCTTCTTCTTGCTTATATGATTGATCATTTTCCTCATCTATAACTATTAGTCCTAAATTTGTATATGGTAAAAATAGTGAAGATCTAGCTCCAACTAACACTAAAGGTTCTTCAGAAAGAGCAGAATTCCAAATTTTTCTTTTCTCTTTAATCCCTACTTGAGAATTCCAGACTAGAGGATAAAAGTTAAAATTTTCTTTAAATCTTTCTAACCATTGTTGGCTTAAAGCAATCTCTGGTATTAATACTAAAACCTTTTTTTTTTTTTTTATAGAATCTTTTATTAATTTAAAATAAATTTCGGTTTTCCCAGCTCCAGTTACTCCATCTAAGAAAATAGGCTTATTTTGATCTAAAAGTATTTTTTTTTCTATTTGATTGTAAGCCTTATCCTGGGCATCGCTTAGTCTCTTCAATCTAAAGTTATCAAAGTTTATCAATTTCTCCGGTTTAATTTTCTTTTTATTTTCCAATATAATATTTTTTTTTATCAATAATTTTATTACAGAACTATTTTTTTTAAATTTTTCTATAACTTTTTTTTTACTACTAGATTTGTTTTGAATAAAATCTAATATTTTTTTTTGAGTCTCTGTAAACTTTACCTTATCTGTTTTATTTTCAATACTTAAGCTGCTTTCTAAAGCATCCATAACTATTCTTTCGTTGGGTAAGAATAGTTTTAATGATAACCCCAAACTAACGTGGTTATAAAAAGAAAACCACTTATGAAAGTCAATAATCCTTTTACTTATTCTTTTTTCAAAAACAACTGCTTCAATTTCTTTAATTTTAAATTTTGTATTATTTCTTTTTTTAATTTTTACGATTATGCCAAGTACCAACTTTTTTCTTATACTTACCTTTACTATTGTGCCTTCTAATAAAGAAGTTGTATGACTATATGTTAAACTGCTGTTGATATTAGAGCAAACTAACACATCATAATAATAAATTAGATTTTTTTTTTTTCTTTCTTTTTTATTCATTTTCTTAAATAATAATAATATCATAATTTTTTTTTTGCTAATGAAATTTTTTATAGATACTGCAGAGATTGATGAAATCAAAAGTCTAGCTATGTTAGGCTTAGTTGATGGGGTTACCACAAACCCATCACTTATTTATAAGTCGGGTAAAGATTTTAAAACAGTAATAGAAGAAATTAGTTCTATCGTAGATGGTCCGATATCGGCAGAAGTTACCAGTTTAGATGAAAAGAAAATGATAGCTCAAGGATTAGAGCTATCTGAAATTTCTAAAAATATTGTAGTTAAGGTTCCTCTAACTAAAAATGGACTCATTGCATGTAAAGAGCTTAGTTCAAAAAATATTAAAGTTAATGTGACACTTTGCTTTTCTTCAGCCCAAGCCTTATTAGCTGGAAAACTTGGAGCTACTTACATTTCACCTTTTATTGGTAGACTAGATGATATAGGTGCTGGCGGAATTGGTCTTATAAAAGAAATAATACTTATATATAAAAACTATGAAGAAAATATAAAAACTCAAGTATTAGCTGCATCTATTAGAAGTCCTCTTCAAGTTTCTCAGGTAGCCTCGATGGGAGCGCATGTTGCAACAATACCTCCTAAAATTATTAAACAAATGATAAAACATCCTTTGACTGACTCGGGGCTAGAAATATTTATGAATGATTGGGAAAAAACCGGACAAAAATTTTGACTAGGGTTGTTAAAACCTCTTTTAAAAATATTAGAGAAATAACTAAAAAAGAATTATATAAAGAGTATGAGTCCTGGCAGACTTGGTTGCTTACTTTCAGAAATTTATCAAAAAATACAGCTTTAGCATATTCGTATGACTTTAAATATTTTCTTAACTTTGTAGCTTTACATTATGAGTTAAGTCAAATTAATCTTTCTCAATTAAAAGAATTACAAATTAAAGATTATAGAGCTTGGATATCTTTCTTAAACTCTAAAAAAATTTTTATAACTCCTAAGTCAGTTGCAAGGGCTAGAGCTAGTATAAAATCTTTTTTTAATTACTTAATTTTAAATAAGCAAATAGAAAGCTCAGTTATTTTTCAACTCTCATCCCCCAAATTACCAAAAAGCCTTCCAAGGCCTTTATCTGATAGTCAAATAAAAAAGATAATTAAAAAAATAGATGAAGAAAAAAATATTTTTGTAAAAGTAAGAAATAAAGCTTTTGTAATTACTCTATGGGGAACAGGATTAAGAATAGGTGAAGCTTTGTCACTTACAATAGAAGACTTAGATAATGATTATTTGATAGTTTTAGGTAAAGGAGGAAAGGAACGAATAATTCCACTGATATCTCAAGTTAAAAAAGCTTTAAATTTTTGGGTTTTAGAAAGATCAAAATTAAATAGTTTGATTAGTAATAATCTTTTTATAAATTCTAATGGTAAAAAAATAACCCCTAGATACTTTCAAAAGTTTTTCTCTAATCTTAGAGATTCTTTAGACCTTAATACATATTTTACCCCTCATTCTTTAAGGCATAGCTTTGCAACTCACTTATTACAAAATGGAGTTGACCTTAGAACATTACAACTTATGTTAGGACACTCTAGTTTATCCACCACTCAACATTATCTAAAAATCTCTAGTCAATTTATAGATGATACATATAATAAAACTCATCCTAGAGCTAAAGCCAACCTCTAGTTTCTATTAAAAATGCAAGGTCTTTCCTGAAGAAGCCAATGCAGCTGCCTCCTTCATAGATTCTGACAAAGTAGGGTGAGCATGACAGGTTAGTGATAGATCCTCTGCACTAAACCCAGCTTCCATTGCAGTTACAGCTTCTCCTATCAATTCTCCGGCATGAGCTCCAATAATATGAACAGCAATGATTCTATCAGTTTTAGGATGGGATAAAACTTTTATACTTCCATCTGTCTCTCCTGTGGTTTTTCCTCTAGCATTAGCTGTAAATGGGAAAATACCTTTTTTGTACGAAATATCTTTTTCTTTTAATTCTTTTTCCGTTGGACCAACCCATGCAACTTCAGGCTCTGTATAAATTACCGCAGGTATGCAACCATAGTTGAGTACTGGATTATTACCTGCAAGGCGCTCCGCAAAAATATGTCCTTCTGCACTAGCTTTATGAGCTAACATTGGACCATCAATCACATCACCTATAGCATATATACTAGGAATTGAGGTTTGGAAGTTTTTGTTTACATGAATAGTATTATTATTATTTATTTTTATATCAAGATCCTTAAGCCCTAAACCTTCATGGTAAGGTTTCCTACCAACAGCAACTAAGACCTTATCAAAACTTATTTGTTTTTTAGAGTTATCATGGTTATTTAAACAACTTAAAATAACTTTGTCTTGAGATTTTTGTGCACTTTCAACTCCAGTATTCAGTAAAAAATTTAGTCCTTGTCTATTTAAGGTTTTAAAAAAAATACTGGCTGTATCCTCATCCATTGTAGGTACTATATTAGGTGCAAACTCTATTACTGTGACATTAGATCCTAGTCTTTTCCAAACTGACCCTAGTTCTAAACCTATATAACCACCTCCAATTACAGCTAAGTTTTTAGGAATGCTTGAAAATTCTAAAGCACCTGTAGAAGAAACAATCATTTTTTCATCAACATCAACATTTTTAATAGTTGAAGGAACAGATCCAGTAGAAATTAAAATAACTTTAGCCTTAAAACTATTATTATTAACAGACACTAAATTACTTCCTGTAATCTTCGCTTCACCTTCTAAATAATTAACGTTATTTTTTTTAAATAAGAAGCTTATACTACTAGTTAACTTTTTTACTACATTACTTTTGTTGTTCATCATTTTATTAAAATCTAATTCTACTTCACCCGTAATATTAATTCCAAAGTCAACAAAATCATTTTTACTAGTGTGATATAGATATGAAGTGTGCAACAAATTTTTTGATGGAATACAACCTACATTCAAACATGTCCCTCCTAAACTTCCTCTCTTCTCAACACAAAGTACATCTAATCCTAATTGAGATGCCCTAATAGCAGCAACGTATCCTCCTGGACCCCCTCCAATTACAACCAAATCAAATTCTTTTTTTAAACTCATATTTCAAACAGCATTTGTTCAGGATTTTCTATAATTTCTTTAATTCTCACTAAAAATGTAACAGCATCTTTTCCATCTACTATTCTGTGATCATAAGTTAACGCTACATACATAATGTGTCTTATTTCAATTTGATCGTCAACTACCCAAGGACGCTTTACTATATTATGTAATCCAAGGATCCCAGACTGTGGTGTATTTAAAATAGGTGTAGATAACATTGATCCATATACTCCTCCATTAGATATAGTAAATGTTCCGTCTTTCATATGCTCTAAAGTAAGCTTATTATCTTTAGCTAATTTACCGTATTTAATAATTTCACTCTCTATATTGGAAAATGACATACTGTCAGCATTTCTTATAACAGGAACGAATAAACCCCTCTCAGTTCCTACTGCGATTCCTATATCATATCTATTTTTATATATAATAGAATCATCTTTTATTTCTGCATTAATTTCAGGTATTTCCTTTAAAACAGTTATTGTTGCCTTAGTAAAAAAAGACATAAATCCTAGCTTGACTCCATATTTGGAAAAAAACTTGTCTTTATAATTCTTTCTAATTTCAATAATTTTCGACATATCTATTTCATTGAAAGTAGTCAACATAGCAGCAGTGTTTTGTGCTTCTTTCAACCTGCTTGCTATACTTTTTCTTAATTTGCTAAGTGGCTTTTTAGTATCATTACTAGGTATATCATTAATATGTTTAAAAGAAGTATTTTCTAAATTATTATCTAGTATATCTGATTTAGTAATTCTATTTGAGTTATTTGAAATATTTATCTTGTTAACATCTAAGTTCTTTTCCCTGATAATTTTTTTTGCTGCTGGAGAAAAATTAAAATCATTAGAAAACTCCTTTAGGTCTAAAAGGCTTATTTTATTTCCTATTCCAGACCTTTTTATTGATGTAGGGTCTAATTGATTATCAATAAAATTTGATTTTTTTTTCTCTTCAGTAATAATCTGATTTTCTATTTTCATATTATTTTTTTTAGCATCATTAAAAAGGTCAGTCACTTTTATTTTAGCAATAATTTCTCCAATTTTTACCTCTTCTTCTTCTGCAAATAGTATCTCCTGTAAGACACCGTTATTCTCTGCATAAAGCTCTTGTGTAACTTTATCAGTCTCTATTTCTACTAAAGGTTCTCCTTTAATAACTTTTTGTCCTAAGCTTTTCATCCATTTTCCAATAGTTGCATCTGTTATTGACTCACCTAATGAAGGAACTATAACTTCAAAGATTGGTTCATTATTGTCAGTATTTTTTTTTTGTATTTCATTTACTTTAACTTTTTTTTCTTTTGAGCATTGAATATGTGCTAAAGTTTCACCTATCTTAACGTCTTGTCCTTCTTGGAAAAAAATCTCTGCTAATAAGCCTCTCTCCAATGCATAAATTTCTTGAGATACTTTATCTGTTTCTAGCTCTAAAAGAACTTCATCTTTTTCAACACTATCTCCCTTTTTCTTCAACCATTTAGCAATAGTAGCTTCAGTGATTGATTCTCCAAGTTCTGGTACTTTTATTTCTATTATTTTCATGTCTTATTGTTAAGCAAAGTTTCTATAATTTTATTTTGTTCTTCTATATGTTTTTTAAATAAACCAGTGGCTGTAGAGGCAGAATCTATTCTACCTATATATTTAATATTTTTATATTTTACTTCCGCATTATCTAATAAGCTTATTAATAATGGCTTTATAAAAGACCAAGCTCCCATATTCTTTGGCTCCTCTTGACACCATATAAATCTAGCCTGTTTATTTTGCTTAATTATATCAACTAGAACTTCCATAGGAAAGGGGTAAAGTTGCTCAATTCTAATAATAAGCGTTGACTCATGTTCTTTATTATTAATTTTCTGTTTTATGTCATAGAATATTTTTCCAGAACAAAATATTACCTTTTTAATATTTTTATTCTCACCATCAACTATAACTTTTTGAAACTTCGAACCCTCTGCCATATCTTCTATTTTTGATACTGCCTCTTTATTTCTTAATAATGACTTAGGAGTAAAAATTATTAATGGTTTTCTAAACTTTCTCAACATTTGTCTTCTTAATACATGAAAGTAGTTAGCTGGAGTAGTACAGCTAACTACTTGAATATTATCTTCAGCAGCCATCTGTAGAAATCTTTCTATTCTCGCAGAAGAATGTTCAGGTCCTTGTCCTTCGTATCCATGAGGTAGAAGCATTGTTATTCCAGACATTCTCAACCATTTTGACTCTCCGGATATTATAAATTGATCAATAATTAATTGAGCACCATTTGCGAAATCTCCAAATTGAGCTTCCCAAAGAACTAATGTATTTGGGTCTGCTAATGTATAACCGTATTCAAAACCCAACACAGCTGCTTCCGAAAGAGGGCTGTCAACTATTTCTACTCTACTTCCTTTATTTAAAAAATTATTTAGTGTAGAAAACTTTTGTTCTGTTTTTTGATCCACTAATATAGCATGCCTTTGGGAGAAAGTTCCTCTGCCGCAATCTTGTCCGGATAACCTTACATTTACTCCCTGATAAAGTAATGACCCAAAGGCTAAAGACTCTGCACAAGCCCAATCTATACCTTTACCTTCAGAAATACTTTTAAATCTTCTTTGTAAAACCCTCTGTACTTTTTTATTTACATTAAAGTTTTCTGGAACTTGAGTCAATTTTATTGCAAAGCTTTTAAAATCTTTCGAAGATACACCAGTAATAATATTAGGTTTTACTGTACCTTTTGACTCAAATCCTGTCCAAGAACCTTCTAACCAGTCTGCTTTATTGGGCTTAAAGTTTTTTCCTGCTTCTAAATCTTTTTCTAATTTCTCAGACCAGCTTTCCCATAATTGATCAACTTCATTTTTAGCTATAGTTTTTTCACTAATAAGCTTTTGTGCATATATCTTTGCAGTTGTGGAATGGTTCCTAATTTTCTCATACATAAGTGGTTGAGTAAAAGCAGGTTCATCACTTTCATTGTGCCCTTGCCTTCTATAACAGAACATATCTATAACTACATCTTTATTAAACTTTTGCCTGAACTCAGTTGCTATTCTAGATGCATATACTACGGCTTCAGGATCATCTGCATTTACATGAAATATTGGCGCTTCAACCATCAAAGCTACATCAGAGCAGTAGGGTCCTGATCTAGAAAAAGTAGGACTCGTTGTAAATCCTATTTGATTGTTAACTATAAAATGAATCGTTCCTCCAGTTTTATATCCTTTAAGTCCAGATAGATCAAGTGTTTCTGGAACTAATCCTTGTCCTGAAAAAGCAGCATCACCATGCATTAGCAAACCAACTACTTTTCTTCTGTCTAAATCTTGTTTTTGATCTTGTTTAGCTCTTACTTTTCCCACAACTACAGGATTAACAGCTTCCAGATGAGACGGATTTGCTGTTAAAGATAAATGTACATTTATATTTTCAAAACTTCTGTCTGATGAGGTTCCTAAATGATACTTTACATCACCAGATCCTTGAACATCATCAGGGTTTGATGCATTTCCTTGAAATTCAGAAAATATTGCGGAGAATGGTTTATCCATAAAGTTGGCCAATACATTCAATCTTCCTCTATGGGGCATTCCTAATACTACTTCCTCTATACCATTTTTACCTCCATATTTAAGAATCTGTTCTAGAGCAGGTATTAGTGATTCTCCTCCTTCAAGACCGAATCTTTTAGTTCCAGTATATTTTTTATCAAGAAAACTTTCAAAAAATTCTGCTGCGATGAGTCTTTCTAATATAGCTTTTTTACCTTTATCGGTAAAAATTTCTTCTGGTTTTATATTTTCAATCTTATCCATAATCCAGTCTCTTTGCTCTTTATCTTGGATATGCATAAACTGCGTACCTATTTTTCCACAATAATATTTTTCTAAGATTTTAATCAAGTCACCTAATTTAATCTTATTAATTCCAAATACTCCATCAATAAAAACTTCCTTATTCATTGCTTCTTTATTTAGACCATAAGTTTTAGGATCTAAATCAGGAATATATTTTTTCTCTGTTAAATTTAATGGATCTAAATCAGCTTTTAAGTGCCCAGCAATCCTGTATGCTCTTATCAGAAGCCTAGCTCTAAGAGAGTTTGTAGTATACTCATTTTCATTTTGCTCTAATGGTGACTGACTATTAGCTGTTGGGTTGTTTGTACTTTCTAAATTATTTGTATAACTACTATTTTTTAAAAATTCAGAAGCTTCTTCATCCAAATCTTCAAAAAAAATTTTCCATTTTTTTTCTAAATCTTCTGGTTTATTTTTAAAGATTTTATAATAACTTTTGATTTTATCTAAATTAGACAGTTGGCTCACTTTCTCCTCATTTAACTAATTCATAAAGTGTTTTTCCCATTAAAGCAGGAGATAAAGAAATCTTCACATCTGCTGATTTTAATGCTTCTATTTTTTCTTCTGCGGTACCTTTTCCTCCAGCAATTATTGCACCTGCGTGGCCCATTCTTTTTCCTTTTGGAGCAGTTAGTCCAGCTATGAAAGCTACAATAGGTTTTTTAATTTTAGACTTTTTTATAAAATCTGCTGCTTCTTCTTCTGCATTACCTCCAATTTCACCAATCATAATAATCGAACTAGTAGTTTCGTCTTTCAAAAAAAGATCAATAACATCGATAAAATTAGTTCCTGGGATCGGATCACCTCCAATTCCAATACATGAAGATTGTCCTAATCCTATTTTAGAGGTTTGGTGAACAGCTTCGTATGTTAATGTTCCTGACTTGGAGACTATTCCTACACTTCCACTAGTGTGAATATGTCCAGGCATAATTCCAATTTTACACTCCTCAGGAGTAATTACTCCGGGACAATTAGGACCTATTAATCTACTTTTTGATTGCTTCAATTTACTATAAACTTTAGTCATATCATGCTGAGGTATTCCTTCGGTTATACAAACTATAAGGTCTATCCCAGCATCAATTGCTTCTAAGATAGCATCTGCAGCAAATGGAGGAGGAACGTAAATTACAGTTGCATCAGCTTTCGTCCTTTGCTTGGCTTCTTCTACAGTGTTGAAAACAGGTAAACCCAAGTGGTGTTCACCCCCTCTATGTGGAGTAACACCTCCAACTAAGTTAGTGCCATACTGAATAGCTTGTTCTGAATGAAAAGTTCCTTGGTTTCCAGTAAAACCCTGGCAAATTACCCTAGTAGATTTATTTATTAAAATTGACATTCTAATTACCTTCAACCACTTTAACTATTTTTTCAGCAGCTTCTTCTAAGTCTGACGCAGCAATAATATCTAGGTTTGAATTACGTAAAATATTTTTACCTTCTTCAACATTTGTTCCTTCCAATCTTACAACTAAAGGTTTATCAAATTTAATTTCTTTTAAGGCTTCTACAATACCTTCGGCAATAATATCACATCTCATTATTCCTCCAAAAATATTAACTAATATTGCTTCAACATCTTTATCTGAAATTATAATTTTAAATGCTCCCTTTACTTTTTCTTTAGAAGCACCTCCTCCAACATCAAGAAAGTTTGCAGGAGAAGATCCTTTAAGTTTAATAATATCCATAGTAGCCATTGCTAGACCGGCACCATTAACCATACATCCAATTTTCCCATCTAGTTTTACATAACTAAGGTTATATTTTTCAGCTTCTAGCTCCTTTTTATCTATCTCACTCTCATCAAGTAATTCCTTTAAATCTTGATTTCTAAATAATGCGTTATCATCAATATTAACCTTAGCATCCAAAGCCATAATTTCATTTTCACTAGTAAGAATTAAAGGATTTATTTCAACTAAAGTAAAGTCTCTATTAACTGCCATCTCAGAAAGTAGGGTTACTTGCTTAGTAAAGCTCTTAAAAGAATCTTTAGGTATATTTAAGTTAAAAGCTATTTGTCTAATTTGATATGGTTTGATTGCCTCTGATGGATCTATTACAATCTTAAATATCTTATCAGGTTTTTCTGCTGCTACCTTCTCGATATCCATACCTCCTTCTGTAGATACCATCATCACAAACTTTCCTTTAGATCTATCAAGTACTATTCCCAAATAAAATTCTTTTTTAATATCACAAGCTTTTTCAACATAAACTTTTAATACTTTTTTTCCTTTTGAACCAGTTTGAGGAGTAATTAAATTCATTCCTAGTATAGAAGAGGCTACTTCTTTGACTTCTTCTAAAGAGTTGGCTAACTTTATACCACCTCCCTTACCTCTACCACCAGCATGAATTTGTGCTTTAATTATCCATTTTTTTGATGGTATTTTTTTTGCTACTTCTAAGGCCTCCTCTGCTGTAAAAGCAATACCTCCATCAAGAATACTTATCCCATAGTCTTTAAATAAGCTTTTTGCCTGATATTCATGTATATTCATAATTAAATTTTTGTTTTAATTTTTTTTACTATACTTATTAAATTTTTAACTGATTTTACTGATTTGACAAACATTTTCTTTTCATCAGCATTTAACTTTACTTGAATTATTTTTTCTACACCTCGTTTTCCAATAATAACTGGAACCCCTACATAAAGATTTTTTACATTATACTCACCTTTTAAATATACTGCACAAGGCAAAATTCTTTTTTTATCTTTTAAGAAAGACTCTGCCATAGCTAAAGCAGATGAAGCAGGAGCATAAAATGCTGATCCTGTTTTTAATAAACTTACTATTTCTCCTCCCCCTACTCTTGTTCTTTCAACTATATTATTTAAACTTTTTTTATCTATAAGCTTCATTTCAATTAAATCTGGAATAGGTATTCCACCAACACTAGAAAATCTAACTAGTGGAATCATAGTATCTCCATGTCCACCTAAAACAAAAGCAGATACATCTTCTACAGATACCTTCATATGATTTGCTATAAAGTATCTAAATCTAGCACTATCTAAAACTCCAGCCATGCCTACTACCATTTGATGAGGAAGGCCTGAAAACTCTCTCAAAGCCCAAACCATCGCATCCAGAGGATTTGTAATACAAATAATAAAAGCCTTTGGACTGTATTTCTTTATAGCCTCCCCCACGTTTTTCATTACCTTTAGATTAATTTCGATTAAATCATCTCGTGACATACCAGGTTTTCTTGGAGATCCTGCTGTAACTATTATCACATCAGAGTTATTTATTTGGGCAAAGTTATTCCCCCCCTTTAAATTTATATCAAACCCTTCAACAGGAGAAGACTCTAAAATGTCTAAACTTTTTCCCTGAGGCATTCCCTTTGCTATATCTACTACAACAATATCGGCAAGCTCTTTAATAGCGATAAGATGAGCTAAAGTACCACCAATATTTCCTGCACCAATTAAACTAATTTTGTTTCTAGCCACTTTAATTTTCCTTTCTAATTTTTTACCCAATGCTTTGAGGTCATCTCTCTTATTCTAGAGGTTGTTCTCCGAAATGGAAGGTCTTTATTTTTTTTTAAATCAAAGATATTTTCTATTTTTTTTTCGGCTCGAATAACTAAATTAGTTTTCTTTTCATAAATAATATCAATTAATGTAATAAACCTTCTAGCTTCATTTATCATATTTCTATTTATCACCGGAAAATTATCAATAAAAAACCATTTAAATTTTTTAGAAATAGCAATGTAATCATTCGGAGAAAACTTATATGAACAAATAAAATCAAAGTCGGTTACTAAAATATTTTCTATTGTTTTATCAAAAACTAGCTCCCTTCCGAGGGATAAAATTTTAGTGGTCTTAAAAGTATAATCTTTTTTAAGAAGATTAAGGGTTTTTAAAAAAATATTATTTGAAATACTATCTAAAGGATATGAATAATAAAAATTTTTAACATGTTTTTTATTTGACCTTAAATCAAAGTTATTATTTACATTAATTACATGCATTTCTTTTTCAATAGTTTCAATAAAAGGTAAGAACTGTTCTCTTTGTAAACCAAACTTATAAAGGTTGCTAGGTTTAAAGTTAGAAGTAATAATAAATGATATATTTTTTTCAAGTAACATTTTAAATAATTTAGATACTATCATTGCATCTGCAATATCGATAATTTCTAGTTCATCAAAGCATATTAGTTTATATTTTCTTGATAATTTTCTTGCTATCTTTTCTAAAGGATCATTTATTTTAATTTTTCTTAAAGAATCTGTCTGTTTATGTATCATAGACATAAATTCTTGAAAATGGACTCTCAAAATTAAACTTTCAAGATTATTTTCCTTTAAAAATTTAAGGAATATGTTAGTTATAAATGTTTTTCCACCTCCTGGAAGTCCATAAATGTAAGTACTTTTATTTTCTCTTTTCTTTATTCTAGATAAAAGTTTGTTAATACAAAAGACTACTTCAAAAACTTTGCTTAATCTTTTAACTAACTCTAATTGGAATAAGTGAGATTCTATTTTTTTTTTTTAACGGAAAAATTATAGTAATTAAAAAATTCTTTGTTTTTCATATTTTTTAACCTAAAGTTGGCATTTTAAATTCTGCTCCTTGTCTTATTCCTTTAGGCCATTTGGAGGTAACGGTTTTGACTTTTGTATAGAATCTAACTGCCTCCATACCATAAGCATTGTGACCCCCAAAAATAGAATTTTTCCATCCTCCAAAACTATAATATGCAACTGGCACAGGAATAGGGATATTTACTCCTATCATACCTATATTTGCCTCATTTGAAAAATCTCTGGCAGTGTCTCCATCTCTAGTAAAAATTGAGCAACCGTTTCCATAAGGGTTATCTTTTACTATTTTAAGTGCTTGGTCATAATTTTCAGCCCTAACTATACTTAAAACTGGTCCAAATATTTCTTCTTTATAAATATTCATATTAGTTTTTACATTGTCAAATAAACAAGGCCCGATGAAATATCCATTCTCATAACCCTGTAGGCTTATATTTCTACCATCAATTAATAAAGCTGCTCCTTCTTCTTCTCCATTTGAAATTAAAGAATTAATTCTTTCTAGAGCCTGCTTACTTACAACAGGTCCCATCTCAGAAAGTTTATCATTATAAGGTCCTACTTTAATTTTATTAATTTTAGGCGTAATACTTTCTATTAATTTATCTGCTACATCTCCAACTGCAACTGCTACAGAAATAGCCATACATCTTTCACCAGCTGAACCATAAGCTGCACCAATTAAAGCATCTGATGCTTGTTCTATATCAGCATCTGGCATAACAACCATATGATTTTTAGCACTACCCAAAGCTTGTACTCTCTTATTAAAAGAAGCTGCCTTTTCATAAATGTAAGCAGCAACTTTACTTGATCCTACGAAGCTTACAGAAGAAATATTTTTATTTTCTATTAATAGGTCTACTACTTCTTTATCTCCATTTATTACGTTTACTAACCCCTTAGGTGCTCCTGCTTCTTCAAATAATTCTACGAGTTTCAACGAACTTGATGGATCTCTTTCAGATGGTTTTAGTAAAAATGAATTTCCACATGCTACAGCTAAAGGAAACATCCATAGTGGTATCATTACAGGGAAATTAAATGGAGTAATTCCAACGCATATTCCCAAAGGCTGTTTCATAGAAAAAGTATCAATTCCTTTTCCTACCTGACTAGAGAACTCTCCTTTCAGTAAGTTTGGGATACCACAAGTGTACTCAACAACTTCTAATCCTCTTTGTAAAGATCCCTTAGCATCTTCAATTGTTTTTCCATGTTCTCTAGAGACTAGTTCAGCAATAATATCAGAGTTATCTTCTAGTAATTTTTTATAATTGAACATTATACTTGCTCTTTTTGCTGGAGTAGTAAGGTGCCAGCTTTCTAATGCTTTCAAAGAAGTATTTATTGCATCATCAACTACTTTAGAATTACCGAGCTGAACCTTAGATATAACTTCACCTGTAGCGGGATTAAAAATATTAGAGGTTCTATCACCTCCATCGTACTCTTGTCCATTTATATGATGCTTAATAACTTTCATAAATATTCCTTAAGTTAAAACTATACAAATAAAAATAAAACATAAATTAAGTAAGAAATCAATATAACTAATAATATCGCTCTATTAATAATTTTTCCAAATAGCGAAAAAATTAAAAAAATTAATGTAGATAAAACTAAAAAAAATAAATCGAAATTAGTTAATGTATTTGCAGAATTTATTGGTGCTAGAATAGCTGCAGCACCAGTTATTCCTAAAATATTGAATAGATTAGAACCTAATATAGCCCCTAAAATAAAATTTACTTGGCCTCTGTAAGCCGCAATCATTGATGTAGTAACTTCAGGAATTGAAGTTCCAACTGCTACAAGCGTCAAACCTATAACTGTTTGGCTTATTCCTAAAGTATTAGCAGTAAGAACGGCCCCATGTACTAAAATTTCAGCTCCTATTACTACACCAGAAATTCCCACTAAAGATAAAAAAAATGCTTTAATCCTTGATAAATTAGGTTCTTTTTCATTATTAACATTAAATTTTCTGACACCTATTTTAGCTTCATAAATTATATATAAAATATAACTAACTAAAATAGATAAAGAGACCATTCCATAAAATAAGCCCATGGTTTTTTCACTTATTATAATTAAACAGAATATTAAAGTCGAAATTATAAGAAAAGAACCGTCTTTTTTTTTCACATCTGACTCTGTAGAAATTCTTATTAAAAAAGCTAAAGGTATTGCAAATAAAATATTAGCTATATTTGATCCTACTATATTTCCTAAAGTTATACCTTCTAAATCCTTAAGTGCTGCATTTACTGAGATTGCAAGCTCCGGAGCAGAAGTTCCAAATGCAACTAAAGTTACAGCAATAACGAATGGTTGTATTTTAAGGTGTTTTGCTAATGAGACTGAACCACTTACTAAAAACTCACCGCTAAAATATAGTATGAAAACTCCAACTAAGAGGTAGAAAGTTCCAATCAATTTCTAGCCAAAATTGTTTTCTTAATATTTGAGATAGCTTTGGCAGGGTTTAATCCTTTTGGACAAGTCTTAGTACAATTCATAATAGTATGGCATCTATACAATTTAAATGAGTCTTGCAACATATCTAACCTTTCATCAGTAGCCTCATCTCTAGAGTCAGCAATCCATCTCCATGCCTGTAATAAAATAGCAGGGCCTAAATATTTGTCTCCATTCCACCAATAACTTGGGCAACTGGTGGAACAACAAAAGCACATAATACATTCATATAAACCATCCAGATCTTCTCTATCTTCAGGTGATTGCTTTCTCTCTCTTTTTTCATTATTAACATCTTTAGTTTTAAGCCATGGTTCTATAGAGTTATATTGCTCATAAACTCCTGAAAGATCTGGTACTAAATCTTTAATAACTGGCATATGAGGAAGTGGATATATTTTAATAGGACCTTTCACATCTGAAATGTACTTAGTACACGCTAAAGTGTTTGTACCATCAATGTTCATAGCACAGCTTCCACAAACTCCTTCTCTACATGACCTTCTAAAAGTCAGTGTTGGATCAACTTTATTCTTAATCAAAATAAGAGCATCTAATACCATAGGCCCACAATTTCCTATGTCTAATTCATAACTATCAATTCTAGGGTTTTGACCATCCTCAGGATTATATCTATAAATTAAGAAAGCTTTTTTATTTTTTTCTTCAACGTTAGAGATAAATTTATTACCCTTTTTAACTTTTGAATTTCTAGGTAGTAATATTTCAACCATAATGATCCTAATAGACTCTTGCCTTAGGAGGAAAAGACTGAACTTCATTAGACATGGCTCTAAGTGTAACTGGTCTAGATCCTATCGTAGTTTTTTTATCTTCCATCCAAGCTAGAGTATGAAATAACCAATCTGCATCGTTTCTTTCTTTAAAATCGTCTCTTGCATGAGCCCCTCTACTCTCTTTTCTATTCTTAGCAGATTTAACAGTAATTATTGCCTGCTGAATTAAATTCTCTAACTCCATAGTTTCCAGTAAGTCTGTATTCCATATCATAGATCTATCCATAATCTTTACATCAGCAAATTTTTCGTAAATTTGATCTATTTTATCGCAACCTTTTTCTAGCCCTTCACCTGTTCTAAATACTGCACAATAATTCTGCATAGTTTTCTGCATATCAAGTCTTAGTTCAGAAGGTAAAATATCGCCCTTAGAATGTCTTAAGCCATCAAATCTTTCTATAGCTAAATCTTCTGATCCTTTTTTTGACGGCACTGACTTACCATTTGATTTCATTTCTTTACCTATATGATGTGCTACACTTCTTCCAAACACTACTAAATCCAATAAGGAGTTTGATCCTAGTCTATTTGCTCCGTGTACAGAAACACAAGCGGCCTCACCTATAGCATATAAATTAGGAACAGCAGTATCATTTTTTCCATCTACATTAGTTACCACTTCACCAGTAAACTTAGCGGGAATTCCTCCCATATTATAGTGGCAAGTAGGTATTACTGGGATTGGTTCTTTATTAACATCTACTCCAGCAAAAATTTTTGCAGTTTCTGCGATACCAGGTAATCTTTTAGAAATAACGTTGGAGTCTAAATGGTTTAAATGTAAAAATATATGGTCTTTTTCATTACCCACTCCCCTTCCTTCGTTTATTTCTACAGTCATAGATCTGGCTACGACATCTCTTGAAGCAAGGTCTTTGGCATTAGGTGCATACCTTTCCATGAATCTTTCACCTTCACTATTAGTTAGGTAACCTCCTTCGCCTCTAGTACCTTCGGTAATTAAACAACCAGCGCCATAAATACCAGTGGGATGAAATTGCACAAATTCCATATCTTGTAATGGTACACCTGCTCTAAGAGCCATTGCGTTTCCATCTCCTGTGCAAGTATGGGCAGATGTAGCTGAAAAATATACTCTTCCATATCCTCCCGTTGCTAACACTACCTTCTTAGCATTAAATTTATGTAAATTTCCATCTTCTAAAGACCAGGCTATAACACCCTGACATCCATTTTGTTCGTCCATAATCAAGTCAAGCGCAAAGTATTCAATAAAAAACTTTGCTTTATTTTTTAAAGATTGTTGATACAAGGTATGAAGAATTGCGTGACCTGTTCTGTCTGCTGCAGAACATGTCCTATTAGCAGGAGGTCCATCCCCAAATTCCGTAGTCATTCCTCCAAAAGGTCTTTGGTAAATTTTTCCTTCTGTTGTTCTAGAAAAAGGAACTCCGTAATGCTCTAATTCAACTACAGCGGGCACGGCCTCTCTACACATATACTCTATTGCGTCCTGATCACCTAGCCAATCTGAACCTTTTACTGTATCATACATGTGCCATTTCCAATTATCGTCGCTCATGTTTCCCAGAGCTGCACTTATTCCTCCCTGCGCAGCAACTGTATGACTTCTAGTAGGAAATACTTTAGTGATACATGCCACTGATAATTCGTTTTCAACTAAACCTAGAGTAGCTCTAAGCCCTGCACCACCAGCACCAATGACAACTACATCATAATTATGTTCTATTATATTATAAGCCTTTTTATACATTATTTTTTTATTAATAATACTAAAGTAATTATTACAGTAAATACGGCTAAAAACAAACATAAGATTGCTATTCCCGATAATAAAAAATTTTTAGTTTTACTATTGTGGATATAGTCTTCTATTACAGTAGTTAAACCTAATCTTAAATGAAATAAAGCAGCAACAATAAATAAAGCTAATAGGATACCATTTGGAAATTTTTCCAACCAAGTTATCTTACTACTATAATCTTTATTAATGAATTCTTTTAAAGTATATAAAAACCAGAACACTAAAGGTAATAAAAATAAAGCTGAAATTTTTTGTATTATCCAATGATTTAAAGCACCTTTATTTACTTGTTCTAATTTAGATATTTTTTTTTTTTTATAAAGAAACATATTTATATAATCATGAAAAATGAGGTTAAAATTATTGCTAAAATAATAACTGTAAAACCTGAATAAGAAACATGCTTTATATCGAAACCGAAGCCAAAGTCCCATATTATATGCCTTATACCATTTAGAGTATGATACGATAATGATAACATGTAAAAGAAAATAAAAGCTTTTCCTAAGTAAGAGCTAATGAAATACATGTAAAAATCATGATAAGCCTCTCCCATCATTAGAGATAATAATAATAAAATAAATATCAATAATCCTATAGACTGAAAAATCCCAGAAATTCTGTGAGATATAGATAAAATAGATGTTATTTCTGGCCTATAGATTGTTAAGTGAGGTGAAATCGGCCTATTTTTATTTTTCATAAATTATAATATTCCTTTTTTAATCAATAATTCTGCTATCTGAACAGAGTTTAATGCAGCACCTTTTAATAAATTATCAGAAACTACCCAGAAATTAAATCCATTTTTATTAACAATATCTTTTCTTAGTCTCGAAATATATACCCAATCATTTCCTGAGCAATCTGCTGGAGTATGATAATCTGTATCAGAAAATATAATTTGTTTAGTATTTCTAAGAGAACTTTTAATTTGATCTAACTCGGTATTTTTTTCTAATTCAAAATATATAGATTCTGCATGCCCAACCTCTGTTGCTACTCTTACACAAGTGGCATTTATAGAAATATTTTTATCTAGTATTTTTTTTGTTTCATTTACCATTTTCATTTCTTCTTTAGTAAAACCATTATTTAAAAAAATGTCTATTTGTGGTATTACGTTAAACGCTATTTGTTTTGGCATACTTTTAATTAAAATACTATTTCCTTCTAGCAAGTTTTTAGATTGTTCCTTTAATTCAGTTAATGCAGATTGTCCAGCGCCAGAAACCGATTGATAAGTAGAAACTATTACCCTCTGAATATTACATATTTTATGTATAGGTGATAATGCAACAACCATCTGAATAGTCGAACAATTGGGATTAGCTACTATTCTTCTTTTAGACTTAATTAAGTCGTCTTCGTTTACTTCTGGAACAATCAGAGGAATATCTTTTTGCATTCTAAATTGTGATGTATTGTCTATAACATAACATTTTTTTTTTTCTGCCAATGGGGCATAAGTTTCTGAAATACTTGAGCCAGCAGAAAAAAATGCTATTTGAGTATCTTTAAAGTCAAAGTCTTCTAAACTCTGTACTTCATACTCATCTCCATTTAATACTATTTTTTTTCCTACTGACTTTTTTGATGCTAATAATGATATTTTATTAAAAGGAAACCTTCTTTTATAAATAGTCTCAAGCATTTTTCTTCCTACGGCTCCTGTGGCTCCTACAATTGCGAGATTATATTTCATTTTTCTATTAATATTTTTTTTAAATTCTCTGTAATTACATCACCCATATCTGAGGTTGTAACTAACTTGCTTTCTTCCTGCATAATATCTTTTGTTCTATATCCATTTTCCAAAGCATTCTCAACAGCTCTTTCTATTTTGATAGATAAATTTGGCATCTTGAGTGTATAGTTTATAAACATTGCTAAAGATAATATCATAGCTATAGGGTTAGCAATATTTTTACCAGCAATATCAGGAGCACTTCCGTGCACTGGTTCATATAATGCTTTTCTTTTATGGTTTTCTCTAACTTCTCCTAAACTTGCTGAAGGCAATAGACCAAGAGAGCCTGTTAATTCAGCAGATATATCAGATAGAATATCTCCAAATAAGTTTCCAGTAACTATTACATCAAATTGTCTTGGATGTTTTACTAACTGCATAGCACAATTGTCAGCATACATATTTTTTAAAACAATATTAGGATATTCTATTTCCTTCAGTTTATTCATTTCTTCTCTCCAAAGTACTCCTGACTCCATAACGTTTGCTTTCTCTACTGAATGCACAATTTTTTTTCTCATAGCCGCTATTTCAAATCCTACTCTTCCTAGCCTTATTATTTCATTAGTAGTATAGACTTCAGTATTTATACCTTTTCTCTGACCATCTTCGAGTTTCACGATCCCTCTGGGTTCTCCAAAATATATACCACCTGTTAGTTCTCTTAATACTATTATATCCATATTTTGAATTACTTCTTTTTTTAAAGATGATGCATCAGTTAAACAATCAAATACCTTAGCTGGCCTTATATTGGCAAATAAATCTAACTCTTTTCTTAACTTTAAGAGTCCTCTCTCAGGCTTATACTCAAATGGTAGGTTATCATATTGTGGCCCTCCTACAGACCCTAATAATATACCATCGCTAGCTTTTGCTTTTGAAATTACTTTTTCTGTAATTGGTGTTTCATGTTTATCGTAAGAGCATCCCCCAACCAAATCCTCATCTACAGAAAAATCAACTGAAGTATAATTATTTAGACAGTTAATAATTTTATTTACAGGGTGAGTTACTTCTGGACCTATTCCATCGCCAGGTAATAACAAAATATTAGTTTTTTCTTTCATTATTTATTAGTTTCCATGATTCCTGTGTAAAATGTTTTTTTTCATATAATTCAATAAGACTAATATTTTGTAAAGTAAGCCCGATATCATCATAGCCGTTTAATAACCTTTCTCTAATATTTTTATTAACATCAAAGTTAAAACATTCATTGCCATAATATAGCTTTCTTTCATTTAAACTTAACTTAAGAGGCTTTTTTTCTAAAGCATAATTAATTAAATTTTCTATCAAGTCTTTGGGTAAAATTAATGGAAATAAACCATTTTTAATAGAATTATTAAAAAATATATCTGCAAAAGAAGGTGCAATAACGCACTTTACTCCAAAATCTAGCAAGGCCCATGGAGCATGTTCGCGTGAGGACCCGCATCCAAAATTACTACCAGAAATTAAAATCTCTGCCTTATCCCAAGGGCTCTTGTTAAGGATAAATTTAGTGTTTATTTTATTCTTCTCATCATACCTTTTCTCATAAAAAAGAAACTTGCCTAGTCCACTTCTATGTATAGTTTTTAAGAATTGTTTAGGAATTATAGCATCTGTATCTATATTAATTTCGTTTATAACTGCTGCTACACTTTCTATATTAGCAAATTTTCTCATTATAAGCCTTGCGAAACATCAACAAATTTTCCTGCAATTGCACTAGCAGCTGCTGTAATAGGGCTTACCAAATGTGTTCTTCCTCCGCGCCCCTGTCTCCCCTCAAAATTTCTATTAGATGTTGATGCACACCTTTCACCATTTTCTAACTGATCTGGGTTCATACCTAAACACATAGAACAACCTGGATCTCTCCATTGAAAACCAGCATTCAAAAATATATCTTTTAGTCCTTCTGCTTCTGCTATTTTCTTAACTAAACCTGACCCTGGAACTACTATAGCTTGAACACTTTTAGATACCTTTCTTCCCCTAACAACTGATGAAGCAGACCTTAAGTCTTCTATTCGTCCATTAGTACAGGAACCTATAAAAACTTTTTGTAATTTAACATCTGTCATTTTAGTTCCAGCAGTAAGGCCCATATATTCTAAAGACTTATTCATAGATTTTTTCTTTTCACTATTTTCAATATCAGATGGATTGGGAATAACTTCATTAATACTAATACCGTCCTCTGGACTTGTTCCCCATGTTACTTGTGGCTTTAGACTACTAACATCAAATTTAAAGCTAGTATTAAAATATGCCTCTTTATCTGTGTGCAAGTTTACCCATTCATCAATAGCTGCCTCCCATTGTTTATTTTTAGGAGCAAACCTTCTATCTTTTAAATATTTAAAAGTAGTAATATCTGGACTTATCATACCAGCCTTTGCACCTGCCTCTATTGACATATTACAAATAGTCATTCTTTCTTCCATTGACATATTCTTAACAGCTGAGCCCATAAATTCAATTACATGACCAGTACCTGCAGAAGTTCCTATTTGACTTATAATTTTTAGAATTATGTCTTTTGAAGTAATATTCTTTTCTAATTTTCCATTTATTTCTATTTTCATATTTTTAGGCTTATTTTGTAATAGTGTCTGAGTAGCTAAAACATGCTCAACTTCAGATGTACCTATTCCAAAAGCTAAGGCTCCAAACGCTCCATGTGTAGATGTATGAGAATCACCACAAACTATAGTAGTTCCTGGTAAAGTGTAACCTAACTCTGGTCCAATAATATGGACTATTCCTTGGTTTACACTAGTTAAGGGTATGTATTTAATGTTATTTTCATTAAGATTTTTTTCTAATGTTTCTACTTGAATTCTTGCAATATTATCCTTTATAGACTCTATCCCTAAATCCCTATGTGTAGTGGGTACATTATGATCAGCTACTCCCAATGTTAGTTCCGGGCGTCTCACTTTTCTATTTTTTAAGCGCAAACCTTCAAAAGCTTGGGGACTTGTAACTTCATGTACAAGGTGTCTATCTATATATAGAGTGCTTTGTCCTGACTCTATCTTGGTTACAACGTGATTGTCCCATACTTTATCAAATAAGGTTTTGGGATTATTCATCTTATTTACTTTCTGTTTTGTTTTCCTTGCTTTCTTTCTGTTCGCTAGACAAATCAGATTTTTTTTTAGAAGGTTCTGTGACATCTGAATTTTTATATGCTATTTTTTTATCACCAACTGCATTCTTAGCATTTTGAACCTTCTTTTTTACTAGGTCCTTCTTTTCAGCAATTCTAGCCGATTTACCTGATCTCTGTCTTAAATAATACAATTTGGATCTTCTAACTTTTCCTCTTCTTATAAGGTTTATACTTTCTAGCATTGGGGAATATAAAGGAAAAACACGTTCCACTCCTTCACCATGCGAAACTTTTCTGACAGTAAAAGTGGAATTAAATCCTCTATTAGACCTAGCTATACAAATTCCCTCAAAGGCTTGCACTCTTTCTTTGTTTCCTTCAGTCACAAAAACATTAACCCTCAAAGTATCTCCTGATTTAAAAACAGGAACTTTTCTTGATTTTAAAGACTCTTCTATCTGCTCTTTTTCTATATCTATTAATTTATTCATAGTTTTTTTTATAAAGATAAGTATTTAAACAAAAAAAATCAAAATTATCTATTCTTTTTTTTTTTTTTCTCTACTTCTAAAGACTTTTGAAGCCTCCACTCTCTTATTTTATTATGATTACCAGATAATAAAATACTTGGTACTTCTAAATTATTCCAACTTCTTGGTTTTGTATATTGTAAATACTCTATAAGATTATTATTAAAACTTTCTTCATTAAGACTTAGAGGATTACCTAATGTATTAGGTAAAAGTCTCACTACTGCATCTATCAAAGTAAGAGCTGCAGCTTCTCCACCACTAATAACGAAATCACCTAAAGAAATTTCTCTAAGATCATTAAAATCAATAAACCTTTGGTCTACTCCTTCATAACGACCACAGACTAATATCATGCCCTCCCCTTGACTTAATTCTCTCACAATACTCTGATTTAATCTCTCTCCTCTTGGAGTAAGCATAATTTTATGATAATTAGATACTTTTTTATTTATGCTCTTTACTGAATATTCATAAGCACTTTGTAATACATCAGGCTTTAAAATCATACCGGGGCCTCCACCAAAAGGTTTATCATCAACTTTTCTGCCTTTATTAGCAAACTCCTTGATGTCAGTTATTTCTAAATCCCAAATTCCTTTTTTTTTAGCATTACCTAATATTGAAACGTCTAGTAAACCCAGAAATGCTTCTGGTAATAGCGTTAGAGTATTAACTAAAAATTTTTTATTTTTATAATTCATAATTTTTATTTAGTCTTATAATTTTTTTTTTTATATCAATGTCATTCTCTCTTAAATCATAAAACCTAATCATATGTTTAAAATTGTGACTGAGCTCCAGAAGATCCCCTGCTCCAAAATTGTGAATTGCAGTAACTTCTCCTAAACATTTGGAATCATTATCATATACCTTACAGTTAATTAAATCTTTGTGAAAATACTCACTAGAATTTATTTTTTCCAGATGATTCTCATCTATCCATAGTTCTTTTCCAACTATTAAACTTACATCCTCTAACCTAGAAAAATTTTTACTGCTACAAATATATAGTTTACCTTTATAAAATTTTTTTTCTAAATTAATCTGTAAATTTTCAATGTGAACCTTACCTTCATAACTTTTTAAATCTAAAAAATTATTATTATAGAGTTCTACTTTAACTAACCCCTTTAAACCATGAGATCCTACTATTTTTCCAAGATAGACCTTTTTTATTATCATTTTTGCTTAAGCAGTTTAATTTTCTTAGCTAAGTATACCAAAAATTTCAAAAATTTTTAGCCTATCAGCTAAAAGTATTATTTTTTTTCATTTTCATCTATTGAAGCTGCTACTTCTGCTTCTGCTTCTGCAGGTTTTGCCTCTTTAGTCTCTGGAGCTGCTTCTGCCTCTGCAGGTTTTGCCTCTTTAGTCTCTGGAGCTGCTTCTGCTTCTGCAGGTTTTGCCTCTTTAGTCTCTGGAGCT